>Ga0181562_10001875_pt1 | contig 16409 bp, 17 predicted proteins | sample 011ome_26_FD_139344 | JGI IMG/M metagenome (GOLD analysis project Ga0181562, IMG submission 139344) | Coastal salt marsh microbial communities from the Groves Creek Marsh, Skidaway Island, Georgia - 011511BT metaG (megahit assembly) | ecosystem: Environmental > Aquatic > Marine > Intertidal...
CGCGTGTTACGGCAATGGCGGTGACGAACCGACAACAACGGATGCGAACCTATTGCTAGGTCGTTTGTCTTCACGCGGTTTGCTGGATGGTGAAATGGGGCTTGATCCAGAGTTATCCCGTGCAGTTTTTAAGCCGATTGCGGATCAGTTGGGTTTTACCCTCGAAAAAACCGCACAGGGGATGCTGGGTATCGTAATTGCCAATATGGTGCGAACGATCCGCACCATTTCTGTTGAGCGTGGACATGATCCGCGTGACTTTGTGCTGATGCCATTTGGTGGCGCTGGGCCTCTGCACGCCCGTGATGTGGCTGTAAGCCTCGGCATGAAAGAAATGGTTGTGCCCGCCGCACCTGGTATCGTTTGTGCTCAGGGTCTGTTAGTGTCTGATTTGAAAGAAGATTTTGTTGTCAGCCGCCGTATTGCATTGGATGACACTGGGATCGGTGTTTTGGCGCAAACATTAGCAGACTTGCACACCAAAGCCGTGGATTGGTTTGCCAAGGAGAAAGCCCCTGAAACTGGTCGTAGTGTTCAATTGATTGTGGATGCGCGGTATGTGGGTCAAAACTTTGAACTTGCAGTGCCCGTGGCCGCAGGTGCGCAGTTATCTGTAAACGATGTACCAAATGCCCAAACGGTGACCAAAGCATTCTGTGATGCGCATGATCAAGCTTATGGCTACGCCAGCGAAACTGATCCCGTTGAAATAGTGAATGTTCGCTTGTCGGCACGTGCAAAGTTACACACATTCGAGGACAAACCAGCCGTAGATAGTGAAATAGATGAACCACAGGTGCGCGACACTCGTTTAGTTTATTATGATAGCGATGCTCCTGTTGAATCGCGTATTTACGACAGTGCGGAAATGCGCCCGGGCCAACGGGTCACCGGCCCAGCGGTTCTGGAGCAAATGGACACGACCACACCAGTTTACCCTGGTGATGTTGCTGAAATGACGCCCGATGGGCATTTGATTATCACCATAAAGCCGGAGGACCTTGCATGAGCGAGCGCACAGTAGAACTCGATCCGATCCGTCTGGAAATTATCGCCAATGGTCTGCGCTCAATTGCGGATGAATGCTTTGTGGCGTTGATGCGGTCTTCGTATTCGACCAACATCAAGGAGCGCAAAGACCATTCCATTGCGATTGTAGACAAAGTCGGCCGTTTGGTTGTTCAGGCGGAACTGACCCTGCCCATTCACATCGCCTCAATGGGTGGATTGATGAAATGTGTGTTGGAAAAATTTGGCGACGACATCAATGAAGGCGATATCTTTGTGGCCAATGATCCACACACGGCGGGCGGCACACACTTGCCTGATATTAACTACGCAATGCCGATCTTTATTGACGGCGAGATCGTAGCTTTTGTGTGCAACATCGCCCACCACGCCGATATCGGTGGTATGGTTCCGGGTTCTATGGCGGGTGGCATGTCGGAGATTTATCAGGAAGGGCTGCGTATTCCCGTTGTCCGCCTGTTTAACAAAGGTATTTTGCAACAAGATATCATGGATATCATGTTGTTGAACGTTCGAGTTCCCGAAGAACGCCAAGGCGATCACAACGCACAAATTGCGTCGTGTCGATTGGGCGAACGGCGGTTCAAAGAAGTTGTCGGAGTTCATGGATTGTCAAGCGTTCTGACAGCGTTTGATGAAATTATCAGCCGTACAAACCAGCGGATGAAAGACACTATCGCGCAGATACCTGATGGAGTTTATGAATTCAAAGACTACATGGATTCAGATGGTCTCTCGACCTACGATATTCCGATTTGCCTGAAACTGACGGTTAAAGGCGAACGTATCCATCTGGATTTTGCGGGCACCAGCCCACAGGTTAGAGGTAACATCAACACGACATTAAATGCAGTACAGGCCAGTGTGAGTTATGCGTTGATCGGGGCATTAGACAGCGAAGTGCCATCCAACCAAGGTGTGTTGGACGCGGTTGATATTTCATGTGGATCTGGCACGATTTTGAACTGTGTCTTCCCAGCCCCCGTAGCGGCGCGTGCGCATGCCTGCCAACGGGTGATTGATATTGTTCTTGGCGCCTTGTCCAAAGCGATCCCAGACAAGGTGATTGCAGCGGCGAACGGAGCCAATACAACGGCTGTTTTTTCGGGCGTCGATCCTCGCACTGGTAAACCGTATCTGTACTTTGAAACCATCGGAGGTGGTATGGGTGCACGGGCGACCAAAGACGGCAAAGATGGCGTTCAAGTTGGCATAACCAACACATCAAACCTGCCAGTGGAATCCATTGAACAAGAATACCCGCTGCGGGTCGAAGAATACGGCTTTGTCGAAAACTCTGGCGGCGCGGGTGAATTTCGTGGGGGCATGGGATTGCGCCGAGTGTTAACGCCTGTGGACCATGAATGTGTGTTCAACGGCGCGGGCGAACGGTTCCGGTATCAACCTTGGGGGTTGTTTGGCGGCAAAGCAGGCGCGTCTGGCCAATTCCAGATCGAAGACGCAGACGGCATACGCCGTTTGGACGACAAACCGAATGAGGTTGAAGTCAAACTGGGCACGCTCATAACAGTGGAAACACCGGGCGCGGGTGGCTATGGCAAACCTGCTAAGCGGAATGCAGAAGCTGTAAAACGAGACCGAGAGAGCGGAAAATATTCGCCAGAATTCATAAAAGAAAACTATGCAGAAACCAACTTCGGGGAGCAATAACATGCGTGTCTACTCTATGGTACGGCCCAAGAAACTGTCGGAAATGCCAGAAGCAATGGCACGGGCAGAACGGCTTGGCTATGACGGGACAACTTTGCTGGAACTGACTGTTCCACCAACCTTGTCTGCTGCGGCTGGAGCGATGCTAACCAAAGATATCAAGATGATGTCTGGCGTTTTTGTTGCCTTTCCCCGTAGCCCGATGGCAACCGCCTATGATGCGTGGTCGTTGAATGAATTGTCGGGTGGGCGTTTCCAGCTTGGCCTTGGCAGCCAGATCAAGGCCCACATTACGCGCCGCTTTGGTATGGAGTATTTGCCGGTGATCCGTCGGATGAAAGACTACATCAACGCTTTGAACGCAATTTGGGATTGTTGGCAGGATGGAACTAAACTGGATTATGATGGCGTGTATTACAAACACAACCTCATGATACCGTATTACAACCCTGGCCCATTAACGACCGGCAAGCCGGAAATCCATTTGGCCGCGATCAACAAATTAATGTGTCGGTTGTGTGGTGAGGTTGCAAACGGCCATTTACCCGGTGATCCGATCACATGGAAATGGCACGAGGAAGTCATGTTGCCCAACCTTGAGATAGGTTTGGAACGTTCCGGTCGCACGCTCAAAGACCTCGATCTGGGTGGCTATGGCTTCATCGGCTGTGCGACAAATACCGAGGGGCTGGATCGCGTTGCCAATGGTTTGAAAGAGCGGGTTGCATTATATGCGTCGACGCCAGAATATGCAGAAATGTTGTCAATGTTTGGTTGGTCGGTGAGCCAAGAAGATTTCGCCAATCTGTCCCGTCAAGGTAAATGGGCCGAAATGGGAAATCTGGTAACTGATGATATGCTTGAAGCCTATTCGGTGATTACAACACCGGAAGACCTGCCTTCTGCTTTGGCCAAAAGGTATGGTGGAAAAGTTGATCGCATCCCAATTGATGAAACATGGTTTGATGGTTTGACTGATGATCAAGTTGAAACACTGGTAACTGAAATTAAGAAAATACCCAGCCATGCTGACGGTTGAACCCTTTCTTCAAAACGCCAGTACCAGAGACTTTGCAGCTGAAGAATGGGATCGACTGTGCGCCCGTGATCCGTCAGCTTTGGCGGTTGCCGAAATTGACCGTGAAATCACTGTTGGTGAACTGATCAAACAGGCTCGTGTGCGGGCGGGACAGTTTATTGCACAAGGCGCGGAGCCAGGATCTCGGGTGATTGTTGCGCGCCCGAACGTGATCGAATTTGTGGTGGATTATCTCGCGATTCGTCTTTGTGGTGCTATATTGGTCAACCTTCCTTGGGCCGCAGGGACCAGTATCACGGAATTGGCAGAAATTCTGGACGCCAAAGTGGTTGTGCTGACCGAACATCTTGTTGGCGACAATCCTTTGTTTGATCAACTGGGCGATCGTCGTTTTCGTGAAGATGAAACCTCCGACATCGGACCAGAACGCCCTGTTGCACGGAGCGGCGAAGAGTTGGCTTGGTTGGCCTGCACGTCTGGCACCACAGGTACGCCCAAGGCGGCGATGCATACGGGCGCCACGTGGCAGCGCCAAACCGAGGTATTTGCCCAACATTTTAGGCTGACCAAAGACGACCCGATTTTGGTTTCTGCGCCTGTCGGTCACGCAGTTGCATTGTTGTTCGGTGTGCGGTTCTCCTTGTTGCTGGATTCACCGATGATTTTGGTGTCTCGTTGGAAAATCGACACGGCGGTGGATTTGATTGAGCGTTATAATTGTACCTTCACAGTTGCGCCGACGCCGTTTCTGATTGATATGGTTTCCTTTGCTGAACAAAACGGCAACGAGCGAGTGAAATCGCTGAAATTCTTTCCATCTGCTGGTGCGCCTGTGCCACGCACATTGGTGCGTCGTGGCTTGGATGCTTTGCCCGGGTGTCAGGTTTGGTCCTATTTTGGAACGTCGGAAGCGGGCGCGGTAACGGCCTGCCCGTTGGACGCTGATTTGGAGAATCGTCTAGAGACAGATGGAATAGCGATGCCCGGCACAACAACCCGGGTAATTGATAATGAGCTGCAAGTGCACTGCCCTGAACAAATGATGACAGGGTATTGGAGCGGCGATCCGAATGGGCGGCTGCATGATGATGGCTGGTATCAAACTGGCGATGCTTGCGAACAGCGTGAAGATGGCTATATCAAGATGGTAGGACGTGCGCAGGCTATCATTCTGCGTGGCGGAGAGAACATCTCACCGTTAGAGATCGAAAACACGTTGCTGAGCCATACTAGCGTCGAAGATGTTGCCATTATTGGCTATCCTGATGAGCGTCTGGGCTCTCGATTGGCGGCAGTAGTTGTTCAAGCGGCTGATGTGACGCTGGACGATTTGCGTGATCATTGTAAAGGTGTTGGGCTGGATAAGGCAAAGTGGCCGGAATTCATGACATGCATCGACAAAATTCCACTGTCCGCAATTGGCAAAGTCCAACGCGGCGTTTTAGAAGATTACGTTTGGGATGAAGTCAAGAAAACCGCAAAGAAAGGTGTTTCCTAATATGGGAATGCGTCACAACAATCTGACGATTGATGACATACAGGAACGGATCAACCGCTCCAAATACCATCAATTATTCCAACCAAAAGTGCTGGAACTGGACAACGAAATAGCAAGGCTAAAGCTGCGGGTATCGATGTGTGATGAGTTTGAACGCCAGCCAGAAACAAATCAGTGGCATGGTGGCGTAATGGGATCCTTGGTGGATATCACTGGATGCTATGCGTTGATGCTGGTCGCTGGTGGCCCGATGCTTACGCTGAATTTCAGCACGGATTTCCTGCGCCTTGCAGTGTCAGACCATCTGTATGCCATTGCAACCGTGCGGCGCATTGGGAGCACAGTTGGATTTGTAGATGTTGAAATCAAAGATGATGTAGGGGTGACAGTTGTAACGGGTCGTGCCTGTTATGCCATCCGCGCAGACAAAACAGAGGTATAAGCCTGAGAGGTGAAGACATGACTGAATATTCCGAAAGTATGAACATTGCTATCATCGGTGGTACCGGCGCATTGGGCGCTGGGTTGGCACTGCGTTGGGCGCGAGCTGGCCACAACGTGGCCATCGGGTCGCGCGATGGCGGGCGTGCTACTGACAGAGCCGCCGAGTTGTCCGCGCAAGCAGGTGCGAAAATTACAGGACATGACAATGCAACGGCTGCAGCCGGTGGCGATCTAGTCGTTATGGCAGTGCCTTATGCAAGCCACACGGCGACGTTGAACAGCATCAAACCGCATCTAGAAGGTAAAATTTACGTTGATGTTACCGTTCCATTGATGCCACCAAAAGTGCGCACAGTTCAACTACCAGAGGGCGGTTCGGTCGCCAAGAATGTGCAAAAGGAACTGGGTGAAACTGTTCGTGTTGTTTCTGCGTTTCAGAACGTCGCAGCGGCTCATTTGAATGATCTGGATCACAGTATTGATTGCGACGTATTTGTTTGTGGTAACGACAAGCCTGCGCGCGGAACGGTTATCAAGCTGGCCCAAGACGCGGATATGAAAGCTTGGCACGCAGGACGGATTGACAATTCCGCCGTAGCTGAAGCATTGACCTCTGTTTTGATCTTCATCAATGGAGCCTACAAAATCGACGGCGCAGGCATCAAAATCATTGGCAAACCACAACTTCAAGACGACTAAGTCAACGAAGGAATTCGCGTGTCAATCCAAATTACCCTTACGGCGCTACAGGATCTCCCGCTTGTAAAATCGGGGGATGATCTTTGCAGTTTGATAACAGACGGTTTGACACGTTTGCCACTAGTGCTGTGTGATGGCGACATCATTGTCGTGGCGCAGAAAATAATTTCCAAAGCCGAAGGGCGTACAGTAAATTTGAACACTATCTCTCCCAGCGCGCGGGCGATAGAATTGGCAGATGAAACGCAAAAAGATGCCCGTGTTGTTGAGTTGATCCTCAGCGAAAGCAAATCCATCGTTCGCAAGAAACCAGGCGTGATGATTGTTGAACACAATCGCGGCTGGATCATGGCAAACGCAGGAATTGATACGTCGAATGTTCGGTCCGACAGTGGTGAAGAAAACGTCTATTACTACCACTGGATCCAGAACAGAGTGCAACAAACTTGCGCGATGCATTGATGCAGCGGCACGGTTGCGATGTCGCTGTGGTTGTTTCTGACAGTTTCGGACGGCCCTGGCGGTTAGGTACAACGGGTGTCGCAATTGGCGCCTCTGGACTGCCGAGCCTGTGGGACAGACGTGGCGAAGTTGATTTGTTTGGACGCAAACTGATTGTCACACAACAAGCCATCGCAGACGAAGTCGCTACGGCCGCATCATTATTGCAGGGGCAAACCGCCGAAGGGCGACCTGTGGTGCATATGCGGGGGCTGGAATTTGGAGGTCATACCTCGGCGCATCATCGCCCTGCCTCTGATCTGATCCGTGACATCGCCGAGGATATGTTCCGATGAGCGGAGCTGTTGTAACCTTGTCTGGTGGCGTCGGCGGTGCCAAACTAGTTCTGGGTATGTCCTATGTTGTTGCCGGCAGAGAACTAGTCGTTGTTTGCAATACTGGCGATGATTTCACGCATCTCGGTCTGCGAGTATGCCCCGATATCGATTCCGTTCTATATGCGCTGTCTGGCCTGTCTGATAAGACGCGGGGGTGGGGAAGAAAAGACGAATCTTGGACCTTTATGTCCGCGATGAAGGATTTGCAGGGACCAGATTGGTTCAATCTGGGTGACAGAGATTTGGCCACGCATGTTTTGCGCACAGATATGTTGGCGCAGAATAAAACGATGGCGGAAGTGACCGGTAATTTGGCGCTGCGGATGGGTATCGAGGCGGATATTCTGCCGATGAGTGATGATCCCGTTGCGACTATTGTTCATACAGACGCAGGTGATCTGGCATTTCAGCATTATTTTGTGCGCGAGCAATGCGGACCGCGTGTTGCTGGGTTCTCTTTTGATGGAACCGAAAATGCGGAACCACAGCCGCAGATATTGGACGTGCTGCAATCTGACCCAGAATCTATTATCATCGCGCCGTCTAACCCTTACGTTAGTGTTGATCCCATTTTGCAGCTGAAAGGAATGAAGACGGCGCTGAAAAATGCAGGCGCTCCCATTGTGGCCGTCTCGCCGATTATTGGTGGGAAAGCCATCAAAGGGCCAGCTGCCAAGATGATGCAAGAGTTGGGAAAAGACGTTTCGGTGCTTAGCATTGCAGCTCACTATCAAGATTTGATCGACGGTCTGGTGATTGATGTTCAGGACGCAGAATTGGCGCCGCAAATTCGCGAGATGGGGATAAAAACCCTCGTCACACAATCAGTCATGACTGATCTGAACGGTCGCATTGAATTGGCACAAGCGACGCTGGATTTCGCACGGGACTGTGGGTCATGACCGATGTCATAATTCCAGTCAAAGATTTGTCACGAGCCAAAGGACGGTTGCAAAACATCTTGACCCCCACCGAGCGTGCGGGCCTTGTTTTGGCAATGTTACGCGATCTGCTAACGACGCTTAATCAGTGTGCTTTGGGAGATATCTGGCTTGTCGCACGTGATGAAGCTGTGTTTGATCTCGGGGCAGAATTCGGGGTCCATGATATCCGTGAACACGTTTCAAAGGGTTACAATCACGGCGTTTCTGCGGGATTGCAGTCCGTTAACGCGCAGAATTCAGTTGTTATTCTTCCCGCTGATCTGCCATTGGCACAGCCCCACGACATTGCGCAGTTGATTAAAGCAGGAGCTGGTATCAATCCAACGGTTGCGATTGTGCCTGATCGTCACAATCGTGGGACAAACGGGTTGTTTCTATCTGCTCCTAAATTGATCACACCTGACTTCGGTGAAAACAGTCTTTTCAATCACAAGGTTGCCGCCGCACAACTCAGTATTTCCGCACATGTCGTTCCTATCGAAGCAATGGCGATGGATATTGATAGCCCAGAGGATCTTTTTGCGGTGGCTAAATCGACGACATCCAATGCCACTACGAATTTTTTGGCATCCATTGCGTTTGGACAAGATGCGTGGACTTCACATAAATGGGAGGTCGCATGACCTACGCTTCAAGCCAATCCACACTGCCCCATTACGTATCCGCTGACGAGGCAAAAGCATTTCTGAATAGGCCAATCGATACTCTGATGGCATCTGCAACCCAAATTCGAGACGACGGGCATGGGCGGCTGGTCAGCTATTCGCGCAAAGTGTTCATTCCTTTGACCAAATTGTGCCGTGATGTTTGTCATTATTGCACTTTTGCCAAAACGCCCAAAAAGATTGATGCGCCATTTCTAAGCCCTGAACAAGTGCTTGAGATCGCGCGCGCTGGTCAGGTTGCTGGATGTAAAGAAGCCTTGTTCACGCTCGGCGACAAACCGGAACTGCGATATTCCGTTGCGCTTGAAGCTTTGGCGGAAATGGGCTATAAAACCACTCTAGATTACCTGTATGCGATGGCGGAATTGGTGATCAACGAAACCGGTCTTTTGCCCCATCTTAATCCCGGCGTGATGACCCGCAATGAACTGGCGAAGTTGCGCGAAGTTTCAGTTTCTATGGGAATTATGCTGGAGTCGACCTCGTTGCGGTTAATGGAGCGCGGAGCGTGCCACTTTGGTTCACCTGACAAAGATCCTGCTGTTCGATTGGAAACGATCCGTAATGCGGGCGAACTGAAAATCCCCTTCACCAGCGGTATTTTGATTGGAATCGGAGAAACGCGTGCGGATAGAATTGAAAGCCTTCTGGCCTTGCGCGATTTGCACCAAGAATTTGGCCACATTCAGGAAATAATTATCCAGAATTTCCGCGCCAAGCCAAATACGAAAATGGCCGATGTGCCCGAACCTGATTTGACTGACTTGCAGTGGACCATCGCGATTGCGCGGGTCATTTTTGGGGCTGAGATGTCAATACAAGCGCCCCCCAATTTGTCTGATGGTGGTGCAGGGTTGATCGCTGCGGGGATAAACGATTGGGGTGGTGTTTCACCTGTTACGCCGGATCATGTGAACCCAGAGGCCCCTTGGCCTCTTTTGGATCAACTTGCTGATGATACCGCAGGTTGTGGAAAGATATTGGTAGAACGGTTGGGGATTTACCCGAACTATGCGCATCAAAATACGGTTTGGCTGGATAAAAAGCTGCGTAAACCAGTGCTTGATCTGATTGATGCCGATGGATTGGCACGCACGGACAGTTGGGTTCCAGGTGATGCATCCCAAGATTTACCCAAGCTGCCGAAATCGCCTGCGGTCATTCCAGACATGGGTCTGTCACGCGTTTTGGTGAAGGCAAATAAGGGTGAGAACCTGTCCGAAGCAGATATCTGCCGCCTTTTGACCGCACGGGATTGCGAAGTTCATGAGGTCATGCAAGCCGCAGATGACGTTCGCAAAAGGGTGAGTGGCGAAACGGTGAGTTATGTTGTAACACGCAACATCAATTATACCAATATCTGTTATTTTAAATGCAAATTCTGCGCCTTTTCCAAAGGCAAGATGAGCGATAACCTGCGCGGTCGCCCCTACAATTTGGGCACTAATGTTGTGGTTGAGCGTGCGCGCGAAGCATGGGATCGCGGCGCGGTTGAGGTTTGTTTACAGGGCGGTATTCATCCCGAATATACAGGCCAAACCTATCTTGATATTCTGCGTGCAATCAAATCTGAGCTGCCTGATATGCACGTCCATGCGTTTTCCCCGCTAGAGGTGCACCAAGGGGCCGCTACGTTGGGTGTTTCAGTCTATGATTTTATTGGGCAGTTAATTGACGAAGGATTGGGCAGCTTGCCTGGCACTGCGGCAGAAATTTTAGACGATGAAGTGCGACGTGATTTGTGCCACGACAAGATCAATACAGCCGAATGGTTCGAAGTGGTGAACGCGGCACATAAACAGGGGCTAAAAACTACTGCAACAATCATGTTTAGCCATATTGACCGACCCGTGCATTGGGCGCGGCATATGCTGCGTCTGCGGGATCAACAGACTAAAACTGGTGGATTTACCGAATTAGTACCCTTGCCGTTTGTTCATATGGAATCACCGATTTACTTGAAGGGTGGGTCGCGTAAAGGGCCAACTTGGCGGGAATCCGTGTTGGTTCATTCCGTTGCGCGTTTGGCGTTGAACCCGCTGATCCCAAACATTCAGGCCTCTTGGGTCAAGCTCGGCCCGGAGGGCGTCGCGGCTTGTTTGTCCGCCGGAGTGAACGACATTGGCGGCACTTTGATGGATGAGACCATCACACGCTCTGCTGGGGCGGCGCATGGGCAGGAAATGACACCTTCCGCGATGGAAGAGTTGTTGTTGCGCCAAGGCCGCCCATCGCGGCAACGCACGACACTATATCAAGATGCGGCAAAGGATCGGCGTTTAGCTTCATTTGCTTAGCCTTTGCAGTTCCATGGTTGGATCGTTAGCCGACCTGATTAGGCAGCCACGTGGCAATAGCTGGAAAAGCGACAATCAGCGCTATACCCAACAAGAACAGCGCGACAAACGGCCAGGTTGCGCGGTAAACTTGACTGATGCTCATGTCTGGCACGACGGCCTTGAACGCGAATAACGTATATCCGAACGGCGGAGTGATCGCGCCAAGGGTAATGTTGACGAGGAACAGCAGCCAGAACCAAACTGGATCAAACTCCAGCGCAGTGACGACAGGTTGGTAGATCGGGATCGTCAGTAAGATCACTGCGATTGTGTCAATGAACATACACAGAATAAACGGGACCGCTAGCATGACAAGCAACATCACAATCGGAGAGTATCCAAGATTGGCAACTAGATTAACCAGTTCACCTGTCGCGCCGGTGAAAGCGAGCAGCTGTGTGAACATCTTAGACATCGCCATAATGGCTAAGATCATTGCAGAAACTGTTATCGCGGCCATTAGCGAGTCCGAGATCATCTGGAAAGAAAGCTTCCGGTAGATAGCTGCGGTTAACAACGATCCAACTACGCCGGTTGCGGCCGATTCAGATGGAGTTGCGATACCCAACATAATAAAGCCCATAACCGAAAAGATCACGATCAAGAAGGGCATGGTACGGACAATAGCTATGAGTTTCTCCATCGGTGTGACTTCGGCCCGCTCGCCTGCAACATTGCCCGGAGCAAGTGAGGGGTTCAAGCCGATCCGGACAAAGACGTAAACCAAGAAAATCCCACCGATAAAGAGACCAGGGATAACACCTGCAATCAGCAGTTTTGCAATCGACACGTCAGCTATAGAGCCAACAATAATCGCCAGTAGACTAGGTGGGATAATCGGAGCAAGGCTCGCACCGCCGATAATCAGGCCCGCCGCGATACTACGATCGTAACCGCGATCGTGCATCCCAGGCATAATGGCCCGCCCAAGCATCGCAGCCACGGCCATGGCAACACCGGAGAGCGCGCCAAAGACAGCGGATAAGACGACGACCAGAACGTATTGGCGGCCCCGTACTTTGCCCACCAGTTTGTCAATTGAATCGAACAAAACGTCCATTGTTCCAGATCGAAACAGCAATTCACCCATTAGGATGAACAAGGGTATTGAGGCCAGGGAAGTAGTTGTGGCCGTGTCGAGCACCGAATTTGCAAACAATGGAAATCCGGCGGGGCCAATGACGAAATACACGCCCAGCAAAATCGCTGCCAGAAAGGCAAGAAAGATTGGAGCGCCCGACAAAAACATGACGAAGAGGATCGCCATCCCCAAAATTAGCGTTGTGTACCATTCCATTAGTCTGCTTGCTCGCTTGTATCAATACCGCTAGCGCGGTGCTTGGGGGATAGATAAAGCAGCAGGTAAATTGCGCTTAACCCTAGCCCGAAAGTGATAAATGAAGACACCCACCATTGCGGAATTGGCACAATGGCAAGGGTGTGAATCCCACGGGAGAATTGCCGGATGTTTTCCTGCAAACTAACCCAAGCAGCGAAAGAGAGGCATAAGAAACCTAAGATGCTGATGATGACATGCAAAATGTTGGCGATGGGTTTTGGAGCGATGTCGACCAAAATCGTAACGGCAACATGGGCTTTATCTTTGGTGACGTGGGGCAGCGCAAGAAATGCTGATGCGCAAAGGGCATATGCCACAAAATCGCTGGCCCATGCTGTTGGTGATTGAAAAACATACCGTGAAACGACTTCGTAGATGTAGGAACAGACAATCATGGCAAGGCCGGTTGCAGCGAGGAGTGATGCCGCCAGCGTCAGGAAGTCAACCACCTTTTTAACATTTGTGACAATCACGGTCATTTGGAGCCCTATTGACGTTTGTATTTGACTGAAAACAAAAAAATGCCCGGCCCCTATTAGGAACCAGGCACAAGATCACTATAATTTACATGCCTTTTGACGCAACAAAGTCCCGAAAGGCTTCGCCTGTTGCGCCTGATGCTTCAACGGCCACTTCCATTGCACGATCTGCGAACAATGCATTTGCTTCTTCCAGTGTGTACCCAATGGAAGTTTTCTTTGCACCAGCCGCCATCATCGCTGCGTTTTCTTGTTCCAGAAGCGCATTGAAGATACCGATCGAGTTTTGTTCCAGCTTGTGACCCGCTTCGAGCATTGCTGTCTGCTGGGCTTCATTCAAGCCGTTCCATTTGTCTAAGTTCATCATGATCAAATAGGAAACTGTGCCAAACGCTGGCTCTGCCAGATAAGGTGTAACTTCGTGGAATTTATAGCCTACAGCGCCAACAGAGGGCCACACCAACCCGTCAATTACGCCTTTTTCAGCAGCTGAGTAAAGTTCGCCAAACGGGATAACAACCGCAGTACCGCCCAAAGATCCAACAATTTTATTGTAGGATGGCAGGGCACGAATTTTTGTACCGTTAAGTTTATTGGTTTCATCCATTGGCTCTTTTAGGAAGAATCGGAACCCGGTTGTTGCTGTTGGAATTGACAGAACTTTCAGGTTTTGCGTTTCTTGGTAGTGCGCATCCACCCAATCCCAAATACCAGACGTACGGCGTTTTTCGATGTCACCGTTTACCGCGTCAATCGCAGCACCGACGCCTGTGTCACCTGTGTGGTACAAGCCGTGCGTGTAGATGATGTCAAAGACACCAGCCGAAACTGGTTGAATTTGTTTGCCACCTGGCACAACTTCTGGTCCGCTTGGCGTAATATTGATTTCTCCGCCAGAGATTTCTTTGACAAGATCAATGTAACCGTAAGCCATATTGGCTGTGCCGGAGTGATTGCCACCCCAAGCTGTCAACATTTTCATGTCTTCAGCAAAACTTGCTGACGCGGACAAAGCTAAGCCCAATGTGGCCGCAACCAGTGATTTTGATATGTTGTTCATTTAGCAGTCTCCCATTTTTTCTATCGCCGAACCGAGGGGTCTACCCTCTGAAACAAGTGACTTCAGCGGTGTTGGTATACAAATTATGTAGTATACGTCTTATTATGTCGAATCATATTTTCAAACTTAATTAAACTACTGTAATGATGTGTTTTTTTTGGATGCAGAAGTAAGTTCCGCAGCAAAAACGACAAATTCCTAGTACGAAACATGTTAATTTATTGATGACAAGACGCCGGTAAGCCTGCAGATAAAGCAATAGAAAAATGCCAGATCGTAACGCCTAAATTGACGCGGATTTTGTTATTAAGTTGTTAGTAGGGGTTACGGTTTTTGTAGACTTTTGAGTCATATGGCTGATAACTAACGTAGTGTACTACGTGTTTTATATTGACGCCAAATTTGGATTGGAAATGCACTATGAATGATGAATTTAAAATACTGTCTGGCATCATGGACAGCCGTTATAGCTGCCGAGCATATCTTGATAGAGAGGTAAGTGATGCGGACATCAACCAAATTGTCAGCACCGCATCAAAGGTTCCGACGTGGTGCAATGCTCAGCCATGGAAAATTTTGGTTACCAAAGGTGATGAAACAAAGTCTTTTGCAAAAACGCTGGTAGACGCCGCCAACGCTGGCCCAATGGAACCCGATTTTGATTGGCCCAAGCAATATACAGGTGATTATCAAGATCGCAGACGTGTGTGCGGTTATCAGCTGTATGAATCCTTGGGTATTGCGCGAGATGATCGGGAAAAGCGCGCAGAACAAATGATGCAAAATTTCAAATTTTTTGGTGCTCCACATGTTGCGATTGTAACAACAGAAGCTGATCTAGGCCCATACGGTGCAATGGATTGTGGTGGGTTCATAGCATTGTTCACATTGGCCGCCCGCGCGTTAGGGGTAGCATCAGTTGTTCAAGCTTCTGTAACGGGTTATGCACCAATCATTCGCAGTCATTTTGGAATTTCAGAAAACAGGCTTATTCAAACAGCAATTTCATTTGGATATGAAGACAAAGACCATCCCGCTAACAGTTTTCGCACACAGCGAGCAATAATCGAAGATGTTTTGAACATTGTTCCTTAATGAAATGAGCTAATGCACACGGACTCGAACCGTGGACCTACTGATTACAAATCAGTGCTTCTGTTTCTTTGTTATTCATCTGCCTAACTCCATCTAAACTATGCCTCTCTAAAGAAAGCACAATTAGCAAATCAGACACACTTCTTTGACTAAAAACCGTGCAATTACACGCTTAAATCCTGTGTAAGTCACCAACCCGCGTAGGCTGCCACACAGAGCGGTACGATTTAGTTCGAGCCCGCAAACCGCAGCACAGACGACAAAAGACACCATTTCGATCAACTAGCTCCAACGGGCGGTTGCGACCTCTGAGGTTTGAGACGGTCAAAGTCAGCCTGTGATGTTGCAATACTGGTCGCTTTTGGCATTCCAGATGTATTTGTAGAAGACGGATCAGGCCTCGAACTTGGTGCCTTTTGTATATTGGGCTTAGGCACTGACGCTATTGCTTTTCCCACGCGCGATTTGGGTTTACTCTTTGCCTTGACCTCACCACCTTTGAGCCGTGTATCCAGCTTGTTGGCGAGAAAGCTTGCAGTGTTGGCAAAGGTTTTGATGTCATCAATGGCCTGCTCAAGACTGCCACTGCCAGAGCCTTTCTCAATAACATCAATCAGGCGGCGCAGCTCTTCACGATCATTCATAGCGGTGCCCCCTAACCCGCGCGCTTGGGGCCTGCAAAAGACCACCTCGGATTGTTAAGTACTGGCCTGTAAAAAACCACAGCGCAGATTTTTGAGGCTGTATAAACCATTTTGGATGTGCACTCATGGCGCCATCCTTTCTGGTGCACGCCACACAGCCTCAGTTTGCCTAGAAATAGCACTGTCACATAGAGCTTTGAGGGTGATCAACTTAAGTGCCCACGCTTTATGATTGTCAGTATCTGAACCATTTAGACGCGCTGCATAATGGCCTAGCTTGTTAGAGCAAATCGCTAGCGTCTCTACACTTGGATCAATGCGGTTATAACGCAGTACACGGATATATCCTTCACTGCGCCCAAGCCAGCTGCGACAAAACTCTGGGGTGTTCTGCACAATGCCAGTGGCGATCAATTCGTCTCTTAGGTGTTCTAGTAATCTTATGCTCATCTGTTGCCTCCAATGCGCTGTTTGCACTGGTATTTATCTCTATTGAGCGAAGATGCGGAGTTTGTGAGCCGTTTGCTGCGCTGTTCATAAGTTACAGCCGTTTTTGCAGGGTTTTCTTGTCTCGTTGATAAATACATGCGGAGACGAGCATGACATATGAACAGCGCAAACAAGA
>Ga0181562_10001877_pt1 | contig 16403 bp, 14 predicted proteins | sample 011ome_26_FD_139344 | JGI IMG/M metagenome (GOLD analysis project Ga0181562, IMG submission 139344) | Coastal salt marsh microbial communities from the Groves Creek Marsh, Skidaway Island, Georgia - 011511BT metaG (megahit assembly) | ecosystem: Environmental > Aquatic > Marine > Intertidal...
ATTCATAGTGTTATCCTGTTTTTATTGTTTTACTGAGGTTCACTATACGCTCGACCGGCCTATGGACAAGCCATGAAACCGGTCATTTAAAGACGATTGGCGGTCAAATCAAGACAGTGTAATCGCCAAAGAACGCATCAGATCGGCGGAAGACTGCTCCGATAGTGGTCCACCAATGATCATCTCGAAACCGTGAATCGCACCTTGGTATACATGAAGTTCAGTCGGTACACCTGCGCTCATGAGACGCTTTGCAAAGTCGAGGTCCTCTTCCATAAACAGATCAAGAGCACCCGTATACATAAAGGTCGGTGGCAGGTTTGACACGTCTTCGGCCCTCGCGGGTGCGGCATAGCACGATACCCCCTCTCTACCTGGCTCATGGCCCAGCAGCGAGCCCCAGCCGAAACGATTTGAAGCGCGAGTCCAGATAAACTCCCCTGTTGTGGCGGCGGGCTCTACGGTAGACCCGGTGCGATCATCCAACATCGGATAGATCAGATACTGATATTTCAGTGGGCTCTGGCCGCGGTCACGAAGAAGAAGGGACAAAGCGGCCGCCAGGCCTCCCCCGGCGCTCTCTCCCATGCTCACGACACGCTCGGGGTCTACCTTCAGGTCGTTTGCGTGCTCGATGAGCCACATCAAACCAGCGTAGCAATCTTCAACCGGTACAGGGTGCGCATACTCTGGCGCCAAACGGTAATCAACTGACACAACCGCGACACCCAGCTTATCCACCAGTAATTTATTACGCACTTCCATCATCTCGGGCGTACCCATAACCATACCGCCGCCATGAATGTGATAAATCACACCCAGTGTTTCGTTGGTCCGATTAATGGGACGATACATGACCAAACGAAGATCGTGACCATCTTCAAGCTTAGTGGTGTATTCGGTCTTAGCTACGGGCAGGTCCGCAACCAGCTCTAGACCTATCGGCGCCATGCGCTGATCGCGCAGCTCTTGCAACACATCCATGCTCAGATCAAACCCCATTTCGGGAAGCGTCATGACCTCAAGTGAGGGATGTACCAAATGTTTCGTCGACATTACAAATCCTTAAATTAAAATACCGCCATGAGCGCGTGCACAGTTAAAGCGATCAGACACAAGCTCGATAAGATAAACAATAAAAATCGCACAGGAATGGTGTTTACGGTTGCCTGCCAAAGACTGTGAAGTATGCGAATAATCACATATCCCCAGGCCAATTGGGCATTTAATCCGTCCCCCCAACCAGTCAACGCCAACACAAAGGCGATAGCGTAAAAAACCGTCGGCTGCTCCATCAGGTGGTTATAGTTATGGGCTTTCCACATCACCTTCGGATCCAGCACTGACTCGAGATCTTGTCCTCGAGCACCCGGTGCTGCAGTGGACAAATCGACGCCTGATTTACGTAATGCGGTAACTCGAGTCGCCAAAGTCCAGACCCACATAACCATCGACCAGGCAACAAGTACCGCAACCGGCGCGAGGATCGCTGAATGATTCATACCATATCCTTTTTGTTTTAGTTAATGTAACCGACCCTTGTAGGTCGCCACTGTTTAGGTATCAAGCTGTGTGCTAAGACCTAGAATTCTTAGCTTCTTCCAGACACATCTTTATTGCAAGCTGCCTGGGTTTAAGGGTTTAGAATTTCATCTAAAACCGGCTGCCTGAACCTCGACCAGATTGTCTTACATCGTAAGCCACCGCGCCAGAGCCCAAATGCCAACCCTAAAACCGCCAAAATTGACCCGATGAGCTCAAACCAGCGCCTCAGGTTATCCGACTCAGACTCCGCTTCCAAAACATCAAACTGTACAGATTCAGATTCAATTCGAGTTAGGATATGTCGCTCCGTATCCCACCAATTAATTTGGTAAGGCGAGAGTGCGTATGTGCCAGTCTGTTCCAATCGGTGGCGAGCACGAAAATTAAGCGTGGCGGTAACGGCGCCTCTTGAGGCGGACAAATCAGAAATTGAGGGTAAGACCTGCGACTTTAATCCGTCTATCGACGGCACCCCCCAATCGGGAAATGCGACGGGTAGGACTCCTTCAGCTTCCACGAGCACCTCTTGTTCCACTATTTGCCCAAGCACATAAGCCTTTTCAGAGTTCCACTTTGACTTCATTCGGATCGAGGAGGCAGGCACATATGAAACGCCGCTGAGCTCTGCCGGCAAAGTGACCTCGATTGAAAGGGGTTCTGTCAGGGCGATGAGATCGCGGCGAACACCCTGTTCCAGGACAGGCACTCTCAACTCCATAGAGGGCACATTCAACATCCCAACATCACGCAAAAAAAGCCGAATACTCGTACTCAACACGGTGACGCTCTGCCCCCGGTGCTGGCGAACGCCATTTACCGTTGCTCGGGTCGATTCAATCCAAGTTGCGCCCCCCAGCATTGGATATTGAATATCAACCGCACCCACAATCAAGTCGTCCGTTTCCAGTGCGACTTCGACACTGACCAACTGTAAAGGAACATAGGGGGGCTGTTGCAGCACGCGAATAAGCGCTCTAGATGATCTCTCGGATGGCGAGGTCGCCTCCTCACCCTCCTGCTCAGACAAAAGAGACTCCGCTTGCCCTGCCCCCTGACGGCTTTTAGTGAACGATACCATACTCGGTCCACCGTCAAGAGATTCAATGGCGACGGCAGAGGATGTCATTAGCAAACTGGTTATAAATGCGAAAATCGTTCCCGAGAAACCGAGGAAATTCGGAGGCGATGAGTAGAGTTGGCGAGTTCTAGCGCTCATCCTTCTGCTCCTTCTGCTCCTTCTGCTCTGAAAGACCCGTTTCTTGGAGACGCGCCTCCAAGGCAAACCGGTTAGCCAGGAAGCGCCTGGGATCCGCTTCGACTTGTGCGCGCCAGCGCCTGAGCGCTTCCGGATCAGACAATAAGCGATCGGCCTCCAGAGTCATTAGAATCGCAGCTTCATCGGACTGAGTGGTCACCGCCTTATCGGATGCATCCGACTCAAGGCGAACCAACTCCCCCGTATCCGGCATCTGCGACTCACCCTGCTCAGCCGACGCAACAACCAAATCCCAAACCTGTTGCCGATTGTGTGCTGCCTCTCTATGGTCGGGGTTGGCCGCGAGTATTTCATCATAGATACGCAAGGCCTGACCATAAGACTTTCCATGGGCCCAAGCGTTGGCCTCAAGAAAGCGAGCTACATCGCTCCTATCTTGCTGTGCGGCCTGAGCTGCCATACGAAAGTCACCAGCCAAGTAGTAAGCCCAAGCGCGATAAATGGGCGTATCAAAACTCGTAGCCGCTCGCTTAGGATTATCCAAATACAACCATAAACCACCGCGTTGATCTGGCGTTAAAAACACGCCCAAGAGCCAATCAATGGCCAACTCAGGCCTAATAGGGCTTGCACTTGGGTCCTTTTCCGCAAAAGCAACATGCGGATTTTCGGCCCCCATCTCGACTGCGGACTGCGCCTGAGTGGGTGACGGAGACGCGGTTAAAAAGACAAAGACGAACACGCTCGACACAAGAGCACGAGACAGGTTTTTACGCCACAAAACGCAAGATATAAGAAAAGCCGCGATTACGAGATACCGATCCAGCGCGATTCCGTTTGCACCCGTTCCTGACGAAGACTCTCTCATTAAATCAAGCGAGATGGATTCGTATTCATCGCGATCAAAGCGCTTCGTTAGAACTCGTAGACCGTGCTGAGATAGCGCCGCAGCCGTATTGGGTTGCTCTGATAATGCGGTACTCTTACCCAATACCACCACCGATAGGTGGCGGTTAAAACTAGGGTGATTCACCAGCGCTTCCGCGAGTTTCTCGAGATCGCGCCCGCTTGCAGGCATGAGTGAAGGCTCCAAAGCCTCTAAAAACCGAGACAAGAGCCTCGTATCTCGCGTAGGAGGAAGAACCCAATGCGCGCTGCCTGAGAACGCCACCAAGGCCACTGACGATCCAGCTGATTCGTCGATCATAGACCGCGCTGCCATTCTCAGAGCGAGCAGGTCCTCAGGACTTTCAACACTCGTTTCACTCAGATCAAGGGCAAGCACCCAAGCCAGCTGCGCCTTATTCTCAGTATTTGGGCCGGCTAATCTTGGTTCCGCTAGAGCCAAGACCAATAGACACCCCAATACCAGATAAAGCCCCCGGACTACGCGCCCCCCGATCCCGAGCGACTCCGACACAAAAGCCTCTCGAAGAACTAAAGGAATCCCTGCTAGGGTACGTCGTTGTAATCTGGATGGCTGTGCCAAATACCACCAGCACAGAATCAAGGGGGCCAGAAGGCTCAGCATGACTGCACGCTCAAACCAAATCATCGCGACGCGTCTCGCGATCTGTGCATGCGTGAATCCAGCACAACACAAAGCAGAAAAATGAATGAGCACAGCAAGGGAATCCAAGACAGTGGCGTGGTCTTGATCTGTTCTTCCTGTCGAATCAAGATCGGCTCCGCAGCAGACAAATCACGCCAAACCGTCTCAAACTCACTGACCTCTCGTACGTGATAAAAACGGCCAGAGGTAATGTCAGCCATAGTTTGAAGCAGTTCGATATCAAGGGGATCCCGGCTTTGCGTCGTACTATCCCCCACTGCGATCAGGTAGAGGCGCACCTCCAGCGCCGCAGCTAAGCGAGCCGCCTCCATTGGTGGAAGCGCACTACCGGTATCGTTTCCGTCGGTCACAACCAGCAGTATCCGCTGTTCCGCCGATTCTTCCATAAGCAGTGCGGACGCATAGCCTACTGCATCGCCTAAATTGGTTCCCTCTCCGGCAAACCCGATATCGAGCTCTCGCGTCATCTGCGCCCAAAGGCTGAAATTGTTCGTTACACCAGTCAGCACGAAGGCCGATTCACCAAACGCGATCAAGCCTAGCCGGTCCCCCGAACGCGCCTCTAACAGTGTCTCCAAGCTCGTTTTGAGTGCATCAATTCTTCGCTCAGAGCCACTGCCACCGGTAAAATCAGCGGTCTCCATTGATGCAGAGGTATCGACGATGACATGAATATCGCGACCCGAGCCCATTTGGATTAGATAGGTCTCAACCCACACCGGACTGGCAAAATACCCCGCCAAGCTGAGCGCAAAAAACCAGGGTAAAACCCGAGAAATCCAGCTCTCGTTCGGCTTCACGCCAACAGTCTTGTCCAGCCTAGATCGCAACGCAGCCGTGTTGGGGTACCATAAAATAGCTCGCCGAATACGCCACTCTGGAATAAACCGCCAAACCAGGGGGCTGAGCCCGACTAATAACCACCAAGGGGCCAGTAGCTCAAAGCCGCTCATGGTGCACCTCATGCGTCTGAATCCAGTTCCCACACGCGTCTAAGTATTCGGAAACCTCCGCAGAACTCATGGAGCGCTCCTGGTACAACACGGCAAAAACACGGGAGCTGAGCTCAGGGCCGAAGGTCTGATCCGGCGTATACGCGTCCAAAAAAACATACCAGTCTCTTTCAGGAACGCTGGCTACGCGAGTACGACCCCACAAATAGATCGCAACAATTTTGAGCAACTCGTGTGCTTGGGCCACCACACCGGTTCGGTCCTCTAAAGCAATAACCCGCAGTCGCTCCAAAGCCTCACGGCGATAGCGTTGTCTCCACCAGAACCTAATGGCATGAACCAGTTTTCGACCTAGGCGATAGCCAACATAAACCGCTATCAACACCCATACCCAGGTGGATGGTAAGATGCTCACGACAACATCAATGTCGGGCTCATAAAAAGGATCCAGAGCAGGATTAGAGGGAAGCATTAAACCCTCTTTGAAAACGCCCAAATCCGCTATTGGTTTTGTAGGCATCCTGTGCCGATGTATCGCCAGTCAATGCGTAGAGCCGAACGCCCAGTTGAGCGCATCTTCCTGCGAAACTACGTTCGATCTGATCTACCGCATACTGGTGATCTATCACGCCAGACGAACCTAGCTCATCGAGCATAAGCGCCATATTGCCATCGCTCAATTCAATACCCGAAAGGTGCAGCAAGTCAGAATCCAATGGATCACAAATATTGATGAAAGCAAGCGCATGATGGTCGGCTACTGCGGCAAACTGATTTGCATTAAGCAACATCGGTGCCGTGAGAGACGAGAAACAAAAGACATCGCGCTGGCTCCCGTAACTCACTAAATAATCGAGTAAGGCGTCGCTTGAGTGCGCCATGTCCGCCGCTCGGAATGCCTGCCCCTCGCTCTGAATACGGGCAAGCACCGCCAGCTCACGCTGCAATTCTCGCTCGCTTCGACAGGCGGTAGAGAGGTTGAGACCATGATCCGAAATACCGATGAACTGAACCGCGTAGCCCAAACCAAGATGATCCCACGCTGCGATGGCTGCGAGCTCTGTGGCGAGGAGTGTCTTGGTAAAGCGTTCCGAGCCAAAAAATAGAGCGTTACGCAGATCGACGATAAACGTCGCTGCAAAATTCAGGTCAGATTCGAAGGCTCTCGTCCAGGAACTCTCGCTTCTCGCGGTCGCACGCCAATCCATATGTCGAATGTCGTCACCGGGTGAATACGGTCGAAGCTCGATGAACTCCGTGCCTCGACCCAAGTGAGTTGACCGATTTACGCCGGCTTGGAGGGTGTAAGGCCTGAGAACATTCAAACCACTCGCTAAGAGCCCTTGCGCTTGACAGCGAAGCAGACGCTCATGGGATGTATACAATCGCGCCGATTCGGGCTCACTAGTGTGCGGCAACATGATCGAGCAAGGTTTGCACAAATCGCTCTGAATTCACCCTGGCGGCTCGAGCATCGAAACTCAGCTGCACTCGATGCATCAAACAGGGCGATAAGACCGCTCGAACATCTTCGGGTTCGACGTAATCTCGCCCCGCTAGCCACGCATTCGCTCTCGCTGCGCGCTGTATAGAGAGAGAGGCCCGCGTACTCGCCCCTGCCTGTATCCAACCCGCAAGTTCGCTACTGTACCGTTCAGGAAAGCGCGTCGCGTGCACCAGATCAACAATGTATTGAACCACCGAGTCAGATAAGGTCACATCGCGAATCTGCTTTTGCGCTTCTTCAACGTCATTTGGATTCAAAACCGGCGAATGAGCCGAGTCACTGAGTTCCTCGTTTTGCTGCTGACGCAGAATCACAAAATCTGCTTCGCGGCTGGGATAGTCAATTTCGAGCTTCATAAAAAACCGATCGAGCTGGGCCTCGGGCAGCGGATAGGTTCCTTCTTGATCTATCGTGTTCTGCGTAGCCATAACCAAGAACGGCCTCGGCAGCGCCATGCTCGAGCCACCCACCGTAACCTGTCGCTCTTCCATGGCCTCGAGCAAGGCCGATTGAACACGCGCAGGTGCCCTATTGATTTCGTCAGCCAAGATCAATTGGTTAAATAACGGACCCGGACGGAATTCAAGCTCTCGTTTCGCTGTGTAGATTTCAGAGCCCGTTAAATCCGATGGCAAAAGGTCTGGCGTGAATTGCACACGGCCAAAACTCACGCCCAAAAGCTGTGCGAGCGCTTTGATTACGCGGGTTTTACCCGTGCCCGGAGGCCCCTCAACCAAGAGGTGCCCATCGCATAACAAGGCGATAATCAAGCCTCTTACGATGTGATCTTGCCCGACCAGTCGATCGGACAAAGCCGTCAACAAATCGCCGACGGCCTGCCATGGTGTTGTCATAAGTCCACGCCCATTTTCCAGGGTCAGATCCTACTGACGATTTTGGCTAAACAACCGCTCGAGCACTTGGTCCACCGTAAACGAGGCGGGGCGCTGGCGCTGCGGGAATTCCTGGAAGGTCATCAGGAATTTGGTGAGTTCCACTCGAGCAATCGATAACTGCGGCCCTGCTCTGCGGTTCCACCAATCATTGTAGTTATTAGAATCAACATCGGCGCGCTCAAAAGGGTCACGTCGCAGATGATAGAGCTTAGGAATACGCAAGTGCACGAAAGGCTCTCGCCACACATCAAATTGCGCAGCGCGTTGCTCAGCAAATAAGGCTTTCCAATCACCTACCCGCATCGCCATCAAGTCGCCATCATCGCTCCAGTAGAAAAAGGTCTGTCGCGCGCCTTTCTCACTCTCGCCAGTCAAATGCGGTAAGAAATTGTAGCCGTCGAGATGCACCTTGTAAGGCTTACCCTGAACTCGAGTTCCTTGTTTGAGATCTTGCGCGATATTGTCTCGTCCAACGGCTGCAGTGAGTGTGGGAAACCAGTCGAGGTGAGACATGACTTCGTTGCTAATGATGCCCTCAGGAATATGCCCGGGCCAACGGATCATAGCCGGCACGCGGAATCCACCCTCCCAGTTGGTATTTTTCTCACCCCGGAAAGGGGTTATCGCGGCGTCGGGCCACATATTGTAGTGAGGGCCATTGTCCGTGGTGTAAATAACGATCGTGTTATCGGCTATGCCCAGCTCATCCAGTTTATTGAGCAACTCGCCCACAAGCATATCGTGTCCAACCATGGCATCGTTGTAGAAGCCCTGTCCTGAGAGCCCCAACTCCTTCTCGGCCGTGTGGGTGTAATAGTGCATACGCGTCGAGTTAAACCAAACAAAAAACGGCTTGTCGTCTGCATGTGCGCGATCCATAAAATCCAGCGACGCAGCCAAAAACTCCTCGTCTACGGTTTCCATACGCTTCTTCGTCAAAGGGCCTGAGTCTTCAACACGCCCATCAGCGAAGCTTCGAATGACGCCACGCGGCGCAAATCGCTTTTGAAATTCTGGATCTTGCGGGTAATCCGGATTCTCCGGCTCTTCCTCAGCGTTTAGGTGATACAGGTTTCCGAAAAACTCATCAAATCCGTGATTGGTGGGCAAAAAGCGGTCTTGGTCACCGAGGTGGTTTTTGCCAAAGTGCGCCGTTGTGTACCCTTGATCTTTGAGCACGGCTGCTAAGGTGACGTCTTCATCTTGAATGCCGAGATCGGCACCCGGAATACCGACTTTGGTTAGGCCGGTTCGAATAGGGCTCTGACCCGTAATAAAAGCGGATCGGCCAGCAGTGCAGCTTTGCTCGCCATAGTAATCAGTGAATTTCATGCCTTCACTGGCGATACGGTCAATGTTGGGCGTTCGATAGCCCATCATTCCCATATTGTAAGTACTCAAATTCCAAATCCCTACGTCGTCTCCCCAAATCACCAAAATATTAGGTTGCTTTGCCTGTACCGAGGCGCTCAGCAAGACAACGCCAAGAACCATTAAACAGTGCCTCAATCCAAAACCAGTGCTTTTCATGTGTGTTCCTTATACCTTTTTTTGTCGCTTGTGCTTCTTATATATTGGCCTAGTGTCACTCACGATGTAATGTAACAGCCGCTTAGCTACTTGTTCGAGCTTTTTCGCGCAGAGCTAGGGTCTTATATTTATGACATGCTTACGAGGTCACTATGAGCCAAGATAACTACGTCCCACCCAAGGTATGGACTTGGGATGAAGCGAGCGGCGGAAAATTTGCCCAGATAAATCGACCCATTGCAGGCGCAACCCACGAGCAGGCCTTACCTAGAGGGAAACACCCCCTTCAACTTTACTCCTTGGGCACCCCCAACGGGGTGAAAGTGACCGTCATGCTGGAAGAACTCCTGGCCCTCGGAATCAACGAGGCGGAGTATGATGCGTGGATCATCAATATCCTCGAAGGCAAGCAGTTCTCTAGCGGCTTCGTAGAGATCAACCCCAACTCAAAGATCCCCGCTTTTTCGGATCACAGCACGAACCCGCCCACCCGCGTGTTTGAATCAGGGTCCATCTTAGTGTACCTGGCGGAAAAATTTGGGCATTTTTTACCCACCGAAACTACTCAGCGAGCCGAAACGATGTCTTGGCTGATGTGGCAAATGGCGAGCACCGCATTCCTAGGAGGAGGTTTCGGTCATTTCTACGCCTACGCTCCAGAAAAGTACGAATATCCAATCAATCGCTACGCAATGGAAGTGAAGCGGCAGTTGGACGTACTCGAGAAAAATCTAGCGCATCGACGTTTCCTGGCGGGCGATGACTATACCATCGCGGACATCGCCACCTTCCCTTGGTACGGGACGCTCGTGATCGGCAACCTTTACTCGGCGCAGGAGTTTCTGAGCGTGCACGAGTACACCCACGTCAAACGCTGGGCAGAAGAGATCGACGCGCGGCCAGCGGTCAAAAGAGGTAAACGCGTTAACACAACCTGGGGACCTGAAGAAGAACGTTGTTTAGAGCGCCATGACGCCAGCGATCTCGACTAGTCTGCGCTGCAACTAGAATTCGAACCGATACTGCTGCAGGCCCACTGCAGCAAGGTCACCCACGCGGTCTCCGCGGGCCTCATGATCGCGAAACACCCTAGAACTCAAAGCCGATACTTGCGCGCCCACCAAGCGAACGGGCTTTTGCAGTGGCCATTCTCGACGGAGCAGCGCGAGCAATACCAAACCCAGCTCTTCCGTCGATTGGATCGGCTCAGGCAGAGAGGTTGCCCGAGTAATCTGCTTAAAGTCGGCGAATTTCAACTTCAGCGTGATGGTTCTGCCACTCGTTTTGTGACGTTCTAAGCGTTCCCAAACCTCCGATGCCACTTCGCTAACGGCTGCCTCTAGCAGAACCAAATCGAGGAGATCTTGCGGATAGGTGTGCTCTGCTCCAACGGACTTTCGGACTCGATTCGGTCTAACCGGTCGATGATCAAGCCCTCTCGCTGCGTAGAACAAATATTCTGCAGAACTGCCAAAATGCTCAGCTAAGAACGCCATGCTGCAGGCGCGAATATCGGCGCCCGTCTCCAGTTTTAGTTTGGCCATACGTTCAGCCGTTTTGGGACCCACGCCATAAAATCGCCGCACGGGTAAGGTAGACACAAACTGCTCCCCATTTTCCGGTAAAACAACGCATTGCCCATTTGGCTTATTTTGATCCGAGGCGATTTTTGCCAAAAATTTGTTATACGAGATACCGGCGCTGGCGGTGAGACCAAGCTCGTCAAAAATCGCTTGCCGAATCAAGCGCGCGATTTTAATCGCGCTCCCTATCCCCTGCTTATCTTGTGTCACGTCCAGATAAGCTTCGTCCAGCGAAAGCGGTTCAATGAGATCCGTGTACCGCGCAAAAATCGCTCTAATCTGAGCTGAAACAGAGCGGTATACGTCGAATCGAGATTTCACAAAAATTAGATGCGGACACAAGCGCTTGGCGGTCAGTGAGGGCATCGCTGATCGGACCCCGTACTCTCGGGCTTCATAGCTCGCCGCTGCAACCACGCCTCGCTCTCTCGAGCCACCCACGGCAATGGGCTTACCTATCAGTTCGGGATTATCACGTTGCTCGACACTCGCATAAAATGCATCCATATCAACGTGTAATATCTTACGCACCGGCTCGGTCAATGCTTAGAATCCCCAAAAACAGTCGATGTGCCCAGCATAGCTTCGTTGGTAAGTTTTTTCAGCCTAAACGCCTAGATTAGGTCATGAGGTCCGCACCGATATGTAAAAAAACTACAAAAATAGAGGGTTGAATATAGATTTCTTACCCAGTTTTGTGCTTTTATTACAAAAACAAGCAAAGGAACGTTCTCCATGCATCCTATTGTTCAACAAGTCACTCAGGCTATCCTGGAGCGCAGCCGTCAAGAGCGTGACAACTACCTGGCGCGAATCCAACGAGATGCCGAGAGTAGCCCCGACAGAGGGCGCCTGAGTTGTGGCAACTTAGCCCACGGTTTCGCCGCCTGCGATCAAGAGGACAAAGACACCATCAAGTTGATGGATTCCATCAATGTCGGCATCGTCACAGCGTACAACGATATGCTCAGCGCCCATCAACCCTACCAAGACTATCCTGAGATCATTAAGAGCGCTCTCCGGTCAGTGGGCTCAACAGCGCAAGTAGCCGGTGCGACGCCCGCCATGTGCGACGGTGTAACCCAAGGTCAATCTGGAATGGAACTTAGCTTGCTGAGTCGTGATCACATTGCCCAATCGACGGCAATCGCGCTGTCCCACCAGATGTTTGATGCGACTTTAATGCTCGGCATCTGCGATAAGATCGTTCCCGGCCTACTGATTGGCGCACTCCGATTCGGCCACCTGCCCACGATTTTCGTACCAGCAGGCCCTATGCCAACCGGTTTAGCAAATAAAGAGAAGCTTCGAATCCGACAGCTCTACGCCGAGGGTAAAGTTGGCCGTGATGCGCTCTTAGAGGCAGAATCGGCCTCGTATCATTCTGCGGGCACCTGCACCTTCTACGGCACAGCAAACAGTAATCAAATGGTACTGGAAGCCATGGGCCTGCAGCTCCCCGGATCGTCATTTGTGAATCCAGGCACCCCCCTACGGGATGCGCTTACCCGATTTGCCGCCGAGCAAGTAACCCGCATATCGGCTAAAACGCCAGACTACCGCCCTATTGGTAGAGTGGTAGACGAAAAGTCGATCGTAAACGGACTCATAGCACTGCTGGCGTCTGGGGGATCAACCAATCACGCGATACACCTAATCGCCGTCGCGCGAGCCGCGGGCTTTTTCATCAGCTGGGAGGATATGGATCGCCTATCCAAGGTAACCCCCTTGCTTGCTAAGGTGTACCCGAATGGCCCCGCGGATATAAACCATTTTCATGCGGCGGGTGGAACCGGGGTTCTGTTCAAAGAATTATTAACCGGTGGCCTGATGCATCCCGATGCACTTACCGTATTCGGCAATAACTTCGGTGAATCCTGTGTCGAGCCGAAACTTCAGGATACAGGCATTAAATGGCACGCCACCCCTGAGCGCTCGCTAGACTCAGAGGTCATTGGGTCTCTCAGCAGTCCTTTTGCTCCAGAGGGCGGCTTACGCCAACTGAACGGGAATTTGGGGCGGTCGGTAATCAAGGTTTCAGCGGTGGCCAAGGAGCATTGGGTGGTCGAGGCTCCAGCCGTTGTATTCGAATCACAGCACGAACTAGAGGCGCGCTTCAAAAACGGCGATCTCAACAAAGACTGTGTTGTCGTTGTCCGTTTTCAAGGCCCCAAGGCCAACGGTATGCCCGAGTTGCACAAACTAACGCCCTTCTTGGGTGTGCTTCAAGACAAGGGCTACAAAGTCGCTCTCGTGACCGACGGACGCATGTCTGGCGCATCGGGTAAAGTACCGGCCGCTATTCATCTCTCTCCGGAGGCCAGCAGCGGTGGTCTAATCGGTAAAATTCAAGAAGGTGATATCATTCGACTCGACGCAATGAATGGCGTGCTGGACGTTTTGGTTGATCGGGATGAACTCGCTACGCGCCCCGTGGCTCCCGCGCCGATGGAAGACGATAATTGTGGCCGAGATCTGTTCGCTTCAACGCGCGCTCTGCTCAGCAGCGCAGAGACTGGCGCAACGTTTTTGTTCGACGAACAAAAGGCACTCGTCGCTCTAAACTTGAGTTATTGAGACTAAATCATGAAAAATGACTGGAACTTAGTAGCTGATATTGGCGGAACAAATGCGAGATTCGGATTGTATTGCAGACAGTCTCAAAGTCTAGATCGTATCGAAAGTTACGCCGTATCGGACTACCCGAGACTCGAGGATGCTTTAACTCAGTTCTTGCATTCAATAGCGGGCGCAGACGCGTACACCAAATACCCTCGCTTTGCCTGTCTTGCGGTGGCCAGTGCGCCCAATACCGAGACGATTAAGTTCACCAACAGCTCATGGGAATTTTCTAAATCGGGCATGAGTGAACTATTAGGCGGTGCAGCGCTGTTTGTAATCAACGACTTTGAAGCCGTGGGTTACGCCATTCCCCAGCTCAAAGAGAGCGATTTCCATGAGATAGGGGGGCATAGAGCACTCACTGACAAGCCTATCGTAGTGCTCGGGCCAGGTACTGGGCTTGGTGTAGCCTCACTCGTGCCCTCAGAAAACGAGGGCTTTCGCGTCATAGGTGGCGAGGGCGGACACGCCGATTTCGCACCGGTAACACCCCTCGAGCTGAGCATACTAGAGCAACTTCAAAAGCGTTTCGAGCGCGTTTCCATTGAGCGCGTACTCTCCGGTCAAGGTATCGTTAATCTGTACCAAGCCATTGCCACAATCAAAGGCCGTGAAATAACGCTTGCCACACCGGCCCAAATTGCAGAGGCCGCGAATCAAGGTAAAGATACGCTGGCCATCTCTGCCATGAACGCATTTTTTGCGATTCTCGGTTCCGCCGCCGGTAATCTTGCTCTGACCCTTGGCGCATTTGGTGGCGTTTATATCGCAGGCGGTATTTCACCGAGGTACCCCGACCTTCTCAAGAACAGCGAGTGTCGAGCCCGATTCGAGGCAAAAGGCCGATTCAAAGACTACCTGCAGCCCATTCCCTTGCGGCTGATCACAAAAGACAACTTGGGGCTGCTAGGCGCAGCTCAATACCTAACATTGGTGGAGAACCCATGACACAACCCAATTACGATTTTGTTACTGCCGCTCCGATCGTTCCAGTTCTGGTCATTGACCAGCTGGAGCACGCCATTCCACTAGCGAAAGCATTGGTGGCCGGCGGATTACCCGCACTCGAGATCACGCTTAGAACTCCGTGCGCGCTTGACGCAATCGAGGCTATTGCCTCAGCCGTACCCGGAGCCATCGTCGGCGCCGGCACAGTTTGCAATCGCGATCAGCTGCTTGAATGCCACAAGCGTGGCGCTCAATTTATTGTTTCGCCAGGATCGAGCGACGCTATTTTTCAAGCCGCTCACGACACCAAACTCCCTTTGCTACCGGGGGTTGCAACCGCATCAGAGATCATTCATGCCAGAGAGGCCGGCTTTGAGATACTAAAGTTTTTCCCCGCTGAGATAAACGGCGGAGCTAAGGCGCTCAAAGCGTTCTCAGGCCCTTTCTACGACCTGCAGTTTTGCCCAACCGGAGGTATTGGAGTAGACAATCTCGCAGAGTATCTTGCGCTACCCAACGTGATCGCAGTGGGCGGATCCTGGATTACGCCCAAATCGGCGATGCAAGCGGGTGATTGGGCCAAGATCACGGATCTTGCACGGCAAGCTGTCGCTCTAGCACACGGTATTCGAAACGCGGCCTAAGGTCGGGGGACCCCATCATGCAGCAAACGGATTTAATTATTTTCGGCGCGAGCGGTGATCTGTCGGCTCGCAAACTGTTTCCGGCCCTTTACCATCTTTCAGTCGCGGAGTTGCTCCCTGAATCGTTTCGTATTGCCGCGGTCGCGCGAGACGATACCGACACCGCCGGGTTCTTGAAGCGGTTGAAGGAGCGCATGCAACCTTCGATCGGGGAAGCACACTGGAGCGAAGATGCATGGGCGAAATTCGCCAGTGTGTTTAGCTATATCAAAGCCGATTTCAGCGAAGCCAGTAATTTAGTTTCACTCTCCGAATGGCTCGATGACGCTCGCGTTAGCCTTTTTTACTTAGCTACCCCGCCCAGCCTGTTCGCACCAATCTGCGACAACCTGTCTGAAGCGGGTTGCCTAACCGGAGACTGCCGCATTGTTTTGGAAAAACCGATCGGTGAAGACCTTAAAACGTCGAGAAAAGTAAACGAAACCGTTGGCCGCTACTTCGCAGAAAATTCGATCTACCGTATTGATCACTACTTGGGTAAAGAAACCGTCCAGAACTTGCTGGTACTGCGTTTTGCTAACCGCTTCATAAACGCCCAGTGGGATCAGAGCTGTATCGATCACGTCCAGATCACCGTTGCTGAAACGGTTGGCATCGAAGGTCGATGGTCATACTACGATAAGGTCGGACAGCTACGAGACATGGTGCAAAACCATCTTATGCAGCTTCTCTGCCTAGTGGCGATGGAGCCACCGAACTCCATGTCTGCCGAAAGCATTCGAGATGAAAAAGTTAAGATCGTAAAGGCACTGCGTCCTATCGATGAAAACTCGGTGAAAGACCATGTCGTTCGCGGCCAATACGCTCAAGGGTGGTCTGAAGGCGTAAGCGTGCCTGGCTACACTGAAGAGAAAGGCTCCATCGCTGGTGACACTGACACCGAAACATTCGTAGCGATCAAGGCCCATATCGACAACTGGCGCTGGGCTGGCGTTCCGTTCTACTTGAGAACAGGTAAACGCATGGCTCAAAAGATGACCGAGATTGTCATCACCTATAAACAGCTCCCGCACAATATCTTTTCTGGTGGCGACAATATTCCAAATTCTTTGGTGATTCGCTTGCAGCCGAACGAGGGGATCGAGATGAAAATGGTCTCCAAAGTTCAGAGCCTTAAAGACAAGATGGGTTTGGTGACCCACAACCTAAACCTCGATTTTTTAAGCTCTTCGGGAAGCAATCGAATCCCTGACGCCTATGAACGACTGTTCTTGGATGCGATAAACGGTGATCAATCTCTCTTCGTTGGTCGTTCTGAAATTGAAGAGAGCTGGCGTTGGTGCGATACGCTGATCAAAGCGTGCCAAGTCCAGAATATCCAAGTGA
>Ga0181562_10001898_pt1 | contig 16305 bp, 10 predicted proteins | sample 011ome_26_FD_139344 | JGI IMG/M metagenome (GOLD analysis project Ga0181562, IMG submission 139344) | Coastal salt marsh microbial communities from the Groves Creek Marsh, Skidaway Island, Georgia - 011511BT metaG (megahit assembly) | ecosystem: Environmental > Aquatic > Marine > Intertidal...
CCACCACCTCTACCAGCGGCAAAAGATAAACCGGGTTGTAGGGATGCGAGACAATTATTTGCTCGGGGCGAATGGCGTCTTCCTGAAGCTCACTGGGCATGAAGCCCGATGTCGAGGAAGCAACAATCGCACTAGCATCACAATACTCTTGAATAGACTTCAGGACAGCGCGTTTTACCTCGATACGCTCGGGAGTCGATTCCTGAATGTAGATCGCACCGGCAACCGCATCTGCCGTTGATGTCGCGATGGTCAAACTGCCTTCCTCTGGCACGACATTGCACAGTGCAGGCATCGCCTCGCGCCCTCGATCAATGACCGCGTGCAATATCCGCTCCGCGTCCTCACTTGGGTCAAAGAAGCGAACATCCCAGCCGTTTAATAAAAAACGTGTCGCCCAGCCCGAGCCAATGACACCACCACCAATGACGGCAGCCGTTTTTCGCGGATTCGCCATTAAACAGGGTCTCGCTTCACCAGGTTGAGTTCGGCACGGACTTCGGCTGGTGTCATGATCTCCACACCCATCGCCGTGATAATGCCTGCGGCCTTTTCAACAAGCTCAGCGTTTGACGCCAGACGCCCACGCTCTAACCAGAGGTTGTCCTCGAGGCCCACGCGCACGTTGCCTCCCGACAGCACGGCTGCCGCCACGAAGGGCATCTGGTTTTTACCAATACTGAATGCCGAGTGGACCCAATTGCTAGGCACGTTATTCACCATAGCCATAAAGGTATTCATGTCATCCGGTGCACCCCACGGAATCCCCATACACAGCTGAACCATGACGGGGTCCTTAATGGCCCCCTCTTCTACCAACTGCTTGGCAAACCAAAGGTGGCCCGTGTCAAACGCTTCGATCTCAATTTGGATGCCAAGCTCGGTCATACGCCGTGCCATATCACGCAGCATACCGGGCGTATTGGTCATCACGTAGTCGGCTTCGGCGAAATTCATAGTCCCACAGTCGAGTGTCGCGATCTCGGGCCGGCAGACTTCAAGATGCTCGACACGCTCAGCTGCCGATACCATGTCGGTACCAGCTTCCTGCAACGGTAAGGGTGCCTCGGGTGGTCCAAAGACAATGTCTCCGCCCATACCCGCTGTTAGGTTCACCACGACATCGGTGTCTGAGGCGCGAATGCGCTCAACAACTTCTTTGTAAAGATGAACATCGCGCGCGGGCGCCCCAGTTTCAGGGTCGCGCACGTGACAGTGAACAACGGCAGCGCCCGCTTTCGCGGCTTCAATCGCGTCATCCGCTATCTGCTCAGGACTGCGTGGAACTTTATCGCTTCGCTCCTGGGTGCCGCCGGAGCCTGTGAGAGCTGCGGTGATGAAAACTTTCTTGCGCATGGCTAATGGCATGGTGTCTCCCTATTCTTATGACGTTATTGCGTATGAGAGATCTCAGTCGTTACGGTTTACCAGTGCCTAAACACTGACTTCAGTGCTTTAGCTTACTGTTACGACCGACGTTTTGCTCGCGCTTTTGACGGTCTTTTTATTTACCCTCCGCCCAGTGAGACACTCGTACTCCCCATAGGTCGCACATCGCTTCCGATGGGGTTGCTTTCAGAGGTTACTTCAAATGTATGCCTACCCGGGCAGTAGTCAGGCAATAATGGGTCCCTACCTAGGACCGACCCAGTTTCTTCTCAATTTCTACTCAGATCCTACTCAGTTCCTAATCAGGCCCTGGCAGCCACTACCAAGACCTTCCCTAAGAGGACTTTTCCCAAAAGGCCTCACGGTAGCTCCGAATCCCAAAAAAATGCCCACAGGCAGCTCTTTGAAGACTTGTTTCCGTGGGCAGCACGCTAGCGACAACCCCAGACGCAGAGCGTTCCAGTACAGTGACACCGTCAATAGCTGGCGGCGACTAAAGTAATTAACCTCCGCTCTTTGCCGCGCGATTTAACGCACGACCTCGCGACATAATTTCATCGCGATCAATGTAAATACCCTGCAAGTGTCGCTTGCCTGATCCCGTAAACGCATCGCGCCCATGGAGTACACGGCGATTATCGAAACACATAATATCGCCCGCAGTGAGTCGGAACTTCAGTTCGAACTCCGGCTGATCGGCCATTTGGTGGAACAAGCGGAGCGCGTCATAACAGCGGCCCACGTCCTCGGTCGCCATAGCGGGAAAAGCACGAACCGGATAGAACGCTCGAATCGTTGGCGTATCAGAGCCAGGTAGGTAATCGATAATCGGTGCAGACCACCGGTGGTCTATACCGGGTCCACGGTTAAAGAAAATCCAGTGCCGTGTGTAGAGAAGCTCAAACGCCTCAGGATGATCTCGTTCAAGTGCCTCGACCAAAGCTAAACCATCGGTCAAGGTCGACTCGCCACCGTCCGCGTCATTAATCAAGCAGTGCAAAAATTGAAAGCCGGGAGGAACCTCGCGCGTGGGCAAATCTGAATGCGGTCCTAAACGCAGCCCCGTATTGGCTGTCGTATTCGTTGCTGCGTCTCCCGCCAAATCAACATCAGCGCGGACATCCCAAATACGACCAAAGTTACTGTCGCGCACAGGCCCAATGCGCTCAGCAAGCTCAAGCAGGTACCCTTCGTGTGTTGGTGAGTTTTCCAGAACACAGGCACCGTAAACCATCAGGTTGTTGAGCAGTGCACGGATGGTGTCATCGCTCTCCAACGCTGGAACACCGTCTACACGAGGCACTTCACCGATTGAGGCTGTCGTCCACGACTGCGCCTCCGGCAACCAGCTACTGGGCAGATGGTTATTTTCAGCAACATGGCGCAACCAACCCGAGTGGTAAATCGATCGCTGACCGTCATGACCCCACTCAACAATCAAGTCGCCATCGTTATCCACCACGGCCGACTTCACTTCAATATCGTCCGTCAATTCCGCAGGATCGAGAATGCACTCGCGCGTCGCGAGATCGATGCCGCCTTGACCAACCGCGTTCTCCTTTAGCCAAAAACGGTGGCAGGCGAGCTTCATATCGTCCGACCAGAAGACGTGCACAAAATCACCCTCGCAAACGGCAGACGAAAGCGGTTGCTGGCCGTAGTCGTAAAAGTCTGGTGTCAGTGTGCGCTCGAGCGATGAGGTGAGTGAGTTCATAGCGCATCGCCTCCTGCGGCGATATTGCCCCTACCGATCACGGCTTTTGGCAGGAACACAGATCTACTAGCGTTATTTTTGAGTGTTCGTTTTTATCTTGTCTGGCGAATTAGAAGCCCTCAGGCCTAAACGCTTCACGACAAAACCTACTTCAACAGGCTTCTATCGGAAAGTTTTTTTCACCACGAAGTTAAGGAAATCGTTTCTTCCCAAATTAACCCGCGAACCCCAGTTCGTTGTTAAGTCGTTCTTGCCCCAAGAAACGAGTTATACAGGCACACAAGACACGCGCGACAGCTAACGAGATTTGAGGCCATTTCACACATCAGGCCCGCTCCTTTATAGGCTCGAAATTCAACATTATTGACTGCTAAAAATAACGACATCAAATCGCTCTGAAACGACCATTTGAAGCCAAATATCGGAAATTACTTTGCACTCTAAACGAGTAAAAATTCACAGCTAGCGTTAAGCGCAAAATTCACAAATAAGAACGCTTGCGCGGTAATAAAAAATGAAGAGAATGCGCGCTCCGAAATTGACCTTGGCCGAGCGAAATGAGCTGCGTTCGATCTGTTTTCTCACTGTTGCTGACCACCGCGTTTTTACTAACGGGGCACGGTCTACACATGACGTTCTTGCCACTCATGGCGAGCGAGATCGGCCTGTCGCAAACAGTCATCGGACTCTCTGGTTCAGCCTACTTTGTGGGCTTCATCTCGGGGGCAATTGTGGTACCCCACATCATTGCTAAGGTGGGTCACATTCGCAGCTTCACAACACTGATGGCAGTATTCCTCTGCTGCTTCCAAGTGCTGCCCATGACCGACGCAGGCTGGGCGTGGGTGCTGGTTCGGTTCTTACTCGGGGCCGTTATGTGTGGAGCCTACACCGTGGTGGAGAGCTGGCTTTCTGACCAAGCCGACGCTCGTAGTCACGGGCGCGTTCTCGGTATTTACACCTTTATCGTTCTGACAGCGATGGCAGCGGGCCAAGGTATCCTAGGGCTCACCTATGGCAACCCTGCACAGGTCTTTGCCGTTATTTCCATTTTAATTGGTTGTGCGATCATCCCGGTGAGTCTCACAAGCTCACTCGCACCGGCACCTGTTCCTGCGACTCGTGTAGACTTTTTGAAGCTGTACCGGCGTTCTCACACAGCGTTCGCTGGTGCGCTGGGCTCTGGCGTTGTGATCGGCACGTTCTGGACGCTCGGTGCTGTTCACGTTGTCAGCGTCACGGGCGATGCTGAGTTTGCCCCCACATTCATTGCTGTGAGCATTCTGAGCGGTGCGCTAGTGCAGTACCCGATTGGACTCGCATCCGACCATATCGACCGGCGCCATGTTCTTGCCTTCTTGTGTGCAATGAGCAGTTTGGCTGCGCTCTACCTGTCTACCGCTGAGGACACCACCTCGCTTTTGATTGGCGCCGCTGCATTCGGCGCTGCCAGCAATTCACTTTACGCCGTTTCGTTAGCCAAGGCAGCCGATAACTCTGAGCGCGAAGAGTTCGTCATGATTGGATCATCGGTTTTGCTTCTAAACGCGGTAGGTGCTGCGATTGGCTCGTTCATGTTTGGCTGGGCAATGCGCACGGCAGAGGGAGAGATTTTATTCAGCCTAATAGCCGCAGCATGCGCTATTTTCGCTGCCTTTATTGCCATGCAACCCAAAGGCGCTACCGCTGTAGCAACAGGAGAACAAAGCAGTTTTGTTGCCGCAACACCCACTACCGCACCAGCTGCGTTACAACAAGACCCCAGAGCAGGCGAGATTGCCGAGGAAGATCAGTTGGCACCGGCAGAGCTCAATGTTGGGGGCGAGGACGCCGCAGACAAACCCCAAAAAGAACCGAGCGACGTTCCGGTAGCCGCCTAATACCTCGGTGGTTTGACGCTGCAATCACTCAGTGTATTGGTGCCCTGGGAATGTTGATCCTAAACGTGACACGGGAGATCTCTCCGCGGCCTAGCCTCGCGACATCTCTCTCACAAGAGAGTAGAGGGCTAAACCACTAATGACCTTAGTCGGTCGCTACTCGCGTTAGTGTATCGGATACCAGTTCAAGACCAGCATTGCTCACAACCGCTTCCCGCTGCACATGGCACCCCAGCACCTGCCCGGTCGTTCCGGCGCGGCGTTATCCGGCACTCATCCGCTGGGCGATGTCGAATTGCAAATTCCCAAGCGGCTACGTCGTTTTTCATTGCCCCATGATTGATATCGAGTCTATGCTCGCTGCCATAATACTCGGCAGTAAAATAGGGAATCGACGACAGGCATGCGTCGACCCTATAAGGGGAAGCCAACGTGAGAATAGAGCCTCTAACACCAGCGCTGGGTGCAGAAATAGATATCGATTTAGGCAACATTACACCCGAGGGCGCACAAGCCGTCTATGACGCACTGATGGTCCATCAAGTCGTATTTTTCAGAGATCAAAAAATTACGCCCGAGCAGCATATTGCACTCGGTGAGCACTTTGGGGAGATTGATATTCCCCATCCGGTTTATCAGAACCACGAGCGCATCCCTGCTATTACGATCTTGGAGAATGACGAGAATCGACCGCCTGATACGAACGATTGGCATAAAGATCTGACCTTTCGCGAATCACCCCCCTTTATGTCGATTCTCTACGCCAAATCGGTTCCTGAGACGGGAGGCGATACGCTTTGGGCTAACATGGCGCTCGCCTATGACAACCTCGCACCGCACATGCAGCAAATGCTAGAGACGCTGGACGCAGTACATGACATCGGTTGCTTTCGAAACGACTACCTCGGCGCTGATCTCAACATCGACGCCATGAACGAAGGTGTTCGCAGTAATGGCGCTTGGGTCCACCCCGTAATTGAAACGCACCCAGTAACCGGTGCGAAGTACATCAACGTCAACCGATCGTTCACCCAACACATTGTCGGAATGCTGAAAGCGGAAAGCGACCGTCTGCTGGAATACCTTTACCAGCATATTGATCAGCCCGAGCACCAAGTCCGATTCCGGTGGCGCGATAACTCAGTCGCCATATGGGATAACCGGGTAACGCAGCACTATGCGCTGGCTGACTATCTCCCTGGCTATCGCTGTATGAACCGCGTAACCGTGAATTCTGACGTACGGGTCTCTAACAGCACCCCCACTCACTAATAATTCGCTTGGGTTAGACACCTACAAAAGCAGGGTAAAAAAAAGCCCAACCTAGAGCAGGTCGGGCCTTTTAATATCGAGCGTCTTATACAGAACGGCGTTCTTACATTTGCTGCACCGTGAACTGGTTAGCCGCTGCTTCTACAACGGTGCCGTCACTAAAGGTGACGTTAACTATCGCGTCGGTGTAGTTGTAAACCACATAGTTCGTAGTGCCTGCGTCAGTTTGAAACACCATGGCCGCAGGGTGGTCGGCCGTGATAGCACCTGTACCCGTCTGAAGCTCACCCAATGCACGCATAGTGTATAGCCAGTGGTACGTGTGAGCAGGCGCCTCGCCAGCCTCCGGCTGGTAATTGGGCGTCGCCTCGTAATCTGCAATAGCGCTATTCGCGTCGGTCATCGACCACAAATTCCACCATAGATCGGTCCACTGATCCGCTGGTAGCCCCGATGGTTTGCCGTTAGCAGACTCCTCTAGACCGAGCGCTACGTAATCGTCCAGATAATCTGCGTACAACCCCACGTGCATAATCAGCGGGTTTGATGGCAGTCCCTGGATGCCCAAAATGTGGGCAAAGGCTGGGCTGAACCACGTCGAGAAAGCACTGCCCTCACCCCAAATGATCGACGTTGTTATTCGCGGATAACCCGGAGGGAAGTTGCGCGCATCCGCGTCAACACCGCGCCAGCCATCGATATCATTCCAATATTCCCAATACGTGGCCGAGGTCGACGCATGGAGATACATACCGCGCTCGGTGATCTCATCATTACCGGTCGCCAACCCATAAAGCACCATCGCACCATAGGCATTAGCCGCTTCCGAGGTCGACTCGTTGTTGTTTCCGCGAGCAAAGTTCACTTCGCCCGAGGCCCACGAGAATCCATTGGCCGGATCAAAATTTCGAAGGTATGGGAACATTGTGTCGTTTCGACCACCCGCATAGTCACGGATTAACAACTCGAACATCGGCCCGTACTGCTCGGCACTGCAGAAATCCTTATCGACACGGCAGACCTCAGCCGCAGCACGAACAAAGTAGCCGTAATGGAAGTGGTGATCCTGCAATAGCGTATGCGCATAGAAAGACTCTTCCATACCCAGCAGCGTGCTCCAGTCCTCGTCGTAGACGAAGTAGTTCCCATCGTCGAGCGTGCCCTGATTCTCGGCACTCATCCAGTCTGCCAATTCAGCTTTTAACCAATCACGAAGGGTCGTCGCTTCTGTGGTCATGCCAAGCTGATCTGCCAATGCAAGGACTTCTGACAACCGGCCGACAGCTTTACCGTTCCAATAGGTGTCATTCGCCGTATTCCAGTAACTCGGACCGCCGTCTACAAACTCTGTGACCAAATTCCGCAAAACAGTCTCGTCGAGCGAGCCATCCATCAAAGGCAAGGATGGCAGTACGCCCACTGAAGCCAGCTCGTAATCAAACGCTGATGTCGGCGCAAACTTGATCAAACCACGCGCACTTCTTGTCGATGTGGCATAGGTAAGACCTGTCGCACGCTTCCAATGAAGCGGCATGAGACCCGCAAGCGTCTCCACCTCGCTACCGGTACTGTCCAGATAACGGTGACTCACTGTTACCGAGTTGTCCGTGCGATCAACTGCGTAATCAATCGTGACATCCCTCACGATATTACGTGCATAAGTTTCAAGGGTTTGTCGAACACTCGCCGACTCATCGGGTGCCCACGCTAGTGTGAAAGAGCCGGATGGTGCAGAGATCGTGACGGTTGCACTGTCGGCATTATTGAAGGTCGTTCCCGCATCACCGACAACCAAGAAATTATTACGCCCACCGGCAATGGCTGTCCAAACCCCGAGGCTGTTACCACCCTCGTGCCAAATACCGCGCTGTCCGTCGGTTGCATTTGGCCAGGTTTTAATTTGAGGCGACCCAGAATACACCTCGAAGAAAATATAGGGGGAGCCGTAAACAAAGGTCGCTTCCATCACAAGCGTATTACCGTCATACCAGCCTGCGGTGACAGCCCCTTCTGAGTAATCAAGAAGCTTCGCTTCCATGTTGCTGTGCGCCGAGTTACCGATTGCTGCCCCGTCAAACACCTCGGAGAAAGGATCTGGAATGGTGTAGCCAAACCCGCCGGGGCCTGCAGAGAGACCCGTCGGAATCGACATAACTCGAAGACCGCGCTCGTTGAGTCTCGCGATAAACGGATCAGGTGTGATGTAACCTGCGCCGTTGGGATCGCCGATACGCATCTCCCCAATAAAGGAGACAGAGCCCCACCATCGGTGCGTCATGGTATGTGTTTGAGCCGCATCACCCGCGAGTTGTGGCATGCGCTTAACCGGGCGTGCTGACGCTACATTGTCGCAAGTGCCGAGGTTGGTAAAAGGGATCACGCCCGCGTTGTACAACCACGCGCCGTAATCGTTTGCGCACTTGTAACTTGCTGGGTTGATCGTATCCGAGTAGCTGCCAAGGCCCATGGTAGTAAGGGTATAGGGCACGGTTACAACGGGAGGAGCCGTTCCTGCGTCGGCGTCAAAACCCGTGAATCGCACGTTGTCCAGCTGAAACACAGTGTCTTGAAACTTGCTCGCCCAAATAACAAGACCGGTATTAACATCAGTGATATCCAGTCCTGCACCTCTCAGCTGACTCATTGGAACACTGACAGCTTCCCAGTCACCGACACCTTTTGGACCCAGCAGTTGATCACCCGATGTACAGGGGTAAAAGCAGTCAAGTTTCATCGTTATTTCAGGGTCCCCTGACACAACCTTTACATCAAACTCGATGGCGCCATTAGCGTAGCTACTCAGATCAACACCCGTATTGGCTCCGAAGAATAGACCGGCAAGCTGACCGTTATTAGCGTGGGTTACTTGGAGAACGTCACCGCGATCTGCGTCGCTCACAAACTCCCACGAAATCGAGGGGCACCCTGCTCCACCGTCGTTACTGCAGTCGCCAAAATCTATCGCTTGGTCGAACGCATTAATACCACGATCCCAAACACCATCTACAACGCCTTGCGAAAGGACACTTTGAACACCATCGCCAGTGGATGAATCGCTATCCAGAACGGTGATAATTCTTTGCACGTTTGCCGTGTTTCCTGCGGCGTCTGTAGCCGTATAGGTAATACGATATGTGCCTGCAGCGCTCCCGACGTTACCCGTAATCTCTACAGTTAGAGCACCATCAACACTGTCGGTGGCGTTCGCCCCCGCTTCCGTGTACGTCGCATCCGCAGCGAGAGTGATGGAACCGCTGCCTATGAGTGTCACCACGGGTGGAGTGGTGTCAGCAACCGTCACCGTCCGGCTTGCCGACGCCGTATTTCCAGCGCTGTCTGTGGCGCTATAGGTTAATGTGTAACTGCCAGCCGAGTTGACGTCGACAGCCCCAGCTACCGTTACCTCAACCGAACCATCGACGTCATCCTGTGCAGACGCACCAGGGTCGGTGAAACTTGTTCCCTGCTCAACACTCAGTGTCGCGGACCCTGAAAGCGTGATTACTGGTGCAGTAGTGTCAACCGGCGTTCCACCGCCACCATTTCCATCACCGCCACCATCACCACCACCGCCACCACCGCCACCACCATTGGGTGCCGCCTCAACAGTCACGACTCTATCGACCGAAACCGTATTTCCAGCCACGTCAGTTGCAGTGTAGGTCAGTGTGTACTCGCCGGGGTTACTGCCAACCTCACCCGTAATAACAACTGTCAACTGTCCGTCGACACTGTCTGAGGCAGACGCCCCGGGTTCAGAATACGCATCTCCCTCTACAAGCGTTATTGCGCTCTCACCGTTCAGTTGAATGGTTGGACTGGTGGTATCAGCAACTGTAACAACCCGTTGGGCAGATGCCTCGTTACCCGCGGCATCACTCGCGGTATAAGTGAGCGTGTAGGTTCCGGCTGTGTTTGCATCAACCGACCCGCTAACGGACACCGATACTGTGCCATCGGTTTCATCACTTGCGGTGGCTCCTGGATCCGTAAATTCAGTGCCTTGCTCAACCGCCATTTCAGCATCGCCCGCCAACGAAATGGTAGGTGCTGTCGTATCAACGGGTGCAGGCGGTGGTGTAACAACAGGTGTCGGAGTGGATCCACCACCACCGCCGCCGCAAGCAGCGAGTGTTGTGATTAAAGCAAGCGTAGTTAAACGCTTAAGAACATACGGCAAGACAGCAAGGGACGAGTGCATGAGCGGGTTCCGAAAGGTTATGCCCCAGTGACTCTCAGCGAGAGGCCAGAGTCAATTAGGCCCGACTAAAAACACGACATACCGGACGTCCAACGCGTTCAAGCGAACTCGGTCCAACGAGGGCATTCCTTCAGAAAGAAGATCGCTTCTATTAGACCGAAAGGACCTTCTCACCCCGTGCCATGCCTGCGACACCCGATCGAACAACCTCTAGCACCTCTGCCTCACCTAACGCAGCCAGAAAAGAATCAAGCTTGTCGATAGGGCCGGTCAACTGAATGATGTAGGTGCAGGGACCCACGTCGATTATCTGACCGCGGAAAATATCAGTCGTGCGCTTAACCTCATCACGGTGTGCACCCTCAGCACGGACCTTCACCAACAGCATGTCACGCTCAACGTGAGCACCCTCGGTGAGATCAACCACCTTCACCACATCCACAATTTTGTTTAGATGCTTCGTGATTTGCTCGATCTTAAGATCATCACCTGATGTGGTGAGCGTCAAACGAGACAGCGTGTGGTCTGTTGTTGGTGCAACGTTCAGGCTTTCGATGTTATAGCCGCGCTGCGAAAAGAGACCCACCACGCGCGACAATGCACCGGGTTCGTTCTCCATCAATACGGAAAGTATACGTCTCATGTTCAAGTTCTCTCCGTCTTACTCAACCACATATCTTTCATGGCACCGTTTGGCGCCACATGCATGGGATAAACATGCTCATGCGGCTCGACAAAAATATCCAGGAATACGAGACGGTCTTTCAGCGCGAAGGCTTCGCGCATCGCAGGCTCAAGATCCGCCTTGTCTTTGATCTGCATGCCGACGTGCCCATAGGCCTCCACTAGCTTCACAAAATCAGGCAAGGAGCTTGCATAGTGACTTTCTGAGTAACGACTGTCGTATTGCATGTCCTGCCACTGCTTCACCATGCCGAGGTAGTTATTACGCAGGTTGACGATTTTTACCGGCACCTCGTACTGAGAGCGTGTGGATAGCTCTTGAATATTCATCTGAATACTGCCCTCGCCGGTGACGCACGCCACTTCAGCTTCGGGCATCGCGAGCTTGATACCCATAGCTGCGGGTAAACCAAAGCCCATGGTTCCAAGACCGCCCGAGTTAATCCAGCGACGGGGATAGTCGAACTTGTAGTACTGCGCAGCGAACATCTGGTGCTGACCCACATCTGACGTAACGTAGGCTTCGCCATTGGTGGCTTCATAAAGCGCTGTTATCGCGTCCTGCGGCATGATGAAGTCCGACTCACCGTAGCGACGTCCGTGCCAAAGACCGTGCGCCTCGCGCCAGCTTTCAATCTGCGTCCACCATTCACCTAGCGCTTCTGCGTCGGGCAAAACGCGCTCTGAGGCCGCCAGTTGCTGATCAATCTGGGTTTCCAAATCCTTAAGAACAGTGGTGACAGGGCCGACGATTGGGATATCTACCGGCACGATTTTCGCAATGGATGCGGGATCAACATCGATATGAATAATCTTTGCGCCGGGGCAAAACTTACTAACCGTATTCGTGACTCGGTCATCAAAGCGCGCACCCACGGCGAGAATAACGTCGCTGTGATGCATCGCCATGTTGGCCTCGTAGAAGCCATGCATGCCAAGCATGCCGAGAAATTGCCGATCAGTCGCGGGATAGGCACCCAAACCCATCAGCGTATTTGTTACTGGGTAATTGAGCTTTCGTGCTAATTGCGTGAGCAACGCGCTGCCCTCGCCCTGAATTACGCCACCACCGGCGTAAATCACAGGACGCTTCGCATTTAACAAAAGTCTTGCCGCCTTGCGCACTTGGCCTGAATGACCCTTCTCCGAGGGCTGGTACGAGCGCATAGAGACCGTCTCTGGGTACTCGTAATCAAATTTATGCTCGGGGTGCGTCAGATCCTTTGGCACATCAACAACAACGGGGCCGGGACGGCCAGTGGTCGCGATATAAAACGCTTTCTTGATGATGCTTGGAATATCCTCGGTGCGCTGAACCATAAAAGAGTGCTTCACGATAGGACGTGAAATACCAACCATGTCGGTTTCTTGAAAAGCGTCCTCGCCGATCAGATGGCTCTGAACCTGACCCGAGATAACCACCATCGGGATCGAATCCATATAGGCAGTGGCAATGCCTGTAATCGCATTAGTCGCGCCGGGACCTGAAGTCACGAGCACAACACCGGGCTTGCCGGTTGCGCGCGCATAGCCATCTGCCGCGTGCGTCGCAGCCTGCTCGTGTCGCACGAGGATATGGGGTACTGAATTCGCTTTAAAAATAGCGTCGTAAATGTGCAGCGCTGCACCGCCCGGATAACCAAATATATATTCAACGCCCTCGTCTTCGAGTGCGCGAACGATCATGTCTCCGCCTGAAAGTTGTTCCACTGTGTCGCTCCCTCCGTGTTTATGCCTTACGGTGAGAACGCAAAATGAGTTTGCTCCTTGCGTGCGCACCGAGGTCTGTCGCACGAACCACTGGCCGGATCGATCCGGAAACCATCCAGAACATCGATCACGAAACCCGTGTTCGGCCGTCCTGCGAGGTAGCGCAGTGTCGAGCCCGAGCGTGAAACACATATACCTGCGCATCACTGACGGAACCCGCAAACAGCCCAGATAACTATCCCGTTATAAAGGTGGGTCAGAGGATGAGGGTACTCACCAATAACCGTTGCCGTTCGCGTGACGTCGCGTAGTTTCGGTATCGACTCTATCTAAGTCAAGTAATGGCGTGAAAACGTGATTATTGACGCTCTTACAGGCCTAGTTCGGCGAAAATCCGGGGGTCGCCTCTATCAAACTGGACCCGAGGCATGAGCTGCTGATGCCTTGAACGTGACCTAAGGATTAAGAAAACGTCTCAGAAAGTGCTTTTTGGCACTATCGCGATTCACCATGACTCAAAAGCCAAGTCGCCTTGGCCATCTCGAATGGACCGAGTAACAGAAAAAGTCCGATACTCATCAACATGACCACCGTCAGCGTAACGATCATCCCGCGCTGACTGCTTCTGAAAGACTCGCTTGCGTAAGAAGGCAAGCTTGCATAGCTAGACCGCACGCGACAGTCAATCGGAATAACCTCCGAGTCTTTCCCAGAGTGAGCCCGTATCTTCTTACCGATTATCCGACATGTATATGAAAGCTGAATCCGCGTTGATCGACGCGAATGCCAAGGCGAATGGCACGATGAACAGCCAGATAAATGATGATGCGAACAGAGAGGCACCACTCGCGGGAGGTTATCAAGCAGAACGAAAAAGCGCATTTACACGAGATTCATCTTGAGTGCTCTATGGCCGTTGCGGCACTAGTGCGCGCCGAATACCGATTGATTGGGAACGGCTGCGCACTGCAAATCTGAGATCGATAGCGCCTGCAAGCACAGCATCGTCCCCCCAAGGCTCCACTTCAACACAATCAGACAGGCAGTCTATCTGCCAATCATCAATACCATATGCCAGCATCGCGGAGCGCAACCATCTTGCATCCTGCTCTTGAGCTAGTTCACGCATCATTACAGCGCTGATGCCATCACCCACGCGCCACGAATAATCTCGAACGTAGATTAACGACCTATGGACGCTTCGGGCGGCACCGTTTCTAAAGCAATCAGGTCGATCTTCGTCAGCCTCGAGCCACACGATTTGGTATTGAGCGAACTCACCCGTTTCGACTTCGCCAGATTCAACTTCACCGCGTTGAAACTCGGTACTCCTACCTTCGTCGCTGTCAAAACAGAAAATCGGAATTGCGTAAAACCCTGCGTCGGTGCAGTCTCCTTGGCAAGGAATTCGACGCTCCAAGAGAAGCGCTGGCGCAGAGACCTCCAGGTAGCTCTGAGGAATGCAAGACCAGGCTCTTGATTCCAGCACACCAATACCCGTAATTACCGGAGGCAGTCCTGAATTTAAGGGGGTTTGGCAGGGATCTATCGAGTAGAGCTTTCCTGTCGACAAAGGCGAAGCGGACAGTTCTGTATCTGCTGTTAACGTACGCTCAAAAGACTCAGCTCCCTTCGTAATTGGATCTATTGGGGAGACTGCACCCGCGCGGTCAGCGTCAATGAGTGTCGACGATTCAATTGCTTTCCGCTCAGAAAGCATAAGCTCTACAAATAAAGGCGACGTTTCAGCCACCCAAGCACCAAGAGCATCCATGAGAAAATAGCCACGCTCGGTTGCTTCAGCCGCCTCAGCCGATACACGACTCGCGCGAAAGACATTCTCGATCGTGCCCACCATCAACGCCATAAGCCCAAGTCCAAGCGTCATTGCGACCATGATTTCAACTAGGGTGAATCCCCCTACCAGGCGTCCGGTCATCACAACACGGATTTGTGTCTTCACAGTTTTCGGCTCGCGGTTAAAACGCGATCGCCAGAACACCCCTCGCGCCCCCACTTCATGACAAGGCGCGAGGCTTCCGCCTTAAAGGAGACACAAACCTTCGGCAATGAGACAACCTGGTGCGACTTACACCACACAACGACCCATTGTGGCTCGGCCCCGTTACAGATTTCGCCAGAACCACGCAGGTCAGTTTGATAAATGGCTTGGCGACCCGCGAAATCCGCCATCGCGCTCTGCGCTTGCCAACGCTCTCTCGCTTCGGTGTTCAGGCGAATGATGTCGGTCCCAAAAATCAGCAAGGCCAGCATGCCTGAAATAGCTAAGGCGGCACCGATCAAGTAATCAATAAGCATGGTTAATCGAGCTAGCTGTCTTCATCAAGTTGCCACCGACAATCAGTATCGACAAAAGGGCGCCGCGTCCCATCACCACGAGTAACTACTCTCGAACTGTCCCCAATGGTCGAGCGTCATAGAAGCTAGGGCACCATTACCGACCTTGGGTGTCAGCAATAATTGGAAACCTAATAAGTCGGGATCGAGTTTTTGGGATATTTCAAATGACGCTATGGTTCGCTTGGAGGGAGGCAACCGGTCTTGCAACGCACCCAGAAGTAAAAATCGCCCATGCTTGAGGCGGGACTCGGCCTGTGCTGTGGCCAAAGACTCGATATAGAGTCGAGCCTCAGTCATAGTGGCGCGTGCAACCTGATGCTGAAAGGAGGGATAGCTGATTGACGCTAAAGTCCCAATAATTGCGAGAACCACCAACAGCTCGATTAAGCTAAACCCCTGGTTCACAAAAGGCCTTACGCATTTTATTGTTTGCAACATCCCACACTTTTGCAGCTTTGAGCCACGCTTCCACTCCACACTGAGGTGTCAGGATCGGAAATTTTGTCGCATTCTCGAAGATCAGGGATTCGAACGGATCATCTTTGGCGTGTGGGGATAAGGCCGTGTTTAGACCTCAATGTGGGGGTTTCCTGACGGTCCCCGTAACGCTCATCCGCTCTTTATTATTTAACAAGCGAAGTTTAACGCGTGATATTTAAGTTCTGATCGCGTGCAAACACTCCCTTCTGGCCGTCTGCCGATTGAAAGCCATCGTTCGCCGCAGCCAAACACAATCATAATGACCGAAGAAATAATGACCGAAGAAATAGTGACCGCGTAAGTCGTGACCGCGTAAATAGTTACCACAGACGGCACAGAGCCAGCTGCAATAAAAAAGGCCTGTGGAGACAGGCCTCCATCGACGTTAACAGCGCGGTCAATGCAAGCTTTTCGTTGCCGGTGCCTCGGGGGCTCTGTCGAGTAGCGCTTCGCTGGCAAATTTCAACGTCGAGCCATCCAGGGCTGCGTACACCTGATCACCTGGACTGAACTGCCCTTCGAGAATTGCCTGCGCCAGAGGGTTTTCCACCAACTGCTGAATCGCGCGTTTTAGCGGCCGTGCACCAAACACCGGATCAAAGCCAACACGCGAC
>Ga0181562_10001902_pt1 | contig 16291 bp, 16 predicted proteins | sample 011ome_26_FD_139344 | JGI IMG/M metagenome (GOLD analysis project Ga0181562, IMG submission 139344) | Coastal salt marsh microbial communities from the Groves Creek Marsh, Skidaway Island, Georgia - 011511BT metaG (megahit assembly) | ecosystem: Environmental > Aquatic > Marine > Intertidal...
AGAAGTTTGCATGCTCCACGCCGTTGATCAGCGGGGCGAGCCACGGCAGCGGGTGATCCTCCACCATATAGATCGGCTGCAGGCCCAGCTGGCCCAGGCGCCAATCCGCAATATAGCGGATGTACTTCTTGATTTCCTTCGCGGTCATCCCGCTAACCGGGCCCATTTCAAAGGCGAGATCGATGAAGTTGTCTTCTAGACGCACCGACTTCTGGCAGATGTCGATAATGTCTTCTTTCACCGCCTTGGTGTAGCAATCGCGTTCCTTCACGAATTCGTGGAACATGCGGATGATGCCTTCGCAATGCAGGCTTTCATCGCGGATCGACCAGCTGACGATCTGCCCCATGCCCTTCATCTTGTTGAAGCGCGGGAAGTTCATCAGCATGGCGAAGCTCGCGAATAGCTGCATGCCTTCGGTAAAGCCGCCAAACATCGCCAGCGTGCGTGCAATATCCTCGTCCGTGTCGACGCCGAATTGCTGCATGTAGTTGTGCTTGTCAGCCATTTCCTCATACTCGAGGAAGGCGCTGTATTCGCTTTCAGGCATGCCGATCGTGTCGAGCAGATGCGAATAGGCCGCGATATGCACTGTTTCCATATTGGAGAACGCGGTCAGCATCATCTTGATTTCGGTCGGCTTGAACACGCGGCCGTATTTGTCGTGGTAGCAATCCTGCACCTCGACATCGGCCTGTGTGAAGAAGCGGAAGATCTGCGTGAGCAGATTGCGCTCATGCTCGGTGATCTTCTGCGCCCAGTCACGGCAGTCTTCGCCCAGCGGCACTTCTTCCGGCATCCAGTGGATCTGTTGCTGGCGTTTCCAGAACTCGTAAGCCCACGGATATTCAAAGGGCTTGTAGGTCTTACGAGCTTCGAGCAACGACATGTGGTGTTCTCCGGTAAATTAGTGCGAATGATCCATATAGGGAATCATCCACGCGAGTCGATAGCAAGAGGCACGTATCTGCTGGGGATAGAACGTGCTTTTTTTGAGTCGAAATGCGGCGAGTTGCAGGCTGTGCAATGGCGCGCGTTGCATCTGAAGCAAGGTGCGGTGCGAGCCGAGGTATCGGGCGAACGGAAACCGAAATGAGACACTGATTCGCAATCCTTATATTCGTGTTAACCACTACTCGCGGTTTGGAGCCTCATGCTAACCATAGAAAACCCCAGAAATCCTGCATTTTCGGGGCTTTAGGAGATGTTTAATGGGTCTGACGGTAAGAAATTGGCATCGCACGCAAAGCATCACCACACACCTTTGCATTGCGCGAAGAAATTGACACGGCTCTTAGAAGCAAGGTCGATTTCGATTCGTGGTCGGCGCAGCTGAAAGAAGCGCAAGCGTATCGCACTCGCAAAGACGAATTTACCCTACTGCGGTTCCAGTTGATCGTAGGTCTGGTAATCAGTGCACTCACACTGATGTGGGGCTGGTTTGCAGTGCCCGGCCAGTTCGACGATGATTTTCAGACTTACTGCAGGGGGAACGTCGCCGCGCCTGACCGTGTTACTCAGACGGCCAAGGCCAGTAAAATGGTTGCAAGAGTGGCGACGATCGGCACCACCACTGTCACCACGCCCACATCCTTGTAAGCCTGCTTGTGGGTCAATTGCGTGATGGTCAGCATCGCGATCACCGCACCGCAATGGGGCAGCGAGTCGAGCCCGCCGCTTGCCATTGCCACCAGCCGGTGCAATTCCTCAGGCGCGATTCCGAGCGCTAGAAAATCATCAGCCAGTGTCGCCATGAAAATCTGCAATCCACCCGAAGATGAGCCGGTGATCCCAGACACGGTGCTGGCAGCGGCGAACATCGACATCATCGGCGGCAGATCGAGGCCGAGCACAGTTTCTGTAAAAAGCGCAAATCCGCCAGTTTGTGCCACGACGCCGCCGAAACCGATAACTGCGCTGGTCGCCATTAGCGGCATAATCGAATCTTGCGTGCCATCACCCAGCAGGCGCATGGGTGCACGCCGCGCCGCTGGAAACAGCACCAGCGCAACAAGGCTGGCCAGAACCAGTGCAAAGCTGGGCCAGATCACAGGCTGGGCATTGGCAAAGGCGATGACGGCGTTGTCGCGTTCAGCCCCGCCCAGCAGGCGCGGCGCAAGAATTGTCGCAATCACCAGCGACAGCGGGAAGATGGCCAGCGGCCAAGGAGGCATGTCATGGGCGATATCGTTCAGATCCGGAATGACATCTCGCGGACCGGCTTCAAACCCTTCGCCATTCGCGCGAGCCTTGACCCGCTCCCGCTCGAGATAGGCCATGCCCAGCAAGAACATGAGCGCGCCTCCGAAAATGCCCAGCAGCGGAGCCGCAAAGAGATCGGTGCCCAGCTTCAATGTGGGGATCACATTGTGGATTGATGGCGTGCCGGGAAACGCGGTCAAGGTGAACGTGCCCGCACCCAGTGCGAGCGCACCGCAAAGCAATCGCTTGGGAATGTCCGCTTCTTTCATCAACCGGAGGCCAAGCGGATACATTGCAAAGATCACCACGAATACGACCACGCCGCCATAGGTCAGGAGGGCGCAAGCCAGCACTGCGATCCACAGCGCACGATGCGCACCCAGCGCACGCACCATCGCCATAGCGATCGATGTCGCCGCGTGACTTTCGCCCATGATCTTACCGAATACAGCGCCCGCAGCAAACAGCAGGAAGAACCGCCCGGCAAAGGTGAACGCGCCCAGATTTCCGGAGAGGTAGCCATCGGTTATGCTGTCCGCGACCGGGAGCGCATTAGTCACTATCACCACCAGTGCACAGAGTATCGAAGCAAAGATGATGTTCACATCGCGCAGCGCCAGCCAGATCAGCAGGCCAAGGCCCGCGATGAGTCCCAACAATCCGATCATCGCATTCCCCTCAGCGGCTATTGGCCGATATTATTTGGATCTCTTCTTCGAGCTAAACCAGCTGCCGCCACCCAGTACCGTTACGCCAATGAAAAAGCCAAAGTCGTACCAGCCGCCATTATTGGGCACGGCATAAACCGCGATATCGGGATCGAACAACGAACCGATCCAGGCAAACGGGAAAACAAAGCCGTGCCATAGTCCCCACAAGAAGCCTGGCGAACCGCCTTCGCGCATGACACCTTCGTCGATCTGGCTAGCACATGCAGACACCAGAAGAGCGATCATGCAGGCTGTGACAATTCTCGAGGTTTTGGTCATATCGATTGCTCTTATACGGCGGGCATGAGCCGCAGGATGATGAACCAGATCACGCCAATGATCATCACGGCCATAATGGCGTACATCATCATCATGCCGCGGCCCTTCTGCTGCCCGCGTATGGTTTGCACGGCTTTTCCCATGATCACTAATGCGATGATTGTGCCGACAACGCCGATCCAGAACGGGTCCAACTGCTTCTCCCCTCAATACCGGGGCGCAGTCAGAACATCTAAACCGCGCCGGCACCCGGTACGATAACGGTCAGAATAATATAGGCAAGCGGGGGAAGCGAAACTGACACCAGCGCGAGCAGATTGAACAGGCGTTCGCTGATTGTGCCGCGCGCCAGCATCATGCGGAACGCGAAAAGATCGATGATCGCAACCGCTGCAAGGACGAGGGACAAGAAGATGGCGAGTGTCATTCTGAATTCCTTCCACGCGACTATGGCAAGAAAAAGCCCCCACAAGCAATGCTTGCGAGGGCTTGAATTCTGAACGGTCAAGCAAGACCTACTGACAGGCTAGGCATTCCTCGTAATCGGTCTGCTGCTCGCCAAGTTCGGCTTTCAGTTCGATCTTCTGCGCGTCCGCGGTGTTGTCCGCTTCCACGCCGCCAGCAAAGCCAGCGCGCTGAACCGACTTCGAACGGAGATAGTACAGCGACTTGATGCCCTTCTCCCACGCCTGGAAGTGCAGCTGCATCAGATCCCATTTCTCGACATCGGCCGGAATGAACAGGTTCAGCGACTGCGCCTGATCAACATAAGGCGCGCGATCGGCGGCGAATTCCAGCAGCCAGCGCTGATCGATTTCGAAGCTGGTCTTGAAGGTCGCCTTTTCTTCCACGCTGAGGAAATCGAGATGCTGAACGCTGCCGCCCTTCTCAAGAATCGAGTTCCATACCGCGACCGAATCCTTGCTCTTCTCGCGCAGGACTTTCTCGAGATAGGGGTTCTTCACGATGAAGCTGCCCGACAGGGTTTTGTGCGTATAGATATTCGCCGGGATCGGCTCGATACATGCGCTGGTGCCGCCGCAGATGATGCTGATCGACGCGGTCGGTGCGATCGCCATCTTGCAGCTGAAACGCTCCATCGCGCCCATTTCTTCCGCATCCGGACACGCGCCGCGTTCCTGCGCCAGCAGCATGCTGGCTTCTGATGCCTTGCCCTGAATATGCTTGAACATCTTCAGGTTCCACACTTTCGCCATCGGGCTTTCGAAACCGATGTTCTTGGACTGGAGGAAAGAGTGGAAGCCCATCACGCCAAGGCCAACCGAACGTTCCCGCTCGGCCGAATATTTCGCGCGCGCCATCTCGTCAGGGGCGCGGTCGATATAGTCCTGCAGTACATTGTCGAGAAAACGCATTACGTCCTCGATGAAGGTCTTGTTGCCTTCCCACTCTTCCCACTTTTCAAGGTTGAGTGACGAAAGGCAGCATACCGCCGTGCGGTCATTGCCCAAGTGATCGATACCGGTTGGCAGCGTGATTTCCGAACACAGGTTCGACGTTGAAACCTTGAGGCCCAATTCGCGATGATGCTTGGGCATCATGCGGTTCACTGTGTCAGAGAACACGATGTAAGGCTCGCCAGTTGCAAGACGTGTCTCGACCAGCTTCTGGAACAACGAGCGCGCATCGACTGTGGCGCGAACGCTGCCATCGCGCGGTGACTTCAGATCGAACTCTGCGCCATCGCGCACAGCTTCCATGAATTCATCGGTCAGCAGCACGCCGTGGTGCAGGTTCAGCGCCTTGCGGTTGAAGTCACCCGAGGGTTTACGGATCTCGAGAAATTCTTCGATCTCCGGATGCGATACATCCAGATAGCAAGCGGCCGAGCCGCGCCGTAGCGAGCCTTGCGAAATCGCAAGGGTCAGCGAATCCATCACACGCACGAAAGGAATGATGCCGCTGGTCTTGCCGTTGAGGCCAACCGGCTCACCAATGCCGCGCACGTGGCCCCAATAGGTGCCGATGCCGCCGCCCTTGGACGCGAGCCATACATTCTCGTTCCAGGTGCCAACGATGCCATCCAGACTGTCGCTGACAGAGTTCAGATAACAGCTGATCGGCAGACCGCGTGTGGTGCCGCCATTCGACAGCACTGGCGTCGCCGGCATGAACCACAAATTCGAAATATAGTCATAGAGACGCTGAGCGTGCTCCTGATCATCGGCGTAAGCATCTGCAACGCGCGCAAACAGATCCTGATAGCTTTCTCCGGGCAGGAGGTAGCGATCGGTCAAAGTCTCCTTGCCGAATTCGGTCAGGTTCGCGTCGCGTGCATCGTCTGTGACGATTGTGAAGCGGCGATCATTGACCTTCTTGCTGTCAATATCGCCTGCCGCATTGCTCGCCACAGCTGCCATGGCGCCAGCCAGCACTTCGCCCGCCTTCTCCGCGACCAGCGCGTCTGTACCCTTGTCTTCGCTTTCAATTGCCACTGCCTTTTTGGCCTTATCTGCCTTGCCGGAGGTCGAGGCCTTTGCCTTGCTCTTGGTTTCTGTATCCACGGCGTTGTCCGTGTCCTGATCCAGTCCCATTGCTGCCTCGTCGCCAGTCCGAAAATCCATTCTCTGCCCCGCCCCTAATCGCGTTGTTTTACCCTCATGCGGTTCCCGCTCACTACGTTGAGCGATGTTCCGCTTGTGTTCGATTCGGCGGGAAGCATCCCACCTACCAATTTCGCAGGGCTTTGGGGGATTTAGTTTTCCCCTTTTTCCCCACAGTTCCTCTCGGTTGCACGACCCGAAAGACCCGAATCTCCCCCCGCCTTCGGAAATATTGTTTCCGGAGCGAATAACTAGCTCTTGTAGGTGCCCCCAGGTTTGAAACCACTAGATACTGAATCAGAGCGCGGTTTCACGCAAGAGGGTAAATGCGGATTTAACATGCAAACTGACTGGATTTATCCAGTGTGTTACCCGCGCGTGACACCGCGACGCCTGGGAAATCCTAGGGTCTTTGAACGCGCAACCCCTAAAATGAATCTGCGAAAAAATTTTTGCGGGCAAAACGGGTATAGGGGACTTGTGAATCATTCGAATCGGGATGCGCAATTTTTGAATCAAGCGAAGCCATTGGAACGCGATAAATGCACTGCCCAGATCTGGCTTCACACAAACAGCTTGTCGCCCTTGAGCGATTTGGTCAGCGCATCGATAAATGCACGCGCGCGAGCATTGAGCGTGCGGCTTTCAGGATAGGCGAGATGGATCGGCAGAACGCCGCCAGTCCATTGTGGCAGCAGCCGCCACAACTTTCCCTGCTTGATCGCTTCCTGCACCAGCCATAGTGGCACCAGGCCAATCCCGGCACTTTCTACCAAAGCGGCAAGCACCGCCTCCGAGCTATCGCTGCGCAGCCGGGCGTCCGGCACGATCTCGCGGATCTCTGCCCCCCGTTCCAGCCGCCAATTATCATGCACCATGTCCGGCCCGATAAAGACCACCGCTGGCAAGTTTGAGATCTGGTCAATGCGGCGCGGTGTACCGTGGTCTCGGATCAGCTCGGGCGAGCCGCATAACACCAACGGGACATCGCCAAGCTTGCGCGCACGATCGCTGCGGCGGCGCGGGAACCCGACGGATAGCGCGACATCGATCCCGCTTTCAACCAGATCGACCGGCTGGTCAGACAAAAGAAGATCGGCCTCGATATCGGGATGCTTTTCAAGAAAGCGGCACAACAGCGGTGCCAGCACGACCCGGCCCAATGATACAGGCGCGAAGATTCGCAATCGGCCCGAGAGCGCTTGGGCGCGCGCGCCCACCGATTGTTCGGCATCATCGACCAGCCGTAAAATCTCACGCGCCTTGGCCAGAAATTCCTGCCCCTCATCCGTCAGCGAAAGCGAGCGCGTGGTTCGGCTGATCAGCTTGGAGCCAAGGTAATCCTCCAGCTCTGCCAAGCGCCGGCTGACGGTTGGCTGGCTCTGCTGAAGCTCGCGCGCGACCGCGCTGAAGCTGCCCCGCTCGGCCAGCCGGACAAAAATGTGATAAGCGGCGATGACGTCCATGTGATGGCCAATTTATCCAATTTATGGATAAAAGCCACATGAATCATGCAGATTGGGCGAAGGCCCGAAATAACCTACTCAAATCCTAACGGATTCCCGGAGCAATTTGGCAAGCTTTTGGTAAGGTTTCAGGCGGCCGCCATCACGCTTTTGGTATGTTCTGCGACATCATCCGCTATCGTTTCGACCAGCTCTTGCGGCAGATCATGGCCCCACCCGGGGTAGGTCTTAATCCTGGCGCCCGGGATCGCATCGGCTGTCGCTCGGCCACCCTCGACCTTGACCAGCGGATCATCTTCGCCATGCAAAACCAGCGTTGGCGTGGTCACTGATTTCAGGCGCTGGGTCCGGTCACCATCATTGATGATGGCGGCCATCTGGCGGTGCAGGCCAGCCGGATAGACCGACCGGCGAACGCTTTCGATCACGCGCTGGCGCTGAGATTCCGGGTCAGGGCGATAGCCCGGGCTGCCGATGGCGTTGGAGATTTTGATGCCGTGTTCGACCAGCACATGCTCATCCATCGATTCTGGCGGATTGGCGAGCGGCTCGATCGCGGCCTTGTCTGCCTGAGGTAGTTTCGGATTACCTGTGGTTGAGAAGATCGACGTAAAGCTAAGCAAACGGTGGCCGTGTTCGACCGCCATCAGCTGGCCGATCATTCCGCCCATAGACGCACCGACCACATGGGCTTTATCGATGCCGAGCGCGTCCAGTACGCCCACTCCATCCGCCGCCATATCTGAAAGTGTGTAAGGGACTCTGGGCGGAAAACCGAAACGGGTGCGGATCACATGCCACATCACGCCGGGCACTTTCTCGCCTTCGAATTTCTGGCTTAGGCCAATGTCGCGATTGTCATAGCGGATCACGTAAAATCCGCGGTCCGCCAGCGCCTGAACCAACTCGATAGGCCACAATGTCATCTGCGCGCCCAAACCCATCACCAACAGCATCGGCGGATTGGCGGGATCGCCATGCGTATCGTATTCGAGGGTGATGCCGTTGGCGGTGACTTGAGGCATTAGTGGGGCTCCCTGATTGTTTGATCGTGCTTGTGTCGCAGCGCGGCGACCTGCGCAAGTGCTCAAACAATCATCCACGCAAACCAAAGCGGCAGACCCGTGAAGGCCTGCCGCTCGCGTCAAGGAACCCGTGGGCCCCTAAATTTCGGGTCCGAAGCAGAACCCGATTAAAGCCCAAAGCTGATGACCCCGCGTTCGCTGTCAGCCTTAGCCATGAGGACTTTTTCCGATTTCGCCAGGGCCTTGGCGAACTTGCTGTAAGTCACCTCATCGTCAGCAAAGATGATGTTCGCCTGGAACGTTTGCGACGAGGCATCGGCGACCGGCGCTTCGGCCAGTTGCGACAGGCCGCTTACGGCGCGCTTGGCAACCAGATCCGTGCGAATGTCACCGGAACCGTTCAATACTTCAATGTCATGAGCCTTGCCCGATGCATCCAAAGTGAAACGAAGCTGCACAATGCTGCTCACCGGATCGGTGCGTGTTTGCTTGGTCGCGGTGGCCAGGCGGCGATCGAGCGATCTGCCGACATCTTGTTGCCATTCCTGCATCGCGCTTTCGGATTCGACGACAATGGTGCCTTGCTCGCTAGCAATTGCGGGGGAGAATGCCGCGATACTCAACGCGGCAGCGAGTGTGATTGTCGTAAGAGTTTTCATTAGATCATCCTCAATAAAATTCTCATGGATGATCGGCCATTTGACCAAGGCCAGCGAGCACAGTCCCAACACTCGTGCCGCGGTTGAATTGGTCGATCAGGAAGCAAGGCCGCTCGGGGTATTGCGGGGGTTTGCGAACCTCGCTTCCTGTTTATGAAAATGACGTCTGCAGCCGAATTCTCAATCGATGTTCGGCGAGCGACTGCGCATTTCAGATCGATAGCAAGACCATCCGATGAACGGCATATCGGCTTCGATCAGCGGGAAAATGCTCAGGGCACCAGCACTGTATCGCGCGCTTCGTCGAGCGTCGCGGGATAGTCGAGCGTGTAGTGGAGGCCGCGGCTCTCATGCCGCCGCAACGCGCTGGTGACAATAAGTTCGGCCGCTTTCAACAGGTTACGCAGTTCGATCAGATCGGTCGTCACAACAAAGCTGCCGTAATAATCCTCAACCTCGTCCTGCAGCATCCGGATCCGGTTGGCCGCACGCTCCAGCCGCTTTGTGGTGCGGACAATACCGACATAGTTCCACATGAAGCGGCGGATCTCAGTCCAGTTCTGCTTGATAACAACCTGCTCGTCCGAATCCGAAACACGGGTCGCGTCCCATTCCTTGATCGCAGGCGGAGTATCGAGAGCATCCCAGTTTCCCAGTATATCCTTCGCTGCGGCTTCGCCGAAAACGAAGCACTCGAGCAAAGAGTTGGATGCAAGACGGTTCGCGCCGTGCAAGCCGCTTTCCGTGCATTCGCCAGCCGCCCACAGGCCCGGCAAATCGGTACGCGCATCCAGCCCAACCAGCACACCGCCACAAGTATAGTGCTGCGCCGGCACAACCGGGATAGGCTGCTTGGTCATATCGATGCCAAGACCCATCAGCTTGTCATAGATTGTCGGGAAATGCTCACGCACGAATTCGGGCGGCTGGTGGCTGATATCCAGATGGACATAGTCGAGGCCATCGCGCTTGATCTGGTCATCGATCGCACGCGCCACCACATCGCGCGGGGCCAACTCCATCCGCTCCGGATCGTAATCCGCCATGAAGCGATGTCCGGTTTCCGGGTGCAACAAATGCCCACCCTCTCCGCGCACCGCCTCTGTGATGAGGAAATTCTTGACCTCGAGGTTGTACAGGCACGTCGGGTGAAACTGCATCATCTCCATATTGGAAACACGGCATCCAGCACGCCAAGCCATTGCGATCCCGTCCCCCGTGGCACCGCGCGGAGCGGTAGAGAACAGGTAACAGCGCCCAGCGCCACCCGCCGCTAGCACGGTTGCCTTGGCGACATGTTTCTCGACCTCGCCGGTCGCTTCATTCAGCGCATAGACGCCCCACACCCGGCCGCCACCAGAGAATCGCTCTGCATTGCGCCCTGTAATCAGGTCGATACAGCTGCGCCCGGGCAGCATGGTGATATTGGGGTTGGCCTCTGCTGCCTTGAGCAAAGCGGATTGAACGGCCCAGCCTGTAGCATCATTGACATGTACAATCCGGCGATGACTGTGCCCGCCTTCGCGCGTCAGGTGCAGATCTTCGCCTTCGCTGTTAAAAGGCACGCCCAGCTCGACCAGCCTTTGAATCGATTGCGGCGCATTCTCGATCACGAACTCGACCGTTTCGCGGCGGTTTAGGCCGGCGCCCGCCACCATAGTGTCACGGATGTGGTTTTCGAACGTGTCTCCTGCATCGAGCACGGCCGCGATGCCACCCTGCGCCCAGGCCGTGCTGCCCCCGGTGAGCGAACCCTTGGCTAGCACCAGCACTTTTTTTGTTTCAGCCAACGCCAATGCGGCGGTAAGCCCGGCGGCGCCGGAACCGATAATCAGGACATCGTGCTTGACCGCATTCATGTGTCAGAACTCGTCAATTGGACAAACACATCCTCAAGGTCCGGCTCGCGCGTTGTCACGTCTTCGATTGTGTAGCCGTGCTCCTGTATCTTCAGGAGAACTTGCCCGGCGCTGGCCTGATCACGGTCATATGTGATCTCAAGCACACGCGGATCGATCAGCTCTGCCTTTGTGAAGCCCGGCTCCATGATCGGGCCGGCCAGATCCCGGTCAACAGTGACCTTTACAATCTTCTCGCGCGCCATCTCGATCAATTCGCGCGTCGGCTTCTTCGCGATCAGCTCGCCATGATTAATGATCGCGATCTGGTCACACAGCTCTTCAGCCTCTTCGAGGTAGTGTGTCGTCAGGACGATCGTCACGCCGTCATTGTTCAACTGCGTGACAAGATCCCACAGCTGCTTGCGCAACTCGACATCGACGCCCGCGGTCGGCTCATCGAGCACCAGGATCGGCGGCGAATGCACCATCGCTTTAGCCACCATCAACCGCCGCTTCATCCCGCCAGAGAGCGTGCGCGCATAGGCGTCGCGCTTGTCCGAAAGGCGTACCGCTTCGAGCAATTCCTCGCTGCGGCGCAGTGCCTTCGTGATACCATAGAAACCGCCCTGGTTTTCCAGCACTTCAAACGGCGTAAAGAAAGGATCGAACACAATTTCCTGCGGGACGATCCCGATCGAACGGCTGGCATTGCGGCGCTGTTCGTCAATATCAAAGCCCCAGATCTCCGCGCTGCCACTGGTCTTGTTGACCAGGCCCGCCAGAATGTTGATCAGGGTCGACTTGCCCGCACCATTGGGGCCCAGCAGGCCGAAAATCTCGCCTTCGGGTACATCAAAGCTCACGCCTTTCAATGCTTCCTTGCCAGGTTGGCCTTTGGCCCCGGCATAGGTTTTCTTGATATCGCGGATCGAAATGGCTGGTGGTATAGTCATCGGATAAGCGCCCTAAGACCTTATGCCGAGTCTGCAAAGGGGTGAGGTGCACCGTTGCGAATCTGACAGTTCCACATTATCGGCAAGGACCATGAACATAGACACACCAGAAGTGATCACTGTCGAGACCAAGCGCGTCAGCTGTGACGGAGCAAGCGCCATTCGCGGAGGCGCCAACTATCGCCCTGCTGCACTCGGCCATCCGAAGATTTATCTCGAGATTGACGAGCATGGATATGTCGATTGCGGCTATTGTGACAGGCGGTTTGTTTTGAAGGGCGGACCGGCCGATGGTGCTGACCATTCGCAGCTACCCGACATCTCGGAGGGGGCAAGTCCCCAATAGTCTTGCGCTTCGCGCGACTCATCGCGGGTTCATCAGGGGCTGATAGCTTACAAAGTCCTGATGGGAGACTCGCGCCTTAGGAGAGAAGCCATGACTAAACTGTTCCGACCTGCATTGCTTTACGCTGCTTCGCTTGCCTTGCTCGCTGCGCCGACATTGGCGCAAGACGGGGAACGGGCTGATGAAGAGCAAACCGAGCAAACCAAAGGCGAGAAGGAGCTGGCAAAACTTCTCGAAGGCCGTGTAGCGGGCGAACCGACATCATGCATCCAAACGCCCCCGAATGACCGAGTGCGGGTCATTGATGACACCGCGATTGTGTATGGTCGAGGAAAGACGATCTACGTCAATCGCACCTCTCGTCCCTCAGACATCGATGATCGCGACGCTATGGTCATACGCCGCTTCAGCGGTTCGCAACTGTGCAAGACCGACACTGTCACAACGATTGATCGCGGCAGCCAGATGTTCTCCGGTGTGATTTTCCTCAGCGAATTTGTGCCCTACACCAGGGTGGAAACAAAAGCTGCTGCGGAAGGCAGCTGACTGATCGCGCTTCGTCCTGCTCTCTGCCAGGTCCAGCGAATATGCGTGGAAGCCCGTCAGCCTGCAGCCGCGTAGCCATTCATCCGCGCTAGGATATCCTCCGCCTGCTGCATGATCCCGTCGATCAATTCCTTGCAGGTAGGGATATCATTGATGAGGCCCGCGACCATGCCGCAAGACCATGCGCCTGCGTCCATATCGCCTTCCATCATGATGCGCGGATATACGCCAGCGACTTGTTCGATGATGTCTTCGAACTTGAGATCGGCGCCCTTTTCCTTCTCGATCCGCAGCAGTTCTTCCACCGCATCATTAGTCATTACGCGTTCGGTATTGCGAAGCGGGCGCATGACCAACCGCGTGTCTAGCTCAGACGCTGCGACGATCGCCGCTTTCACATTCTCATGCACCGGCGCTTCCTTGGTCGCGATAAAGCGCGTGCCCATATTCATGCCCTGCGCACCCAATGCGAGCGATGCAACAAGGCTGCGCCCGTCTGCCATACCGCCCGAGGAAACGAACGGAATTTCCAGCTCGTCCGCTGCGCGTGGCAACAGGATGAAGTTCGGGATATCGTCTTCACCCGGGTGGCCGCCGCATTCGAACCCGTCGACAGAGACTGCGTCGCAGCCGATGCTTTGCGCTTTCAAGGCGTGCCGCACCGCAGTGCATTTGTGGATCACTTTGATCCCGGCATCTTTCAGATAGGGCAGCACTTGCACTGGATTGTTACCTGCGGTCTCCACCACGGTAACGCCGCCTTCGATAATCGCCTTGATAATCGCCGGGTAATCGGGCGCATTCACGGTCGGCAGGAACGTCACATTCACGCCAATAGGCTTGTCGGTCATATCCTTGCACCGCGCGATCTCATTCGTGAGATCAGCCGGGGTCTTTTGCGTCAGCGCGGTGATGATGCCAAGCCCACCCGCATTGGAAACTGCCGCCGCCATTTCGGCAAAACCGACATAGTGCATGCCGCCCTGGATAATCGGATGCTCAATGCCGAACATTTCTGTGATGGCGGTTTTGATGGCGAATCTCCCTGCTGATCGCATCTGGTTTTGAACTTACCTTGCGGATAAATACCCGCTGTGCAAGCATCGCTTTTGCGAGCAGGCATGCCGTAGCGTCAGCGGAAAGCCTGACCAGTCTTGCAGTATGTACAGGCAAAGCAGCTCGCACAATCGGGAGCGCGCGGGCGGCAATAGGTCTGCCCCAACTTCTTCAGCAACAGATGATGCTCGTCCATATCCTCAGCTGACCACTCTTCGGGCAGGATCGGCATCAGCGCATCATAGGTTTTCGCTGTATCCGCCTTGGCCGGAACAATTCCCATGCGCTGCATGATGCGGCGGTGATGCCCGTCTATCACCATGGCTTTGCGATTGAAGGTGGAGGCATTCATCACCACGGCAGAGTTCTTGCGCGCAACGCCGGGCAATCGCTCCAGCCAGACAAGCGCATCTTCCAACGGCAAATTGCCCAGGTGGCGCAAGTCCACCGCGCCGCGCTCAGCGATAATCGCGCCCAGACAAGCCTTGAGCCGCTTTGCCGCAACGGATGGAAAGGTCTGGCGCTTCAGCCGTGCTTCCAATTCCTCGACCGGAACACCCGCAACTGCTTCCCAGCTGCCATATTCAGCTAGCAAGCGGTCGGTGGAGGCATTGCTAGCTGCCGTCTTTGTCTGCGCGCCGATCACGCTATGCACCAACACCCACTCAGGGCTGCGGCGCTTTTCCGGTGGGCGAATGATCCGCCCGAACGCAGCGATCATGCTGGCCTGTAAGCGGCACAGAATTTCGGTGCGGGGATCAGTCCCGAAGGGTAGTTGCACGACGGGCCATCCATCCGACAAGCGCAATTCCAAGGCAAGGTAGCCAAATCCCCTTGAGCTCTGAAATGAACGTCTCGAGGCCGCGCATTGAAAAGAATCCGGCTCCGATTGGTGAAACCCTGATTGGAGTCTCGGGCGCAAATATGCGTGCATTATCGAACGGCCACCATATTGCCGCGCCCAATCCGCCATCGGTCAACGTATCGAGCAACCCGTGGCTCGCCATTGCAAGGGTCAGGAATGCAAATCCGGCGAGACTTCGCGCTTCCCTCCAGGTCAACGAAATGAACCCTGCAAATAGAGCTGCGAAAACCAATGAATGCGTTGCGCCGCGATGCCCCCACCCGTCGGCATATTCAATACCGAACCGGAACCCGATCACATCAGCGTCAGGAATGACGGTCAAGACAGCCCCCGCAATGGCAAGCTTCGGCGAAATGACTCCGCGCCCCGCTGCCGCAGCGAATGCAAGTGGAACGATTGCGTGTGTGAAGACGGTGGGCATTCAGGACTCCAGCCCTACCATCACTCCCATTCGATCGTGCCCGGTGGCTTTGACGTGTAGTCGTAGACCACGCGGTTGATGCCCTGCACTTCGTTGACGATGCGCGTTGCGCACTGGGTCAGGAAGCTCGCGTCGAAGGGATAGACATCCGCCGTCATGCCGTCGGTGCTGGTTACAGCGCGCAGGCCGCACACGCTGTCATAGGTGCGCCCGTCGCCCATCACGCCGACGGTCTTGACCGGCAGCAGCACCGCAAACGCCTGCCAGATCGCATCATAGAGACCCGCATTGCGGATTTCATCGAGATAGATCGCGTCCGCCTTGCGCAGGATGTCACAACGCTCCTTACTCACTTCACCGGGGATTCGGATCGCGAGGCCCGGCCCGGGGAAGGGATGCCGACCGACGAATTGCTCATTGAGGCCAAGCTCCCGCCCTAGTTCGCGCACTTCATCCTTGAACAATTCGCGCAGCGGCTCGACCAGTTCCATGTTCATGCGTTCAGGCAGGCCGCCAACATTGTGGTGGCTCTTGATTGTGACCGATGGCCCGCCAGTGAAGCTGACGCTCTCGATCACGTCCGGGTACAGCGTGCCTTGCGCGAGGAAGTCTGCGCCACCCAGCTTGTTCGCCTCTTCCTCGAACACCGCGATGAACTCTGCGCCGATGAATTTGCGCTTCTTCTCTGGATCGGTGACGCCCGCGAGCCCCGCCATGAAGCGTTCCTCTGCATCCACCACCACCAGCGGAATATTGTAGTGATCGCGGAACAGGCTTTCGACCTGCTCGCGCTCATTAAGCCGCAGCAGGCCATGATCGACGAACACGCAAGTCAGTTGATCGCCAATCGCTTCGTGGATCAGGATCGCTGCAACCGAGCTGTCGACCCCGCCGGACAATCCGCAGATCACACGGCCATCACCAACCTGTTCACGGATCTCAGCAACCTTGGTGTCGCGATAGGCGGCCATGGTCCAGTCGCCCGCCAGCCCGCACACCTTGTGGACGAAATTGGCGAGCAGTTTGGCGCCGTCTGGTGTGTGGACCACTTCAGGGTGGAACTGCGTGCCGTAATATTGACGTTCTTCGTCAGCGATAACCGCAAAAGGTGCCCCGTCGCTGGTGGCGACAATTTCGAAGCCCGGCGCAAACTTGGTGACCTTGTCGCCATGGCTCATCCAGACCTGATGGCGTTCGCCTTCGTTCCATAGGCCATCGAACAAGGCGCAGGACTTCGTGACAGTCAGGTAAGCGCGGCCAAACTCACCACCATCTCCAGTCTCGTGACCGGGTCGAACTTCACCGCCCAATTGCTGGCTCATAACCTGTTGGCCATAACAGATGCCAAGGATCGGCAG
>Ga0181562_10001903_pt1 | contig 16291 bp, 14 predicted proteins | sample 011ome_26_FD_139344 | JGI IMG/M metagenome (GOLD analysis project Ga0181562, IMG submission 139344) | Coastal salt marsh microbial communities from the Groves Creek Marsh, Skidaway Island, Georgia - 011511BT metaG (megahit assembly) | ecosystem: Environmental > Aquatic > Marine > Intertidal...
AAAGGCAAAAATGCCACCGATATGGCGATAACCATTGATGCAATCGATCTGCTTTATCAGGGCAAGGTTGATGGCTTCGGCATCATGACTGCGGACAGCGATTTCACACCGCTGGTCACGCGGCTGCGTCAGGACGGGATCCTGGCTCACGGCTTTGGAAAGGCCAAAACCCAACAGGCTTTCAAGAGCGTGTACACGCGCTTCATCGAATTCAAGAAACTGATTACGAACTATAAATCTGAAGTTGCTGCCCAGGACAAAGACGGCAATTCTTTAGGTTCAGAAGGTCTCGACACCAAGTTGATGGAAATGATCACGGCTGTTTACTCCGAAGCCGAAGGCGACGAAAAGGGCTACGCCAATCTCTCACATCTCGGACAGATTGCGGGCAACCGTTCGAGCTTCGATGTCCGAAATCACGGCTTCAAAAGCGTTAATGAGATGTTTGATGCATTGGACAATTTCAAAGTCGAACGCCGCGAGAACCATGTTTATTTGAAGCGACGACGCTAAAGCCGTTGCAAGCAAAAAACGGCGCAGCTCTCGCTTAGAAACTGCGCCGCTCGAAATGCACATTTCATTTGGCTTAACTGGTTTGGGCTTCCGGTTCTGCTACCGCAGGCACTGCCGGCTCGCTTACAGTTGCCGCTGCTGCCGCCTTTTGAGTCGTATAGGCCGTCCAAAGCCTTGCGATGGGCAAGCGATTGCCGCCAACCTGAGCAAACGACTCCATCGCCGCGTCGAACTTGCCTTGCTCTAGCTGACTAATACCAAGTCGGGTCAGAATTTCATTCTTGTCAGCGCCTGGCATCGTGGATGCCTTGGTGTAGAACACCTCTGCCTTTGTGTATTCGTTGTAGCTCAGGAACGCGTCACCCGCGGCAACAACTGTGCGCACGCCAGCGCCAGAAACACCAGCATCACGCTCTAGAGAAGGAAGCTCTGCTTCATCAGCCGCAATCCGGTTCTTCGCTGTGCCTAGTGCGTCAGAGAGGTAAATGTCATCTCGGCTGACAATCCCCGAAGCGTATCCCTGTTCGATGACGCGTCTAACCTCATTCGGCAGACGGCGCGCATCGGCGGCTTCCACATAGTCGATGTATTCATACTTCTCTTTCAACGCGCCGACGCGGTGGGAAAGACGCATCAGATCGAGCATTTGACCGCTGTCGTAAGTGTTTAGGTTACGGGCAATGTTAATTGCGTCGCGCCAATTGGTTTCACTTGGATAGGCCGCAATCCAGATCGAAGCGAAATCATAAACCTGCGGAACGACTTCATTGTTGTAGGCCACACTCAATCCGCGACGGTACCATGCCTCATCAACGCTTTGACCGGCAGCCTTGCGGCTCTCGATGGCAGTCGCAAGATAGTTGAGCCCCTCTGCTATACGGCTCTCGGAAATAAAACTTTCTGCCATCGCGATCTGCAAGTCAGAAACAGTGACAGAATCCGTGTTGAAATTGGCAACGATTGCCGCCTGAAGATAGGCTCTCGCTCCGGGATAGTCCCCTGCAGCATTCGATAATTGATACGCGATGAAGTTGAAGCGACCGATATTCTCAGTTGGAACCTTTCCACTTTGCAACATCAAGCCCAAGCCCTGCAGCTGAAGGGCCTGCTCCCTGGTTTGCACGCCAGCGTTGTAAATCAAGCCGCCCAGTGCATTCTGCTCGTCGCCAGACTGCGCGAGCGCAATAATCGCGGGAAACTGTCCAACAACCGTCGCCGCAGAGCCATCGTTGGCATTCACTGCATTCTGCAGCGGCGTGAACGCTTCGATGAATTCCTTTGAATATTTAGCTTTTGGTTCTTTGTCTTTCTTCTTGCGGTCACGCTGCGCATGCGCCGGATCTGAAATAACTCCGCTCAGCATCACAGCCCCGGTAAGCAGCGCCACTGCCAAAACGATTGACGACCCCGGCTTCTTGCGAGCGCGCGAAGGTGACACAAAAAGACGCATGAAATTTACTCCTGAAACAAATAAAAAACCGCGGATTCCCCCGCGCGTAAAACACAACACGCAGAATCCAATGGCCTGGTCTGGCTTATTTTGCAATTTTTCCTATGCAAGCCGTGCTGAACGAGCTTTGAATGATGTTGAAAGCAAGCGTTTTGGAATTTGCACAAGAGCACCGCCCTATGTGTGGAAAAAGCTTTCTTTATACCGCATTTGTTGCCCCATAAACTGGCGGAAAATGTCCCGAAAGCCTACATTCGACACTCATTGACCGCTGGAGACCAGCCTAGCTAGAACGGACACGCTTTGAGCGACGAAACCGATACAATTTCCGCACCACAATCATCAGGTGAGTTTGAACGAGTCGACATCGTCGACGAAATGAAAACGAGCTATCTTGATTATGCAATGAGCGTAATCGTGAGCCGCGCCCTACCAGATGTGCGCGATGGCTTGAAACCGGTTCACCGCCGCATCCTTTTCGCCTGCAAGGAAGGTGGCTTTGTTGCCGGCCGCCCTTATCGCAAGAGTGCGAAAATCGTTGGTGACGTGATGGGTAATTATCACCCACATGGTGACTCCGCGATTTACGATGCCCTCGCCCGGATGACGCAGGATTGGTCGCTGCGCGTTCCATTGATCGATGGCCAAGGTAACTTTGGCTCCATGGATCCAGATCCCCCTGCGAGCATGCGCTATACCGAAGCGCGGCTGGCGCGGGTGGCGAACACGCTGCTCGATGATCTGGATAAGGATACAGTCAATTTCGCGGATAACTATGATGGTTCGCTGAAGGAGCCACAGGTTCTCCCTGCGCGTTTCCCTAACCTGCTGGTCAATGGCGCAGGGGGTATCGCCGTTGGTATGGCGACCAATGTGCCACCGCACAATCTGGGTGAAGTGATCGATGGTTGCTTTGCCTTTCTCGACAATCCGGCGATCACATCAGAAGAACTGATCGAATTCATTCCGGGACCCGATTTTCCAACAGCCCCGCTGATACTTGGCCAGTCAGGCGCCAGATCGGCCTATACGACCGGACGCGGCTCCATCCTGATGCGTGCACGGCACGAGATCGAGACCGGCCGGAACGACAAGCAGTCTATCGTCCTGACTTCGATGCCATACCAGGTCGGTAAATCGGGCCTGGTAGAAAAGATTGCCGAAGCGGCGAAAGAGAAGCGTATCGAGGGCATATCGGACATTCGTGATGAAAGTTCGCGCGAAGGTGTGCGCGTCGTTATTGATTTGAAGCGAGACGCATCTCCGGAAGTCGTGCTCAATCAGATCTGGCGCTTCACGCCGGCTCAATCGAGCTTCCCTGCAAACATGCTCGCCATTCGTGGCGGACGCCCTGAAACGCTTGCCCTTCGCGACATAATCCAGGCCTTCATATCCTTCCGTGAAGAGGTCATTACTCGCCGGACAAAATACGAACTCAACAAGGCGCGCGAACGTGCGCACACCTTGCTTGGTCTGGTTGTCGCGGTTTCCAATCTGGACGAGGTGGTGGCGATCATTCGCGGTGCGCCAAACCCTGCAACTGCGCGCGAACGTTTACTCGCCAAGGAATGGCCGATCGGCGACATCGCGCAATACATCCGCCTGATTGAAGCAATCGAGCCCACTGCCGATCAAGAAGGTGGCACTTACAATCTTTCAGAACGTCAAGTGAAGGCGATCCTGGACCTGCGCCTGCATCGTCTTACCGCATTGGGCCGGGATGAAATTGGTGAAGAGCTCAAGGAACTTTCGATCGCCATTGAAGAGTATCTCTCGATCCTTGCGGACCGCGTAAAGCTCTACGGGGTATTGCGCGAGGAACTGGAGGAAATCCGCAATACCTACGCCACCCCGCGCGTGTCGGAAATTGCGCCTGCCTGGGATGGTCTTGAAGATGAAGACCTGATCGAGCGCGACGAGATGGTCGTGACGGTCACGCATAGCGGATACATCAAGCGTACACCGCTCGACACGTTCCGCGCGCAAGCTCGCGGCGGCAAGGGCCGCAGCGGGATGGCCACGAAGGATGAAGATGCTGTTGTCGAGATGTTCGTCACCAGCACGCACAATCCGGTGCTGTTCTTTACAAACACCGGCCGCGTATATCGTTTGAAGGTCTGGAAACTGCCCGAAGGTGGACCACAGACCAAGGGCCGCCCAATGGTAAATCTCCTGCCGTTGGGCGATGACGAACGCGTCACCAATGTGTTGGCCTTGCCAGAGGATGAAAGCGAGTGGAACAAGCTCAACATTGTCTTCGCCACCGAGCAAGGAATGGTGCGACGCAACTCGATGGATGCGTTCACCAACGTCCCCACCAATGGCAAATACGCCATGGGCTTTGTTGAAGGCAGCGGTGACAAATTGATCGGAGTCGAATTGCTGACCGAGGATCAGGAAATCTTCCTTGCGTCCGATTCCGGCAAGGCGATCCGGTTTTCCGCCACTGATGCGCGCGAGACGAAGAGTCGCACCGGAATCGGCGTGCGCGGAATGAAGCTGAAGGACGGTCAGAAAGTCGTATCAATGGCTGTGCTGGATGCGGGTGAGCGCGACACCGAAGTTCGCGATGCCTATCTGCGAGCAGCGGCGTGGAAGAAAAACGATGCCGAGCCTTCACTAGACGGGGAGAAAGTCGCGGAAATGGCCGAGAATGAAGAGTTCATTCTCACGCTGACATCGCGCGGTTACGGAAAAATCTCTTCCGCCTACGAATATCGCACCATTGGCCGGGGCGGTTTGGGCCTGACCAATATTGGTGAGCCTTCGGACAAGAACCGCAATGGTTCTGTCGTCTCGAGTTTCCCGGTGAAGCATGGCTCTCAACTGATGCTGGTCACCGATCAGGCCAAACTTATCCGCTTGCCGGTTGACTTCCGCCACATGATTGAAAGCGGGTTTGAGAACCACTCTGGCTACTCGGTATCTGGGCGTAGCTCGTCTGGCGTACGCATATTCAATGTCTCGAAGGACGAACAGATCGTCGGAGCGGCGCTGATCGATGAGACTGAAGAGCCTGAAAATGAGGTTGAAGAAACTATCGTCGAGGAAATGGTCGAACGGCGAGGCGGCGGTGATGTAACAACGCCGCCAACCACGCTGCATTCGCATAAGGATATCGCAGGCGACAGCGAAGAATGAGTTTGACAGTTACTCCGTCAGGTCAATCATGCGGTGCGACTGTCACCGGGGTTGATTTGTCGGGAGAACTAACCGCAAAGCTCATTGCCGATATTCGGGCCGCCTGGTTGCAGCACAAAGTGCTCGCCTTTGCCGGCCAACAGATGGATGATGACGCACTAGAACGCTTTACCATCGCAATGGGCGGCTTTGGCGAAGACCCTTTCTTCGCGCCAATCAAGGGTCGGCAGAATATCGCCGCTATCCTGCGCGAAGCTGATGAAACATCGCCACTGTTTGCCGAAAACTGGCATAGTGACTGGAGTTTTCTGGCACAGCCCCCATCGGGCACCTGCTTACTGGCCGTGGATATTCCGCCAACGGGCGGTGACACGCTATTCGCCAACCAGATCGCGGCGTTCAATGCACTTACCCCTGAACGACAGGAGTTTCTTCGGGGTCTAACCGCCATCCATTCCGCTCAGCTCGCTTACGCGCCGGATGGTTCGTATGGCGAGAAAGACACCGGCCGAAGCATGGACATTCGGCCAGATGAAAGCGCCCGTGCAACGCAAACACACTCATTGGTGCAAAGACACCCTGAAACCGGTGAAGAGGCGCTGTATTCCACGCTCGGTTACATCATCGGTATTGAAGGAATGGATCAAGCGGATGCGATCGTTCTCCTGTCAGAGCTAGCCCATTGGCAATCGCGCGACGAGTTCGTTTATCGCCATCGCTGGGAGCCGGACATGCTGGTCATGTGGGACAATCGGAGCGTGCTACACAAGGCGACCGGCGGCTATGAAGGCCATCGGCGTGAATTGCACCGAACGACGATTGCCGCCTACGCAGGCTAGGCGGCCTTTTCGCGCCCCGGATGCTCTCCGCCCAGTGTCTGAACCACACCAGTTGCGATCATGAACTGTCCAGCGAAGTAAAGCGGCCAGATCAGGTAATGCGGCAGATCGCCCAGATCGAATGCGCCCAAGCGACTGAAAATGAGAAAGTCCGAGATTACGAATAGCACAGCACCGATGCCAACGCGGTACCGCGGAAACCGGCTCATCCACGCGCACGCCGCCATTCCGCCCAGCGACAGCCCATAGAGTGCCACCATCAAATCGCCGCTCAACAGCCAGCTGATCGCTGGTGTTGCGAGCAGCAATACAACCGCCAATGCTTCCTGCAAGCTAACAGGATTGTCGCGCGGATTGCGCAAATAGAGCCAGATCGCAAGCACATGGGAGACAAAGAAAAGCCCGCCGCCGAGCGCGAAATCGAACTCGATGCCCATGTCACCCAGTGCGCTAAACAGCATCACCGCCGCGAGGATTTGCGCATCCGGGCCAAACCCGCGCCGCATCGCATATAATGCGAGACAGGCCACCCCCATGCCTTTCAGCACGATCAGCCACACTTCCCCGATCGGATTGTCGCGCAAAAAGTAATAGGCAACCGCAGCAATCAAGCTGGCCAGCAACCAAGGGCGACGATTAATCAAAGCGCGTTTTGGCATGCAAACCCCCCTTGGCGACACTGCTAGGGCTTGATGGGGTGCAACTGCAAGTCTAACTGCGCGACACAATGACTTTCGATGTGCACATTATCGGCGGCGGCCTCGCGGGAAGCGAAGCGGCCTGGCAGCTAGCAAAGCGCGGTTTCAGGGTGCGTTTGTCCGAGATGCGCGGGTCAGGAGAAATGACACCTGCGCACCAGACTGATGGCCTGGCGGAGCTTGTCTGCTCTAACAGTTTCCGGTCCGATGATGATGAAAAAAACGCCGTTGGCCTGCTGCACCATGAAATGCGGGAACTGGATTCGATCATTATGCGTGCCGGGGAGATGGCGCGCGTCCCTGCTGGTAGCGCGATGGCCGTCGACCGGGATGCCTTCAGCAATGAAGTGACGCGCATATTGGCCGAACATCCGAGAATCGAGATCGTGCGCGAACGTGTCGACACTCTGCCCGATGCCGGCATGACCATTGTTTCGACCGGTCCGCTGACTGCGCAAGAGCTGGCTCAGAATATCGTGAAAGCCACAGGGCACGAGCGCTTGGCGTTCTTTGATGCCATTGCACCGATTATTCATCGCGGCAGCATTGATATGTCTAAATGCTGGATCCAGAGCCGTTGGAACAAGCGAGCCGAAGCCAGCAATGAAGATGGCGATTACATCAACTGTCCGATGACAAAGGAACAGTACCTCGCCTTCCATCAGGGCTTAATTGATGGAGAGAAGACCGAATTTCGCGAATGGGAGAAGGACACGCCCTATTTCGAAGGCTGCATGCCAATTGAAGTCATGGCTGAGCGCGGGGTCGAAACGCTTCGCTATGGTCCAATGAAGGGTGTTGGCCTCGACAATCCTTACGATACCAATGAAGAGCACCCGCAGGGGCGCTGGCCCTATGCAGTTGTGCAACTGCGTCAGGACAACAAGCTCGGCACGCTATGGAATATGGTCGGTTTCCAGACGAAGCTGAAATATGGCGCACAGGTGGAGCTGTTCCGTACCATCCCTGGATTGGAAAACGCGGAGTTTGCAAGACTTGGCGGGCTGCATCGCAACACATTCCTGAATTCGCCACTCGTGCTTGATCGGCAGCTTCGGCTGAGGGAGGCACCCCATATCCGCTTTGCCGGACAGGTCACCGGCTGCGAAGGATATGTCGAAAGCTCTGCTGTGGGGCTGATTGCGGGCATTATGACGGCTTGCGAACTTTCCGGGCGCGAGTGGTCCGCCCTGCCCGCGACGACTGCCATGGGAGCCCTGCTTAGCCATATTACAGGCGATGCAGAGGCAGAGACATTCCAGCCCATGAATGTGAATTTTGGTCTATTCCCGCCGCTGCATGATGTGAAGAAGAAGCAGCGAAAAGAGGCCTATACATCACGGGCCAAGGCCAAATTAACCGATTGGATCAGGTCAAACGGAGCTGCAACTACGTAGCGTTTAGCATCGGCAGGACGACCGCCTCAAGCGGGGTTTTGATGCGGTTGTTGCGAATTCCTTCATGGCAACTTGCCGCCCTCATCAGCATCGGCCCCTTCGAACTTCTCTACGGTAGCCACGGCCCATTCTTCGAAGGCGAGCAAATTGTTGCCGTCCAAATCGAGCTTACGAAAGCCCTAGCTGCGGGTGGACAGCATTTAATTGCGCGAAATGCACCAATCGCGAGTGCGGTCGTAACGGAAAAAGCGTCGCTGCTCTCTCGTAAGCTCGCTGGCCTCAGGTGTAGTTGGCCCCGTCATCTCACCCGGATTTTGGCGTACTTCTTCCGCCTCGGCCTTTCCTCGCCACCAGTAAAGACCAATTGTCGCCATGATAAGACCAAGCACTAAGCCCAATATCACTCGACCCCTTACTTCCTCCTCTTAATTAAAAGGAGGCTATACGAAACTACTTTCCAATTAAACCCGCACGTAACGCAGCCAAGGCCGCACCTCTGCCCACCATCAATGGATGGCCACCGCGCCTGATAGAACGCCGAGAAAGTGCGGTTAGCACTGCAAGTGCTCTGGGCATTAATCCGGTTGGAGTATTCACGCTCAACTCGGCGCGAGCCAGTTCAAGTATCAGCTCTCGTTCTGTCTGATCAGAAACATGCGCGGCTGTATTCGCAAGCGCCCATAGTGAGCCTGCTTGTTGCGCCCGCTTTGCTAAACCTTCGTGCGCGCATCCGAAGGCTTGAGCCAGGGGTGTGGCGCGACCTTGGGCAAACTGTGACAGAATATCGGCTGTGAGCTCTTCTGCAATCAGGAAGACCTCCCAGGCATCTGCCAAAGGTTGAAGCAGCTGCGCATCCCCTCCCCAGCTTGCCCCGATTGCGTCCAGCACAACGTCACCCGCCGGGCGGTCCCTCGCCGAAGCCGATAACATGTCGCGCCACCAGGCGATCCGCATCTGTCCCAGCAAAGATTCGCTAGAGTTTGCGACGATCTGTCCCAAACGGCGATCCAAAGCAAAGAATGACGCGAGCTTCGGCCGAATGTCCGGCTTGGCATAATTCAGCGCCACCCGTTCGGCATCACCAATTTCGGCTTCATGGTCGCTTGTCATAGGCAGCCCTAGTGCCGGAGCCGCGTGACGTGTCAACCTTTGAAGATCGCAGAATCCGTAAGTTTGCGGAGAAATGAGCGCTGATTCAGTAGCCCTTCATTAACCACACAAGTGAACGAACCGCATACCTAGTGCCCGCTAAAGACTAACCAATACAGCCAATTCAGGTTCTGCGAAAGGAATAGACGCCATGGGTATGTTGAAGAAATTCAGCCGGAAACTGCGCCGCAGCAAGAGCGGCAATGCCGCGATTCTCGTTGCGCTGGCGATGCCCGCCCTGATGGGGGGCGCAGGCCTGGCTGTAGACACCGCGCAATGGTATTTGTGGCAGCGCGAATTGCAATTCGCAGCAGACCAGGCCGCCTTGGCCGGCGCATGGGCACGTGGCAATGGCGACACCGGTACAATCTATATCACTCGCGCCAATCAGGAATTCTCCGACAATTTGTCAATCATCGCTAACAATGGCGCGACGCACGCGGCTAGCTTGGCCGATTGGGGCACCGGCACACAGAACAGCGTGATCGTACGCGCAGAGGTTGTGGCTGACCTGCCGTTTGCAAGCTTTGTTATGGGGCGATCCACTACCATTCGTGTCAACGCACAAGCAACGTTTGAGCGAACAGATGAATACACTGCCTGCCTGATGGCGCTCCACCCTACCGCTGGCAGTGCAATGTGGTTTAATGGTGGCCCATCAGTCGACGCGGCTTGCGGTGTCGCTTCACTGTCTACGTCGGACACCTCGATCCGTACCAACGGAAGCAGCGGCGCACAAAACATCAACACTGTCGCGTCTGCTGGCGGTATTGACGATGGTATGGGTGCCTTTGCTAACGCCAGCACGATCGAGAATTTCGACGGCCTGAATGATCCGTATTCAGGTCTCACCCCGCCGGACAATCCCACCCCGCGGACGTTGTCATGCGGGTCATCTGGTTTGACCTACACAGGAGATGATTTTGATAATGGCGATCAACCATTATCGATTCCGAAAATCTATACCAAATTCCCGAGAAAAACATGCAAGGCTCTACCGGGAACTTACACCGATTTAGAGATCGGCGGCAATGCCAACCTAACTAGCGGGATCTACGTGATCGATGGTGGTCGGTTGAAACTTAATGGTGGCAATCAGCTGACCGGAACCGGCGTGATGTTCGTGCTGAAGAACGGCGCGCAGCTAGACATCAACGGTGGAGCAGACGTGTTTCTGTCACCGATGAGCGCATTGCAACTTGTGGCATTGGGCATTCCGGCGGATGATTCTGCCCGTATGGAGAACATGCTGATCTTCGAAGATCCGAACTCTCCGGGCAACTCGGGAAGCAAGCTCACCGGCGCTACCAACTTTGACATCAATGGCGTGATTTACATGCCCAAAAGTGAATTGAAACTGGCTGGTAACATCCAGGCAACCGCCAATTGCATGATGGTGATGTCATCGAAGGTGCAAGTAGCAGGTACAGCTGATCTGACCACGCTTTGCCCGATTGGCGAGACACACAGCGTGGTCGTCGGCAATGGTAGCACACGCGTAAGGTTGGTGGGGTGATCATGCTAAGCAAGCTTGCCAAGACATTCGCTAATAGCGAGCGCGGAAGCGTAGCAATTGAAACCGCGTTCATCCTGCCAATCCTGGCTACGATGACCCTTGGTGGTCTGGAGGTGAGCAGCATCGTCTCGCGTCAGGCCGAGCTTCAGACATCGATGGCAGAGGCTGCGGCGGTGGTCGTTGCACGCCCGCCGGCAGAAGCGAGCGATCGCGCCACGCTTGAAGCGATTATCGAGGCTTCGGCAGGTCTTCCTGCTGATCAGGTTTCAATGCAGCTGCGCTATCGTTGTGATACGGCAACCACCTTGGAAGCCAATGCAAGCAGTTGCGGTACGACTGCGGTGGTGTCGGAATTCATTATCATCACAATGACTGACACCTACACTCCGGCATGGACAGATTTCGGAATTAGTGGCCCGGTGAACTTCAACATTACGAGGCGGGTGCAGATCTCATGAGCAGAACATCCGGAAATCTCGTCAAGGACCAGTCTGGTTCGACCATGGTCGAATTCGCTATTCTGGCACCGGCCATTATCGGCCTGCTGTTTGGTGTCTTCCAGGTTGGAATCGGCATGCAGGCGCAGAATGCGCTGCGCTCAATCGCTCAGGAAACCTCTCGCTTTGCCGTTGTGGAATACCAAAAGGGTAACGAGATCACCGATGCGACGATCGAAACCTGGGCAGAGACCGCCGCAGCAACCACGCCCTATCTGCTCAACAACACTTTCGACGCGACAGTGACAAGCGTTCCGACGCCACGAGTCGCCGGAACATTCGAGAAGACCATCACGCTGACCTACACCCCGCCTGCGGTTGTACCTCTGGTAAACTGGGTGTCGCCGCAGCTTACATTCTCTCGCCCGATCATCGTGCTTGACGAGTAAGGGTGCATCAAAAAATTAGCATCAAAGCGGGGGGCCACAGTGCCCGCCGTTTTCGTTGCGGACTAGGCCTTGTAACAAACCTTCTTGACTGCTGCGACGATGCGCGGAGCGTCAATCAACGCAAGCTTCTCCAGGTTCGCCGCATAAGGCAGCGGGACATCCTCATCGCATACACGCAAGACCGGCGCATCTAGATGATCGAAGCCATCCTCCATGCAAACCGCCATCACTTCAGACGCGATTGAGCAAGTTGGCCAGCCCTCCTCAGCAATCACGAGGCGGTTTGTTTTGGCGAGCGAAGTCAGGATTGCTTCCCGGTCCAGCGGACGCAAAGTGCGCAGGTCGATCACTTCTGCATCGATGCCTTCTTCGGCCAGCTTCTCCGCGGCTTCCAGCGCGAGCCCGACCCCGATTGAGTAGCTGACGATTGTAACGTCGCTGCCTTCGCGCATGATGCGCGCCTTGCCGATGGGCAGGACATATTCGTCAACGTCGGGCACATCGAAGCTGCGACCATAGACCAGCTCGTTTTCGAGGAAGACAACAGGGTCCTCGCTGCGGATTGCTGCTTTCATCAGGCCTTTCGCATCTGCACTGTCATATGGTGCAATCACGATCAGGCCCGGCACGCTGGCATACCACGGGCCATAGTTCTGGCTGTGTTGGGCGCCAACCCGGCTGGCTGCGCCATTCGGGCCGCGGAATACGATTGGACAGCGCATCTGGCCGCCAGACATATAGTTTGTTTTCGCGGCTGAATTGATGATGTGATCAATCGCCTGCATCGCGAAGTTGAAGGTCATGAACTCGACAATTGGGCGCAATCCACCCATAGCCGCGCCGGTTCCAATGCCTGCAAAGCCATATTCTGTAATTGGCGTGTCGATCACGCGCTTCGGGCCAAATTCGTCGAGCAGTCCTTGCGTGACCTTATAGGCACCCTGGTACTCGGCGACTTCTTCACCCATCACAAAGACGCGATCGTCGCGGCGCATCTCTTCTGCCATCCCATCACGCAGCGCTTCGCGTACCGAAACTTGGGAGAAGCTCGTGCCTTCGGGGATCGAAGGATCAGCTTTTGGTGTCGTAACCGGCTTCGAAGGAGCAGCTGACGGTGCTGGCGCAGGCGCGACGACAGGAGCGGGAGCCGAAGGTGTTTCCGAAGCGCTCGCCTCGTCACCTTCGCCTTCGAGCTCGGCAATTACAGTACCGACAGCGACATTCTCGGTGCCTTCCGCGACGAGGATCTTCGTGATCACACCATCGTCAATGGCTTCAAATTCCATCGTTGCCTTATCGGTCTCGATCTCTGCAATGATGTCGCCAGCTTCGATCGTATCACCAACCTTCTTCAGCCATTTGGCGAGCGTGCCCTCCTCCATAGTCGGAGAAAGCGCGGGCATCTTGAGTTCGATCGCCATGGCTCAATACTCCTCCACCAAAACATCGGTGTAGAGTTCAGATGCATCCGGCTCTGGCGAAGTTTCGGCAAAGTCCGCGCTCTCTACAACGCGGGCCCGGATTGCCTTGTCGATGGCTTTCAAGTCTTCCTCTGTCTTGCCTTTTTCGAGAAGGACTTTCTTGAGCCCTTCGATGGGATCGCGATTGTCGCGCATACCCTGCACCTCTTCGCGGCTACGATACTTCGCAGGGTCAGACATTGAATGGCCGCGGTAACGATAGGTATTGCACTCAATCAGCACGGGGCCGCCGCCTTCGCGCACGTGCTTGAATGCGATTTCGGCCGCGCTACGCACTTCGAGCACGTCCATACCATTCACGTCCATACCGGGAATACGGAATGCTGTACCGCGCCGGTGAAATTCGGTTTCCGCGCTCGAGCGTGCGGTGCTGGTGCCCATGGCATACTGATTGTTCTCTACCACAAACACGATCGGCAAATTCCAAAGGGACGCCATGTTGAAGGTCTCATAGACCTGTCCTTGGTTGGCCGCGCCATCGCCAAAATACGCCAGGCACAAACCGCCATCCTCTTTGTATTTGTGCGCCAAGGCGAGCCCGCCGCCGAGCGACACCTGCGCCCCGACAATGCCATGGCCGCCATAGAATTTGTGCTCGGTGCTGAACATATGCATCGAGCCGCCCTTCCCCTTCGATATACCAGCCTGACGTCCGGTCAGCTCTGCCATAATGACGTTGGGATCGATGCCATACGCAAGCATATGTCCATGATCGCGATAGCCGGTGATCACGCTGTCGCGATCATTGTCGAGCGCGCTTTGGAGGCCAATCGCAACCGCTTCCTGCCCGATATACAAGTGACAAAACCCGCCGATCAGGCCGAGACCATATAGCTGCCCGGCCTTCTCCTCAAACCGGCGAATAAGAAGCATTTGCTCATAGAATGTGAGCAATTCCTCGTCGCTGGCATCGTATTTCAGGTTCTTCTCATGCGCTTCCTGGAGCGAATGCAGAACGAAATCGCCGTCGTCCGAAGCTGGAGATTTACCAGACGCATTCTGCGCCTTTTTCGCCGCTTTAGCCAAAGCTCTCATCCTTGTTTATTGTTCTTCCCCGGAGAGGTGGGTTGCGCGCATGCTATAGGCGAAAGCCTCACGGCTACGCAACGTCAAGCGCGCATCTGCGCATACGAAATCTTCAGTTTGAATTGCGCCGCGATTACTCTTGATCGAGCGTTATGACGATCTCATCCGGGTGAACAACATTCATGTTCTCCCGCAACAGTTCGCCGACCAGATCAGGGTCCGCTCCATCCGGGTGAAGCCGGTCGACTTTGTTCTTGAGCATGTCCCGCTTGGCTTGCGTTTCCGCAATGTGAGCCTTGCGTTGTTCCAGCAGCTCTTCACTCTCGTTCCAAGCCAACAGTCCTGTCGGACCCGCAATCGCAAAACTCGCAATGACCAGCAGTGCCGCAAGAGCCAAGCCCTGCCTCAATTGCTCTTTTGGTGGTTTGCGCATTTTGCCCCGTCCTCGTCAAAGCCACAGAATCATAGTTAACTGCCGCTTGCAAGTGGTTTGTGTCACAAATCAGTATGAACGCGGCAGTCCGAGTACATGTTCGGACAAGTATGACAGGATGAGATTGGTCGATATGGGCGCAACTGTGTAGAGCCGCGCTTCGCGAAACTTGCGCTCCACATCATATTCTTCAGCGAATCCAAACCCGCCAAAGGTCTGCACACACATGTCAGCCGCGGCCCAGCTCGCCTCCGATGCAAGCAGCTTTGCCATATTCGCCTCTTCGCCCGCATTGCCGCCCTGATCATAAACATCCGCCGCATGGTGCACCATCAATTCGGCCGCGCGCATTTGCGCATAGCAGCGCGCGATCGGAAATTGCACGCCTTGATTCTGGCCGATCGGGCGGCTGAAAACTTCGCGCTCATTGGCGTAGCCCTTCGCTTTTTCAATGAACCATTTGGCATCGCCGATGCATTCAGCAGCGATCAAAACGCGCTCTGCGTTCATGCCGGACAGGATATAGCGGAAGCCCTTGCCTTCTTCCCCGATCAGCGCGCTTGCCGAGATACGCATATCGTCGAAGAACACCTCGCAGGATGAATGGTTCATCATCGTGCGGATGGGCTTGATCGTCATTCCCTTGCCCACAACTTCCCGCATATCGACAAGGAAGATCGACAGTCCCTCGGTTCGCTTTTCCACTTCCTCTCGCGGAGTTGTCCTAGCTAGCAAGAGCATCAGATCGGAATGCTCTGCACGGCTTGTCCAGATCTTCTGGCCGTTGATCACATATTCATCACCGTCTTTGGTAGCTCGAGTCTTGAGCGAAAGTGTATCTGTTCCACTGGTTGGCTCGGAAACGCCAAACGCCTGAAGGCGTAACTCACCATTGGCGATCTTGGGCAGGTATTCGGCCTTTTGCGCGTCACTCCCATACCGAAGCAGCGTGTTCATGATATACATTTGCGCATGGGCCGCACCGCCATTGCAACCTGAAGCCTGGATCTCTTCCATAATGACCGATGCCGCATCAAGTTTTAGGCCACTGCCCCCAAATTCCTCCGGAATCAGCGCTGCCAGAAACCCAGATCTGGTGAGCGCATCGACAAACTCGGCCGGGTAATCCCGCGTTCGATCCTTGTCGCGCCAATATTCGCCGGGAAACTCTTCACATAACGCACGCACCGCGCGCCGGATTTCAGTCAGTTCTTCGCTTTCCTGCATCACTGCTGGATTTCCCTATTTGAAGTTGCTTGCGCTGATTGCCCAAGTGCGCGCGCCAAGTCCACCTGATCAAGTTGATAGACTTGCGCAATCGGAACTTTCGGAACATTACCCTCGCGCTATCCATTGGTTTGGTAAGCAAAGAGGGAAAACTCAAATATGCTCAATCAGATCGATTATCAGGTCACGGCGATGATGGACGGATTTGCCCAGTCGATACCGGTGATCATCGTTGCCATCATTGTCCTTTTGCTGACCGGATTGCTTGCTGGTTTTGCAGTCAAGATTGCGGATCGCATTACCGGAAAAAGTTGACCTTCGCCCTTCTCTGCGCAATCTGGTGGAGACTTTGGTGAAACTGGCCATCTGGTTGTTTGGCGTAATGCTGGCAGCGACAATCGTTTTTCCCGACCTTACACCTGGCAGTCTGTTTGCGGGACTTGGCATCGGCGCAGTTGCAATCGGTTTTGCATTTCAGGATATTTTCGAGAACTTCCTTGCAGGCGTGCTGATCATGCTGCGCGAGAAAATGCGC
>Ga0181562_10001909_pt1 | contig 16267 bp, 19 predicted proteins | sample 011ome_26_FD_139344 | JGI IMG/M metagenome (GOLD analysis project Ga0181562, IMG submission 139344) | Coastal salt marsh microbial communities from the Groves Creek Marsh, Skidaway Island, Georgia - 011511BT metaG (megahit assembly) | ecosystem: Environmental > Aquatic > Marine > Intertidal...
ATACATCTTTAAATTTTAGGCGGTAGATTTATCCCCACTTAGCAGACTCGTTATTTAAAAAAGTTATTACTCTCTGTTTAAATTGTAATTTTTGGGATTCATCCTCTATCATTTTTTCAATATCAGTCTCTAAACTTGCCAGTATCCTATTTTTAGAATTCCATTTAGCCTTATCATCATCATTAAACCGCTCTCTGATTTCTAATTCATAATTTCTTTTTTCTATGTCCGGGAGAGTTTGAGGGGCAATTTCATAAATTATTCGAATAGCAATTTCCTTATAACGGTCATCTTTGAAATTTTGAGATATTTCATATTTCTTATTATTGGGTGATGTGTGAAACTCTAGCATTAATTTCTTATCTTGCGGGGTAGGGAAGCCATCAAAAATTCTATCCTCAATATTGAAAGGTTCTGGCCACTCTTTTTGGTTTGCCAAATGCAATTGTATTAGTCTAGAGCAAAACTCTTCGTTGTTTTTAATAAAGTTTGCTCTTTTTCTTAGTTCATCAATGCCTATTTCTGCAAATTGTGTGTCTTTAAAGCAATAACTTTCATTTAGTAATGTTTTAGATTTTGATCCATCAAAACTCTCACAAATTCTTTTTACACCATCATTCATTCTCTTATTGAGCTCTTTATCGTCTAAATGAAGTAAATCTTTTGGATCATGGAGAAGATTGTAAACTAAATAGTGATGGTTTTTACCTGGGATACCACCAATTAATGTTTGTGCTTTAATCGTAGGTCTTCGTCCCCAAAAAGTAGTATTGGTGAAAACAGTATTTTCTAACATAAATTTTTTTGGTGTGTCTCTATTGCGAAATTCATAACAAGCTTGCCAAATCTTAGGGCAGCGGATTGATAAAATTTTATTTAACTCTAGTGTTACGAGGCTATCAAATACAGCATCATGGGGGCCTGCATCATAAGATATAGTTATATTGTTTAATTTAAATATGTCCTCAAGTTTTAAAATAGGAAAACCCTGTTCATCAGTATTAAATTTAATATGTTCAGGACTATAGACAGATACTAATCTTAATATTTCAAAAACATCCATCCGCGTATTATTGTTGGTAACAGTCATATAAATTTCTGGCATTAAATTTTGATAAAATGCTTGCCGTAAAAATGGTTCATCAAAGTTAACGCTGTTAAAGCCAATAAAAATTGCAGAAGGCGAGGACCACTGCTGAAAAGTTTCATAGAGTTGAGCACTTGCTTCATAGTAATTAGGGTAATTATTTTTAAATAGGTTGATTGGATCTACTCCCGTTGTAATTAAAGCACCAGGCTCAAACCATTTTCCTTCGCGCAACTTACAATGAATTTCAAATTTATCTTTTACTTCAAAATTTTGGTCTGTAAGTACAGCACCCACTTGAGTAATTTGATTAAACTTATCGTTCCGTCCAGTGGTTTCTAAATCCCAAAAAATATACCGATCACTCATTTAGAAAAGTTATAAAAGTTTTGAGTATTTGGATAGATAAAGTTGGAGGATATGCAAAAAACTAGCCCCGGAGGAATATAAGTAAGGATAGGAATAAGGTTGGAGCTAGTTTTAAGATGGGTGATTTATACTAATTTTTTTTAAAAAGTCAAATTGCTGATCTTATAAAACACCTGTGCAATTTTGGCATAACTAAAATGTTGATTTTATTGACTTTTAAATAATTTTTTAATTTTTTCGTAGTATTTAAGGGAGCACTCAGCACCACAAAGATAAACCTTTTTGGGAATATCATAGAATTTTGGATCAACCCAGTACAAGGGGTTATCTATTTTTTTCTCACAAACCTCGCATTTAATTGTACTCATAGTAAAATTAAAATATTAACTCAACCACTCTGCTTTCTTCAATAGGTTCTGGATCAAAATAGGGCAGGGAGCCAGATAGTCGGCCGTTTAAATTTAAAATTTCATCATAATATTTTGTCATTAATTTATTTGGACTAGCGTGGGGTGCGATTTCTTTTAAGTTTTCAATAATTAATTCAATGTTGTCTGGGTCAAATTTTGCCGCCACCCCTAAACTGGTAGCAGTAGAACGACTAATTCCCATATGACAATGAACTAACAAAGGCTTTGAAGTATCCCAGTCATCAGTAAAATCAAGTAATGCTTGCGCATGATGTTTTTTTGGCAATATAAATCCCTCTCTCGGTTCAGATATATCATCAATTAACATTTTTAGATGACGTATTTCATTCATCCCTTTAGGAGTATCAGGTGAAAAATTTTGGTTAATGATTGTTAGCATTTTATCTGGTTGAAATTTATCAACACAGTTTTGTATATCGGCAAGACCACAGATAATAATTTTTTTTTGCATCAGGAAAGTTAATAATATATAGCTTTAATTAGTATTAAGAAAGAATATTTATTCCTATGACCACTCAATTAGAAAGTTTAAAGAAGTTATCCTCTGTCGTTGCTGATACAGGAGATATCGACTCAATTAAAAAATTTAGCCCAGATGACTGCACTACTAACCCCTCGTTGATTTTTAAGGCTGTGCAATCCAACAAATATACGAAATTAGTCACTGATGTAATCACTACCTCTAAAAGTAGGAAGTTTAACTCTCAAACAGAACAAGTCGATTATATTGCAGATCAGTTAGCAATCGCTTTTGGTATTGAACTTACAAAGATAGTCCCCGGATACGTTTCTACTGAAGTAGATTCAGATTTATCTTTTGACACCAATGCAACTGTTGAGAAAGCAAAACAAATTATTAACAGCTACGAACAGTCCGGTGTCCATAAAAACAGAGTTCTAATTAAAGTAGCGGGTACCTGGGAAGGAATTCAAGCAGTTCGAAAATTAGAAGCCGAGGGTATTTCTTGTAACTGCACACTTATTTTTTCTTTAACCCAAGCTGTAGCATGTGCAGAAGCAGGTGCTTTTTTAATCTCTCCTTTTGTGGGAAGGATACTAGACTGGTTTAAAGCGAATACATCCAAAGACTATGACGCTTCCAATGATCCTGGTGTGGAAAGCGTAGTAAAAATTTTTAATTATTTTAAAAAATTTAATTTTAATACGGTTGTTATGGCAGCATCCTTCAGAAATAAAGAGGAGATCGTTAACTTAGCAGGTTGTGATAAGCTTACGATCAGTCCTAATTTATTGGAAGAATTAAGCCAAACAGAGGGTGAGTTAGATTTAAAATTATCGGAGTCAAACGCTAGCCAATCTGACATAGAAAGAATAAAAGTAAATGAGAGTTCATTTAGATGGCATTTAAATGAAAATCAAATGGCATCTTTTAAGTTAGCTGAAGGAATAAGACTTTTTAATAAGGATTTATTAAAATTAAAGGACTTAATTAAGGCTCAATTATAATATTGATAAATTTACGCCAAAGTTATAAAAATTGAATATGCTAAATAAAAATAACACATCAATTTTAAGTCAATATTCTTCTAGTAATATTGCTAAGGCTGGCTTCTTTTTATTAGGAATAATTTTGTTGTCGGTTTCCAGTAAAGTATCAATTCCATTTTACCCAGTGCCAATGACACTTCAAACCTTTGTTGTTTATTTTATTGCAGCCTCCATGGGTATAGTTGGTTTCTACTCTACTCTAGCATATGTTCTTTTAGGTTTAGTAGGACTTCCGATTTTTGCAGCAGGAGGGGGTATCGGTTATGTTATGTCCCCTACATTTGGTTTCTTATATGGAATGATTATTTCATCCTTTTTTATCGCTTACTTTTCTAAAAACTTATTTAACAAAAGTATCATTAAGCTATCTTTAGTTGTTTTTTTTGGAGCAACTATTACTTTTATTTGTGGTATCGCACACCTTTCAGGATTTATTGGTTTTGAAAAAGCGGTGAATGCAGGTTTTTATCCATTTATGTATAGTGAGTTGTTAAAAATCGCATTGGCAATTTTAGTGACCTATAGTTTAATTAAGAAAAATTAATCAGGAATAAAATTTAAGGCAATACCGTTATTGCAGTAACGAAGCCCTGTGGGCTGAGGCCCGTCTTTAAAGACATGACCATGGTGACCGTCGCATCTTGCACAGTGATATTCTTTTCTAGGTATCACTAATTTAAAATCAGTTTTAAAACCTAAAGCATTTGGCAAATAGTCAAAAAAAGATGGCCAGCCAGTGCCGCTATCAAATTTCATTTCCGATGTAAATAAAGGAAGTTCACAACCAGCACATTGAAATATACCTTTTCTTTTTTCATTGTTTAAAATGCTGCTACCAGGTCTTTCTGTACCCTCTTGGCGAAGTATATAGTACTCTTCCTCAGAAAGTCTTTCCTGCCACTCAATATCAGTGAGGTTTATTTTATCCATTGCACTTGTAATATAAGGATAAAAACAAAGAGCACCTAATGAAAATTGTAGAAATGACCTTCTTTTTAATCTGCTCATATTATTTTAAGTATATAATTATACGATGAAAATTTTATTCAGTTTTATTTTTCTTTTTATAAATCTATCCCTGTTTGGCGCAGGAACTGACAGCGGTAGTAAATCTAATGTTAGTAGTGATTATTTAAATGCAGAAAAATTAATTAAAAAAAATAACTATGAAGAGGCTATAGATTTATTATCAGAATTATTAGGTGAAAATCCTGATGGGTATACAAAATCAGACGTTTTGAACTATCTAGGGTTTGCCAATAGAAAAAAGCAAACACCAAATTATGAATTAGCTGAAAATTATTATTTAGAGGCACTTGCTCTTGACCCTAAACATATTGGGGCCTTGGAATACTTAGGAGAGCTCTATGTTGAGTTAAATCAAATAGACAAGGCTAGAGATTTGTTAGATAGGTTAAAATATGCCGCGGGGGAGAATAGTGAAGAATATAAAGAATTATTTGCCCTTATTAACAATTAAGACAAACGTTCATAGATTTTTTAAATAAATTTTGTAAATTCCACCTATGAAATTTTTAAAGCTAAGATTTGCCTACCTAATTTTCCTATTAGGGGGAGCGCTGGTATTTTTAAATTTTTATCAAATACAACAAACCCAAGATCTAAGTACCATTACTCTATCTAAAGACCTTGTCTCTCAAAATGAAATTGAAATTAAGAAACTTTCTAATTTAAAAATTATGCCTGAGCCTAAAATTTTAGAGAACTATGTCTTGAATGTTAACTCTTGTGTGCTCAATGAGTCTCTAAATAACTGTGTTGTTATTGTGAAAAATATATCCACAAACACCCACGAGGATTGCTTATATTTAGCAGATGAATATAAAAATGAATTTATGGATTTGATTGAAAAGGGCGTAGATATAAAAATTAGTTGTATTAAAACTAATAAAGACCTTGCCTTTGATAGTAGTTTAGCTTTACAGGAAAATTTACTTTAAGAAACTATTTCTTTTTTGCTCTTCTTTTAGCGCGACGTTTACGAGAGCCGATTTTACGACGACCTCTGTGTTTTTTAGGATAACCCATGGGGGCGTATAATAGATTTTTCAAATCAAAAATAAAGATATTTTTTTACAATAAAGAAGGTAATTTAACTCAGTGATTAAGGTTCTGTTAGTTCTGAGCGCAGGTCTAATATTAGCTTCTAATAATGGCGCTAGAATGACTTTAGGTGTTTTTTATCCTGATATTTTATCTTCCACAATGTGGTCTGCCACATCCGTCGGTTTTACATTTGGTCTTTTAAATTTAGCTTGGGGTAGTTTTTCGCCTGTTGCAGGAGCCATAGCTGAACAAAAAGGATACGTTAAAACACTTCTTGCAGGAATGTTTCTCGTTTCTATTGGTTATTTTTTAGCATCGCTAGCAACCTCTCCACTCTTTTTTACACTATCCTTTGGAGTTGTCTTTGGTATTGCGGCTGGTGTTACTTCAATTCCTGTTATTATCGGCGGTGTCGGAAAATATTTCCCAGATGATAAATCACGAAGCCTCGTTACGGGCATTTTAACATCCTTAGCCGCTTCCGGGATGTTTATTCTAACCCCGATCAACCATCATTTAACTAGTGTGTTTGGATGGAGTAAATCTTTTCAGATATTATCCCTGTGTTTTTTAATTACATTACCGCTTGCATTCATTTTTCTTTTACCAAAACCACAGCTTGCCAATAAAAAAGAATTTACAAAGAGAAAAATTAAAGATGTCATAAACACAGCATTTCAAGATAAAAGTTATCGTTATTTAATTCTCGGTTTTTTTGTTTGTGGTTTCCATGTGGCTTTAATTTCACAATATCTTCCTATTTTTACTGCATTAAAAAATATCGATACTTCAGTTGCGGCGACTGGCCTGACCTTAATTGGACTTTGTAATATGATAGGTACAATAATTTCAGGCAAGGTATCGGGATTAATAAAAAAAAGATTTGTGTTGACATTTATTTATGCGACCCGTTCCGTAGTCATATTTTTATTAATGGTACTTCCAACAAGCCCTGCAGTAATCATCACATTTAGTTGTGTAATTGGACTTTTATGGCTATCGACAGTTCCTCCGACATCAGGGATTGTTGCTAATCTATTTGGAACTAGATACCTCTCAACTCTTTTTGGAATAGTGATGGTCTCACATCAATTAGGGGCATTTTTTGGATCTTTTATTGGAGGGTTAGTTGTAGATTTATTTGGGTCATTGAATATTGCTTGGATACTTGCAATTCTTATTTCTTTATTTTCGGCTCTTATACATTTACCCATTAAAGAAAAAATAAAATCAGAAGAAGTATTTGCTTAAGTTTAAAATAAATCCTTTTTTTATTCTCGTCTTAGGGGCAATAGCCATCGCCTTTTCGCCTATTTTTGTCAGATTTTCTGATGTCGATCCGATCATCACCGCTTTTTATAGAATATTTTTAAGTTTACCTTTTTTTCTTTTTTTTTCTTCAACCAAACTAATTGAAAAAATTAATTTTAATGTTTTTAAAAATCATTTTTTATTAATTTTTATCTCTGGATTATTTTTTGCGCTTGATTTAATTTGCTGGCACTGGTCCATTAAATTGACCACAGTTTCTAAAGCCACCTTCTTATCTAATTTAGCTCCTATTGTTGTGATCATGTATGCATTATTTTTCCTAAAAGAAAGGTTCTCTAAATTTTTTGTTATTGCTGTACTATTATCTATGAGTGGGATGTTTTTATTGCTGGGAGAGAGTTTAAATTCAATAAAACACAGTTTATTGGTGACTTACTTGGTGTTCTAACAGCTCTTTGGTACGGCAGTTACATTGTAACCATAAGCCAGCTAAGAAAAAAATTTAATTCTACAACTATTATGTTTTTATCTGGATCGGTCAGTTCAGCATTGGTTTTTATAGCGGCATTATTATTTGAACAAAACTTAATACCCCAGTCAGTATTTACGATTACAATTTTATTTTTACTAGGGTTTATTTGTCAGTTTATGGGCCAAACTTTTATAACTTATTCATTAGCTTATTTGCCGGCATCTCTGTCATCATTAAGTTTATTGATACAACCAGTCACTGCAACGATCTTAGCCTACTTGTTCTTTGAGGAAAAATTAACCCTTATACAATTTATGGGAAGCATTCTTATTTTGATTGGAATCTATATTGCAAGAACTAAATACGAAAAATAAAGTCATTGAGGTAGTAGGTGGGTTAATTATCCAAAAAGATAAATTACTGATTGCCCAGAGAACAAAAAATACAGATCATCCTTTAAAATGGGAGTTCCCTGGTGGAAAAATAAAGCAGAATGAATCACCAAAAGATGCATTAAAAAGAGAGCTAAAAGAAGAACTAAATATAAAAATAAATAGTTTTGAATTTTTGATTGACTATTTTTATGAATATAAGATTTCCTTAAAAAAAATTCATTTATTTTTCTATATAATCAATTCTTTTCAGGGCTTGATGCAAAAAAATGTTCATCAAAATTTAAAATGGATTGAAATAAAAGACATATCTCATTATGATTTTTTAGATGGTGATAGAGAGTTAATAAATAGAATAAACAATAATGAGTTTAAAATTTACTGAAATTACCAAACTAGGATACGAAAGAATTCTTGTTGCTGAAGAGAGTGTATCTGGTTTCTATAGTATTACATCAATACATAATACCAAAAGAGGTCCAGCTTTGGGGGGGTGCAGATACTTTAATTATAATTCTAACCAAGAACAGGAAACGGATGTATTAAACCTTTCAAAGGCGATGACCTATAAGAACTCACTTGCAAATTTGGACTTTGGGGGCGGAAAGGCAACAGTTAATGCAAAGGTTTCCAAGTCAAATATGTATGAACTGTTTGCTGAGGTCTTAAATAAATTAGATGGAAGCTATATTACTGCTGGTGATATAGGCATGGTAGATGAGGATTTGGTAAATTTAAAAAAATACTCCAAATTTGTTTGTAGTACGTTAGGCACGGACTCAGGACAGAGCACAGCATTTGGGGTGTTCAACGCTATGATAGGATATAATGAGTTTGCAAATAATTCTCATTCTTTGAAAAATAAAAAAATCATCATTAAAGGCTATGGCAAAGTCGGTTCTCGCCTTGCTAGTTTTTGCAAAGAACAGGGAGCTTTAATTGAGATAGTAGATTTTCAAGAAAAGAAAAATTTAATTGAAGAGGATGGATATAGCTTTATTGCAGATTATAAAGATACCCATTTTGATGAAATTGATATTTTTTCACCCTGCGCTACTGGCGGAGATTTAAATAATGAATTCATTAGTTTTATAAATACAAAAAAAATTCATTGTATTTTAGGGGCGGCTAATAACCAATTAGCCGACAACTCTATTGAGCAAAAAATCCATGACTTAAATATCGTATATTGTCCTGATTACTGCGTAAATGCGGGAGGTGTGATAATACTAGCACTTCGCTCTAGTATCAAAGAAGACTTAGAGTATTCTGACCCCGAGGCCAGGCAAAAGCTAATTTCTATTAAAGATCAACTTAAAAATATTCTAGAATTATCCAAAGCTAAAAATCAACTTTCAACAATTTCTTCCAATGAATTAGCTGAGAGGGGCTTTAGATAGATGAATTATTTTCAAATGTTTCTAAGACCCGATCAAAAAGAAAGAATGAGTTTTTTAGGCTACTGGATTATATCGCTAATAATTTGGTCATTTATGTTAAACATTAGTTTAATTATTGTGATTGTATTTAGTGTGGTGGGTTATCATCTTATTTGTAAACCGATGGCCTTTTTAATGTACAAATTAAAAAATTTTTTAGTTAAAAATATATTCGACGGTTTTGATATATTTGAGGCCTACTATGCCGGACTGGAGTCCGGCAGAATAGTTAGAGTAATTGTTAAATTTTCTTTTATCCTGCTAATTTTTACTATTGCAAGACTGGCGATGGAGTCGTATCTAGCCTTTATTGTTTAGGCTTTATCTCCATAATCCTTTATATGGTCAGGAATTCTCTTATTGGTTCCGTACATAAAGTGATTAGACATATTTTCCTTAAAGCGCATTGCCGGAGGGTTTTTGCCCATAACTTCCGCAACTTCCCTTATTAGCATTGGATTTGCACCACAGCATACCCCTAAGTATTTTACGTCTAAGTCGTAACACGTCTGCGCAAACTGTCGAATTTCATAACGGTTAGTAAATAAAGGGTCCAACGCAGTTGGGAATGTTCTTCCATGAGGTGCGGGACAAGTACAATTAGAATAATCATCTAAATTAAAGAATGTGGGTTGCTTGCTATTAGTTCTATAGGGAATAGGTAGAGCTCCCACATGACATTTTACTTTGGATCTAATTTCCTTAATGTACGGGAGCATGGTTTCAGGGCCTCGAAAACAATTTAAACCCACAACATCCGCACCCAGTTGTTCAAGTTTTAAACAGGTATCCAGTGGGGTAATGCCATCACGCATGATATTTTCTCCCATTGGAGCTATTGTTAATACACAGGGTAGTCCAGTTTTTTTCATCACTTCGAGGGCGCAAAATGCCTCTTCAGCAAAATAAAAAGTTTCACCGATGATCATATCAGCGCCTTCTTCTACAGCCCATCCAACCATTTCCTCAAACATAGATCGAACATCCTTTTGAGATTGAGGATCTTGGGGATTCCAAATATTAGTATTAGAAATATTTCCAGCCATTAAATTAGGCTCAGTTCCCGTTGGTACATCATGGGCAACTTCTTTTCTATTTTTAATGCAGCTCGGTTAAGAGGCTCTAATAAATCCTCTTTGCCAATCACTCTCATTTTTTCACGATGACCATTATATGTAAATGCCTCAACAATATCAGATCCTGCATGTTGAAAATCTTTATGCAGAGTTCTCAGTGCTTCTGGATACTCTAATGCAACCTCTGGAACAAATTCACCCGCTGTGAGGTAGCCTCGACGCTCCATTTCAAATAAAAACCCCTCAGCGCAAATAGCACCTTCTTGATTCAATCTTTCTATTAGTGTTCTTTTCTTAGTCATTTTAACCTGTTCTATATAATTAACTTAATTCTTTATAACAAACATAAATTCTAGAAACAATAGTTATTATACAAAGAATAAAAAAAGCTAACCCTATGAAATTAAAATATGAGGGTAAAATCAGACATAAAATCATAAATATAATGGTTTCTGTTCCCTCGATCAAACCTGATGCATAGTGAAAGCTTTTATTTATTTCATTTTCCTGATTGTTTGAATGGGAATATTGATGGATCTGATGTTGGATTGCTGCCCTAGCTAAAAAAGTTGTTCCGGTTCCAATAAAAGAAAAAAGCAATAAGGCACTGACTATAAGCTTGTCAGGACTACTTAAGCCATAGCTTAGAACAAACCCGGCATAGATTATAAAATCAGCAACAATATCCAAATACCCCCCCCGTGGGCTGGGGGAGGTTAATCTTGCCATTGCACCATCAACGCCATCACTTATTCTATTTAAAATTAAAAAAACTAAAGCTATTTTAAAAAACTGAAGATAAATACAAGCACACATTAGGATCCCAAAAATAAATCCCACAAAAGTTATATGATCTGGTTTAGTATATTTTAATAGATACCTTGCTATTAATTTCAGCGGGTATTGTATAATTTTTTGAATGGGGCGATCAAACATCTATGCTTTCTTTCTTTAGGTATAATACTACAATTAAATTATGAGCCAAGATATCCCGTTTATAATTGCTTTTTTAGCTGGCGTATTTAGTTTTTTATCGCCCTGTGTACTTCCGATTGTACCAGGTTTTATATCTTATATCGCTGGAAAATCATTTTCTGATCTTCAATACTCAAATAGTAAAGACAAACTAAGTTTAATTTCTATAATTTCACTTTTTGTATTAGGGTTTTCAATTGTTTTTATCTTAATGGGGGCGTCTATTGACTTATTAACCCAACAATTATTTAACTATAAAAAACAGCTTAATGTATTTTCTGGAATATTAATTATTTTTATGGGTTTATTTTTTTTAGGAGTTTTAAAAATTCCATTTTTAAATTTTGAAAAAAAATTAAATATTCAATCTTTACAAAATAGTATTTTTTTTCCTTTCTTAATCGGCATAGCCTTTGCATTCGGATGGAGCCCATGTATAGGCCCAATTTTAGGAGCCGTACTTTCTATTGCCATCAATGATAGTGTTGATGGTATTATTCTTTTAGCCTTTTACTCCCTTGGTCTAGCATTACCTTTTATTCTTGTAGGCTTGCTTATAGGTAGATTAATTCAACTAATTCGCTATATAAATAAATTTATAAAGATATTTCAAATAATTGCCGGATCTACCCTAACTATAACAGGAGTATTGATTTTGAATGGTTCTATCCAAGCTATGGGGTTTAAGTTAAATTCAATACTGCCATCTTTAGAAATGCTATTGATTTAAATGCCCCAAAATAAAAGATATTTTTTAATCTCTTTTGTAATATTTTTATTGATATCAGTTTGGATAGTATTTTTTTTAAATAAAGAATTTTTTACTTTAGATTTTTTATTTCAAAACCTAGATAAGTTAAATAATTTTATTAATCAAAATACCTATTTTTCATTTTTTTTATTTATTTTATCTTACTTAATTTTAGTAGTTTGTAATTTTCCAGCCGCCTCACTACTTTCCCTCACGGGCGGTTTCTTATTTGGAACTTGGCTTGGCGGTATGGCGATTATACTAGGAGGCACGCTAGGATCTTTTATTGTTTTTTTATTAGCAAAGTTTTTCTTTTTAGATTTTATCCATAAAAATATCCTTAAAAAATATCCCAGAGTGCCAAACTATTTCAGAAGTAATGATATCGAGTTAATGATGTTAATTCGATTGATACCAGGTATTCCATTTTTTGCTCAAAATTTAATTCTTGCTGCATTAGGAGCGAATAATCAAAAATTTTTTATCACAACTTTGCTCGGTGTGACACCCTGGTCATTTATATTTGCAAGCATAGGGCAGGGCTTAGATGAAATTTTTTATCATCAAAAAGCGATAAATCTAAATTTAATGATGCAGCCTAATTATATTATTCCTATAGCCATTATTATTATCTTAATTTTATTGATACTTTTTTATAAAAAAAAATTTAAAAAAATTATTTAATTACAATTAATAATTTTGTTTTTTAAGTCTGTAAATTTGCCTATTAACAAAGGGGCATACCCACATTCATTAAAAAATCTATTTTCAAAATTTAATCTTTGATCTGGATTGATTATCATCAACATAGCCCCATTAGTTTGGGGATCGTAAAGTAATTTTTCAAAATTACTGTTATTTGAAATTGAAACATATTGTTTCATTGCATTCATATTGTTATCAAATCCAGTGCTTTTAAAATCTTTAAGTATCTCAAGGTTTTTGTTTATTAAAATTTCTTCTGTTAAGTGCAAGTCAGCACTTACGTTAGAACTCATACAAATATCACCTAAATGAGATGCCAATCCAAATCCACTTATATCTGTCATTGCGTTGCAATTATTCTCTAGCGCTATATTAGCAGCACTTTTATTGCTTAAAGACAGCCAAAAAAGTAATTGTTCAAGTTCCTGTGATCCTAATAGTTTGCAATTTTGATAATTAGCAGACAGTAGGTACCCTGTGCCAAGGGGCTTAGATAGGTAGATTAGATCATTAATTTTTGCATTACTTTTTGATGTTAGAGAAGCAAAAGTACCGTTCATTGTAATGGTGGTTGCTGGCTCATCGGTTTGATAACTGTGTCCAGCGGATATGATTGCATTATCATAAGTAGCTTCTTGTTTTATACCTTCAATAAAATGACTTAAGTAAAACTTTTCTACTTTATTTGTTGAGAAGGGTATGCCCACAGATATACTTAAAGAATGTACTTTGCCACCTCCTGCTAAAATATCATTTTGGGAGTGAAAATAACTAATTCTACCAAAATCAAATGGACTAAAAGATGAAAAGTGTTTTATAAGGTCTATGGTTTGAAGAATTTTGTCTGTCTTAAGATCAATGATTGATGAGTCTGGTAAATCAGAACTAGTAGTTAATGAATTTAAGTAATTTATTAGATTATTTTTAGAAACTTTTGAACCGCATCCTTGGCAATACATTATTTTTTTTTGATTTTTTACTGCAGTATCTAAATTAAATATTTTTTTTTCTTTCATCAATGAGTTAGTAAAAATAAATTTTTTCATAAATCTTTTATCTATCCAATTTTTTAAGTCCCAACACCATTTTCCTTTCAATGATAAAAAATAATAGTTTAGAACAGCTGTTTCTTTTTTAGTGGTAACTAAATACAGCCAATTTTTTTGAGGGTAAAACTTTTTTAATGGCTGATTTTTAATTTTTAAAAAAATATTTTCCTTTAGTACCTCACCTTGCCTGACCGCCATAACACCAGATTTAGACCGTGAAAAATTTTTGATATCAACTAAATCCCCTGAAAGAAAAATACTATCATCTTTAGTGCTTAATAGGTTCTGATTAGCTATTAGACAATTTGATTGATTAATTTCCAAATTAGCCGTTTTTAACCACTTCGCTATATCCGCACCTGAACAAATAATATTGAAATCACTTTTAATTTTTAGTGCATTAACAGTTTCCAGGTAATCAGTATTTATCTTATTAATTCTTGCCTGAATTATCTCTATTTTGTTATTCGAACATATTTTTTTTAACAAACGTCTTGTAAGATTATTGATATTAGCTTCTGCTAGAATGCTCGATCCAATTATTTTTATTAATACCTTCCCTCTATATCTCTCATTTAAACTCAAAGCTAATTCGAATGCTGCGATGCCTGCGCCAATAATTGAGATAGTAAATTTGGAGATATGATTTTCAGCCAACTCGTCTAAATTTTTAATTTTTTGGACAAGATTGCTGATAGGTTTTGCTGAGATGGTATTTTTTACATCTTTAATTTCGATATCAAAAGTTTTTGAAATAGAACCACAATTGATTGATAAATAATCATATTCTATTTTAGGTGCTTTTTTTAATTTTATGAATTTATTTTCTGTATCAAGCCCAACCACTTTATCATTTATAAAAGTAACCTCTGCATTCAAGCATAGTCGTTGAAGATTAATTGAAATTTCATTTTGGCTATATTGATTTTGTATAAAACCAGGCGTCATACCGGAATAAATAGCATTTATTCCATCATTAATTAAAATAGTATGGAGTCCTAAAAACTGATTCATACAAAGTTTTTTTAATACTTGTACATTTGCATGGCCCGCTCCAATTAATACTAACTGTTTTGTAAAGTGATTATGCAAAAAAATTTTTAATTAAAAGTCCCATTAATCGGATCAATATAATTCACCATAAGAACTTGAGAATTTTTTTTTGAAATATTTTTGATTAAATGATTTTTATTGGTTTGAAATCGGAACGTATCACCTTTTTTAATCGTTTCTTTAATACCTCCATTACTCACCTCTATTTCACCTTCAAGCACAGTTAAATTCTCATATGTCTTCGGGCCATGAGAGCTAGAGTCTAAAATACCTTTAGGTTTCATATTAAGAACATACCACTGTAGCCAATTCACAGTTTCGCCCGCACCCAGAATATTAAGCTGGCATAAACCGTCTTTTGAAGTGATAGACGGGGTCTCTCGAGACCGCTCAATAGTGTCTGTATCTTCTACTTCAATCTTTAAAAAAAAGTCAGATAAGTTTTCCCCTAGGGCAAATGCTATTCTAGAAATCGTAATGACAGTAGGGTTGGAGAGGTCTCTCTCAATTTGAGATAAAATTGATTTTGAAACACCTGATTTTTCAGAAAGTTCGTCAAGTGTCATATTTTTTCTTTTTCGAAGGTCAGAAAGCCTTTTCCCTAAATTTAAATGATTTTTAGACATTTTTGTTTGAATTTCAGCGCTAATATTCCTTTAAAATTAAGATAAATTCAATGTTTTTCTAATTTTTCTTAGTTGGCCCTTGAAAGACTCTGAAATAACACTATCTATATCAAAGTTTAGCACTCCTGCATGAGAAGTGCTAATTAACGTTTTATAAAATAAAGAGGTATAGAAATATGAATTTAAAACCCTTACACGATCGAGTCCTGGTGGAAAGAGTAAGCCAAGAGGATCGAACAAAAGGCGGGATTATCATCCCTGATACGGCCCAAGAAAAACCTATGGAAGGTAAAGTTATTGCTGTAGGTAGCGGTGCAAGAAACGAAAACGGCCAAGTTGTTGCCTTAGATGTCAAAAAAGGTGACAGAATTTTATTTGGTAAGTGGTCTGGCACAGAAGTTAAAATTGATGGTAAAGAACTCCTTATCATGAAGGAGTCTGACATCATGGGCATCATTGAAAAGTAATTGAAAGGAAATTATTAAATGTCAGCTAAATTAATTAAATTCGGTACAGACGCTAGAGCAAAAATGCTTAACGGCATTAATATACTAGCTGATGCCGTAAAAGTAACATTAGGACCCAAAGGTCGTAATGTTGTTATTGATAAATCATTCGGTTCACCAAGAACAACGAAGGATGGAGTAACTGTAGCTAAAGAAATCGAACTTGCAGATAAGTTTGAAAATATGGGTGCACAGATGATCAAAGAAGTTGCTAACAAGACTAATGACTTAGCGGGTGATGGCACAACGACATCCACTGTTCTTTGTCAAGCACTTGCAACTGAGGGTATGAAAGCTGTTGCAGCGGGATTAAATCCAATGGATCTTAAAAGAGGCATGGAAACAGCTGCGGACGCTATTGTTGCTGAACTTAAAAAGAATTCTAAGCCAGTTAAATCGGACAAAGAAGTTCAACAAGTTGGAACTATTGCATCGAACGGTGATTTAGAAGTTGGAAAAATGATTTCTGAAGCAATGCAAAAAGTAGG
>Ga0181562_10001911_pt1 | contig 16257 bp, 8 predicted proteins | sample 011ome_26_FD_139344 | JGI IMG/M metagenome (GOLD analysis project Ga0181562, IMG submission 139344) | Coastal salt marsh microbial communities from the Groves Creek Marsh, Skidaway Island, Georgia - 011511BT metaG (megahit assembly) | ecosystem: Environmental > Aquatic > Marine > Intertidal zone...
AGAAGATATCAACCCTTTCAGTTCAAAGTAGGTTTCTTTTGATGCGAATGGCATTAGGTACCATTCATCTTAGATTTGCTTATATTTGGAAACCACTTGTCAAGTTGATTGGTCTACTGGCGTCGAGTGACACAGGAATATTCGAAATACTGAAAGTTGAGTTGTCATCAGCTAAGCTATGTCTCTTTGAAAACACAGGCGGCATGGGGCATACTATTTGCGGGAACTCGAGTAGCCAGCAACTATACGATGATGTTCATGATATCATAAATCCGAACGAACAAAGTGTAGATGTGAAGCAGTGGATTGATAACTTAATTTCCGCGCTGGAGTGCACTATTAAAATAAAAGCTCACGCATGTTTTGCGCTCGAGTTATTCTTTGAGGTTTTTAATTCCTCCTTAAGTGGAAGATATGACTTTGTGGACACGCGGTACTCAACTACTATTATCGCCACACTCAAATTACTGCATCAGACAGACACTATTTCATTCGTCGTTCAAGATGAAGGCAAGACGCCTCATGGAAAGGATCACAACATGATAGCAGCATTCCGCTTACTGTCTGGGGATAGAAATGAAAATATAGCATGCGGCGCTTTAAAATGTCTCGAATTATGCAAACTCGAGAGTTTATCTGCTTTGCGGATCAAGCAGCTATGCTTATTGGCCCAACCAAGTTCGCTCAAGAAAGGACTTTCTACAATTAGTTTTGAAGGCGGAGACCTGAACTCTTCTCCAGAATTTCCGGCTATCGATCCGTACCACCGAGAGACAACTGTAGATGCGATCGTACAAGTCTTATTAAAATATATTACTGGCACGGGAAAGAAATTCAAAATACTTCGCCCAATTATTTTAAATTGGTTCACTTGCCTTGACGTATCTGAGGTCCGACCGGTGATGTGTGCGATTCTTCGCCCAGTGATGCCGACTGAGCTTTCTACTCTTTTACTCTCGACCTCAAAACCTGATGACATCCGGGAAATGTCGGTCTCGGCGATCAAAAACGCTAAGAAGTATGAAATTCTGAGCTCCATTTTACACTTGCGTGAAGTTCTGAAGGTCATTCCTAACCACTTTCAGTGTTATGCAAATGTTATAGTTGTTGTTGTTTTTCAAATTTTTGGTCTTGCATGTAAAGAGTTGTCTGCCTGGGAATGTCCTGAAGATGATGAATTTCATCAACTGAAATGCATTAGAACGCAATCCTTGCGCTTGTTGGCGAGTATGATCCCGCTTTGCACAGCAGAGGCTGTCGAGCATGAGTGGGTACTTGCTCAAGAATATCTGGGCCGCATTGCTCTCCAACTTTCATCAGAATGTTCCGGCACAGAAATCCCGCCAATTCTCGATCTGATTGTTTCTATCGTAAACAATGAGCACCTATTCCCTCTGTTTGATATTGGTGAAAGTCTAACTCTTTTAGACTCTGTATTCAGAATACTTACTTGTCCAAATACATCGACGGGGTGCAGAAAGATCATATTCGGTGTGCTGTCTCAGATGGCAGAATGTGCTTGCACGAACGGAAATCCGCTAGACGGCTATCATCGAGTTGTGATCGCGCTAAGTGAACACATAGTCAACTGTCTGCAAGGTTCTTTGCACACTCAAGTTGAATCAGGATGTTTTGCAAAGATGTTATCGATGCGCACTGAACCAAATGAAATTGACCTTCTTCTCAAGCTCAGAAAAATTTCTGACAAATACAAGTGGGGCATTCGTCTTTTTGATGACGTTCTGGTTGCTACGTGCCGCACAAGACTCAATGACAGTAAGCGCGCAGATGCTTTGGGTATGCTTCACAGTATGATTGCTGATATTGATTTCAGTCAAGAACAGATTAGTGTCTACATTGATCAGCTCTCACTTTTACTCTCCAAGGTGCACGCGAGACATGCACGAGTTATACTTCTGAGAGTTTTGCAGGACCTTTGCCAACTGGAACCTCGAATGTCTCAAACTATTAAATTAGTGACGAGTTTGAATTCTTATTCTGACACCCATCTAGATGAAGTAGACCACAACACAAGACTTCAAGCATACACTATCCTGATGGAAATCTTTGATGGCGATGTGGATGAAGTTTCATTCACCTTGTATATTAATCAAGCATTGAGTGATGTGAAAGATAATGACGCCATACTTCAAAACTCTGCGAAATCCTTCATGTATAGATGTTTAGATTTCGGAGCACATTTTGGAGAGACGGCAATGTTGTGTAAGAAGACGATTCTTTGTGTTCTCTTACCAGGAATCGCAAGGCTATTGAATCACATCAATGATTTGGTGAGAAATTGCGCTATAAAAGTAATCCGACATGCCGTTCTGGCAGAGTACATCCCTGAATTGCGAAAGTTGTGTGATGATAACGAGGACGTTGACATTTTCTTAAATCTATCGCACATTCAGGCGCATCGTCGGGCGAAAGCGCTACGAGATTTATGCAATCCAGGGACCGAGAAAGTTCTCAAAACGGAATCGTTCCGGAACTATGTGCTGCCGATTATGATTGCGCTGTTGTGCGATACTAGTACAGATGTAGCAACTACAGCGGCGACCTGCGTAGGATCCTCCTCTCAAGAGCTAGACTCTGAGACGTATCTGCGAACCCTATGCGACCTGGTAAAACGTTCCCCAGTGCACGCGAGCAGTTTTCATTACCGCGCCGCGGCGTGCATGCTTGACAAATACCCATTCAAACCCATGACGTCGTGTGGATTACATGCAGAGAGTAGATCTCAAAGTCAAATGCACCAAGAAGTAGTGGAGATACTCCACCACGTGGTTTTGCCACAAGTTGAGTTGAACATCGTAACAAAAACAACTCATTTCAACTCAACGAAAGTTGAAACCATTCATAATGTCTTGGCCTCGTGCTTAGCGAGCATTGTATCGCTTTTAGATGCCAAATACTTCCAAGAAGCGCTGATACGTGTTCTCAAACTTATAAGTGCGCACATGAGCAGCAGGCATCAAAAATCACGTGATAGCGCCATGAAAGCAATCAAATGTTTTGTCAACAAACTTGGTGAGAGATGTGTCCCTACAATTATCCAGGCACTAGTTAACTCGTTGAACAGTGGCGTGCAACTACAATTTCTAGGCAAGGCGCTCCATGTGGCTTTAAGTAACTGTACAGATTTATCGTCAGAAGTAGCGATGGATGTGTTCAAGCGTGTTATTCCAAGTTTGCAAAGTAACTTGTTTGGAAATGCAAGGGATCATCGAGAAATCTGCTCTGGAAAACTTCCAAGTGAAGCCAAATCAAGATATTCACTGGAAACAATTTCTCTTCTGGCTTCAATATTCACAGAGCAAAATGATCTCGCTTATTTTTTCAGTACAATTTTACATATCCTACCAACCAACCCAGATGTTAGGAACAGAAAATGTTGTGGGAACGTGCTACATGCAATACGTGAAGGTCTCTTGAAAAATAGTAATCTACGATGCGAGCAAATTATAATAATTGCATGTTCATTGATAGAAGAACGTTTGAAGATAGAACGTGATACATCAGTGCAAGTAAGTGACTGGTCTTGCCACTTAGAGTATTCAACTCAGATGACTAACTTCGCAATGGACTTATTGCACGTTGCAACCAAACGAATATCAAACTGTGACCTAGAATCGTCCAACATATGTATACTACCGATCAAATCTGTCATGCAACTCATGTTGCGATGCTTGAACAGCTCATTTTACGACGTCCAAGTGGGAGCTTCAAAAGTTCTTCTTAAGCTCCTTCGTCTGAAATTCTGCACATTTGGAGAATTTCTCAAAGACCTTGAAAAACGCGCAATTGGAGTGTTGAAGTCTACCTCTGGTGCAGAAGATATTTTGGCACAGAATTCTTTAAGTATTCTCGCAAGATTGATAAAACATGGTGATACATCGACATTGACGCTTACTAAACTCACGTTTGTCACATCATTTGCTTTCAAGGATTTAAGGAGTCATCCGGCAAGGAAACCTTCCTTTTCCCTGCTCATTGCTTTAATTTCGAGAAGAGTTACGTTTTCAGGCATGTATGCATTAATGGACGAGGTAATTGTGTTGATCACGCGGGGAAGTTCTGAAGAATTACGCAACATGTGCTCATATGTAACGATCCAATTTTTGTTACTTTACCCTATCGGTGAACGGCAGATGAATAGAATGCTGAAGAGTCTGATCACTTCACTTGATTATCCTCATGAAAATGGTCGTTTATCCGCATTGAATACGTTGCATGGTATTATTTTAGGGTTCCCGGCAGAAGCGTTACGAATGCACTCTGCTGCATTATTCTTGCCGCTTGTTTTACGAATTGCCACTGATGATGTCATGAAATGCCGAAAGCTAGCCGCCACGGTGCTACGATTTCTTTTTTCCAGATTAGACACCGCACACGTGAAACAATTTTTGTCATGCATCGAAATATGGTCAGAACGAACCGATTGTTTGAAGCAAGCCGCACATCAAGTGCTCTTGATTGGTTTCGAAGAGCAACCGTCCATCACTTTTGACATTTTTTTACGCCTTGAAAGCGCTATGCTGAGCACGATTACAGCAATTGCATTAGAAGATAATCAAGCAAAAAAATGGTCAACGCTATACTGTCTTATGGAATGTTTTGAGAGAGCGTTGTCTTTAGAAGAAAATCGCATCGAATACATCAGTTGCCTCGATGGTTTATGTGAAATACTGCCTCAAATTTTACATTACGGTCACGTTTGGGTCCAAAGCTCAGCTATCCGTCTCATCAAGCTGTGCAGCATTAGAAAAGATAAGCGAATTTCTCCAGGCTCTAGATTATATGAGACGACTTTAATGAACAAATGGGCACTTTTGGAAGGTGTTGTCATGCATCTGGAGCAACAAACACAAGTACAAGCTGCTATCCAGTCGTTAGAGATGGAAGATGTGGTTAGCTGTCTAACATCCCTGACAGATGATCTCTTGGGGGCTTATGGCGGTGTACATGATAGGTTTGAAAAGCTTTTTATACGGCTGCGACAGCTTACTGTTTCGGCGTCTGGTGTCATTACAACTGCAATATTAAAGTGGCTTGCAAAGCTAATATGCGTCAAGCGCCCACATAGTGATGTCGACGAGTACTTGTACTTTCATTCCTCATTGATCTGTCACATATATCTGAAACGCAATGATAACGCAAAACAGAAATCAAATATAGCGCTGGCAAAGGAGATATTCTCAGCAATATCTGAAATTATGCCGTCAGAGAGTTTCAGTGAGATTTTGCAGAAAGTTCAATCACACGAGTCTGTGATCAAGCACGTCAATAGGGTCAACTAGTATCTTTGGACATCTACTGGTAGCATGTAATCTTATATTATTGTTTTGTATTTTGCCAACAATCACTACGCTGTCACTAGTGTCCTTTGTGTTTAAGGTAACGTTTTTGTTGTTTAGGTCAGTATTGTCGTCGGTGTCGACAATATTGTTGTCGGTGTCGCTCGCGCAAGCGTGTCAAAATTGTCTACTAAGTGTACGGAATATCGATACGCCTATCCATACTATTAAAATACTGGCGGACTTCAGTGGGTCTCGCAAACAAATCTAGAGACGCGCATATGGCAGGCAAGCGCGAACTAAAGAAAGTTGTGAAGTACCCACAGTGGCCTCGATGCTGAGCCTCGCCTTGCGCTCTGAAGTTTTCGGGCCGTTCAAATGAGCTTTGCCCGGACGGCGATGCAAAACCTACGAAGAAAAATATCGCGAAGTATGGCGTCAGTCACTTCTTTGGTCGTTTGCGTCGTTTCAGCGCTCGTTCGCGTCTGCTCACTGCCAGAGTTATCGGGAGGAAGCCGTGTGACGTGAGGGTATCGGCGTCATGATTGAAATAGCGCGCGCACTACTCACCTTGCCAGAAGCGGTAACTTTGTAACGTTTTGCAGCCGATTTTCGAGTTTTCATCTTACCGGCGATCACTTCGAATGACGCGCGTGCAGCTACTTTCGTCGTAGGTTTCGTGGCGATGCCGGTCGACGATACTGCTTTCCCGAAGGTAAGTTGCGCACGGCTCACGGAACCGTTCGTCGCAGTGCATCTAGAGCACAACGAATGAGTAATCATATTCTCGTATGATGCGTTGCAAAGCAATGACGTCGCGTCGCCCGTGGTCCGACTCGTCTCAGCTTATCCGGAATCAGGGCGAGGTCACCTTGAGCCGTCGCTTAACCTAATTTTGTTCCTCATTAGGTCCGAAATTCTTCCCCTTTTGTTCAACTGAAGTTGAACATCTATTACGAAATTGTTAAGGTAATGCTTTGATTTCACGATTAATCGCTCACCACCGCGTCGACGCGATGGGGAAAAGGAAGGTTAAGTACGTGGCCGAAGAGTAATTATATCTGGTATCCATCGTCAATATTTTTATGTTCCATCTATGGATTCGAAGGGACTGGCAAGTGCAGCACAGATGAAAACGAAAAATATTTTCGTCAAAGAGTTTGTATCAGCATACTCAAAGGTGATCGTGGAGAAAGAATGTCATTTATTACTTGTATCTAAACAGATATACTTGCCTGATTTCTCAGGCAACTGGCCGTATTTTCTTCAAAAGCCTGAGAAAAGTTGTTTAGTGCTTTTAGACTCTTCGAGAACTCACGCTTCAAAAGGTGCGAAAATGACGCAAGAGTTGTGCCCCCCGAATCCGAAAGAATTACTAATCGCGGCGGTGACCTTGTGCGCTTTTTTCTCGTTCGCGCACGTGTCAATTCCTTCAACGATGGGTTCTAAATCATTTTGATTCAAGGTTGGGTGCACCATGCCAGTCTTGATCGCCATGATACAGGCGACTGCTTCCATGCCGCCCGCAGCACCGAGGCAGTGACCAATCATGGACTTGGTGGCATTCATTTTAACATTCGCCACATCTTTGAAAACCTTGCGAACAGCATTGACTTCTGCGACGTCTCCAACCAAGGTGGACGTTGCGTGTGCGTTGATATAATTGATATCGTTCACAGTTATGCCTGCATCCTTGATGGAGAGCTCAATACACGTAGAAACTCCGAGCCCATCTGCCCGTGGATCCGTCATATGGTGTGCATCACACGTAATAGCCCCACCGAGGTACTCCGCGTGAATACGGGCTCCACGTTTTTGTGCACTTTCCAGGCTCTCCATTACCAACACTCCGGCTCCCTCACCCATGACAAAGCCATCTCTAGACTTGTCCCATGGGCGAGAAGCTCCTTGAGGGTCGTCATTATTCTGACTGAGTGCACGGCACGCAACAAAACCACCAAGTCCGACGGGAATGATGGGAGCTTCTGAGCCACCTGCAATCATGATGTCAGCATCGCCGTTTCGGATGTGATTAGCTGCTGCGTGAAAAGCGTAATTTGCTGTCGCGCACGCCGTAGAAATCGAATAGTTGGGGCCCATAAATCCTTTTTCAATAGCAAGCATTGCCCCACCCATATTGGTGATGGCATAAGGAATAAAAAACGGGGTGATTTTCTTTGGGCCCTTTTCCACAAGGGCCTTGACACCGTCTTGGAACACAGTCAGACCTCCCATGCCGCTCCCGACCAAGACTCCAACGCGCTGCTTATCAAGTTGTTCGCAATGAGCGGCATCAAGACCTGCGTCTTCGAGCGCTTTGTTGCCGGACACGAGCGCGTAGCGAAGGCAGTCATCGAGTCGGCGGTCATTCTTCTTATCGATGTAACCTTCACTGTCGAAGTTACGAATTTGAGCGGCGAATTTCGTCGGAAAGTCACTGGTGTCAAATCGATCGATCGGTGCGACACCACTGGTACCAGCTAAGAGCTTATCATAGAATTTGTTGTAATCGTTACCGAAAACTGAGCATAACCCCATCCCAGTAACCACAATCCGCTTCTTAGGATCAGTTTCACGCGCCATGGCAATCACAGCGCAGCGAGATTTTGCTCGTCGCACACCATGATTTGACTTAGAAGTTAAATTATCGCGGTTTGCGCACTTACTAGTCAAGGAGATAACCGGATTCGTGCTCGTGATATTCATGACTGTAGTTTTTACTGACGTGTTGATTGAGGTCCCCTAAAACGTCGAAGGTAACATGTTAGTTCGCTTTATAGACACTTTTGCACCCTTTGAAGAAACAAACGCGGTGCACGTGCAAACGAAGCAGTACGCAAGATGTTTGGCACGCGCAACACACAGTCTCTCGTTTTCTTTTGGTTCGAGCAGATAAGGCAACGTTGATATAAAGTCCGCGTCGAGCTTGGGGCATCTGGCTGCGCATACAAATCTATAGCGCGTCGCAGACATCGAGATTACCTGAATTTGATTCGGATCTCCCACGAAGATGCACGTCAAGTTTCACGCGCTGTGATTCTGCGGTTTCCCGTCACGCGAGAGGGTTCTTGGTCGACCGGGCAAACCCATTTTCCATTTTATTTGTTTCCAATCCGGTGAACTGTATCATTTTTTCACGTATTTATCCTAAACATTTGTGATAAAATGCTAATATGACAGACATCTAAATAATTAGCAAAAGACGATGATGTCGGTCAATACCGACATGAGCGCTGAAGCGCGGACGAAAGATAAAAGCGAAGGGTTAAAAAACGAACATCGCCTAAGTACGTCTACTCGTTCTCGTAGGCGTCCGGATATCTTGCAAGGACTCGTTGAGCGCTTTTAGGTGTGCATAGGATATACCGAATCGACTCATACAGGACGGCTTTACTCTAACTCAGTGTAGGCAGCGACTGGCGTCAGGTAGTGTATCCCATGATAGAAGTACTTCAAAGTGGAGCCATAACCCACCCGCTTGGTTCAAATATGTACGGCTCGCGTCAACTGCATTCATGCGACATCAATCACCGCGTGACGTGTAAACGAATCATATCCAGTGCGAGACCAAGAGTTTACGGGGTCTATCGTGCACACACGCAAAATCTGGCAACAGGCTCTGACCACTACAAGTCTGACATTCTTTTGTCACAGAAAGAAGAAACTATGACAACTATATCCCTAGAGCTTACGCCCATGATGTCACAAATGCACCGTCTATCATCTTCTCTTAGTTCCAGCGCGTTTCGTGGATCTGAATCGCGTCCGAAAACTCGAAATAACACCTTGCTTGCTGGATCAGATAATCTCAGTTGTGCTTCTCTTGCCGTACTCGTTTCTTCTGCTCTGACAGATCTCGGTGGCAACCACATATTCATGAGTGCATTTTGGAGTTGGCTTATCGCGCAAGTTGCCAAGCTTTTCACTGCTTGGTATCGCGAAGGAAAGTGGGACTACAAGGTGATGTTTGACAGCGGCGGCATGCCTAGTTCTCATACAGCATTAGTTGTCGGATTGACGACGTCAATTGCGTATCAATTCGGGTTGGGAAGTGCATACTTCCCTATTTCCCTGGCCTTCACATTAATTGTTATGTATGATGCGGCCGGTGTCCGACGTCACGCGGGAAAACAGGCCGAGGTACTAAACAGAATTGTAGAGGACATGTTTCATGGTTCTACCATAAGCAATACCAAACTTAAAGAAGTGCTGGGGCACAGTCCTCTCCAAGTTATGTGCGGTGCCATACTAGGAGTAGCTGTTGGGACATTTTACATGCTGAGGTGTACATAGATATACTGCGAGGAAAGTTCTGGCACTTATCGCAATTGTATTAAAAGGTGACACAGATATAAAGCCTATACGCTTCTATTCCGTCAGCTTCTCATTGTTTAAATTTTATTTCACAAACTACGCAACCCAGCCCGCGCATACGAAACTTTGTTACGAAAACTCGTGATATCTTCAGCACACCTGACAGTGCAGCACCGCACACTATTTCACACACTGAGAGATAAATCTAATCATTTTAATTGATGAACACAATATGTGTGTACTGCGGCGCCTCGAAAGGTTTCTTGCAGGAGTACTCAGATGCCGCCGAGGCCCTGGGAGTAGAAATGGCCCGTAGGAACTTAGGTTTGGTTTATGGAGGAGGGTCCGTGGGACTTATGGGCAAAGTTTCTTCAGCAGTCCACACCAGCGGAGGAAATGTACTGGGAATAATCCCGAAAGAACTAGAGCCTGCAGAAATAAGTGGTTCGACGCCCGGAAAGGTTATGGTAACGCTCGACATGCATGAAAGGAAGAAAAATATGTTTAGGTGTTCAGACGCCTTCATTGCACTTCCTGGAGGATTTGGCACCCTAGAGGAACTTCTAGAGATGATTACATGGCAACAGCTCGGCTTTCACTCAAAACCCATAGGGATTTTAAATGTTAGCGGCTTTTTCGATAGCCTGCTGCAATTTTTCAGCGAAGCTGTCCAAGCTGGCTTTGTTAGTCGGCAAGCGGAACAGGCACTTCTTGTATCAACGAACCCGTCTGATCTTCTTGACAAATTGTCATCCTTCCATCTCAGTAAATAGTGCGTTAACTTTTTATTGGCGTGATTCGGCTTTGTACTCTAGCGGGGTGAGACGCACGAGACGGTAGTCATAAGACAAAGACAGAAATCAGTTCCGGACACAGTGTGTTTGAATACAAAGTTTACTAAATAGCACTAGATTTATAGTTCTCCTTTATCAATGGCATGTGACACTCAAGTGAAAACTATAATATTCGAGTCTTAATATTTACAAAGCCTCATCTTAAAAGCCTCATCTTATCATGTACATTTATGTGAATCCATTATTAGGGTCGTCAAGCAGACTCACACGCGCTGAAGCAGCTTTTGATAAGGGTGCACATACATGTTGAAGAGCTTTTCTTCGCAAGATTTGAGAACTCGTCTCGCGCAATGAATCCATAAAACTCGACGGTGTTAATGTCTCCTTCAACAAATCCCCTTTGAGAGCAAAGCGTCGAGCGTCTCTCATAAAATATCTGGTATCATAGATGCGCTGAACTGAATTTTGTGGTACCTTAAGGTTTGAACTAGTTGCTGTAGGTGAAGAACTTCGATAATCTTGCGCCCTAACCGGTACATCTTTCCATTCAGTGTGTGACGCTGGTCCAGTGAAATTCCAGGGTGCCAAAGCTAAGAGCCCGGTCGTGCTTACTAAACTTGGACCTCCTCCCACTCTCGTGGTCAACAGCTGCTTTGTGATGCTCATCTATATTTCTTCTTGCTTTTTGTTTCTGATGCCTTTATCTTCTGATCGATTTGCAACTCATACAAAATCGCGGTCCGCGTTTAGCTATCGCACGCGCAAGGACGGATGCTGCGACGTACGGGCAAGAAACGGACGGCAAGCGCGCCTCGACACGGCGTAGATCAGGGTCTGGGACGTTTTTATTTCGACTTCAATATTAATAATGAAGTCGAAATATGTCGATTCCATTAATATGCATCGCATTTCCGCTCGTCAGGTGTCTTATCCCTGTAGGAAGCACGTAAATCGGATATAATTATCTCATTCAAACTATTTATCAATATGATATATGATTTCTATTGCAGTATCGGGACAATATCTTTAATTCAGCGCACGTAAATAGTGGCTTTTCGACCGTGAACACATTGAGTAAAACTAGGTTCACTCATATGAAGAAGATGTATTTGGTATAAGCTTGAGGCATTTGGTGATAAATATCGCGCGACGAAGTTCGATCCGGCGTATCCCGTATCCTCGTATCTCGGTGATCGCCGAAGTATTGTGCGCGAGCGTCACAGCATCAGCGAACATGCGAACGTCGCAACAAAGTATCAATATCGGCGTAAGTTTTCATGAGATCTTCGTGAATCGTAGACACAACTTGCCACCCGTAAACTAGTCAGAAGACTTACCGTAAAAACGTGTGGTTTTCGTATTCATAGGCACTGCACTCGCGTAATGCGGCCAAGCGCGTCACGAGGTCAACCTCGACATCAGTGCGGTAAGTTGGATTCTATGATTTGAATTTCGAGCATTCATCCCGTTCTATCGTTACTATTCAATCTCATCTCAAAGCGTCACTTTCGGGCGTACACGAGACGAGAAAATCGCGCATACATATCTAGTTGAAATTGACGCTAACTTCTTCTTTTTAGGGCTACTCGACGAGCGAACTCTATGACTGTCTATGCTACAAGTGATAAAGTCCAAATTATCAAGCCCATAAATGGCGATCCTTTCATCGGTATGCTCGAGACTCCTGTCACTTCCTCCCCGGACGTGGCCAACTTCCTCTCGAACCTTCCCGCTTACCGCACTGGTGTCGCCCCTTTGTTGCGGGGTGTTGAAGTGGGCCTTGCACACGGATTTTTCGTGACCGGACCGTTCATTAAACTCGGACCTCTTCGTTCTACTGATGCGGCTGAGCTTGCTGGCTGCTTATCTGGCGCTGGTCTTGTGCTCATTCTCACAGCTTGCCTTAGCATTTATGGTGCTACTGCCTTCCAGCGTGATGACGTTGTTGGACTCAAGACTTTGAGTGGACGTGCAATCGCGAAGGATCCGCTTCAAAGTACCGAAGGATGGGCATCGTTTACTTCCGGCTGGCTTGTCGGAGGTCTTTCTGGTGTTGCATGGTCGTACGTCCTCACGCAAGTGTTACCGTATTACTCGTAACTAAGCTCCTCTCGTTTCTTGAGTGACGCGGATTAAGAACTGTGCATGACGATAGCTACTTCGTACATAGATCTTAATATATAAGACTCTAATGGCTTATACTTAATTAAACAGCGATGAGTAATCAAACTCTAACTTTAACTACATAAACTCACACACGAAGGCAGTTCACTTTTGTTGTCTCACCACCTGCTGCCTCACCCCACTAGTGACACGGAAGCAAGGCATAAAATACACGCACAAAACGATATGAAGCAACCGAGTATATATGCTACGAAAACCTGGAAAATTTTAACAAAATTGACATCGACCGTAAGTGAAACTTTTGTAACTTACTGTTTTGTATTGGATCTTAAAAGTACTTGCTGTGTGAAGTAGTAACAACTCAACGGGTCTAGCTAAAGCACACGCTCCAAGAATGCGAAGTGACTTGGTTAGTTGACTTGCAACCTATGAGTAAGCACTGTCATCCTATTTGATCAGTAAAGTTGTTTGAATACATACCCAGACATAAGTTGCCACTTGTGTGAAATATTGTACAAACTCCTTTAAACTCAAACCCAAAGGAACCTAAGGTTTGTAAATTAAAACAACACAACGCCACGTGATAGATAAAATACTTTACTGATGAATACCCACGTAATTATGATGCCGACTGTATAGTAAAAGGTATTTAAGAAACCATACGCAAGAGTTCCTGACAAACCAAGGGACCGAATAGCAGTGCGGGTGCTGCGAATCATAAGACATTATTACTCCACTAGTACAATACATATCATAAGGAACCTTGCTCGATCAAAATAAAACTTTGCCCCTCGTTCGTGCATCTCTTGGAACAGTTTTCTAATCAAAAGTTCGTCTTAAGCAAATTAGCTCGTAAGTTGGTATATAAGTTCAGCACCTCGCGATAGGCATATTTCTTGATAATTGCTCTTCATCATAGAATTGCCAGCCCATTCTTTTTGATGGCATTGAGTAGTTTCTAGAAACGCGGTGTGCTCGAAGGCGCCTACAAGACTTCAAAAACAAGGTCGTTTGCATCCCAGAACTCAACCGGTATACTTCAAGTCTTGTCTGCATTTTGGCGGTGTGAAGATCCTGGCCGTGTAATAGTAAAGGGGCAACGCAGTTTTCCTTGGCAAGAAATCCTCTAACGCAATTTTTCTTCTCTGAGAAGTGAGTTTTGAGCACAGAAGGTCTTCCGTGCGTGCTGAAAAAGCTACCGGGCGCAGTCTTTTATCAGATGATTACGTTTATATTTGAGGAACTACATAGTTCACTAGAAGCTGGGATGCCCGAGTGGTCTAAGGGGCCAGACTCAAGTACGCCTGGACATCCGTTCAAGCGTCTTCACTGAAAGACCAGTGTGCATTCTGGTAGTCACTGACTGCGTGGGTTCGAACCCCACTCTCAGCACGATCCATTTTGTTTCAATCGGGGATAGTGTAAATTTACACCTAATATGAACCAGCGTAGATTTTACGATATATTTTATGTTTTTGTTTTCTAAAAAATATGGAGCTATAGCCTCGCGTCAAAATGACTAAATTTCGCTTTATTCAATTGGCCCTATAATCAAACTACAATAATGATGTTTTTAGTACCGTGGTACTGAGAACGTACAGACGTACGGTATGTACATACCGTACCCCGAAGTACGGTTGTGTATCGTCAACAAGAGCGATCTCACTTGTTCGGGTCCGCGGTGGCGATGTTACGTGCCCTGCGGCGAACGAAATTTCCAGCTATTGCGAGTTGTCAATATCCATCCTCGCACCACGGGTTCTTATCCACCATTTCTGGCGATGCCGTGGACCGTATCCAGGTAAGTTTACCTCACCCTGTTTTGTTGTCTCTGACCGTTGAAAACAGGTTGACATAGTGGAGCGGACGCCGTCTTCATGTCAACAGGGCAGTGCAACGCTTGGTATGTGGAAGATCCTTCCGGTCTCGAATGTAGCGAAATGGGAAAACGGTCTTTCTGGGTGGACTAGTGTAGACGAAAACTGTGGAGCGAAGTCTTTAAAAGTTGACGACTTTACTTTTCCAAGCCGTGACTCGGCAATTTCTTATTGTAGTCGCCACAACTTAGACATTAGAATGATTGAACAGAAGCGAGCTAGGCGAACAGGTTCAACGATCATGCGTGGGTCCTTACGGCAAGAAGCCAAACCAAAAAACTACGGGGACAACTTTTCAGTGCTTCGTAACGGGACCCCTATCTGGCCCTGAATGTCCTTGTCGAATACCAAACGATATATAAATTACAAACTAAATTGCTCCCGTTCAACTAATAAGATTTGAACTAGCTCAAAATGCAGAAAGACAGAGCTGTGCGCTTCATTCTATCAAAATTTCGCTTCCACTGTAGAGCTGTACCGTGTAAAGCAATTATGTAGACTCTTCGTTGATATATAGTGGCCGAAATGATCCAGTGGGATTTCAACTCATAATTATAAAATACGAGTCCGCCTCGCGTATCGCTGTACATATTCAGCACATCTTCTGGCTGCACGGGGTCACCAATTAGTTCTGGGGCAAATCCTTGAATGAAGCTGGCCGGAGATAAAATGTCCTGTATTTGCGGATTCGACTATCGAAACGATCTCTGTCAGCACTTGAAGTCTAATTTGTTGAACACTTACCCCATCGGGAAAATCAGCAAAACGTAAAATTGGTGCCAAAAGTACTTTCAGTTCTCCTTCAGCCTCACTCACGAACTTAGCATCAATTTCAGTGCCTTCAGGATCTGCTATGCTCACGGGTTTCTCTTCCCAGCCCGTGTACGTCACAAACGCATATGGTGTTATCTCGCTCCAGCCTACTCCATGGCCTCCACTCTTTTCGACGGGCCGTTTATAAAGCCTTTCACCGTTGTCGTCTGGAGCAGATAAGCCTGGAACTCGCCCTGCGGTTGACGCCTAAGGAATATCCTGAGGTGAGTACTTGTAGTGTTTAAATTATACATACGCTTGCATTCATTGACCCTGCAAAATACAGCCCCCCTCCAACCACGGAGATCTGTCGCCGTGTGAAAGTTCTAATATTATTCTTTCGTTCGGGTGGTAACTGCATCAACAACTGTGACACTGGGAAGCATGCGTTCGTCATATGCGCGAAGATACGCTGGTCAATCTCGTTTAATTTTGAGCCGATCGATTCCCGCCTAAGCGGTAGACAGACGTGCGTAAAAATCTGCAATAACAAGCTGAAGGAGACTGCTTGATACCTGCTCTCTCACACTTTCTCCTGATATGACGCTCGCACACGCTCGCCTGAATATAATGAAAAAAAATATACAAAATTAAAGTTATTTCAGAGACACTTCAGAGTGCACAAAAGCCACAATATGTATGATAAGATACAAAATATATAATATACGTTACGATTGGTTTAACTTGTTTCGATAATAGTTTTGGAATTCTGTGACCATAAGCAGAAAGAAATAGATAAACAATTCGGTGATCCGTCATGGACGACGTGGCGATCCTTCCGAAATTACTTGGAGACACGATGCGAAAACGATCGATGACATTAAAGATGTTGAGAAGAAAACAACGGACGATGAAGGCACGCGGTTCTCTGTGACGTATGGAGTCAACTACTCGGGAGAAGTGCACAACGTCTCCGGTTTAGAGACTTTAGAAGACTGTGCGTTGGACAGGGATCACACACAAGTAAAGTGCTCTTGTGCACTTGGACGGAACGGTCAATTGTGCCCTCCGAAAGTGAAAGCGATGCTCATGGAG
>Ga0181562_10001937_pt1 | contig 16142 bp, 10 predicted proteins | sample 011ome_26_FD_139344 | JGI IMG/M metagenome (GOLD analysis project Ga0181562, IMG submission 139344) | Coastal salt marsh microbial communities from the Groves Creek Marsh, Skidaway Island, Georgia - 011511BT metaG (megahit assembly) | ecosystem: Environmental > Aquatic > Marine > Intertidal...
CGTCCCCGGCGTCCCCGGCGTCCCCGGCGTCCCCGGCGTCCCCGGCGTCCCCGGCCGCCGCCTGCGGCGTCGGGGACGTCGCGCGGAGCTGCGTGGGCGAGTGCGGCATGTGCATCTTCGCGCCGGACGCGGAGTCGCCCAACTGCTGCTGCGACGTCGAGTGCGGCGAGATGGGGGACTGCTGCGGCGACTTCAAGACGTGCTGCGGCGCCGGGTCGCGTCTCGAGCCGGGTGTCCGCGTGGACGCGCGCGCCGGCGCCGAGCGGCGCGTCGCGCGGCGCGAGCGACGCGAAAACGAAAACGAAAACGAAAACGAAAACGAAAACGACGCGGTTTCGTTTCCCCTCGTCCCCTCGACGTTTGGTTTCGAGCGTTTCGAGACGCGGCCGCGGCGAGTCGCCTCGGGCGCGCGCGCGGCGGAGACCGTCCCGATCGTCGTGGGGGCCAGGCGAGACGTGCGCCGCGGCTCGCAAGGGTCGACGACGCACGAGAGGTAGACGGACGGGAGACGAGGCACGCTCCCGACGCGGTTCCGTTCGCGTTTCCCGACGGGAAGCGACGTCGGGAAACGTTTCCCGACGGCGACGCCGCGCGACGAAGGCGAAGAAACATAAATTTTTTAGTGAAAAAAGTATCCCTCCGTCGTCTCATCGCCGGAACGCCGGGTGCGTCCACTCGCCGTCCCACCGCGGTTTCTCCCCCAGCAGCAGCCGCTTCACCTCGTCCACCGCGCCCGCGACGTCGTCCCGCGAGGCGGGGTACGCCACGAAAAAGTCCAGCGCCCACGCGCCGCGCGCGTCGACGAACTGGCCCTGCACGACCCCCGCGTCGCCCCGGGGCGCCTTCGGCGCCGCGCCGCGCCAGCGGCTGGCGGCGGTCGGGACCATCAGACGCACCTCCGGCGCGACCGTGCTCGCGTCGCACGCGTACGTCTTGCCCCGCCTCTCGAACTCGCCGAGCACGTGCAGCCTCGCGACTAAGTCGCTCACGGGGATCACAAAGCACCCGACGGCTCGGCTCGCCTGGCCCACGTGCACGAACAGCACGTCGAAATCCGTCGACTCGTAAGGCGCGCCGAACCCGCCGGCGCGCGCGTTGCGGTAGAAGCTCGACGTCGGCGCGCGCCCCGGCTTGCGCAGCGTCGCCGCCGCGATGTCCCAGGACGCCTCCGCCTGGACGACCGCCGAGAGGTGCATCACGCGGAAGGACGTCTGCAGGTCGTAGTCGAGGCGCAGCGCGGCGACGGAGCCGGCGGTCGCGCTCGGCAGGCCGTCCCACGCGGGGGCCATCGCCGGCGCCGCGCTTCCCGGCGGCTGCTTCAGCGGCTGCTCCGTCGACGAAATCGGATGGCTCCACGTGCCGAGCGCGTCGAGCAGCGCGCCGCGGCGGCGCGCGGGTTCGAGCTCGGACGTCGACCCGAAGCCGCGCTTGTTTGTGCTTTTGATCCGCAGGAACCCGGGGAGGGGCACGTCAAGCGCCACGCTCTGGCCCCGGGACGCGACGCTCGCGTCGATGTGCCGCGCGAGCGTCGACGCCAACGCCTCGGCGGCGGTGCCACCGCGCGCGGCGGGGGCGACGCGGAACGCGCGCCACTTACACGTCGCGTCGCGACGCGAGACGACGACGTACGGTTTCAGGACGTCGCGCAACGCCAGCGCGTTTTCCTTCGGGACGCACCACGCGACGTACGCGTTTCTCTCGGCATCGGCGATACGCGCGCTCCGCGTGCTCGCGTCTTCGTTCCCGCCCGACGCGTACGCCTCATCCGCGGCGTGCCGCGCCGCGCCGTCGGCGCCCATCAGCAGCACCACGCACGGACCGGGGAGCCTCGCCGCGCGGTTGACGCGCGAGAACGTCCACTGCTCGCGCCCCCAGCGCTCGGGACGGGAGGGCCCGTACGCCGCGTCCGTCCCCGGGCCCTCCGCGCTGGGAACCTCGCGCACCTCCAGCAGCACGCGCAGCACGGATGCGCCGGTCGCGTCTACGACGTGAAAGCCGCCGACGGATTCCGGCGCGACGGATTCCGGCGCGTCCCTCTCCCGCGCCGCCTCGTCGTCGTCGCGGTCCAGCGGGAACGTCCGCAGCCCGAGCGCCGCGCGCCCGAACACCGCCTTCGGGTCGTGCTGCTTGGGCAACAGCGGCACGACCTCGTTTCGGAGCCACTGGACGGCTCGCGCCTCCGCGGAGTGCGTCTCGTTTCCGAGACGCGCGCGCGCGTTGGGGGGATGCGACGCGCGCTCTTTCGGCGGATCTCTCGCATGCGGCTCTTTCCGTTTCGGCGCGGGATCAGGTTCCGGAACCAGCGCGGCGTTCACCAGCACGCCCCCGGGGGCGACGTAGAAGTTCTTCTCGCGCCGCGACGTCGAGACAGGCGCGTCGTTTTCGGACGTCATCGCTCGCTGTAACGTCTGCTGCTCGCGGCGCACGCGCGCGGTCTCGCTGGTCAGGTCGATGGGGCGCGACGTGCGGTCGTTGGGAAACGCCCGGGGGTACGAGCCCGCGATGGCGTCGATGCACGCGTTCGCGGACTCCAGGCTGGCGAGCGCGTCCGCCAACGAGCTCATCGCGTCGGACGGAAGGCAAGCGCGACCGCGAGGGCTCGTGCGAGACCCTGGCGCGAGACGCCGCGCGCGTCGCGGGTGCGCGTCGGTGTCTCGGAGGTGGGAGCCGCGAGCGTCCTTCTCGGGATTTTCCTCGTTTCCTCGGCCGTTTTCGCGTCTCGAGGAAAAATGTGCCGACCGAGTCACAGTCCCCCGCACCTGCCCGAAGGCTGGTGACCATGGCGACGTACGCGGAGCTCAAGGCGCGCGTCGCCATGCTCAAACGCGCGGATAAGGAAGAGGTGGTATCTCGCAAGGCTGTCGCCGCGCAGGAAGCGGCGGAGGTGGCGAGGTGCGTTCGCGTTCTCGTCGGGGGGGACGAAATGCCGTCTCCGCGTCCGACTCGTCCACCGCTCCCCGCGTCCCCGAACCCCCGACCGCGAACGTCCGGCCGCCGCGTCTCACCGCCTGCCTTCCCTCATCACATGTCACGCCCGCGCGACAGGGCCAAGGCTGAGCTCTTGTCTCGCGAGAAGGAGAACGACGCGCGTTTGGCGAACGCGCGCCAATCCTTGGACCAGGCGACGGCTCGGTCGCGCAAGATGCGCGAGCAGTACGAGGAAAAGGCGCGACGGTCCCGTCTGGAGATCAAGCGCCTGACAAAACACGTCGAGAACGCGAAGACGGAGACCGAAAACGCCGTGCGCGCTGCGGAGGAGAAGCACGCGGCACACCTCGCGGCGGCGCTGGAAGACGCGGCGCGAGCGTTCGCGAAGCGCGAAGCCGACTTGCGGAAGAAACTGGCGCGCGCCGAGGCGAACACCGTGGAGGGTTTCGAGGAGATGCGGGAGACGTGCGCTTCGGAAAAAGCGAGAGCGTTTGAGGCGAACGCCGCGCGCGAACTCGCGGAACGGCGCGCGAACGACGCCGAGGAGGCGTCGCGGAAGGCGCGCGTGGATATGGCGGAGGCGGTGACGTCGGCGTCGCAATCGGCGGCGGCGCGGCTCGAGGAGACCGTCCGGGAACACGCGCGGGTTCTGGCGGCGGTGGACGCTCGCGTGCGCAGCACCACGGACGCGTTGCGTGCGGAGCGGGATGCGCTGAGCCGGAAGCTCCGGGAAAGCAGGGATCGCGAGGCGGCCATGTCGCGCGTGCTCACGGAACAAGCCGCGCGGCTGTTGACGGATGCTGAGACGTAGTCGACGCGACGTTTACCGTCGCGTCGTCTCGGAAAGCGCTTCTGAATCACGCGACCCGGATTCCGAAACCAAAAGAGAGCTTCGATACGTACCCTTATCGCCGCGCGCCTCTACCGGAATCCACGCCGCCCTTCGTCGTTCCTCAGTCGCTCCCCGTGAAGAACTCCTTGGTGCGCTGCAGCAGCCCCTTCTTAGGCTGGTCCAGGTCGATCAGGAAGTCCTGTTTCCCCACCACGCGCCTGGCGGCGTTTTCGTACGCGATGCCCGCGAGCGTGAGTTTTTTTTTCAGCACCAGCGGCTCGCCGCGGTTGGTGGAGACGATCACCTCGGTGTCCTCGGGGATGGCTCCGAGAAGAGGCACGCCCAGCATCTCCTGCACGTCTTTGACGCTCATCATGTCGTTCTTCTTGATCATGTCCGCGCGCACGCGGTTGACCACGAGCTTCACGTCGTAGATGCCGTTCGCCTCGAGCAAACCCGCCACGCGATCCGCGTCGCGGATGGCGGTGATCTCGGGCGTGGTGACGATGATGCTCTCGCTGGCGCCGGCGATGGCGTTGATGAACCCGACGTCGATCCCCGCGGGGCAGTCGATGAAGATGTACTGGAACTTTAGATCCTTCAAGATGTCGATCAGAAGGTTCATGCTGTCCTTCGTGACGTTGTACTTCTGGCGGTTCTTGCTGATGGGCAGAAGCGCCAGCGAACGCCACCGCTTGTCGCGGATCAGCGCCTGCTCCATGCGGCACTCGCCCTCCAGCACCTCCATGGCGGTGTACATCACGCGGTTCTCCAGCCCGAGAAGCAGGTCGAGGTTACGCAGCCCGATGTCGGCGTCCACCAGGCACACGCGGTACCCCAGGCGCGCGATGCTCATGCCGAGGTTGGCGGAGGTGGTGGTCTTGCCGACGCCGCCTTTGCCGGAGGTGATGACGATGACCCGCGCGTCGTCGGCGCCCTCCGCATCCGCCGCCGCGCCGGCGTCCTCCGCCGCGCGGGGGAGGAACGCGTCGCCGCGGCGAGAGCGCGCGACTGGTTTTTTCATCATCGCGGTTCGTTCCACGCAGAGTGGTGGTGGGAAAGAGACGGAACGGTCAGAAGAGAGCGTCGGCGTCGTCGCGCGCGCGAACGCGAATGGACGTTTCGCGTTTTACGCGTCGAGCGGAAGCCCGTCTGAAGACGGGGGAAGGAACGATCGCGCGATCGCGGCGACCACCCCGTGGCCACGCACCTCGGGAGACGGCGAGGTGTCTCGCGTCCGCGCCCAGGCGGACGGGCGCGGAGAACGCGCCCGCGCGGGCGGTCGCGGCGCCCGCGCGCGTCTCCGCCGAGCGCCCGCGGCGCGGCGCGGTGGTCCCCGCGCGGGGCGTGTGGACGGCGGCACGCAGAGCGAGCATCGTGCGATCGGCCGAGTTAACACCGAGTTCCCCGGGCGTGCGGAGTCTCGCGAGGCGTACGAACGCGAGAGCCGCGGCGGCGACGACGCGAGGGAGGGGCTGCGGGACCGACGGGAGGTGGCGTGCGCCCAACTGCGGGGAGCGGAGCGCGCGTCGCCGCTCAAGACGGTCGCGTCGGAGCGCTCGTTTGCAATCGAGAAAACGCGCCAAAATCGTTTCAGGGAAGGAGTGACGTGGGATGGAGGGAGGAATCTGCCACTTGGCGTGAAATCTCTGCGTGTCGCGCCACTCTCGCGTCGCGTGCCTCATGGCGACGGCGATGACGATGTGGCTGCGCGCGCCGATCCGCGCGCCGCGGCCGCTTCCGAGACTCCCCTCGGCGGACGACGCGCGCGCGGAGTCCGCGTCGGCGTCGCGCGGCGCGGCGAAGCGCCGCCGCGTCGGCGACGATGGGGGTGCCGAGAACGATGCCGAATCGGACGTCTCGTCGCGCGCGACGACGACGGCGACGGTGTCGTCCAACCCGTTCACGATCGCCGCGGGCGCTTCTAAGCCCCCGGCGTCTTCTTTCGCGCGGCGTCGGCTCGCCGCGCCGCCTCGCCTCGAGCGCGGCGACTACGTGCTCCCCGACGGCGCCTCGTTCCTGCGGTACGACCCCGGCGCGCTCGCGGCGCGGTGCACGCGCCAGGCGTACGACGAGCTCTGGGCCGTCTCGCGCGACGTGCCGCCGACGCCCAACCCCCTGAACCGCCACACGAACATCAAGCGCAAGCAGGGCACGTTCGGGGCGGCGTACGCGTTCGGCGCGCAGAAGAGCGCGCGCCTGGACGGGCCGAACGGCGTGCTCGGCTCCTCTCGGTTCGCGAACGAACGCGACTGGCCGTATCTGGTGCGGCTGTGCGTGGAAGACGCGCGGCGGCGCGTCGTCGCCGGCGCCGGCGCCGACGCCTTCGGGCCGCTCCGCGCGGCGGCGCACGTGAACTGGTACCCAGACGGTACCGCGGGCATGGGGAGGCACAGCGACGCCGAGCCCAGCTTGGTGCGCGGCGCGCCCATCTTCTCCTACAGCTTCCTCAGCGGCGGCGAAGAGAGCCCCGCGCGCGTGTTCGACCTGTACGAGAAGGGGGGCGCGCCGGCGAGCGCGGCGCGGCGGCCGTTCGCGGCGGTGCCCCTGGCGCACGGCGACGCGTGCGTCATGGCCGGCGCGTTCCAGGACGCGTACGAGCACGGCGTGCGCGCGACGGCGGCCAAGGCGCACGCCGGGCACAGCAGGATCAACGTCACGGTGCGGGCGCTCGCGCGGACGGAGGATGAAAAACGAGAGACGGTTTTTTTTTTTAGTGAAACCGCCGCGTCAACAATCTCTAACTGCTGACTAACTAACGTAGCTAGAGGTAGTAGTGAGTAGGTCGTGCGTCTGTACATGTAGCTGCTGTGCCCGTCGGCGGGACTTTCGTCCGCGGCATACGCGCATACGCGCCGCCTACCCGTGCATCCCCTTGGGGTGGTGGAAGTGGCACCTCGCGCCGAACTTACACCTGCCTGTCTTGACGAAGAACACGCACTCCGGCGCGCCCGGGCGCTCGGGGTACTCCACCGGCGGCGCGGCGGCGACTTCGGCGGCGCGCGCGGCGGCGCGCGCCTCCGCGCGCGCCGCGACACGCTCGGCGCTTTTGGCCATCGCCGCCGACGCCTCGCTGGAGAACGCCTCTTTTTCGGCTTCGTCGTTCGGGAAGAAGTACGCGCGGAACGCGGGCTCGTGCGCGCAGTTTTCCTTGACGAACGCGTACGCGTGCAGGAGCAGGCGCGGGAACTTCTCGTCGAAGTACCGGAAAAACCCCTCGGGGGGCGCGCCCATTTCGTCGCGCACGGCGCGCGGCAACTCGCGGAAGTGGTTCGATTTGTTCCGGATCACGCGGAGCAGATCGCGCACCTCGTCGCCCTTGTACGAGCGGTACTTGCCCAGGTTCTGGAGCAGCGAAGGGGGGAGCCTCCCCGCCCAGGACGCCTCGGCGATGCCGATGCCCCCGACGCCCCGAGAACCCCGCGGCGAGAGCGCGCCCCGCTCGAGCTCGCGCAGCAGCAAGAAGCCGCCCGCCTCGCGGTCCTCCATCTCGACGCGGTCCGAGACGTCGCACAGGAACTTGAGCTTCGCGGCGTCCGACCACCAGAGCGGGTGCGCGAGCGCCTCCGCGGCGGTCGGGCGATCTGCGGGGTCGGGCTTCGTCAAGGCGCGCACGAGGTCCGCGGCTTCCCGCGACACGCGCTCCAGCTTTTCGAGCTCGGGATCGACGCCTCGGGCGACGTTCGCGTCGCGTTCGTAGCGCGCGCCGAAGGGGTGGCCGCCGCCCGTCAGGCAGTAGTGCGTCAGGCAGCCCAGGCCGAACGCGTCCACGGCGCGGCTCTGCCGCCCGCCAGCCAGGCGCTCGGGCGCGAGCCAGCCCGCGGTCCCGCCGCCGTCGGCGTGGCTCGCCGCGCGCGGCGCTCCGTCGGGCCCGGGCCCCGACGGAGGAACAGGCCTCGTCTCGAAGCTGGTGCCCTCCGCCGCGTTCAGCTTCTTGGCGAGGCCCATGTCCGCGAGCTTGCCTCGCCGCCGCGGCGTCACCAGCACGTTCTGCGGCTTCAGGTCGCGGTGCACGACGCCCACCGCGTGCAGCGCGTTGACCCCCGCGAACGCGTCGCGCATCAGACGCAGCCCCTCGGGGGTGGGCCGGCCCGACGCGCGGTCCACGAACGCGAACGGCGGGTCGTTCGGGGAATCGGCGCGTGCGTCGAGATTCTCTCGGAGAGAGCCTCCTCCCGTTACGAGCGACGCCAGCGTGCGCTCGCACCGCTCGAGCGCGACGTAGACGAAGTCGTCGTCCTCCTCCATGGCGAAACACCGCAGGATGTTGGGGTGCTCGTCGGACGCGATGAGCGTGGCGAGCTCGGCGCGCGCGAGCTCGTGGAAGTGCGCGAGCAGGCGCTTGACGGCCACCGGGCGCCCGTCCAACGCGCCCTGGAACACCACCGTGCCGCACGAGCCGTAGCCGAGCACCGCCGGTCCGATTTCCAGGCGCCCGACGCGCGTCGCGCCGCGAGCGCGTGGATGCGACGAGGTTCGGTTCACGCGAGGTTCGTCGTGGTTCACGCGTTCGTCTTCACGCGCGCGCGAAGACGTCTCTTCTTTCGCCGCCGAAAGAAGAGACGTCTTTTCCGCCTCGGGAGCGACGCCCGCGCCTCCGCGGCTGCCTCGCTTCTTCCCCCGCGCGCCCCGCTTCTTCTTGCCGGCGAGAACGCCAGAGTCCTCCGCGACGGAGTCCTCGACGGAGTCCTCGACGTGTTTCGGCGGCACCGCCGCGCGCCGGCTCCCCCGCGCGGCGACGACCATCGCCGCGCCCACCCCCAGACCCGCGGCGGCGGAGAGCGCGACGGTCGCCGCGGCGGTCAAGGCTCGGCCGCGACGTCCCTCGTGTTCGTCCCCGAAGTCCGCGAACGTGTCGCCGTCAGTCAGGAAGCTCGGCGTGTACCCCCACAGCGCGCCGTCCAGGAACGGCCGGCCGCGCGTGGCGAGCGCCGCCGCGGCGAGCCCCTCCGGCACGCACGCCCAGTCGTCCTCCGTCGCCCGCGGCGACACCGCGATCGGCGTCCGCGTCTCGCCGAAACCAGAGCGCAGCAGAGTGACCAGCCCTCGGTTTTGGTCGTTCTCGCGCGTTCTCTCGTCCGGAGACGCTTCTCCGCCCTGGCCGTTCGACGCGAGGCTCGGGCCGGGGAGCGCGTACAGACCGCCGGCGTGCGCGCCGACGAAAACCTCCGCCCCGCCGCCGTCGCCCCGCCGCGAGATCACCCCCGCGCCGAATCCCTCAAACGCGGAAAGAGGCGTCGACGGGAACGTCCGGGACCATCGCGTCGTCTGTCCGGGACCCGGTGACGATGTCATCGTCACCGCGTTCCCGCTCTCGAAGCGGAGCGTCGGAAAAAGCCCGCTTCCTTCCGAGTCTCGGTCCGGGTCGACGAGACGTCGGTCGCGGCGACGCGCGACCAACGTCGCCGCGCCGCGGGGACCCGGGTTCGTCAGCGGGTGCACCTCGCCGTACGTCACGTTCCACCGCTCGGCGCCCGTCTTCGCGTCCACCGAGCGCACCTTATACTCCGTGCGCCCCACGAAGACGGCGCCCAGGAGCTCGGGGGAAGACGCGTCCTCGGCGGCGGCGGCGTCCAGAGCGAAGACGTCGAAGTCCGCCTCCCCGTCCGCGTCCCCGGGCGCGGCGTGCATCACCACGCCCTCGGCGGTGAACGTGCGCAGCAGCGTGCCGCGCTCGGCGTCGAGGGCGAAGACGACGCTCGTGCGCGTGCCCAGCACGAGCGCGCCGTCGCGGGTCATGGACGGCGACGCGTCCACGAGCTGCCTGGCCGTGACCGGCAGGCGCGCAACCACGTGTTTCGTCTCGTCGCCGGAGTCCGCGTTCGGGGATTCGGAGGAGAGCGTGTACAGCGCGCCATCCACGCCGGGGAACACCACCGCGGGCCCGCCGCGGCTCGGCCGCAGCGCCACCGCGTCGGTCGCATCGCCCGGTCCCCGCTGGTCCCACGCGCCCCGCGCGGGACGGGCGTGCGCGCGCACCAGCGGCCCGCCGGAAGAGAAGCTCCAGAGCGATTCGCCCGTCGCGCGGGCAACAGCCTGCACGGTCCCGTCGAGGAGGGACACCAGCAACGGCGAATCGTTCGCCGACTGCGCGTCGAGGTCCCCGCTGGAGCGCGTCGCCAGCGCGGCGACGCACGCCACCAGGAGCGCCCACGCGGCGCGCCGGCGACGCATGCCGCGATACCGCTCCGACGCGCCGCGGTGATTGCGCCACACTGGCGTTAGACGCGACTTCGAGCGTTCTTTCAGATCGATGTGAAGCAGCAGAGGAAGCTCTCGGAAATCGCTTTCGGAGGTTCTAAACCGACCCGTGCCGCGCGCTATTTTCGGCAAAAGTCAAACCAACTCGTCACAACTCAAAAAAATGTTCGCGAGGATCGCGAGCGCGGGACCGGGAAATGGCCTCCGATTGGTCGAGGGGATACTGTTTTTTCCTTTGGCTTTTGGGCAAAGGGCGCGTTTGCGTGCCCATCGCGCTCATAGAAGCACACGACCCGCACCAGTCGCTACACCCCAACCTCAGAAGCAATGGCCGCTATCTGCGCCGCCGCTCCCCAGCTCGCCGCCCGCGCCGCGGTCTCCGGGTAAGTCCTCGATCGCACCCGCGCGAGCGTTTCCCGGACGCAAACGCGTTGGTTCGGGAAATCTGTAACGAGCGATGCGCGAGCGATGCGCGCGTCGCGATAGGTCTTCCTCCCGGGTTGCGGCCCCTCACGCGCGCGCGACCTCGCGACTGACCGCGCCGTCCCCCTCCCCTGCTCCTCGCGTAACAGCAAATTCTCCGCCAAGGCCCAGAAGAAGGCTCGCGTCGCCATCCGCGTGCGCGCGGCGGTACGTCTCATCCCGCGCTCGAACGGCATCCGAGGCCCGATGGGTCGTTTTCGATTTCCCGTCGCGCGTCTTCCCGGCGCGCGTCGTCCCGCGACCGCGGCGACGCGCGAAGACACCCCGCGTCGATCGCGTCGATCGCTCAGTGCATGTGCGCATCGCTCGGTCCGCTCACCGCCGCTCCCCGTTCCCGACCGCCACAGGACGAAGCCGCTCCCGCGGAGAAGGCTCCCGAGGAGAAGAAGCCCGAGCCCATCGGCCCCCCTCGCGGCTCCCAGGTGCGACTCTCGCCGCGACGCGCCCTCGTCTCCTTCGCGGACCCACCTCTCGTCGTCGACGACGCACGACCGGGAACGCATCGATTCCGCATCCCGGAACAGACCACACGACGCCGAAGCGGCGCGTCGTCCATCGCCCGAACGCTCCTTCGAAGCGCTTCGAAGGCGCCCGCCGCGAGCGCGCCGCGAGCGCGGATTCCCGCGGACGTAAGCCCGTCGGTTCCGGGCGGCAGCGCCGTAGTCTCGAGAAACCGCATCGTGAATGCGTTTCGCGTTTCCTCCTGCGTTCACGTCGAGGTGGCCGAAGGGAGTGATGACCGGAACCCGCGCCTCGCGACGCGAGGCTGACCGCCCTTCTCCCGCCGCGTTCGCCTCCCCGCCCTTACGCTTCCCGCAGGTGAAGATCCTCCGCCCCGAGTCGTACTGGTTCAACGACTACGGCAAGGTGATCTCCGTCGACCAGTCCGGCGTGCGCTACCCGGTCGTCGTGCGTTTCGAGAAGGTGAACTACGCCGGCGTCTCCACGAACAACTACGCCCTCGACGAGATCGAGTACTGAGCGACGCCGAAAGCTTTCGGCGGCTCCTCCGCGCGCCGCGGAGAGCCGCCGAGGGATGGCCGCGCGCGTAGCCACTAGGGAAGAGAGAGAGGGTGTCGCGTAGGAGAGAGGGAGGACGCGCACATCTAAGACGTTAAGTGACGTTGTGATGATACGGCAGGATGGTCGTCGTCGCGCGCGCCCGGCCCGTCGCGCTCTGATTGGCGGTCGAACGCCGCGGCGTGGAACTCGCGCGTCCCGGCGCGGCGCCTCGCCCGAAAAGTCTCCGCTCCGCCGCCTTTCTCCGCACGATGCCGCGGCGTCCCGAGGCGCATCTAGCCGGCAAGCCTCGCCGGGACCTCGCGCACCAGCGCGTCCAGCGCGCTCTCCAGCTCGGCGATCGCCGCCAGAACCTCCTCCTCGTCCGCCTGGTAGCGCGCGGCGTCCACGGCGACGGCGTCCAGGCGGATCAGCCGCTCGCGGAACGTCAGCCACGCGCGCTGCGTCTTGACGCCGGCGTCCTCGTCCAGCTTCACCAGCGCCCAGGGCAGGTAGAACGCGGCTTGCTTCACGTCGTCGAACGGCGCGATGAGCAGCTCGTTGTCCAGCTGGGAGAACTTCAGAGACTCCGCCAAAGTCGCGAGCGTCGCGAACGCCTCGGCGCGGTTCTTCTCGATCTGTTTTTCGAACGCGCGTGTTTCGGATGTTAGCTCGCTTCGAAACGAGCGTCGTGTGTGACTTTCCAGTCTCGACTTTTTACGAAACATTGATGACGCGAAAAAAATATCCTGAACGAGTAACGAAAACGATCTGCTTTCGGAGGTCGATTGCGAGGCGAGAGGGGACGATGAGCGCGCGTCGACCGGCGATCGGTGCCCACGCACCTCTTCGATGTACTCCGGGACGGTCATCGCGGGCTTGACGTACGAGCCCTCCCACGGGTCGTCCGCGGGCGCGGCGGTCGGCGGCGCATCCGCGGATGGTGCGCCGACCGAGGGCGACTCTCTGCCGAACGAAGCGGCACCGTCGTCCGAAGTGGACGAAGCGTCGACAGATGACTCAGCCTCGTCCGCGCGCGCCGGGCCGAGCGACAGACCTCCCACCGTCGCCATGAGCGCGGCTCTACGCGTGAGGCCCGTCAGCGACCGAACGTACACGCGCCACTCCTCGTGGTTAGCGCCCCACTCGTCGTTCGGCGCTTCCGCGGACGAAGACGCGCGACGCGATCGGCCGACGCGCGCTTTTTCGTCGCATCTCTGTTTTCCTCGCGCGCGTCGATCCGAGCCTCCGGACCGTCTCCACGCGCTGTGCCGCTCGCGCGAACCGCGCGCGGAGGTGGTACACGTAACGCCCGCGCGGGGCGCCAAGGAGGGCGCGAGCATCGCGATGCGATGCCTCGGCGCGGGGAGAAGTGCTGCAGGTGTCGATTCTTGACTCTCGGGCGACACGCCACGTCTGCCGCGCACTTTTTGGCCACGACGAAGGACGCCCGTCATCAGTTGGCAAAACCAAGACATTCCACCCCAGGGCCACAGCACGGTGCGCGGCGGGCGTGGACGCGCCTACCCCTCGCGAGGGCGATGCCCCGCAAGGGGAGCCGCGGCAAGCACGATCGGCTCGACTGGTCCAGCGACGATGACGATGACGGTGCCGGTCCGAGCGGGAGCGGCGGAGGCAAGTCGTCGAAGAACAGATCGTCGGGAAAACCGGGTTGGGGCGGATGGGGAGGGAACAAAGGCCACGTTCACGGTTTGGACCGTAAGCTCGCCGCCGCGCAGGCTGCCGATGCTGACGCGCGGTCGAGCGCGAAGCGTCCCGCGTTTGCCCTGCGCGACGCTCCCGCGAGCGACGCGAGACGCGCCGCGCGCGGAACGAACGGCGACGCCGGAAATGTTTCCGCGCCCGAGACGCTCGCGGCGATGTTCGGCGACGCGCTCCCCGCGGACGCGATCGAGGACGTGTACCGGCAGTGCGGGTGTTCCGTGGAGAGCGCCGTCGAGGCGCTCTCGGCGCTCACCACGAACGGTGAAGAAAGAGCGGTGTCGCCGTCGTCCGTGCCGACGGCGTCCGCCCCGGGAACCGCCGCTCCGTCGCCGTCGTCCTCCTCCGCGCCGACGGCGTCGCGCTCGGGGGCCGACCTGTGGGACGCGCTCCCCGCGGAGCTTCGACTGCTGGTGCTGGACCTCGTCGGCCCGAAGGACGCGGCGCGCGCGGCGAGGACGTGTCGCGACTTCGCCGAGACGGTCAGGGCGTGGCGCGCGAACAAGAAACACCTCGCGCCGCCCGCCGCGCTCACCGTTACGGGCGTGTGCTCGTTGATTCGCGCGTACCCCAACCTCGAGTCCGTCTCTCTGCGCCGGTGCGCGAGGGGACGCTTGCGGTACTCCGCCTCTGACGTGTTCCGCGTCCTGCGCGCCGCCGCGTCGGGTCCCGCGGCGCGCACGCTGCGCTCCGTCGACCTGGAGGGGTGCGACGTGGCCGACGCCGACGTCGTCGCGCTCCTCGAGACGTTCGCGACTCCCTCGGGACCGGAGGGCGCCGCGGCGTACCCCGTCTCCGAGCTCAAGCTCGGGAAGTGCGCGCGCGTGACAGACAAGGCGCTGGCCGCGCTCGCCGCGCATCCTGCGGGGCGCGCACTGCGGTCGGTGTCCGTCGCAGGCACGGCGGTCACCGCGGCGGGCGCGAAGGGCGCCCTCGGGGGGAGAGGCGCGGGCGGTTTGCCCCTGCTCGAGCGCTTCGATTTCTCCGGGTGCCTGGACGCGAAGGGCGCGCTCGCGCTCCCGCCGCTCATAACGGTCAAGGCTCTGCGCGCGGCGTACCTGCCCGCGCTCACCGCGCTCACCGCGCAGCTCCCGAAACACGCGGGACTCGCCAGCCTGCACGTCTCGCAGTGCGTCAACTTGACGTCGCTGCACGTGAGCGCGGCGTCGCTCCTGCGACTCAACGCCTCGCAGTGTACGCGCCTGTCGCGCCTCGAGCTGCACTGCGCGTCGCTGGAGGTTCTGCACCTGCAGCACTGCGCGGCGCTCACCGGTCCGCTCGCGTTCACGTGCCGAGGCTTGACGGAAGAGCTCAACGTCAGCGGGTGCGTGTCGCTGCACGCGGAGTCGCTGCGGGCGATGGTCGCCGGCGCGCCCTCGCTGCGGCGCGCGAGAATGGAGGGGTGCGCGTCGCTGGAGGGCGAGCTCGCGTTCGCGTCGCGCGCCTTGCGCGAGGTGATCGCGGACGGGTGCGGTCGCCTGGAGAGCCTGCGGGTCGCCGCGCCGGTCCTGCGTGTCTCCGCTCGCAGGTGCAAGAACCTGACCGCGGTGTGGATCGAGCCGCCGCCGGAACCGGAGGAGGGCGGGGACGGCGACGGCGATTTCGACGCGGGCGCCGTTTCTGACGCGTTGCGCTTGGATCTGCGCAACTGCGCGGCGTTGACTCGCCTGGTGGGCATCAGAGCGGCGGCGCTGGAAGGGCGGCTGGACGCGGACCTCGTGGGGTGCACGTCGCTTCCGCGAACCGCCAGGCCGCCGGAGCGGATACGCGAGTAGCGCGTCGTCTTTCTCTCGTTTCATATAGACAAAAATCTTTTAGACGAACTGCGTGTTGAACCGCCCGCGAAGACGACCCGGCGGTTCAGCACGCGAACATCGCGCCGAACGTGCTCGCGAGTGTCGCGGCGAGGAACAGCCAGAAAGAGTGTCCCCAGTAGTTCCTGACGTCATCCGCGGCGCCGGTATCGATGAATACCCCCCGCTCTGCGGCGGCGCGCTGCGCGCCCGTGGCGCCGGCGATGTCGAGCAAAATCCAGAGGAAGACGAGCCACCCCGCCCACCCGGCGAGCACCTGGACGAGCGTGGTGATGCCCGCGCCGCCTCTGGCCTCGCAGAAGATGGTGCTGAAGATCACGGAGAACACCTTGAGGACGCCGCAGAGCATGAAGATCATCGTCAACGCGCGCGTGGCTTGTAATCTGCCATGGAAATCTTTATCCCAGATGCCGTCGTACAGGCTCATGTCCCGAGTGCACCCCTCGGCGGAGTCCCGGGTGAAGGGTAAGTTCTCGGCGAAGTCGCGCCTGATGTCCGCGGTGACCTTACTGGCGTTCACCACGCGGTCGCCCTCGACGCTCGCGGCGCCGGCCCGGCGCGGCGCGTCCGAGGCGGTGGCCTGCGCGTCGACGACCGCGTCGTCGGCCAAGGCGGGCGCCGGCGCCGTCGGGTTTTCCGAGAGTTCCACGAGAAGGGCGTCGAAACTCTGGTTGCCGTCCACGAGCGTGGCGGGGATCACGGGCGCGTCGTAGCACACGCGCCACAGCCCTGCGTTGGAGACGCCGGGAAGCACGGGGCCGTTCGCGGTGACGTTCGGGTCTGCACGTCGCGAGGCAGGGCGAGGTGAGGTGAGGTTAGCGCGCGAGACACGCAGGAAAACGCGGAAACGAGACACGTGGAAAAGAAGAAGAGGCCCCGCACCGAGCCAGAAGGTGCCTGTGATGGCAACGATCGCGGCGATGACGGCCACGCCCTCGGCCACGACCAGAGCCATGAGCTGGCAGCCGCCCATCTTGCGCTTACCGCGTCCGCTCATGGTCGCGACGCGCGCGTTGGAGTGCGGCGCGCTAGGTCGTGGTTCTCGCTTCGTGCGCCCGACGTCGGAACTTCCGAGAGCTCGTTTCGGGATATCTCACGCCCGGTCGGTTTCGTCGCGTCCGAGCCGACCCTCGGCCCTCGGCGCGCGCGCGGAGGAAACCCAA
>Ga0181562_10001940_pt1 | contig 16131 bp, 11 predicted proteins | sample 011ome_26_FD_139344 | JGI IMG/M metagenome (GOLD analysis project Ga0181562, IMG submission 139344) | Coastal salt marsh microbial communities from the Groves Creek Marsh, Skidaway Island, Georgia - 011511BT metaG (megahit assembly) | ecosystem: Environmental > Aquatic > Marine > Intertidal...
CCCAGGACAGCAGCTGCTGAATGATGATCACATTGGCAATATCAATGAAGAATGCCCCCACCAGCGGTACGATGATGAATGCCTCATGGCAGGCGCCGTAGCGCTTGGTCACCGCCGACATATTGGCCATGGCGGTTGGGGTGGCACCCATTGAGAAGCCGCCAAAGCCAGCCGACACCACCGCTGCCTCGTAGTTTTTGCCCATGAGCCGGAACACGACGAAGACAATGAAAATGGCTGCCACCAACACCTGGGCGCCAAGAATCAGCACGAGAGGTCCGGCGAGGCTGGCCAGCTCCCACAGCTTCATGCTCATCAGTGACATGGCGAGGAAGGTACCGAGTGATACATCAGCAATCAGGGCGATCGCAGGGGTTCGTGAGGGCCATGAGGTACCGGTGATGCGTGGTAGTCCTGTGGGCCGCAGGTTGCTCATCACAATTCCGGCAAAAAGACAGCTCACGAACAACGGCAGTTGAACGCCTGCGCCTTCCAGCGCCTCGTCCAACAGCACGCCAATAATCACGCAAATGTGAATCGAAAGGATAGCGTCGAGTACGTCCATGTAATGGATGTCGATGCCTCGGTCTTCGTGTTTGACGCCAACGTCCAGGGTCTCTTCCTCTTCAGATTTGAGATCGTGGCGGTTGATGAGGAACTTGGCGATCGGGCCACCCATGAGGCTCGCCAGCACCAGCCCAAACGTGGCGCAAGCAATACCAATTTCTGCAGCACCCGTGATGCCGTATTTTTCGGCAAAGATGGGTGCCCAGGCGATGGAGGTGCCGTGACCACCGATCAGCGACACAGTGCCGCCCAGAATTCCCACGGCCGGTTCGAGCCCCAAAACCGAAGCCACGCCAATGCCCGTGAAATTCTGTATGACCATAAACACGACGGTAGCGGCTAATAGAATCATCAGAGGCTTGCCGCCTCCCAATAGGTCGCTAAAGCTGGCGTTGATGCCGATGGTGGTGAAGAAGTACACCAGCAGCACATCGCGCGCGCCGAGGTTGAATTCCACCCCGACTCCGGTAACTACGTAAATCAGCGTAAACAGAATGCACACCAGTAATCCGCCGGTCACGGGCTCTGGGATGCTGAACTCACGAAACGCCGGCACCACTTGGTTGAGTTGCTTACCGACGAAGAGCACCACGATACCCAATGTCACGGTGAGGAAGGTGTCGAGCTTGAGTGTGCCGTCGAGAAGCTCCATAGCGCTGGGCCCTGTCTATTGGATATCAACTTTGAGCCCTGACCATCGGGGAATTGCACTGCGGGGTCAAGTCAGTCAGAGGACGGTGTCAGCTTTCGCACCGACCCACGCGCAGTGCCTCTGCGCCGGAAGGGCTGTCGCTTAATGCTAAGGCATCGACTCGCGGGTAGCGGTACAGTGATTCCATAAGGATTACTGGTTTTAAACTGCGCAAACCGAAAGCGCCTTGCCTATAGGATAATGAGAAATGACTAGCTTTAAGCAGAACTTCGTTTGCGCCCTCAAACTCACTCTACTCGGGGCACTTTTGACAGTGCTGGGAGGGTGTGCGGCCACGCTCGAGTCGGCCCCTCCCGATGTTTCTTCTGCCCAGCCGCTGGGCGTCGTGCCAGCGAGTGAGCTCGACTGGCGCAAGCTACCCCCACCAGATCACACTCTGGCGAATTTCAGGCCGGGCGAAACACCTGACTATTGTTTTGACCGCGCCACACAACCCTATACCGCTGTGGTGGACTCGCACTTCCATCCCAAGCCCTTTGGCGGGCCGGCCATGGACGCACAGCTGCTGTGGGACACATTTGATCGGCTTGGCGTCAGGTTCGTGAATTACTTCGGTATTGGACAGGTACTGGAGCTGGACGCTAATTGCTCCTATTACTTGGACTGCCCTGGTGTCTCGGCGATTCCGAGCATCAAAAATGACTTCGTCAATGGATTGGAGAAGGCGGCTTACGATCCCGATAAAATCCATATCACGCTCTCTATGACCTTCATTGATCTCGCCCACGCCGAGAAAGCAGCAGAGACCATTGCGCTGTATGACACAGAGTTCCCGGGGATGTTTACTTGGTCTGGGGAACTCAACATGATGAAGCAGGCGCTATTGGGTAATAACGCAGAGCCTGCGTCGGTCGAGAGCATTGCTGGCTGGGCCGACTTCATGGAGATATTCCGTGAGCGAGGGGTGCCGGTCACGATCCACTCCGATCTTGGTAACGACGCAGAACCGACAAAATTCCTGCATCTAATGGATCATGCGCTAGAGAGCTATCCAGACAACAAAATCGTTTGGGCGCATATGGGCCTCTCAAAGGAATTGACCACGATGGACGCGCGCGAACACGTTCGTTTGATGTCCGAGCGCTTGGACCAGTATCCTCATCTCTACCTCGATATTTCCTGGGACGTGATCTACAACGCCTATCATCGCTGGGGCGAGATATTCATACCGTTCTTCAATCAGTACTCCACTCGCATTCTTCCCGGGTCCGACTTTGTCGCAGCGGCGTCCAAAACCTGGGAGAACTATGCGCACGAGCTGGAGGTCACGAGCCGCGCGCTGCGGGTGCTCGATAATGAGGCGTTTCGCAACATCGCGCTGGGTCAGAATTATTTCGAGCTGATGGACTTGCCCTACGAGGCGCCTGTGTTGTGCACCAACTAAGCTCGTTATTCGGATCTCTATGATGAGACTTTCCGCTGTGATCTCTCGTTTCTCGCTCCTGATGCTCCGGTGCGTTAACCGGTGTTGCACCGTCGTCGCCGTGGCGCTCCCAGTTTTACTCTTCTGCGGAGGTGTTCAGTCGCAGGAAGTTGAGCGAGAGGAGGACGACGAACCTAATCAGCATGCCATTCTCGAGCCGCTGGGTACCGAATCAGACGAGGAGCGGTCTCGGTGGTTGTTGGACGGTGCAGAACTCGTACTCAAGCCACGAACCTACTACCTGCATCGTGATTACGATGCGGCAAGTACCCGTGCAGGCTGGGCGTTGGGTGGTGGCTTGGAGTTCCGCTCGGGATGGTGGCAGGACCGTGTGCGCTTTGGTGCCACAGTCTCGACATCCCAAAAGCTCTATGGTCCGTCTGACAAAGACGGCACGCAATTGTTCAAGCCTGGTCAGGAGGGTTTTACGGTTTTCAGTGAAGCCTACGCTACGGTCCGCTTGGGCGGCGACCACGGCGTTCGCGTTGGCCGGCAGACGATCGATTTGCCGTATATGGGTAAGCACGATCTGCGCATGATCCCCAATACCTTTAATGCGGTAACGATTGGTAACAAGCCGGGTGACGGGTTGGCGTACATGGCGGGATACGTCGACTCCATTAAATACAAAGACAGTGACGAATTTACCCCTATGTCGGAGGCTGCCGGGGCTGAGGACACCGATAAAGGCCTGACTTTTTGGGGGTTCCGTTACCGAATGCCGGATCAGTCAGTGTATGGGTTGATTCACCAGAGAACCCCGGATCTCTTCCACACCACCTTCGCTAAAGCTGAAAAACGCCTGGAATTTTCTGACGAACTGAGCCTGTGGGCTGATGTGTCTTACACACAACAAAAAAGCATTGGCGAAGAGCTGATCGGGGATTTCAAAACACACCTGATCTCGACACGTTTGGAGTTGGTGGCAGGTGATAACAAGTTCCGAGTCGGTGCGAGCCGAACGGACGACGGCGGCAACATTCAAAAGCCCTATGGCAACCCCGCCAATTACCTCTCCATTATCATCAACGACTTCGATCGAGCAGAGGAAGATGCCTTTGGTGTGGGCTACTCCCGCGATCTGGGCCAAGTCGGCCCTGGCGCGTTGAGTTTTTTTGCCTCTGCAGTGTGGGGCGATACGCCTGACACGGGGCCCAATGCGAGTCCCGATGCGGCTGAATTCGATTTAACGGTGGATTGGCGATTGAACGAGGGCTGGTCCGACAGGGTTTGGGTCCGCTTCCGGGGGGCATGGGTTCATCAGGACGATGATTTTCCCGGCGCGGATGACTTATTCGATTTTCGAATTATCGTGAATTACGATCTCGATCTGCTCCGCTGAAGCTGGTCAGTACAATTTTCAACAGCTCTAATCCTGTAGGGCTTCCTGAACCAATTCTCGCTGCAGTTTTTGCCCTGCCGAGGCTCGCGTCTTGGCAAATTGCGCGATACCCAAATAAGCCACCGGCGTGAGATAGAGCGTGAAGGCCGTGGCGAGTCCCATGCCGCCAAAGACGACCCAGCCAACCGCGGATCGCGCCTCGGAGCCAGGCCCGGCAGCGAGAATCAAAGGCAGTGCGCCCAGTATGGTCGAGACCAGAGTCATCGAAATAGGCCGCAGGCGGATACGGGCGGCTTCTTCGATCGCCTCGCGCACATCGTGACCCTGATCCCTGAGCTGATCGGCAAACTCAACCAGCAGAATGCCGTTTTTGGCAATCAAGCCGATCAGCATCACCAAGCCAACTTGAGAATAAATGTTGAGCGAGGTGCCGGTCAGGAATAACGCGCATATGGCGGCCGCCAAGCCGAAGGGCACAATGGTCATGATGACCAATGCTGAGGTAATCCCCTCAAATTGGGCGACCAACACCAAAAAGACAATCAATAGTGCGAAGCCATAGGTAATGATGGTCTCGCGGTTGGTTTCTGCCAGTGCGGCGGCCTCACCTCGGGTAATCAGCGTCACATTGTCCGGCAACACCTCTCCAGCCAGCTCAAACAAATCATCTACCGCGGTTTGCATCGCGACGCCCGGCTGCATTTCGACATCGATCTCGATGGCACGTCGCTGCTCGCGTCGGTTGAGTTCTGCGGCCACTCCCGTCTCTTTAAGGCGAACAATGCTCGACAGCGGCACCAGTGCCCCTGAGCGCGAGCGCACGTAGAGGTTAACCAGATCGTTAGGGTCGCGAATTTTGTCTGACCCTGCTTCGAGAATAATTGGCACGGTCTGGTCATCTGCGTTGAGATCGACAATGCGGGCGCCATCGACCATGACTCTCAAGGTTTGGGCGATATCCTCAAGCGGTATATCCAGATCCGAAGCGCGTTCACGGTCAATTTGCACGGCCAATTGTGGTTGCGAGGGGTCGTAGCTGATACGGGGCCGACTGACTGTATCGAGTCGCTCCCTGATCTGATTGGTGTAATCCCGGGCGGCGGCATAAATCTGGTCGTAGTCGGTGCCCAAGAGAGCGAGGCTCAGGCCGCCGTTTGAGGCCCCTCGCAAATTCAGGGAGTTGGCGCTGAAAATTCGCGTGGTGACGCCCGGCAGCTCCGCAAATAGGGGTTTGAGCTCTGCGGCTATTTCTTGCTGGCTCCGGTCGCGGTCGCTCCAGTCAGCCAGTCGCGCCACCATGAAGACATTATTGGGGTCCCAGCGTCCAATCACAGAGAACAGGGCGGTGATCTCACCTTGGTTCAGTAGAGGCAACAGGATATTTTCCATCCGGTCAGCCTGACGCTCGGTGTAGTTGAGGCCAACACCGTCAGGCCCCTTGGCGAACAGATAAATAGACCCTCGATCCTCAGGGGGTAGCAGTTCTTGGTCCAGTTGCGAATACAGCGCTGCTGCCCCGCCACCTGCCAGCAGGCACAGCATGAAGGTCGCTTTGGGCGCGTTGAGCACGGCGCGCAGCGACCGGTGATAACGTTCAGCGAGTTGGTTGCCCCATTCGCTGACCCGCCGTCGGCGCGGGGTGGCTTCTGCCAGGCGCGCCATGGCGGCGGGCACCAAACTCAGTGCCACAAAGGAAGAGATCATCACCGCTACCGCGAGTACCAGACCAAATTCCTGAAACAGTCGGCCCGCTGTGCCGGGCAGGAAAGCGATTGGCACGAATACTGCGACCAGTACAGCGGTCGTTGCGATCACCGCAAAGAAGACCCGCCGCGTGCCGCTGACGGCAGCAGCGCTCGAGCCGGCTCCCTCTGAGCGGCGCCGCTGCACGCTCTCCAGTACGACGATGGCGTCGTCAACGATGAGGCCAGCTGCCAGCACCAATGCCAGCAGCGTCAAAATGTTGATCGAGAAACCCAGTATCCAGCTGACTGCTAGCGTACCCAACAGTGAGATCGGTATTGCAACGGCCGGGATGAGCGTGAGCCGCATGGATCCGGTGAACAGGCGAATGGTGCCGATGACCACAAGAATCGAAATCAGGAGGGTGGTCACGACCTCTCTAACTGATCCTCGAATGAAGGTGGAGTTGTCCGAGATGATGTTCAGCTTGATGAACCCCTCCATTTGCGCATTGATGTCAGCAACGGCGGCTCTGACACCGTCGGCGATGCGAATGGTGTTGGAGCCCGCTTGGCGAACCACGCTGATCCCCACAACTCGCTCGCCGTTCAAGCGAACGAAACCGGTAGAGTCCGCAGGCGAAAATACGACCTTGGCGACCTGCGCAATGCGGATATCGTCCCGAATGATCAGCGAGGAGATATCCTCTTCTTTGGTCACGGCGGCGTCGGCCCTGACCAGCAGCTGTTGGTCGCCCGCCCGAAAGCTGCCGGCCGGCACGTCAAGCGGTGCAGCGCGTAGCACCGCCGTCACATCCGCCACCGTGAGGCCGTAGCTCGTGAGTCTGAGTGGGTCGAGAATAATGCGAAGCACACGCTGTCGTGCACCGAAGAGGGGGACATCGGCCACTCCGGGTAACGAGATAAACTGAGGAACAATATCCTGCTCGATGACGCGGTTCAGCTCCTCCTCGGCGTAAACATCTGACCTGACAGCGATGCGGAGAATTTCTTCGGCGCGCTCATCGGCTTTGAAAACGGAAAGCTGCTCCAACGCATCGGGCAGATCACGTTCGACTCGGCTAATGGCCTCGCGAACATCGGAGGCGGCCTGATCTGTCTCAATATCTGACTGAAACTCGATCCAGATGCGGCTGCTGTTCTCTTCACTGGAAGAGTTGATGGTGAGGACGCCCGACACCCGCGCCGCCGCGCCTTCGAGTAAGCGTGTGACCTCTGAATCCATGGTTTCAGGGGAGGCGCCAGGCAAAAATGCGCTGACAGATACGACCGGCCGATCCACGTCGGGCAGCTCTCGTACCTCAATCGCGAGCAATGCCGCCAGACCACCGATAGCGATCAGCAGGTTGATGACCAGTATCAGCCAAGGACGTCGCACCCCCAGCTCGGGCAGACCTCCTTTAAGGAGCTTGCCGTCGTCAGCCATTGGCTGCCGCCGTGTCCGGCGACTTGGCGCTCTCTGCCATCCCATCGAGCTCACCGATGTTCAGTACTTTTAACGAAGCCCCAGCGCGCACCGACTGAACCCCCTCCATCACAACAAGCTCGCCAGTCCGTACATCGCCCTCAATCAGAACGGCGCCCGATAATCTTTTGACCAGCCGCACCTCGCGGCGCGCTGCACGACCGGATTCTGCAACCCACACATAGGCACCGTCGGCGCCCCATTGCACGGCGACGTCGGGCACCGAGAGAAATGCGCCGCGCGAGGCATTGAGGCTAATTTCGAAAGCCATGCCTGGCCGAAAGCGATCAGAGGCATTGTCGATGGCGGCGCGAGCAATAAAAGATCGTGAGTTGATGTCGATACGAGAGTCGACCGCGACAATTTCGCCTGACACGGGCGCATCCGCCGCATCCCAGAGGCTCACGTCAACCGGAGTGCCTCGAGTGACCTTATCGACATAAACTTCCGGCACCGAGAAATTCACGAGTAGCACGCTACGGTCGTCGATGGTCGTCACCAATGTGTTGGTGTCGATCCGATCACCGACGTCAATCTCGGTAATGCCGACCCGACCGGAGAAAGGCGCGGTAATGCGACGTCGGTCGAGATCAACCCGTGCCTGCTCCAGTGCGATGCGCGCGCTGTCCACTGCGGCGCGGGCATCATCGAGCTGACTTTCGGGGATGTTGGCATCTTGGATATTGACGGTGATGTAGCGTTTCACCAGTCGTTCCGCATCTGCCAACTGAACACCCGCCAACTCCACGGCAAGGACCTCGTCGCGATCGTCCAGTTGCAACAGCAGATCGCCAGTTTGAACGGTGCTATCGGCATCGATGTTAACGGCCGTTACGCGACCCGAGGTTTCGGCGTAGACGGACACGCTTTTGAGTGCACGCGCCGTACCGACGGATGTCAGCGTCTCCCTCAGATCAGAGAGCGTTGCAGGTTGCGTGAGTACCGCGACGCCGGCGTTCTGTCCGCCGTAGCGAGGCGCACCGTTGCTGCTGGTGTCATCGCATGCCGCAACGACGCCCGCCGCTAGCAAGAGGGCGCATCGCATTACAGCATTTAGGGATAGCCTGTTATGCATGGTGCAGTGTGTCCTGGTGTGTCAGGCTATGGTTTGCCGGTTGAGCAGACCTGATCGTGGGACCTGGATTGCCTGTCTAAGTCTTCAGGCCAGTGAGTTTACTGCAGTTTGTCTGTTCTGGATGTGTCCTATTAGAGATTGTGACAGCCAATGTCGATGGTGCTGGCGTGGCATCCACTGTGGGGCGGGCTAATCGACTACACTCTCGCCCTGACGCCGAGGAACCATCATGAGTCAAGAAAGCCAATCATCATCGGAGCAGGCTGTGCCTTGCAGGGGTTGTACCGCCGATTGCCCGAACCGGGCAGTCTGTGACGGCAAGCCTTGGCGAATCCCGCGAGAGGATGGCAAGCGTCAGTCGGTGTGAGGTGCTCTGTCACATGAGGGGCTTGGCAAAGACGTCTTTCACCAGTGGCGCAAAGTCCTCGAGCGAGCGAGTGGGGTAGTCGGGGTCAAACGACGGCTGATCCCAGCGCTCGCAAAAGCGCACGCAGCTCTCATAGAACGGATGATCGCGATAGCGTTCACGTGCATCAGGGTCTTTGCCGAGGTGGTGCGCGTAATAGGCCATTTGAAAGACGCCGTGGTGTGCCACCACCCAGTGCACCTCCTCGCGGACATAGGGCTTGATAATGGCCGCGGCGAATTCGGAGTGATTCATGGGGGCGAGGTCGTCACCGATATCGTGTATCAGTGCCGCCGCGATCCACTCTTTGTCAGCGCCGTCCTGCTCTGCACGGGTCGCTGACTGCAGCGAATGCTGCAGCCGATCGATTTGATAGCCCGCTAGGCCGTGTCGCAGTTGCGACAGCGCTTTCAGCAACCGTTCAGCCACCGACGCGGTATGCTCTTGCTCATAACGATCCAGAAGCAGGTAGTCGGCCTGAGTGCCCTGTTTCATTTCGGTAAACGAGACGGTCTCCATTCGGTTGCTCCTTGGGCATGGTGAGCATCAGAGTGTAGGGCCAAATGACGTCGCGGTGAGAGCGGGGTGCTGACAGAATAGCGGCGCTTCCTCGATGCGCGCGAGAGGAAATGAAGTTATGAATCAATCGCTGATGTTGGCAGGTGTGCTGGGTGCAACCGGCGTGGCTGCGGGTGCGATGGGTGCGCACGCGCTTGAGTCTGTGGTGACACCGGAGCGCATTGAGATCTGGAACACCGCGGCGCAATACCATTTGATTCACGCGGTGGTGATTTTGGTGTTGGCGGTGCAGTCGGGCATCAACGCTCGACTGCCGATATTGGCCATGACAGCAGGGGTGGCGCTGTTTTCGTTCTCGCTCTATGCCCTTGTACTCACCGATGTGACCGCATTGGCCATGATCACACCGTTGGGAGGCTTGTTGCTGATGGCAGGTTGGTTGCTGCTCTGCGCCAAAGCGTTCAAGTAGAGGTCGGTCCACAATTTTCTGGCAAAGTTGCTGTGCCCGCGACGATCGAGGCGACGATCGAGGCTGAGTGCACCCTGCATCAATACAGGCCCCGATGACTATCGACCGACGCTGTTTAGATTGAGCTGATTGCGCAGTCGGTGTGTTGACGGCAGCTAGGCGAGTGCCTTCGCGGTCTTGGGCACAAAAGGCCTGTCGGCACGGATAAAGAGCCACAGCGTGGCACCCACAAAGGCCATGATCGTGCCGGTAGAGAGGGCGGCCACCCAGCCAATGTGTCCGGCGAGGTAGGGCATCAGCGGTGCGACCACGATGCCCGCCAGGTTGCCCCCGGTATTCATCACGCCACAAGCGGGTGCGGTATACGGGCCGGCCACGTAGGTTTGTGCGGACCAGTAAGCACCCTCGGTAAGCTGCGTACTGGCAAAGCATAGCGACAGCAACGCCACCGCCGTGTAGGGGGAGCTAGCATATAGCCCGGCATACAGGAAGATACCGGCCGCAATGAGTCCGGTAATCGCCGGAATCCGACATCCGAGGCGGGGGCCCAAGCGCGCGCACAACGCGTCGCAGGTGTATCCCCCCACAGAGGCCATGACAGCACCGCACAGCCACGGGAGCGAGGCTAGGAAGCCGGTCTCAAGAATACTGAACCCGAGCTCTGTCACCAGGTAATGGAAAAACCAGGTGAAGAACAGATAGAAGATGCAGTTCTCTGCAAAGTAAGCACAGGTCAGCAGCAGCGTGTCGCGGTTGCGGATCAACTCGCGCCACGCGCCAAAGCCCGCGTTGGGTGTGAGCGCCTCGCGACCCGTCTGGATGCGGGTGAGTTCCGACGACGACATGGCAGGATGGTCAGCAGGATCATCCGTCGCGTACCGCCACCACAGCCAGAACAGCCCGATACCCAGCGGGATGAATACGTAAAACGATGCCCGCCATCCCCAGTAGACCATCACAATCGCCACTAGTGGTTGCGCTAACGCGGCCCCAAGCGTCAGGCCCGTGCTGCCCACGGCGTTGGGTAGCGCCCAGTGACCAACGGGAAACCACCGTTCCACCACCGAGGCCTGAGTTGGGTAAATCGGCGCATGCGCGACGCCAACAAAAAATCGAACGACCAGCAGGCAACCGATAATGCCGGTGCTGGTGGTGAAGATTTGACCCGGCAACCAGCCGGTTAGCGCGGTGGTCACAATCCAGGCGACGCCTGCGCAGGTGAGTGCCACTCTGGGCCCAAACAGTTTGCCGAACACGCCCCCCGGCAACTGACAGAGTGCGTAGCCCCAAATAAACGCGGCATAAATCCAACCCATCTGGATTTCGCTGATGCCCAGCTCGGGCATCATGAATTCGCCGGCAACATGGATGTTTTGCCGCATCAGATAGGAGAGAAAGCTCAGCAAGAAGAGCACGCTGAATAAGCGCCAGCGTGTGGGTACCCGGCTCAGGAGCACTCGGCGCCGACCTTTGCTAATTTCTCTCGGACGTAGCGCCGAATATCGAGGCTGTAGTCTTCCATGGGGGCGTAGTAACCGTGTTCAAAGACGCGGTTGCGCATGCCCCGCTGCACGCTCTCACAAATGCGCCAGTCCTGCTGATTCACCGTGTCCCAAAACGTCACCGCGTCTGAGCCATCGAACGCCGGTTGGACGAGTTCATCAGGGTGGAACAAAAAATCGCATTGAATACGGGTGTGCTCGGCGCCCTGAGGCCACAGATAGAACGCTGCCACGTGGTCCATCGACAAGCTCAACATCAAATTTGGATAAAACAGCTCGCCTTTGTGGTGGGTTTGCTCGGCCTCGCTGAGTCCGGGAAAGGGAGCGCGGTCGGTGGTGCCTGAGGCGGTGAACGTGTTGGCCCCATCGCGATGCGGCACCCCGTCGTCCCAGTTGAGGCCATGACCGCCGCCCAGCTTGAACGCGGGAACGATCTGGCAGAGTTCGGGATGCACCGGACCACAGTGATAGCACTCGTTGTAGTTTTCAACGATCACCTTCCAGTTGGCATCCACCTCGTAGGTGATCGACGAGCCAAGGCGCAAGTCGCTGAGTGGGTAGCGCGCGAGCCGCTCGGTGCCCGTACCTAGCGTGTCCGCTAGCGACAGATCTGGCTTGCCACTCAAACAGATAAAAATAAAGCCGCCCCACTCATCGAGCTCAATGTTGTGCAGTGCGACGCCGTCGGTATCGATGGCTAAGTGCGGCGTACCCCGCAGCCGACCATCGAGGTGATAACTCCAAGCGTGATAGGGGCACACGATGCTGCGCGCAAACTGCCCGCGGACCGGTCCCGGGTCACTCAGTGGCACCAGCTCCGTGCCGCGGTGTCTGCAAACGTTATAAAAAGCGCTCAACTCGCCGGTTTCATCTCTCACAACCAATACCGACTGGGAGTGGAGCCGAATGGCCAGATAATCCCCGGGCTGCGTGAGCTCTGCACCGCGGCCAATGCAAAGCCACTCTGACTCAAAGATCGCTGCGTGCTCGCGTGTAAACTCAGCCTCGTCGAGATAGCTGGCACGCGGCAGTGTTTTTTCGAGGCTATCGAGTCGTTGTGGCGTGTCACCACTCACTGTTTGGGGAACGCCGCGAGGGGTTCAGCAGGCACCACTGGCTCGTCTCGAAGATAGATCGCATTGTCGTCGACCAGACCCCGGGCAAAGCTGTGTCCGCTATGCACAGCGTGCACGATGGCTCCGGGGGCCAGTGCATCACCCAGCAGCTGCACAGCGGTTTGGTGAGTCTCGTCCCCCTCGTGTTGCAGCGCTTGAAAGAGGGTGTCGCGGGGTTCGCGGTGTCCGACGATAACGATCGCGTCGACAGCGATCTACATGGGCGTCGCGTTGAACAGGTTCTGCAGCGCCGCGCACTGGCCATCAAAGGCGATCAGATTAGTCGTGGTGTGAATGGCCACGTTGCTGCGTGCCAGCGCCTGATACACAAACGGTAGCTCGTTCGTCATAAAGGTCCACGCCGAGGCATGCCCGGCGGGGGTGGCGTAGCTGATGTGCTTGCCTTTTGTGGCCAGGTGCTCGGCGATCACGCCGCCCAGGTAGTAATTGTCGTAATCGAACACCAGAACCCGATCACCGGCTACGTGTCCGGCGAAGACGTCCTCGGGGGTATACACCTCCGCCCGCTCGAGAGGCTCGGACGGAATCTCAAGTGCCGAGTAAAGCCGCTTGGTCCATCTTGCACCCGTTGCGATAGCGATGTGGTCAGCACCAAAACTGAGTGCCGACTCGGCGTCGAGCTCACTGTTGGTATACATCGAGACGTTGCCCATTTGCGAGAGGGCCCACACTCGGTAGTCACGTACCCGGCGCCAGGTGGCCATACCGGGAAGCTGACTTTCTTGAAGGACCCGGCCGCCCCAGTCGTCGGTCTGTTCCGCAACGGTCACGTCACAGCCTTGGCGTGCGGCAGTCAACGCCGCTTCAAGCCCGGCGGGTCCGCCGCCCACGACCAAAACGCTGGTGGACGTCTTAACGCGACGGAAGCGTTCCGGGTGCCAGCCGCGCCGCCACTCTTCGCCGGCCGTCGCGTTCTGTGTGCAGCGCACAGGTACGCCGTCGTGCCAGCTCGCAATACAAATATTGCAGCCGATGCACTCGCGAATATCGTCACTGTTGCCACAGCGGACTTTGCTGGGTAGAAACGGGTCGGCAATGCTGGCACGCGCGCCGCCGATTAAATCCAAAACGCCGCGTCGAATTTGCGACACCATCGTGTCAGGAGAGGTGAAGCGCCCGACACCCACCACCGGTCGGTCGGTAACCCGTTTAACAAAGTTGATGATGGGTTCGTGCGCCCCCTCGGGTCTGAACCGAGAGGCGCCACAGTCGGTGGGACTCGAGTCCATTTTGACGTCCCAGAGATCGGGTACATCAGACAGTAAGCTGACTACGCCATGGGCTTCGCTTTCGTAGTGGTCGCTGGCTTTACCCCGCAGCTCCTCCAGGCTGATGCGCAACGCTACGGCGGCACGGTTGCCTGCCTCATCGCGGGTTACTTCGAGCATTTCGCGCACAAATCGCACTCTGTTCTCAAGCGCACCGCCGTAGCCATCGTCGCGGTGGTTGTATTCGGGGAGCAGAAATTCGTAGCCCAAATAGCCCATGCCCGCATAGACATAGAGAATGTCGAAGCCGGCGTCGAGGGCGCGTCGTGTCGCGAGTCGCTGCCAGTGCAGCACCTCGTCAATATCAGCACCGGTCATCTTCTTGGGTCGTAGTTGACCCATAAAGCCCACATGGGTCGCTGCCCAGGAAATGCCCGAGGGCGAGAGGGGTGGTAACCGCGAGGTGCGATTCATCACTGCCGCACCACCGTGCCACAGTTCAACCGCGGCGAGACTGCCGTGGCGGTGAATGGCCTCTGTGGAAAGAGCATGGGAGGCAATGTCTGCCTCGTTCCAGAGTCGGGCAAAGGGCAGAGGCGAGTCATCAGAGCTTGGGTGAATCGACACTGCGCCGGTGCTGACCACGCCCCAGCCGCCCTCGGCTTTGGTCTCGCGGAAGGCTGCCCGCACCCTTGGATTGGCCTCGGTCATACCACTGGCATGGGGCACCTGATAAAAGCGATTGGGCGCGACCACGGGACCAATTTGCACAGGTTCAAACAGGATCTGGTGACTGGGGTGGCAGTCGCTCAGATCGGTATTTGCGTTGAGCGCGGAGATATTTTCAGATTTACCCATAAAACTTCGCGGACCTTTAAGGGGCGTCTGACGACGCCAATACCGACCCCATGATTGTGAGGCCGATTGCCGCGACCGCACAACAGCCGCCGTAGAGAAAGAAAACCCCGTCATAGCTGCCGGTGGTGTCGCTGATATAGCCTGCCAGCGGTGCGCTGGTGGCGGTGATAGGTATATGGAGTGGGTTCATGACCCCGAGTGCGCGACCCACACTGCCGGCGCCAAAAGCCCGGGCTGGCATGTTGGTCCAGATGGGGACCACACCGCCGTAGCCCAGACCCATGACGAACGCGCCTGCGATCAGCCCCGTGTAGTTCTGCACCAGCAACAGGATCAGCAAGCCGCTGCTTAAGAAAGCACAGATCAGATAACCGCAGCGCTGAATACCCAGCCGGTCCATCAGATGACCGGTGAGTGCTTTGCCACTGAAAGAACACACGGCAATGATGGAGTAGAGCAGGGCGGTCGACTGGCCGGTGATGCCCAGGTCTTTTGCGTGCAAGCTGAGGTTGGCGAGCATGCCCAAGGTGACGGCGAGTAAGGAGCCCGACACCACCATCTGCAGCCAAAAAATCTTGCTGCGCAGTAAGTCGGGTATGTTCCAATCGCGGGCATCGACAGCCTGGGCGAGAGGGGTGTCGGCGGCATCCCCTGCCTCATCAGGCTCGCCGCTGAGACCGAGGTCGGCGGGTTCGTTGCGCAATAACCAATAGAAGAGAGGAATGACGGCAAAGCAAATACAGCCGCCAACCATTAATCCCGTTCTCCAGTCCCACTCCAGGAATAGCCACGTCATTAAGGGTGGTACCAGAAAGCCGCCCACGGAGCTCCCGGTCGCGGTCAGACCCAGTGCCAGCCCGCGCCGACGAATAAACCACCGGCTGACCAGCGCCGCACTGGGGATGGCGCCAATCAACAGCACGCCTAGAGGGATGAGGCTGGCCCAGACGATCCAGACATGCAAAAGCGTGCCTGCCTGGCTCAGGATCATGAGTCCGAGTCCCATGGCGACCATGCCCATTATCATCAGGTGCCGAATCGACCAGCGGTCGATGAGTATGCCCGCGACCGGTGACAGCAGATTGGTGGCCACCGTGAGGCAAGTCTCAATGAGGTTAATTTGCGCCCGGGGCGCGCCGAACACGTCTTCAAAGGTGGCGGTATAGAGCCCCATGCTCCAGAACACGAATCCCCCCTGAATCAGCTGTCCAGCCCCGGTGGCGAACACGATCCACCACCCGGGGTAGATGCCCTGGCGGGTCGATGCGGTTGAGCGTGGCGTAGCTGGCTGATCTGAAGGGGAGGACATGCTTATTGTTGTGTCCCGAGGCCGGGTAATGCCGCACACCTTAGGCGCTTTGTGGCACCATGGCAAAGACAGTCTCAGCCCGTTGGAGCTCGCCATGCGCCCCCATAAAACCCTGCGCGGACACATTCATTACACCAGTAGCAAGCCCGGTCGCGAGGGGGTGGAGCGCGGTCGTGAGCACTTCGCGATCACCGTGCACGGTGATGGGCGCCGCACCCTGCGCGCGCACTGCGAGATCGACGACGAGCCCAACGTGCTGCGCGATGTCACGCTCACCAAGAACAAGAACTGGGACACGCTCGACGCCTTTGTGCGTTTGTCGCTCGGTGACGAGCAGCAGGGCAGCAGCTGGTTTTACTTTGGTGACACTGGTGCCGACTGCGAGGGCTGGACCCATGAGCGCGGCCGTTTTTCAGAGCACGAGGCCTACGATGAGC
>Ga0181562_10001957_pt1 | contig 16045 bp, 9 predicted proteins | sample 011ome_26_FD_139344 | JGI IMG/M metagenome (GOLD analysis project Ga0181562, IMG submission 139344) | Coastal salt marsh microbial communities from the Groves Creek Marsh, Skidaway Island, Georgia - 011511BT metaG (megahit assembly) | ecosystem: Environmental > Aquatic > Marine > Intertidal zone...
CGGTGCAAGGAATGAAAAAGATTATTGATGCCATCGTTGAGAACAGCCTCGATCGCGAAGAAGCAAAAGTGATCGCCGATCAGTGTTGGAATTCGGATGACCTTAAAGAGGGTTTGAGTGCTCAGAAGGAGAAAAGAGAGCCTCTTTTTAGAGGGCGTTAGCGTAATTCTCTAGTCTCGGAACGAGTGTAACGTCTCCGTCTCCGGAACAGCTTTTCTGTTAAGTGCGCTTTCTCGAACGCGCGTTGGAGCTGAGTTTTATAAGGCTTGTGTATCGATCATTACCTCTACTGCATGATGTTCCGACGCGAGTTTGATTTGCGCTTTTAGATTCTGACGCAAGAGTCTGATCCGGGCATTTCCCATGGGGTCGGATCCGAAACGGAGCGAATGGCTGCAGCTCACTCTGATACCGAGCTCATTTCCTATTTCAAAAAAACTAAGCGTTAAGGCGATGCGAGAGATTCGACGCTCACGGAGGTGAGCTGTCGACCATCGTGCGAGCTCAACGACTAGGGCGTATATTCTGAGGGTCAGATCAGAACTAATGTAAGGGCTTGGAGATTCAGTCAATCCGATGCACTGAAGGCCTCTTTGCCGCGTTTCCTGAGACACGATTTCGAGCGCGAGGTTTCCGATTGCTTCGCAGCTGACCTCAGTTATGTAGTGACCTAAGATCAGCCTTTCATTTGCTTCGGACATCTCTCGGAGCCAATTCGTTAGATCAGCGCCAACGTAGGCTGGCGCGATAAGCTCAATATCTTGCATAAAGCGCTTGAGTAAGCGCGTTTGATTCTCTACCGAGCGCGTGAGAGTGCTGTTGCGCCTCTCGATAATAGCCATTTGATCTTCAGAGGCATCGACCATTTCTTTTGACAGTACAACGGCGCGAAGGTGTAGTTTCACGGTATCGTAATGCCGTTTAGCCAAAACCAATCCCCATATGACGAGACACAGATAGGCGGTATAAGCCCACCAAGTTCGCCACCAGGCCGGGTTTACAGTTAGGTCGAGTGTAATTTCCTCGTCGCTCCAAACGCCCAGCGAGTTTGCCCCTCGCACACGTAATTTGTACTCCCCTGGTGGCAGATTTGTGTAGGTGGCACTGCCATTGACCGCACCGTCTACCCAGTTGGTATCGAAGCCCTCTAACTTGTATTCGTAGCGATTCTGTGATGGATTGATGTAGTCCATCACAGCGAAATCAGCTTTAAAGTGATAGGCCTTATGTGACAATTCAACGGAGGTGATTTCCTCTGCAGCTATAGTCAGATCTAAAGACTCACCATTTACAGAAAATCCAGTGAAATTGAGAAGCGGTGGTGAGTCACCGCTGACGCCTGTCTCGCCGTCCCAAAAAAGCAATCCGCCTGAGCCACCAAAGACGAGCTTTCCATCGGGTGTTTTGCCCGATATCCCGAATTCAAATTCAAAATTGGGGAATAGATTGCGAATTCGAAGTTGTTTGAAATCTGTTGGGTTTGCGAGGTCTGAGTACCACAGTGAGCTTGCTGTTGTGAATGCTAGGTGGGTGTCTGTTGAGTTGATTGCGTAGACTTCATTGTATCGGGAGTCAGCACCGATTGAGGCGGCAGCTGCTGATCTTATAGCGAGAAGATCTATGTCTGATACAGTAAGTCCACCAGAGGTGCCTAAGAAGATTTTTTTATTAGTTGGTAGCGCGTCATATAAGACCGACTTGCCCACCTTTATGGTCTTTTTAATCTTGATCAAAAATTCGAAATTTTGCTTTTTAAGGGTAAGTAGCGTCAGTTGTCCTGAGCCAATCGCTAGAATCTCACTTCCAGATTTACTTATTAATTTCGTTATTGGGAAGTCTAGTTTTGATATAAAGGAGATATGGGGAGTGGCGGCGCCGATATCAATTAAGAATATTTCGCCATGCAGATTTGCTCCGAGAATTTTAGAGCTATCGACGGGCGATAGTGTGATAAGACCGTCAGCGCCAACTTCATTTAGTAGCGGCTTGCATATACGAGCTTCAAAGCTCGGCGACAGAGAAATTATGCAGTGTTGTTGATTCCGCCCACCGATAACCAAAGTATTTTGGTGTGCTATTAAGCTCATGACCTTTTGTTGAAGATCGATACGCCATTTTAGCTTTCCAGATATGTCATAACCTAGGACTGAGTCCTCGGTGAGAATGAACAGTGAGTCTGTTGTTGCGTCAAAAGCTAAAGCCGCGATTTGATCATTTGCGTCTAATCGTAGCTCTTGCCGATCAATGAATTCAGGGCCAGGAAAACCTATATAAAGTCCTCTATATGTGCCGATTATTAGCGCACCAGACTGCGTTATTTCTAAAGAGGTAACTTCATTGTCATCAAAAGCTGAGTTGCTTGCGTCAAAAATTGTCAGCTGCCGACCAGCATGATGAATGAGCCCTACGCTCGTGGCAAAAAAGAATTGACTATCTTCAGTCACAACAGTGTCGTTCAACGCAATTTCAGTATGATGCTCAAAATTGCGCACATCGATAACACACGTCTCGTCATCGTGACTTACTCTAATGTTAACGTAATCTGTGCTTCTGATGTCACACCGCGCCGGTGTCTCTAGTTTAAACGGTGAGAAATCAATCCCTAAATTTTTGGTATCTACGGTGACTAGAAGCTTTCCATCAGTGATGCCGATATCATCCCCAACGTTTACCAACTTTGTTTTGTAAATATTCAAGTCTGAACCGAGGTCCATTTGATGCTTGGTTAAGAGTAGGTCGGTGTCAGTCCCGTTGAAGCGATACAATCCATCAACGGTTAGAACCCACAGGATATCTTTGGTGCCTGCTTTTATGTCGATTATCGACAGGCTCTCAACTTGACGATTGAAAGCCGATAGCTCAATGATCTGAAAGCGTGAAGACTTATGTACGTTGCTCAATGCGACAGGCTGGAAAGCTATGAGCGACGGGAACAATAATGAGACAAAAAGCCGCGCGATTCTAACCAAATCTTTCCTCTATGGTATCAAGATATGAAGTAATCAGATCAAGGCGTGCGCGTTGAACGTTTTCGGGATCTCTCTCTATCTCTGCGGCAAGTTCTGCAATCCTTGGGAAACCAATAGACAATGAAGCGGATTTCAGTTTATGCCCTAACTTCGAGATTTCCGAATTCTCTGCTTCCAGACACTGACGTGTGAGCATTCGCGTCATGGCGTCGTCGTCGGTTACGAGAATGGTGGGCTTATCGTCCGCTTCGTTTATTTGCATCGCTGATACACTTAGTCGTTTGAATGGCGTCGAGTTAACATTCGCGCTTAAGCATACCGTGATAATGCATCGCATGACAGCCCCCGGTGCTTTGGTGGGCTAGGCGGTCATCTTTTTGAAAAGATGTGGTAACATTCGCGCCCCAGTTAGGTCCCACAGGTGTTTGCATGAGTTTAGCCAACGACAATCTGGAACGCATTCGGCAGCAAGTGGTTGATCATCTTGATCGATCGGAGAAAGCGCAAAAATCCGAAGTCGAGAAACGTGCACTCATGGATTCTATTGCCCGGCGTTTAAAGGCCGAGGACGCCGTCTTGGTTGCGCACTACTATACGGCGCCCGAAGTTCAGGCTTTGGCTGAGGAGACCGGAGGTTTCGTGTCAGACTCTCTCGAGATGGCTCGTTTCGGTCGAGATCATTCCGCGAGCACTTTGGTTGTTGCCGGCGTCAAATTTATGGGCGAAACGGCAAAGATTCTGACGCCCAATAAACGCGTGCTTATGCCAACGCTGGAAGCCACTTGCTCTTTGGACATTGGTTGCCCGATTGATCAGTTCGATGCGTTTTGTAATCAGCACCCAGATCGAACCGTGGTGGTTTACGCGAATACTTCTGCTGCGGTAAAGGCCAGAGCGGATTGGGTAGTGACCTCCAGCATTGCGCTCGACGTAGCAGAACACCTTCACCAAAAGGGCGAGAAAATCTTGTGGGCGCCAGACAGGCATTTGGGAGCATACGTTCAGAAAGCAACGGGCGCTGACATTATTGCTTGGGATGGCGCCTGTATCGTGCACGAGGAATTTAAAGCGCGCGGTATAGAGGACCTCAAGAAAGTGCATCCCGATGCCGTGGTCTTGGCTCACCCAGAGTCGCCAGACAGCGTATTGCAAATCGCCGACACGATTGGATCGACCACGCAAATCATTCAAGCTGCTGTAAATTCGACGGCACGCAAGTTCATCGTTGCCACAGATCAGGGCATCTTTTACAAGCTACAACAGGCCGCCCCGGATAAGACGTTTATCATCGCTCCGACAGCGGGCAACGGAGCGACCTGCCGTAGCTGCGCTAATTGCCCATGGATGGCGATGAATGAGCTCGAGGCTCTGAATCGCGTCTTCGATGTGGGTGGTAACGAGATCTTTGTTGACCCTGATTTAGCGGTGCGGGCCATGACACCTTTGGAGCGGATGCTGAGTTTCAAGGCCAGCTTGTAGTTGCGTTTGGCTGGTTAGAGCTCGTCTAGCTGATCCCGGAACTGATAAACGGCTTTGAGTCGTTCTTCCAGGATGGATGAGGCAACGAAATCTTGTTGCGCCAACTTCAGTGCGTAACGGAACTGTTTCTCGGCTTCGTCCGCCACACCGTGAAGTAAGAAATACTCGCCCCGGCTCTGATGCAGGCCTTGTATGTTGCCCGATAGACCTTGAATCTCAGCAAGCCAATACCATAGCAGAGGGTCATTGCCAATGTCCTTAGCGAGCGGCTCCAGCACGGCTTCTGCGATGTGCGCTTGTTGGTTGGTCATCAGTGCTCGCGCATACGCCAGATTGAGCGCTTTATTCTCGGGGTGAATCCTTGTTTCTCTCGCCAGTCTCGGCAAAATGGATTGAGTGTCTCGAGCTTTTACGGCGACATCCGTTAGGCTCATCAGGTAGGTTTGAGACGATGGTCTCTTTCTAAGAAGGTTTTCCATCACCGCTTGCGCTTCGTTAAAACGCCCGGCTGCAGCTAGGGCCAGTGACAAGCCATACTGATCTGCCTCGTGAAAATCACGCGGTACCTCTAGCCTGGATTTAAACTGCGATACGGCAGTTTCAGGGCTGTCGGCAAGATCGACTTCTACCTTTGCTTTCATCAAATGAAAATCGAGACTGGGTTTGGATGGCACCGCAGGATAACTGCGCAAGCGATTCCGCGTATCGGAAATACGTGATTCTGAGAGAGGGTGCGTTCGCAAAAACTCAGGGATTCGACTACCGCTAGCGAAGCGAGAGGCTCGCAACATTTGCTCAAACATTTCTGGCGTGGCACCGGGGTTGCGGCCAGACTTCGCGAGCGTCTGCATGCCGATTCGATCTGCCTCTTGTTCATTGGAGCGGCTGTAACGCAGCGATGAATCTTGTGTCGCGGCTTGTGTTGCGCTCAATGCAGCAAGACCAGCGTCTGAGCCTGTTGTAGCCATCAGCACCAGACCCGCTAATAAGCCAGCAAGGGCCAGTGGTTGTTGTGTGCGAGCGAATTCAACCCGTCTGGAAAAATGTCGTTGGCTTAAGTGGGCTATTTCGTGTGCCAAAACGGAAGCCAATTGATCTTCGCTTTGGGCGTGCAGGAACAGACCGGTATGTATTCCAATTACGCCACCGGGCACGGCGAATGCGTTCATGGTGGGATTGTTAACGATAACCACCTCGATGCGTCTATCCTGAAGTTCGCTAAATTCAACGAGCTCGAAAATGAGGTTTTCGAGGTAGCGTTGCATGATTGGGTCTTCGTATACATCGACCTGGCTTCGAAAAATCTTGAGCCAGGTGCGTCCGATTTGATGTTCGTATTCAGCTGAAAAGAGCGTGCCGGCGCTGGAGCCCAAATCGGGAATTTTGAGATGTCCCGTGCCCTGAGCGCTTACAGAAACCGAAACACTTAAACAAGCGAGTAGGACGCAACGCTTGAAAAAGTGTGCAAGCCGTTTTGAAAGGCAGGTTGCCGAAAACACGTCGTAATAATTCCCAATTAATGATGCCGCTTTGGCTGAGTATAGCAATATCAAGCTTTCTTGCCCTGCTATAAGACCAGTCGATGCATAAGAAAGTTCAGTTGATACCTTTCACGAGATGGAATGCGTATAATCACCGAGCGAAGTTAATGTACTGATGGAAGTCTGGTGGCAGCTCAAACGATTGATGCGCGAAATATGCGATGCCCGATGCCATTGTTGTTGGCGAAACGAGCCTTGCTTCAAGGTTCAGAGGGTGATGTGCTGGTCGTGCTCGTTTCAGATCCTGCCTCGTGGCGAGATTTTCATGCCTTTGCTCAGGTGTCTGGGGAGCAAATGACTGCAACTCGAGTGTCAGAAAACGAATTTGTCTATCGGTTTGACCGCTAGCTTGGCCTGCTGAGGGAATATGCTCGATATTTTTAAAAAATGGTATGAGCGCTACCTGTTCGAAGAGGAGTCGGTGCTGTTACTGGTGCTGATTGCGGTTACTTTGTTCCTCATGATGACCTTGGGCGCAGTCATGGCCCCGATTGTATCTGCGGTCATCTTGGCCTATTTGGTTCAGGGTGTTGCTACACGCATGCAGGGGTATGGCTTTCCGCGGTGGTTGGGAATTGCAGCCGCCTATTCACTTTTTGTGAGCGTATTCTTTGGTTCTATTCTTGGGCTGTTTCCGCTCATCTGGCGCCAGCTCTCGGCTTTTGCGACAGAATTTCCTAAATTTGTGAAGCAAGGCCAATCTTTGTTAAGCGTGTTACCCGAACGCTACCCACAGTTTGTCTCAGAAAAACAGCTCGCAGAGTTGATGTCGCTGTTGCAGCGAGAGTTTGCAGGATTAGGCCAGACGATTTTTGAGTTCTCAGTTAGTTCAATACCCAACCTGTTTGGCATTCTGATCTACCTGATTCTCATACCGTTACTGGTCTTCTTTTTTCTGAAAGACAAAGAGGAAATTACCGGCTGGCTTTCCAGCCATCTGCCCAAACAGCGTCCTATGTTGCGTCGAATTTGGGCCGAAATGGACATGCAGATCGCCAATTATGCCCGCGGTAAAGCAATCGAGATTCTGATTGTGGGCGGGGTGAGCTATGTGTCCTTCGCCTTTCTGGGTCTAAATTATGCGGCCTTACTTGGTTTGCTGGTGGGCTTGTCTGTCATCATTCCGTACATTGGTGCGACCCTAGTGACTATCCCGGTCGTGCTCGTTGCATTCATTCAATGGGGTATCGGGAACGAGTTTTATACGGTCGTCATTGTCTACTTTGTTATTCAAGTCTTAGACGGTAACGTTTTGGTTCCTTTGCTGTTTTCTGAAGCCGTAAACCTACATCCCGTGGCCATCATTCTGGCCGTCTTGTTTTTTGGTGGTATCTGGGGTTTGTGGGGGGTGTTTTTCGCGATTCCCCTAGCAACCTTGATCAAAGCGATTATGAATGCGTGGCCAGTGCCTGAGGCTTACGCAGCAATAAATAAAGAAACTTTAGGAGACTGAGAATGCTCAAAAATGTCATCAAGTCTGGTTTAGGTAGTTTGGTTCTGGTGCTCATGCTTGTGGGTTGCAGTCAAAGTGATCAAAACGCCGACCAAGATCAGGCGACTGGAGCTGCAGCTTTGGCTGATCCGAACCAGCCCGTGGCAAGCCCGATCGATGATCGCGCTTATCGGGCCCTAACACTGGACAATGGTCTGCAGGTTCTCCTGATTTCTGACGTGTCAACACAAAAAGCCGCTGCGGCGCTCGACGTTTATGTCGGTAGCGGTGATAACCCAGAAGGTCGCGGGGGGCTCGCACATTTTTTAGAGCACATGTTGTTCCTCGGTACCGAGAAATACCCAGATCCTGCTGAATACGAACAGTACATTACCGAACACGGCGGTAATCGAAACGCCTATACCTCTTTCGACCACACCAACTACTTCTTTGATATCAATGTGGGTTATCTTCCCGAGGCCTTGGACCGTTTTGCACAATTTTTTGTTTCTCCGAATTTAGATAAAGAGTATGTCGATCGTGAAATGAACGCGGTTCAAGCGGAATACCAAATGGGGCTCAAGAGCGATGGGCGAAGGGGGCTAGATGTTCTACAAACGCTCATGCACGACGATCATCCCTACAGTCAGTTTTCGGTAGGTTCTCTGGAGAGCCTAGCGGACAGGCCGGATGCTCCGATACTGGAAGACCTTTTTGATTTCTATGAGCGATACTACACGGCAGACAACATGCGTCTCGTCGTTTTGGGTAATGAATCTTTAGACGAGTTGCAGGCGCTTGTTGAGAGCTCCTTTGCTGGCGTGCCTGCTGGAAACGTTAAGCATGATCCGGTTGAAGTGCCGATTTTTCCTGAGGAGCTCTTGCCAGCGAAAGTCGCGGTAGACCCCACGGCAGCGAATCGCAGTGTTGAAATGATCTTTCCGATCAAAGACTATCGAGCCGACTACCTCACGAATCCAGAGCGTTATGTGGGGCACTTGGTTGGACACGAGGGGCCAACCAGTCTGCTGGCACAACTAAAAGCAGAGGGTCTGGCTGAATCACTTTCTGCGGGAGCCAGCTTTCGATGGCGGGGCGGCGCGCTATTTTATATCGAAGTCAAATTGACTGAAGCCGGCGTTAAAAACTACCAGCGCGTTGTGCAAATGACGCATACCGCACTCGCCAAGTTCCGCAATGAAGGTGTTCAAGAATGGGTGTTCGATGAATTAAAGCAGCTCTCGGATCTGAATTTTCGCTTCCAGGAAAAAGGCGAACCTATTCGCTACGTAAGCGGGCTGGCCGATACCATGCACGACTATGACAAACCTGATTGGTTGCGTGGTGGTCGCTATCTTGAGACTTACAATGCGGCATTGATCCAGGATTTGTTGGATTCCTTGACCCCCGACAAGGTCTTAGTAACCGTCTCCTATCCGGGTATCGAAACCGATACGTTGTCTCCTTATTATGAAACACCCTATGCCGTGGCGTCGGCTGCGGATTGGTCCATGCCGCTTGCGGAAGAAGATCCAGCGGTGGCAGCCATTGCGATGCCAGATCCCAATCGTTTTATTGCCGAGCGAGTGGATGTCATTGATGAAGAGGGTGCCGGCTCCATACCTGTGCTACGAGACACCAGCGTAGCGGAACTCTGGTTCCAGCACGATAACGAATTTAACGTACCTCGCGGTGCTCTATACGTGAATTTCCGAAGTGAGCAGGTTGCGCAATCGTCGATGACGGATACAGCTTTAGAGCTTTACACGGCTTTGGTCTCAGATAAGGCGAATGATTTTGCCTATGCGGCTCAACTGGCGGGTCTCAACAGTTCTATTTACCGACACGGCCGTGGTTTGAGTCTGCGTGTTAACGGTTACAACGATAAGCAACTCGTGTTGTTGTCGGAATTATTGAGCGTTATGAGGGACATGCCGTTTGACGAAGCGCGCTTTAACAACATCAAAGCGGAGCGAATTCGCCAGATAGAAAACAAGGCAGCGCAGCGCCCAGCTAGCCAAATCATGGGCGCGTTGCGCGAAGCGTTGAATCACTCATCGTGGAGTGATGAAGAGCAATTAGTTGCTCTTAACGCACTCACCCTGGATCAAGTAAAGACTTCAGCAAAGGCTTTTTGGACCAGTGTGCAACCGCAAGTACTTTTGTACGGAAACTATTCAGAAGGCGACATTGCGAAAACACAGGGCGCGCTCAAGAATCTCGCTCCACAAACGGATGTAGAGTTGCCGAGTTTGCGCATCACACAACTGCCCAGTGATAAGCGACAGCAGCTTACTCAGGTCCTAGAGCATAACGATTCAGTAATCAGCTGGTATTTGCAGGGGCAAGACCGCTCAGTAGAGCAGCAGGCACTGTATGCTTTAACTGGCCAGGCCCTAAAATCTGGATTTTTCCAACAACTCCGTACTGAACAGCAGCTGGGTTACATTGCCAGCGCGTTTTCTTGGAGCCAGAGTCGTGTACCAGGGCTTGTTATGATTATTCAGTCACCTTCGCATTCAAGTCAGGCGGTCAAATCGGCGATCGATGGTTTCTTAGCTCGCGTACCGACCGACATAACGGAAGACGCTTTCAGTCGTCACAAAAGTGCTTTAGTTGCTGAAATCGTCGAGCCAGACAAAAATCTGAGTGAGCGGGCTGAATTCTTGTGGCAATCATTAGGTGAAGGCGATACCAGCTTTGCGTCGCGGGAGGCACTTGCTCAGGCAGTACAGGCGATTGCTTATGCAGATTGGCGCGCTTTTTTTGAGCGCGACATTCTGGGAGCGAAACGCTCTTTGCTGGTGGTTGCGCCGGGCAAGTATGCCGAAGTTCCGTCTGAGCAGACCCTCTTCGAGACGCCAAAAGCCGTGAAAGAGGCGAATTCAGCCTTCGCAATTGAATTTTGATTTTGAAAATTTACTACAAAGAACGGTCATTTTCTGTCGAAAATGACCGCAAACAAGACGGTTTACGTTGAGAATCTGGTCAATTATGTAATATTATTACATTTTGCGCGGACGAGATGCCTCGCGACAACCTGATTGCTTTGGAGATTTGAGCGCATGATGCAAGACACCGATCCACAAGAAACACGAGAATGGATTGAGGCTTTAGACGCGGTGGTTCGCGCCTCGAGCCCCGAGCGCGCAGGTTTTCTGCTTCGCGAACTGGCGAAGCACGCCACGCAGGAGCGGTTGCCGTTACCACCAGCAATCACAACGCCATTCCGCAATACCATTCCGGTCTCTGAAGAAAAAGCGATGCCGGGTGATTTGTTTATGGAGCGCCGTATTCGCTCGCTGACCCGTTGGAATGCGCTCGCCATGGTGATGCGAGGCAACGATAACGACGAAGGCCTGGGCGGACATATATCGAGTTTCAGTTCTAGTGCCACGCTGTACGATGTGGGGTTTAACTATTTCTTTAGAGGAAACGAAAACGGTCAACTGGGTGATTTGGTGTTCTTCCAGGGACACAGCGCGCCGGGTATCTATGCACGCTCGTATTTAGAAGGCCGTTTAAGCGAAGAGCAGCTTGATAATTTTCGTCGTGAGGTTGATGGCAACGGGCTTTCCTCATACCCGCACCCCTGGTTGATGCCCGACTATTGGCAGTTTCCTACGGTATCGATGGGCTTGGGGCCGATTCAGGCGATTTATCAGGCGCATGTAATGAAGTATCAGCAAAAGCGCGGCTTGGTCGATCATGGCGATCGTAACATCTGGTGTTTTATGGGCGATGGCGAATGCGACGAGCCCGAATCGCTGGGTGCTATCTCGATGGCAGGTCGTGAGGGGCTCGGCAATCTGACCTTCGTTATCAACTGTAACTTGCAGAGACTCGACGGTCCGGTTCGCGGTAACGGAAAGATTATTCAAGAGCTCGAGGGTATTTTCCGTGGCGCTGGCTGGGACGTTATTAAAGTCGTCTGGGGTCGTCGTTGGGATCCTCTTTTGGAGAAAGACGAAAGCGGTCTTTTGCAAAAACGTATGGACGAGGTCTGCGACGGTGAACTGCAGAACTACAAGTACAACGGCGGCGCCTACACGCGTGAGCATTTCTTCGGCAAATACCCCGAGCTGCTTGAGCTTGTGAAAGATTTGTCTGATGAAGAGATCATGTACCTCAATCGAGGCGGTCACGACCCCTATAAGATCTATGCAGCGTATGCTCAGGCGGTAGCGCAGCGCGAACGTCCTACAGTTATTTTGGCCATGACCGTCAAAGGTTACGGCACGGGCGAGGCGGGTGAGGCGAACAACGAAACGCACTCGCTGAAGAAGTTGGACATGGACAGCTTGCGGGCTTTCCGTGATCGATTTGGTATTCCGATTAGTGACGATGAGCTTCAGCATGTGCCGTACTATCGGCCGTCCCCCGAGAGCCCTGAAATTCGCTACATGATGCAGCGGCGTCAAGAGCTACAAGGTGTTATGCCCAGTCGCCACAGCGCGGTTGAGCGTCTCGCTATTCCGCCACTGGAGTCCTTCAGTTCGCAGCTGGCTAGCAGTGGGAAGCGCGAAATTTCGACCACTATGGCCTTTGTTCGAATTCTGTCCACTCTTGTCAAAAACAAACAGATGGGCGAGCGGGTTGTCCCTATTGTCCCCGACGAAGCCCGAACCTTCGGAATGGAGGGCATGTTCCGTCAACTTGGTATCTACAGTTCTGTGGGTCAGCGTTACACGCCGCACGACGCTGGGCAAATCATGTTCTATAAAGAAGACGAGCGTGGTCAAATCCTTGAGGAAGGGATCAACGAAGCGGGCGCAATGTCAGCCTGGCTCGCCGCGGCGACATCGTTCAGCACCAGCCGCTATACCATGGTGCCTTTCTATATTTTTTACTCGATGTTCGGTTTTCAGCGCATTGGCGACTTGGCCTGGGCGGCCGGGGATAGTCAGGCGCGCGGTTTCTTGATCGGCGCTACGGCGGGTCGCACCACGCTGAATGGTGAAGGTTTGCAGCATCAGGATGGTCACAGCCATTTGATGGCGTCGACCATTCCCAACTGTGTGAGCTACGATCCCGCTTATGCTTATGAGCTTGCTGTGATTATTCAGGATGGTTTGCATCGTATGTATGAGGCCGGCGAAAATTGCTTCTACTACATCACGACCATGAATGAGAATTATCACCAACCAGAAATGTCCAAAGGTGTAGAACAGGGCATCATAAAAGGCATGTATCCTCGAAACCTATCGAAGAAGCGCGGCAAGAAGCGCATTCAGCTAATGGGTGCCGGGACCATCCTACGGGAAGTCGAAGCCGCCGCTGAAATGCTTGAGCAGGACTACGGTGTTGCCGCAGATGTCTGGAGCGTGACCAGTGTCAATGAGCTGGCGCGCGAGGGTCGCTCTGTCGAGCGTTACAATCGTTTGCACGAGGCCAGTGAGGCAAAAGTCGCGTATGTCACGGAGTGTCTGTCAGAGCGCGGTGGCCCCTGCGTTATTGCGACGGACTACATTCGCGCCTATTCTGAGCAGTTAAGAGCGTTTGTGCCGGAGCGTTATGTCGTACTCGGTACGGATGGTTACGGCCGCAGCGACACGCGATCTAAGTTGCGTGACTTCTTCGAGGTGAGCAAAGAATGGATCGTGTTGGCTGCGCTCGATGCCCTAGTACAAGAAGGCCAGCTTGACAAAAAAGTGGTACTAGAGGCGATGCCCAAGCTCGGTATCTCTGCCGATAAAATTGATCCGATGAAAGCCTAGTTCATTCGCAAGGGAAACGTTATGGCAAAGCAAGATGTAGTAGTGCCAGATATTGGCGCCGACAGCGCCGAGGTGATTGAGTGGATGGTTCAAGTCGGGGATCAAGTTGCTGTTGATGACAGCTTACTTGTACTCGAATCTGATAAGGCATCTATGGAAGTGCCGTCTACGTTAGCAGGCACGATCACGGCCTTACTGGTCAAGTTGGGTGATTCTGTCTCAGAGGGAACGGCAATCGTCTCGGTCGATGTTGCCGGCGACGCCACCAGCGAGTCAAACCAGCCGCTTAGCGAACCTAAGGCGGCTGAGCCCGCGTCTGCGCCGCCCGAATCAGAGGTGGCCAATACACCAGCCGTTGATGCGCCCAGTGCCAGTGCGTCTGCAGAAGTTGAGGCGCGCGTCCCTGATATCGGTACTGACGATGCTGTCGATGTTATTGAGGTTAACGTAGCCGTGGGTGATGCTATAGCCGAAGGCGACACACTCATTGTGTTGGAATCGGATAAAGCCTCCATGGAGATTCCTGCCGAGGTTGCAGGCACCGTCAGTTCACTGAACGTAAAAGTGGGGGATTCACTCAGACAAGGCGATTTGATTGCGATTGTTCAGAGCGCCTCTGCCGCTCCTGCTGTGGCTCCTCAGTCGAAAGACGCGGTACAACCAGAGGCAGCTATTGCCTCGGTTTCGTCCCCTTCTGCCTCTGTACCTGCTCCGGCTAAGTCCGCTCCGAGCCCTCAGATTCCCAAGGCGGCTCCCCCTGCGGCCAGTGCTCGCGACGCCGCATCGATTTACGCGGGGCCGGCGGTAAGAAAGCTGGCGCGTGAATTTTCAATACCTCTTGCGGAAGTGGCGGGTAGCGGACCACGAGGTCGTATACTCAAAGAAGATCTGCATGCATTCGTGCAGAAACGACTTCAACAGCCGGCGACGAGCACGGTAGCGGCAGGCGCGGGCATTCCCGCAGTGCCTGCAGTCGACTTTTCCGCCTTTGGTCCCGTTCGTGAAGAACCCCTCTCAAAGATTGGTAAAGTAACCGCCACCAATATGCAGCGCAGTTGGTTGAACGTACCGCACGTTACTCAGTTTGACGATGCAGACATAACCGATCTTGAAGCTTTCCGTAAATCGCTTAAAGATGAAGCGGCTGCAAAGGGTACCAAACTGACGCCTCTGCCTTTCTTGTTGAAAGCCTGTGCGATGGCTTTAAAGGACAACCCGAAATTTAATTCTTCGCTATCCGCAGATGGCGAGTCGTTAATCTATAAAGATTACGTTCACATTGGCTTTGCGGTCGATACGCCAGCGGGGCTGCTCGTTCCGGTTATCCGTGACGTAGACAAGAAAGGTTTGTGGGAACTCGCCGCCGAAGTTCTTGAGTTGGCTGGCGCTGCACGAGATAAGAAATTGAAGCCGGCACAAATGCAGGGGGCATGTTTTACCGTATCAAGCTTGGGCGCTCTGGGCGGTCGCGGCTTCACGCCAATCGTAAACGCCCCTGAAGTCGGGATTCTCGGTGTCGCGAAAGCGCAAGTTCAGCCTGTCTGGGATGGTTCAAGCTTCGTGCCCAGAACGATGCTTCCCGTTTCTCTGTCTTATGATCATCGTGTCATTAATGGCGCGGATGGCGGACGGTTCATGAATCAGGTCGTGGCTATACTCGCGGATATTCGCCGCCTTACTCTCTAGTCCTTAAATACTTTGGCACGATATCTGCTAAATCAGGTTATGTTTAGACTATCGTGCCAAGGCTGATCGAATGACTTCCTCGCATCAAGCTTTAAAACTGTGGCAGAAAGACTTCGTTGATGAGCACAAGTTGCCCGCGACTTATGTCTATGACCTAGAGCGCTCGCTCTCCGCACACGTGACGCCCTCTTTTTTGAACCAATTTGGTGCAGAAAAGACCGAGGTAATGGGCGTTTATGGTGCGCAAGGTTCAGGAAAGAGCACTCTAGCCGCCTATCTCGCGGCCCGATTTCAAGCGGAGTTTGGCCGCAGTGTAGTAGTGCTCTCCATTGATGATTTTTATCTTACCCGCGGGGAGCGCGGAGATTTAGCGGAGAACGTCCACCCATTGCTGCTAACCCGGGGGGTTCCGGGAACGCACGATGTCCCCCTTTTGTTGCAAACTCTAGATCGTCTTTGCGACTTTACTGGCCCGGTGAGTATACCCCGCTTCGATAAGCTGGAGGATGATCGCGTTTCGGTTGAGGCGTTCGACCGAGTTTCCGAACCCGTCGATCTGGTGATTTTAGAAGGCTGGTGCGTTGGTATTACGCCAGAACCCACCGTCAACCTGCTCGCGGCGGTTAATGAGCTAGAGGCGGTGGAGGATGAAACTGGCGCTTGGCGAACCTTTGTCAATAATCAGCTGCGCGACCAATACCAGTGCCTGTGGCAGAGGCTCGATTTCCTTTGGGCTTTGGTTGCACCCAATTTTGAAGCGGTATACGGCTGGCGGTTGGAGCAAGAGACGAAAATGTCGGAGTCACGGGGGTTGCCTTCAATGAGTCCCGCAGAGCTGGCTCGTTTTGTGAGTCACTACGAGCGCTTGACGCGCCACTCGATTGATTCCATCCCCGCAAACGCAGACTTGTGTTGGTTCTTGGATCAAAGCCGGTCGGTAGTAAAAATTGCGCAGAGCGAGGCATCGGATGCCGATCGTTAAGCGGCTCGTATTTACCGATCTAGACGGAACCCTGCTTGATCATGACACCTACGAGTTTGAGCCTGCGGCGTTCGCAGTTGACCAACTGAAACGCGAAGGTGTGCCTTTAATATTTAATTCGTCCAAAACCTTTGCAGAGATGCGTGAGCTTCAGAGGGCTATGGGTTTGGTCCCGAGCCCCATGATTGCCGAAAATGGCGCGGGCGTATTCTTGCCTAAGCAGCAGTTCGAACGTAAGA
>Ga0181562_10001961_pt1 | contig 16029 bp, 8 predicted proteins | sample 011ome_26_FD_139344 | JGI IMG/M metagenome (GOLD analysis project Ga0181562, IMG submission 139344) | Coastal salt marsh microbial communities from the Groves Creek Marsh, Skidaway Island, Georgia - 011511BT metaG (megahit assembly) | ecosystem: Environmental > Aquatic > Marine > Intertidal zone...
ATATATTCGAAGATCACCACCTTCGAGCGTTCTGATATATGGTTCAGATCTAAATCCTAATAAAGTTTCTGCATTAATAAGTGTGTCACCTGTACCAAAGAAGGTGTTGCCGAATTCTTGATCAAACTGCAGCTGACTCGTGTTTGATATAGTTTCTTTCTTCCATTCTTCATCTCTTCCTGGTACATCCCACCAATCGACTCTAAATGAAATAAATTCATTAATTTTTTGTACTGCACCTTCCCAGATTTTATGAAATTGGTTGCCAATGCCGTTAGCAGTAGATGTAATAATAACCTTTGTGTTTTTACCGGCTGAGACAACTGGATATGTTGAGGTATAAAATTCATTTGCTCTTTCTACAAATGCAAACTCATCTAGGTAAAGTAGGTTGACAGACATGCCCCGAATAGAGCTGCCACTAGTAGCAGCAGCGATAATACGTGAATTGTTACTAAACTCTAATGAACCCTTATTAAGTGCCTTCGAACCTGGCTGTAAAAAGAAAGGAACATTTTCCAGCATGAGCGTGATACGAGATAGCATTTCCCGAGCAGTTGCCCCCTTGTTCGCAAGAACCGCAATTGTTTTTTCCGGATGGAAGAGCGCATACCAGAGGAGGTACGCGCACGCCGAGATTGATTTTCCAGACTGGCGGCAAGCAAGAACGATTGAGAAACGATGGTCATTGAAATGTCCAAACATCTTTTTTTGATAGGGATATAGTTTAAACGGTACTAAACCTCTATCAAGTGAAATTACCTTGACATAATTTTCTGCGAAGTATATGGGGTCAGTCATACACTTCTTATATTCTTGTAATAATTCGGGAGACCAAACCTGGAGAACACCGTCTCTCTTTACATTTGGATTTCCTAAATATGAATCATTCTGTTGGAGTGACATCAATTAAATTTTCATCTTCACTATTCATCATTTTTTGTAGATCAGCTGTCGTTAAATAAAGATTATTTGTAGTCTGATTGCCGATTTGTTTCGGCTCTTCATTCTTATTCATATCTTTTTGTTTTTTATTCAGATCCATTAATTTGTCATTTACATCAGATATATTTTTAATCATTCCAGAAAGAACTTCATATGCTCTTGGATGTTCACTTTCTCGAGCAACTTCAATCATCATTTCTAAACTTTCTCTACCTTTTTCTATGAGATCATAGTAAGTTTGGCGTGAGTAATCATAGTCTGTTTGTACGTTTTTATTTTCAATATCACTCATGTTTTTTAATGGATTTTAGAATCCACCTCCACCACCGCTGTCAAGAACAACTGCTCCAAGAGTTGAAACAACCAAATAATCTCCATTTCCATCTAACACTGCTAGACATGGAGATCCTGCATCACCATCTTGCACATAGATAAGTTCACCTTCTGAACCACCAGTAGGTAAGGTTGCGACTGTATAAACAGTAAGCTGAGTTCTACCAAGATCAGGTTTATTAGTTAGATCGTCATAGTCACCAGAAGTCGCTACTGTAGAAAAGGTAGGCTTATTGGAAATATCAGCCCATGCTCCAGAAAGCGCAACTGTAGCTAATGTTGGTGTATTAGACAGATCATTATATGATCCTGAAGTAGCCACTGTTGCAAGCGTAGGGGCATTTATCAAATCGCTATATAATCCAGTTGTTGCTATCGTAGAAAACGTCGGGACATCTGTCAGGTCATCATGAGAACCCGTAGTTGCGACTGTGGCTAAAACCGGTTTACCTGTCAGATCGGCATATGCGCCACTGAAAAGTGTAGGTTGATTTGATAGATCATTATATGATCCTGAAGTAGCCACCGTTGCAAGAGTAGGTTTGCCGGTAAGATCTGCATATGCACCACTAAAAAGCGTAGGCTTGTTACTTAGATCATTATATGATCCTGAAGTAGATACTGCAGCAAGAGCAGGTCTGTTAATGAGATCTGTATATGATCCAGATGTTGCAACTGTAGATAAATTCGGTATACCGGTGAGACTAGCATATGCGTAGCTTTGTCTAGATTGTATATATGCTGCATTAATTAATTGTGTCGCATTTCCGGAATCAAATTGTGAAACACCACTAATCAGTCCTTGAAGGTACGTAAAATTATTATCCATTTCGGCATGTGTGAGCATATCGCCTTTTGTGGATCTAAGTGTAAGTGCCATTTTATTCTCCTAATTAATTTTAAGCACTATCAAATGCTAAGTCGATATCTGTGTCAAATCCATAATCACTATCTGGCATGCCAATTGTACTCAATGGATCTGGATTAATTGTAATAGTTTCTAATATTCTATCTGAATCCTGATTTATAAGGTATACATCAGCGATAGATTTTCTAATAACTTCACCTTCACCAATAGGACCAAAGAAACTTAATTTCATTTCGAATTCTAATGTATATATGATTGTTCTACGTTGTTCCATAGGCGCATCATAATCATCGGTAAAGGATACGCCGGTGATAATAACAGGAATATCTTCTTTAAAGTCAGGATATTTTTCAGCAAATGGTTTAATAGTCAAGGTATACTGTGGATTAAATGTAGGTAAAATTTGTTCTACGATTTGTAACGCATCATCCTGACTTTTGGCGTATATATTTAACTGAAAATTAATATTATACGGTACCGGCGAATAAAACTTCTGTCTAGTCTGAGGTGTTGACCCTAAAGTTTTAAAATTACTTACCTTTGTCAATTGTCGAGTAAGATCATAACTAATTTGAGTAATTTCAAATGACATGCGTGGCAGTTTGACTGCAATTTTTGTGTCGTTATTTAAATCACTATTTTCTCTTAGTCGCTCTAAATACTTCTGTTTCGGTGCGTATGCCAAAGGAACTTTTAATTGATTGAGAACACCGCCTGCAGCATCTTTACGAACTACATATATGTTATTGAAAAGCCGCCCAAATATAGCAACCGACTTGCGAATCTTTTCATGATAGAAATAGGTACCAAACATTATTGATTCTCCGGATCACCAAATGGGTTATCTTCACTAAAGTCAAGGAAATCATCTACAAATTGTTCAGTAAATAATTCATTCTGTTCGCCTTCAGATAATGTATTTATTTCAGTAGCAGATATGACTTCTAGACCTATTGAATAGGAAGGATTTGTTTTACTAAGTCGACTACTTAATACTGTAGGATTGCTTGCAGTAAATGTAGTAAATTTACCGTCGTCTGATCCCACATGAGCAAGATATAGATAACGATTTAAATCATTGGAAGAATCAAGTTGATATCTCTGAACCTCACCTCTCATAATAACACCTGAAGACAGAGTCTGGGTTACACTATCTCCAATTTCGTATGAGCTATCAAAGTTTAAAGATCTTCCGCTTGATATTGTAACAATAGGTGCAGAATCATAACCAAATCCTCCGTCGATTACAAATAAACCATTTACTTCTCCAATTGAGCTATCAATAGTTGCTCGAGCAGTGGCTCTTTTATAATCAAATCCAACTTTAATTTCCGGAACTTGGTTATAATAGTAATCATCGCTATCAACAGGAACTCGAGTTGACCAAATATTATCAAAGATAGGTTGAGCAGATTTTTTTGTAAATGTAAAGTGGTCAAATTGTCCAGTAAAACTTTTACTTGGGATTTGAATTCCTGGTTTAGTAGCAATAGGAGAAATATTAGCTAAGTCTTTACCAACTCTAAAAATGTCACCACTATCATAAGGTGGGTTTAATTCAATATTTACATTAGTGCTTGGACCTATTTGTGTATTAACATTTGCTCTAAATGTATTTTTTAATAATTCAAAATGAATAAAATTCCATGCACCCGAATCAAGCGGAAGACTCGTATTAAAAACAGTCTGGGTTACTCCAACTGCATGTGCATCTTGATAGATAGTTGAATCAACGTTGAATACCATACCCGCATAACCGTAACTATCCATAACAATTCTAAAATCATCTGACCACAGAATTGTAGAAGCTTCAATGAATGTCGGTTTAATCCAAAATGCTATCTCAGCAATTTGTTGATTTATACCACCATAGCTATCTGTAAGAGTAGCAATAGTACTAGTATTAGAAGAATCATGTACTAAGGAGCTATAACCAAATTTAAAATCTTGGCTATCAATTCCGGCATAATCACTATCGATATTAGGAAATGACAAATGCACAGACGGATTATACTGATAGTAATTTCCGGAATCTGTAATTGTTAAACTAGTTACTACACCCATTACGTAATACTCGCTGTTCCAGTTGCATTCCTAGGAGCTTTTAGAGTCACTTTATACTGGTATGCATATTTTCTTTCGATGTCATCGATACCTTGAACTCCCGTATCGAAATCTTCACCACTATATTCAAACAGAGTACAACGCATTTTATAGACAGGTAAATTTTCTATTTGATAAAATGGCTGTTCATGTTCAACATGCTGAATTTGAAACATTTTATTTGTTAGAGGAATATAAATGAGGTCACCTTCAGCCGGCCTCTCAACTTCAATTGCATTATCTGGTCTTCTTACTTGTGTAGCAAATCTTTGCTTAGACACCACTAGTGTTACTTCATCTCTAATTTCAACGCCAAAACGGGTATAGAGATCACCTTCACCGTCAAATCCTTCTACATTCTCGATATACATTTCAATTTTATGAGAATGAGGAAATAGAGATGCTACGTCGTCTCCAAGTAATTTATCTTCATTTACTAAACTTCTTGGTAGGTAATAGATATCCTGTCCATAGATCTTAAGAGCCTCAATAACGAGGTTCTCGTATAGATCCATTTCTGATCTAACCTTTTCAGAGAAATATAAATTACGAGCCATAAAGTTAACCTACAAAAAAATCTGCTGGAAATTCGTGCTCGTCTCTAATTCTTTGTCTAAGTGATTCAATTTCTGTAGTAGCATCATCGTACATTTGTCTGCCATTAAATGTTACTCCACCCGGCAACATTACTCCTTCAAATTTCATAAGATTCGATCCCCACTGTTGTTTAATGAGAGCCGTAGAATAATCCTTAAGCCACATATCGTTATAGATCGATGTATAAGTATCGGGATCAATAAGAGTATAAACTTCTGCTACCAAATAATCTCCTGCTATAATATCTTTTGTAGCAAAATCGCCAAAAATATACAGTCTATCTTGATGTCTAGACCAGTGTGTTTGTGGTGTACCATTTAATTTCATATCTAGCATTGAAAGATATTGTTGCATTTGATCATAATAAGCCAAATCTCCAGCAAAATTTTGGAGATCAGCAATATCGTTAAGCATCATTTGATACTTAATATCAAAGAAATTTTGTGAGCCAGAAAATGTACTTGCGACTGGAAAAAGCTTAGATATATAAAGAACATCTGAAGAAATAGGAATATATTCATTTGTAACATCAGTAAAAGTTACTACGTGCTTAAGATAAGTCTTTATAGTAGCATCTGAATGATATTCTTGCCAATATTGAATTGCTTCATCAATACGATCTTCAATTTGGTCCTCATCAACGTTAATTTCCAAGACTGGATCGCCAAGACGACGCTTACAATAATCGATCAGCGTATCTCTGGAATTAGGTGGTGCCATAAAATAGTCTCCGACATGTAAAATTCTTTTGACTATTTATATGTTTTTTGAATTAAACTAGGCCTCAAATTCTGTAGTTGGTGGTGTAAAGTTAGCGGTGTATCTGGCTAAACCTTTTGTGACTCTTAGGTCTTGAATATAACCATTATGTAAATAAGTAGTACTATAGTAACCACCAATAGCCATGTAAGTACCTGCATAATTTTGTGAGTCTGATATAGAAATTTCTTCTGTGCCGTCAATATATAATTTTGTAGTACCACTGCTTCTAACTACAGCAGCATGATACCAAGTATCTGTAGATAACGAAAAAGTACTTCCATTAGTGGCGGAGCCACCTGCATAAATTTGCCATGCAGTTGAATTCCCCCAGCCAAATCCTAATGTCACTGTATAATTTGTGTCTAAACCACTCGCGTCTGATCCAATTTGAAATATTCCTCTATGGTTTGTATCTGACTTATTTACCCAGCATTCTACAGTAAAATCTCCAGTTCCCAAAGCTAGTAAATCATTGCTATTTGTATTTAAATAATCACCAGTACCGTCAAAATATACTGCAGTCTTACCAAATTTAAGTGTACCAGAATTAGCACCACCAGTTACATTACCTGCTTTAGTTAATCGATTACCAGAACCAGCATCCCAGATATCATTTTTATTTGTACATGTAAGTAATTTTGTATTTGTTATTGCAGTTAAAGGAGCTGTTGGTATGGTAACTGTAGTTTGAGATGGATCATAAACAGCAGTACCATTCACTAATCTAAGATCTGTTATGTATCCGTTATAATCACCACCAGTTCCATTATAACTTCCTATATAAGAAGTACCACTAGATGCTCCATAATTCGTAGATGCTGTATTAGTATCAACCCTAACACCATTTAAAAACAGAGCTTCTGATGTACCAGACCTTACTACTGCAGCGTGATACCATAAATTAGGTTTAATAGTTTGAGCATTGCTTTGCAAAGTAATGGATAAACCGTCAGGAGATACACCGACAAAATTAGTAGAAGAGTTTAAATATAGTTGATAGGTTCCCAGTATAATTAAATTAGGGTGTTGTGTATCTACTGTGATAGAATTAGGTTTAAACCAACATTCAAGAGTAAAATCACCAGTTAAACTAAAATCCGAAGTCATAGTAAATGATAGATAATCACTAGTACCATCAAAGTATACTGAACCACCGTGATCTGCTTTTGTGTAAGGATCATGATCATGCGGGGTAAATCTAGCAGTACTAATACCATCACCAAATACAGTAATTTCATGATTATTAGATGATTTATCTTTAAGCATAGGTGATGAACATGCTAATAATATTGTATTACCATCATTTTCATGAGGTGTTTCTGACGGTGTAAACGCTGTCGTGTACCTTGATCCAGAAGAAATTCGAATATCATACATATACCCTGGCCAGTCGACGTTGGTACCACGAGGGGTGTATTGTACTGCACCTACAGTATTTTGACTTCTACCAAAATAAGCATAGGACGATGTATTCGGTGCTGATCCAGTAGTGTATATAGATGTCCCGTCTTCATAAAGAGTAACAGTTGTACCACTAGCAACTAATGCCAGATGTACCCATTGTCCTACTTTTTCAGTACCTACACTTTGAAACAAATAGCCACCATTGAGATACATATCCCATCCAGTGTTTTTATTAGTAAGTAAAAATCCATTAGTAGGAGATTGTCTATTGTCAAATACTGTCCCAGTAGTACCTGTTGAGACTGTTTTGTAGAACCACAATTCTAATGTAAAACCTGAAGAATTCCACCACGTACCATTGGTTGCTATATAACCATTATCAAATCCTATATAGTCATCTGATCCAGCAAAGGCAACACTATATCCACCAGGATTATATGGTGCGAATGCTGTTGAAGTTACATTACCGTTTTCTGTAATAGTATGATTATTGGTTGAAGCATCAACCTGGTTATCTGTTGTTTCTTCATTTTTCAATAGAAGTGTAGTATAATTGGAATTTTCTATAGTTGTTATAAATGTCAATGTAAACGTAGTTGTACCAGATCCAAATGAAATTCCGTCTGATGCTTTAAATGTAAGGGTAGATGTTTCTGTTGTAGCACTATCTTCGCTTAATGGTGTGATTGTAAACACACTAGAATCTTGACTGATTGTGCCAAGTCCGGCAAATGAACCATCTGATTCAACACTATAAGTCAAGCTAGCATCCGCGTTATCTGAATCTGTAGCAGTAAGAGTAATTACCGTAGGTGTAGATCCATCAATTGCTAATGCAACTGTGCCTGTCGGACTCACAACCAATGTTGGTGTTGCATTAACTAAAGCAACATTATACCAACCTGATCCGTTTGAGATATAAAATCTATTCGTGGAGGATACAAATGCTTGATCGCCAGATGTTAATCCAGTTGTAGGCAAATCATCCAGTGTAGAATATACTGAAAGTCCTACTTCTCCAGCAATTGCAGTTACTTGAGCTGAATCTAATCCGCTACTAAATCCCGTATCTTCTATTGCTGCACTTCTTATTGATGATAATGTTGCCATATTAGTTCTCTATTAGTACCCAACCTTGAGCAGAATTGTAATAAACCAATCCAATACCTGCTCTGTCTATGTTAATTGTTAAATCACTTGCTGCACCTTGAATATTATGACCATTTCGTGATACCGTAATATTATTAGTTGATGCATTTCCTGTTACATCAATAATTCTAATTTCATCACCCATAGTTGCAGATGGTGGAAGTGTCACAGTCTTAGCAGTTGATGTATCAATAAAGAGTCTATCACCTGCAGATGCTGCAACCGGTGTTCCACTTGGCGCGGACCATAGCATCCGATTTGTTCTAATTACATCTGCATTTGATACAAAAGATGCAATTTTAATTTCATCATTGAGATCAGCACCAGTTGTAAGGACAACCGACATACCATTAATTGCAGTATAATCATCTGAATCATTTAGTAATAAACCATTCATAAAGACCTGAATGTTACCAGGCTGATACGCAAGCGATGCACCGGTAAGATCATTACCACTAAAGATTATTTGGCCTGAATCTGCAGTAAACTTATACATATCCATATTCTGACCAGGATTACTAAATACAGATATAGCCAATTCATCGTTAAGTATTGAAGGAGAAGTAAGGGTAATACTTGAACCGTTAATTGCGGTAAAGTCTGTATTCTGTAATAAAATACCATTTAGGTAAACTTGTATTGCACCAGGAACATATGATAAAGTATTACCATTGGTATCAGATCCAGTAAATAAGGTTTGAGCAGAGTCAGCAGTAAATTCATAATTCTTTATATTTGGTGATACAACAACACCCTTACGGTTGATCAGAGTAACAAGATCATTTGAATCTGTAGCAGATACAAGAGTGACTGTGGTACCGGCATTGGTAGAATAATCATCTGAATCTTTAAGCAAAACACCATTTAGGTAAACATCCAAGAACCCATCAGAATAATCAAGTGTAGTACCATTATCATCAGCACCGGTAATTGATGTGATTGGTGTTGGTGTTGTAAAGTAATATTTGTTTTCAACTAATCCACGTTGAGTAAGGATACGGCCACGTTTTTCAACAATAGTAACACTATAACCACTATCAACACCAGTAGTAAATGTTACGGCAGATGTTGATGCTGTATAATCATCATCAGCAACCTGAAGAATACCATTGAGATATACATCCAAATGAGTAGGATCAATTGAACTATGGTTGAATACTGTTTGTGCTGCCGTCGCAGTGTATTGTGATTTTTCATTTACAAATTCACCGCGAGTAAAGTCAACCTTTGTTCCAATATAATCTGAATCAACAGTCGTATTAATTATAGAGATAACAGAAGCTGAATCTGTTGCACTTACTCTACCATTGATATAAGCACTGTCAATAATATTTGTAATAAATGCAGAATCAACTTCGGCATGACCGGCAATAGTTACTGTATCCGTATTTGCATCTGTGGTAATCGTAATGCCAAGACCGGCTTCAAATGTTAATATACCATTTGCTGAATTAGCTTCAATTGAATCTTGACCGCTTACATGGATATTATTAAAGACATTTGTTTGTCTAGCCTGAACATAAGCAGAATCTACTATTGCAAGAATACCAGCCGAATCCTGGAATCTATCACGCAATTGAATGTAAGCACTATCTACAATTGCTTCTACTGTGCCGGCACCTATCCTTGCATTAATATATGCAGAATCAATAAGTGCAATGGCTTCTGCAGAATCAAGAAAATCATATGTTGTTTGTAAACTTTGAATATAGCTAGAATTAACGATACCAGTTACAAACCCAGAATCACGATAAACATCTACCTGGCGTGCTTGTATATAAGCAGAATCGATTAATTGAATAATAGCTGCAGAGTCTGTACCGGCTACTGTTCTTGCCTGAATATATGCTGAATCAATTAGGTTAATTATACCAGCAGAATCGACACCTACAGTATTACCGCCGAATTTAAGAATTGAAAGAACATCACCATTAACTGCAGGATCAGTAAGAACAATCGATGTGCCATTAGATGCAGTGTAATCAGCAGAATCTACAAGAAGAATACCATTAAGATAAACTGCGATATGACCAGCAGAATATTGTAGAGTGTCGGCATCATCATCAGATCCACTAAATGTAGTTTGTCCACCTGTTGCAGTAAAATGATAGAACGTTTGACTAAATGGTATTGCATTAGTATAAATTGAATTACCGCCAAATCTTTGAACGGTAAGAACGTCTCCAGCAACTGATGCATCAGTTAAAGTAATTGATGTACCATTGCTAGCTGTATAATCAGCTGAATCTACAAGAAGAATACCATTAAGGTATATTGCAAGTGCTCCAGCAGTATATACTAGAGTATCAGAATCATCATCAAACCCACTAAATGTGGTTTGACCTGAATCTGCAGTAAAGTGATAGAATTTTTGTGTAATTGGAAGAGTAGCAGAATCAACAACAGAAAGAACATATGCAGAATCTACAGTTCCAATTCCGCCACCACCTGTCGTTTGTCTTGCTTGAATATAATCAGAATCAATAATAGATGTTACAGCAGCTGAATCTATACCACTACCAATATCTCCCTTATCACCAATGATAGATAAGGACATAAAGATTTCATCACCATTTGAGATTTGACCCCATGCATCTCTATCAACATAAGTGATATCTAAAGTTCTATAAGAACCATTATCAGTTTGTCCTGTTACATAAAATTTAGCGTTTGTTGTAGGCGCATCTGCTTTGTAAATAATTACTAAAGCCTTATTAGTATTAGTAGAAACAGTTAATTGATCAAGTAAAGGTGCTATCCCTACTCCATCTTTATCTGTTTCACTAACATAAGCATTATAAGAGCTACCTTCAACACCTGTAGTCCAATCAATGCTGAGCCTAATGTCACCAGATCCAGGATCACCAGCAGTTGTTGAAGTATCAAATCTGTACTTACCACCTATAGCGTGACTTTTTAGTTGTCTCTCTATAACATATGCACTATCAACGATGGCGATGATGTCTGCACTATCAACTGTTCCACCACCGCTACCTAAATCACTATCGTATATTGTGAAAAACGACTGGGTAATATTTGTGTTAGGATATGATCTATTTGCTCCCCAAATAATTCTTAAAGCACCATATTGACCGAGGCCTTGACCTGGACCACCTTCACCATAATTATAATTTGTATCAGAAGATCCGTAAACGCTAGCGCCTCCTGATGCTGTACCATTAGTACTGTATTGACCTGCGCCTCTTACACCACCATCACCACCACCGTCATATCCCTTTGTGGTACCGCCGTCTCCACCAGTACCATTTGTACCCCCTGACGCTCCAGTACCGCCATCAGCTTGTAACAGAACTGTGCTAGAACCTCTATAAAGATATGTGTTACCGCCAGCAGAACCAGTGCCAATTGAGCCAGGAGGATCAGACGGCGCAAGTCCGCCAGAGCCCCGGCTTCCGGCAACAATCTTTAGAGTTTCACCTGGAGTTACTGTAAGAGCCGTGTCATATGCAAGTCCGCCGCCGCCACCAATACCATTTGTTCCACTTGCTGCTTCACCGCCGCCACCGCCGCCACCGATGGCTACTACTGAAATAGACGTTACACCTGCTGGAACTACCCAGTATTCGGTTTTTTCTGGGTTTTCTCCTACAAAAGTAACAGCGTTATAGTCACTGAGATTAGCATCAGTTATATAACCAGCATCGTTTGACCATGTGCTTACTTTTTCTGGTCTATTAATTAGTGAGTTATAGTTATAGCTTTGTCTTAATTGCACATAGGCTGAATCAATATTGCCAGTGAAATCTACTCTTCCAGTGACATATGCAGAATCAACAGTAGAAGTAATAACATTGTTTACTGATGTGTATACCGCCGTTGCTGCATTTTCTACACCGAATATTGGAGGATTTGATCCGAAATAATTACCAGATGATATTTGCTCTCCTAAGAGATATTGATCGTTCTGTCCACCTTGAGTATTAACATTTCGTAATCCACTCCAAACTCTGATTAGATCTACTTTACCACCGCCGGCGGTGAATGCCGCACTAAATCCACCGGGATATCCGGTGGCGTTGAAAAAGTTACCTCTACCCCAACTTAGTGTAACAGCGTTGTTGTTTCGAGTGGCTGTAATCGTATAGTCTGTGCCAGTGATATTATAGTTATCTGCTGGCGCATATGTGTACCCAGCGGCATCTTCAAAAATAAGTATTGATCCAGTAGAAGTTGAAGGAAATACCAGACCGTTAAAAATCAACCTAAAGTTTTCTGCTTGATCATTTGTATTAAATGTCCAAGTTGCAGTATTTGATCCAGTCGCGACAGCAGTTAACTCAAGTGCACTATATGACGCTGCAGAAAAATCTACCCTTTGAGTTACGTAATCAGAATCTATAAGAGAAATAACGCTGGCAGAGTCTAACCCACCGCCTGTCGTTTGTCTTGCCTGAATATAAGCTGAATCAATAAGTGATATAACATTGGCAGAGTCCAATCCAGCGTCAGTGTCATCTAAGATAACAATGTTACCTACCATACCACTGTGTACAGTACATTGGTATACCAGACTTGTAGGCGCGCTCATATCTGGTGTAAAATACATAGTCCCAGTTTGTACGCCGTTATTTGATACACCATTATTATATGTTGTTCCACCAGATGAAAGTCTAATCTGTAATGGATGACCACTAGCATTTACGCTAAATTTATATCTTTTTCCTCTTGTAAGATAAAGTGTAGGATTATCTGCACTGGAACTAAATCCATCGCCAGTAAATGTATAAGCAGATGTACCATTATTTACAATATTAAATACTGTTTCTGGAGGTCTTCTTAATTCAATATAATCGGAATCGATAAGGGAAATAACGCCAGCAGAATCAAGACCGCTGCTAGATGGGACATTAGTAAAATTATTATAATCGAGATAGAATGTACCAGACTGACCGTCAAGAGTATCGGCATCGATGTTTAATGCATCAACATAGGCCTTATTAACAGTAGATGTTACAAGTCCAGAATCTTGAAATCTATCTCGTAATTTAACATATGCCGAATCAACAATAGAAATAACTAGATTCGAATCAAGTCCTTCGGATGCAATAATACCTATAACATCGGCAGAATCGAGAATATTAGATGCAGTAACACTGCCAGTAAAGACAGCATTTGTTCCGGTAATTGTATTTCCGAAAGTGCCTGAGTCAGCTACGACTAGGCCATTTTTGACTTTAAAATCATGGTGCTGTGCCATCGAGTTCCCTATCCGTCGATGTTATATACTTCTATTTATACATCTACATTTATACGAGTTATGTTAATATCCGTATTTGTGTTTGTGGGTGTTACTAGTAGTCTTACGTTTCCGCTATTAATATCTGCATCAATTGTTCCAAGCGAAGAAGCAGTAATAACTTCAGCATATGTTGTCATATAAACAGTAGAACCATCATGCACAAGAAGTATTTCATTTGAATGATAGCCACTGCTATGTGACATTTGAACAATATATTTTGCTGTTCTATATGTTGAAGCAGAGAATGTATCAACAACTTGGTTAGCAGTAGTTGTTGATAGTGCTGTATCTGCATCAATAATATAATTATTGATGAGAGCATTTACCCCGGCAGAATCAATTCCAACATCAGTTTCATCCAAAATAACAATATCACCAACCATACCACTGTGTATAGTACATTGATAGACTAGTGAGGTAGGTGCATTCATAGGTACAGTAAATTCAACAATACCAGAACCACCATTGTTTGTTACACCATCGCCATATGCAGAACCACCATTTGAAAGTCTAATTTCAAATGGATGAGAACCAGGAATATTTGTAAACTTATATGTTTTACCGCGCGTTAGATATAGTTTAGGATCTGTAGCTGATGAAGGGAAACCATCTCCAGTAAATATGTAATTTGATCCATCACCAGAAAGTGAGAAAATAGTTTCTGCTGGTCTTCGAAGTTCAATATAATCAGAATCAATGATAGATGTTATAAAAGCAGAATCGCGATATATGTCTACTTGTCTAGCCTGAACATAAGCAGAATCTACCAATGCAATTATAGCAGCCGAATCGACTCCGCTAGGTCCTGATGCACCAATTAGTGCATTAACTTGTCCCGAGTCTAGACCTATATTATTACCAGAAAGTTTAGCGACTGTCAGTAGGTTACCGGAATCTGTACCAACATCCAATGTAATTGTGTTTCCACCAGATGGAGTATAGTCACCTGCCGAAAGTAATATACCATTAAGATATACGATAATCTTGTCATTACTAAAATCAAGTGTCGTTGCGTTATTATCAGCACCAGTAAATACAGTCTGACCAGAATCAGCAGTGAATTCATAGAGAGTTTGTTTAAGCGGAGCAAATGTTCCAGTATTACCACTTAACGTTTGTATATTAACAACATGGCCAGCAGTTACGCCAGAAGTAAATGTAATAGTCGTTCCGGCACCATTTTGCGTATAATCATCAGAATCAATAAGAAGTAAACCGTTTAGATAAACATTAACTCTTCCTTGAGTATAACTTAAACTTTGACTATTGTCATCAGCACCGGTAAATACTGTTTGTCCAGATGTTGCAGTGTAGATATAGTGTCTTTGCTGAATTGCTTGAGCGCCGGTATCATTACCAGAGAATTTTAGAACTTCAAGAACATCACCACTATCTGCAGCAACTGCAAGATCTACCTGAGTTGAGTTATGTGTATAATCTACACGTGGTAATAAAAGACCATTTAAGTAGACTTGGAATTTATCTGAATCAATATCTAATCCAGTAAATGAAGTCTGACTTGCCGTGGCTACAAAGTTTGTAGTTGACTGCGTAAGAGGAGCAGCAGTTTCATTCAGCTGTCTTGCTTGAATATAAGCACTATCCGCAGTAACCTGAATGAGATTGATTACAGTAGCAGAATCAGTTCCTGCACCAGCTGCACCAGCTCTTGCGGCAACATAAGCCGAGTCAATGATAGATGTTACAGCCGCTGAATCGATACCCGATGTTCTAGCGTTGATGTATGCGCTATCAATTAGTGTGATCACTCCCGCGGAATCTATGAAATTACCAGCAAATCCAGCTATCCTTTGAGTTGGATTAGAACCGTATACCATAATAGTAAATGGAGAGAAGCTACTTGGAGCTCTTACGCCTGAACCGTCATAAAATTCAGCTGTAAATCCATTTACAGTTTTACTATTAATACCAACATGATAATCATCAAATGTTTCTGCATCTGTGACTACAACATAATTAGTATCAGGTTGCGCAGAGCTAAATGTAAAATCAAGTGATCCATTACCTGAATTCCAGTTACTCCAACTAATACCTGTAGCAGATCCATTTGAAGTTGTTGCAACTCTTGCAAACGCAACTGGTAGAATAACAGTAGATGATCCTCCAACCGGGAATCGATTTGAGATATATGCAGAGTCAATTAATCCTAGAGTATTGTCGGAATCGTATTTTGTAAATCCGTCAGAGGTTACAAGAGCAAGAACTGCTGCTGAGTCAACGCCACCCAATGAATTATGAATAGAAATAACATCATTCGAATCAAGAACATTCGGAGCACCAGTTAATGAGCTATATGCAAAGTCTTGAGGAGTTTGCCTTGCTTGAACATAAGCGCTGTCTATCAGATTAATTACTTCAGCTGAGTCTAGCGTATCGACGTCTGTAAGATAACCGGCATCATTAGTAAAATGACTTACGTTTGTAGGTGCACCAGTTAATGAACTATATGCATAGTCCTGTCTTGCTTGAATATATGCAGAATCGATTAATGCAATAACCTCTGCAGAATCTAAAGTGAATGCCTGAATATCAGCACTATCTAAGACATTAGGTACATTGATAAAGTTATTATAGTCTAGATAAAATA
>Ga0181562_10001972_pt1 | contig 15997 bp, 13 predicted proteins | sample 011ome_26_FD_139344 | JGI IMG/M metagenome (GOLD analysis project Ga0181562, IMG submission 139344) | Coastal salt marsh microbial communities from the Groves Creek Marsh, Skidaway Island, Georgia - 011511BT metaG (megahit assembly) | ecosystem: Environmental > Aquatic > Marine > Intertidal...
AGGGGAGAAGAAATAGGCGGGCAACTATCAGCTGAAGAAGAAGGTAGTCAAGCAGAAAAAGAAGAGGTAGAACCCATTCAAGATACCATAGAGACCCTCCCAGACCATGGCGCTTCTTCCCTTTCTACTTCAAATGAAAGCGGAAAAAGCCCTGATTCACCTCCTTTCACTACTCAAGAATTGGATCCTGTTCGTTTGAAAGCACTATTTGAGACCGAATCTTACCGTGGAATGAAGGGGATTTTAGGCCAATTGTCAGAAAGTCTAGCGTTAAATCAGCGGTTTATGTTTACCAAGGAACTTTTTGATGGAAATGCGGACTTACTTCGCCATGCCTTAAAATCTATAGATGATGTAGCGACCTTTGAAGAGGCTGTTGCCTTAATCAACGGACGTTTTGTGGTTGAATTGGGTTGGAATTGTGAATCTGAGGAGGTGTTGGAATTTATGCAGCAGGTCTACCGAAAATTTGTTAGTTAACGTTTAACCGAAAAAAGGAGGGGCAAGAATTCTTGCCCCTCCTTTTTTCGGTTTCCACATTATCCTGTCTAGTTGATTCTTCCCAACTGAGATGCCCGAGACGAATCTAACTTGATGAAGATAAAAAGTAAAATCGTAAAGGACCAAAGAGAAGACCCCCCGTAGCTAAAGAAAGGAAGAGGAATTCCAACCACAGGAAATAATCCAATGGTCATGGAAATATTGATCATAAAGTGAAAAAGTAGAATAGAGATTACTCCATAGCCATAAATTCTAGAGAATCGTGTCTTTTGTCGTTCGGCCATGATGACTAAGCGGTAAAGTAAGCCTGCAAAAAGGCCTATGACTACTACACTTCCCAACCAGCCAAACTCTTCTCCTAGTGTACAGAAGATAAAATCAGTGTCTTGTTCGGGAACAAAATCAAACTTTGTTTGGGTACCTTCTAAGTATCCTTTCCCAAATAAGCCCCCAGATCCAATCGCAATTTTGGATTGAGTAACGTTCCAGCCTACACCAAGAGGATCAATTTCAGGGTTGAAAAGTACCATGACTCTATTTTGTTGGTGAATTGGGAGTTTAGACACCACAAAATCAATAGAGTAGATGTAGGCAATGAGTCCAATTCCGATCAAGGAAAAAGCTAGAATTCGTTGCCAGGATTTTTTTCCCAGGTAGATTAAGGCGCCTACCATTGCCACAATAAAAGCCGCGAGGTACAAGTTGTTTTCGACGCCTAAAGCCAGTAGGGTAATGGCGATGGCTCCTAATCCTACTCCAAAATACCATTGAGGAAGACCCTCTCGGTAGAACATCAGTAAAAATGAAAAATATACCATGGCGGTGCCGGTATCGGGTTGCAGTAGAATCAATCCGATAGGGACTAATAGGACCAAAAAAGCGATAATTTGGTAATTGCGTTTACTTAAGTCAAAGGTGGGCCGTTCCATCACCTTAGCCAATGCCAATGCAGTGGCAAACTTTGTAAATTCACCCGGCTGGATTCTGAATTCTCCGACTCCTATAGATAAAATTTGGCCATTCACTTCCTTTCCAAAAAAGGGCGTAAGTACGAGAATGAGTAAAAATAGCAGGTAGATGACAAGCGATAAATTTTCAAAAAAGCGGTAGTCTGCCACCATGATTATGGTAATCAAGCCAATGGAAGTGCCAATCCATATCAATTGCTTGCCAGAGCTGATGGAAAAATCGAAGATGCTTTTTTCCACTTGGCTATCGAAGACAACGGCATAAATGTTAAACCAGCCTATCATGACTAAAACAAAATAGATGGATACGGCAATCCAATCTACTCGATTGATTTGAACATCAGTTTCTTTCATTTAATAGACAAAATTACCTGCAAGTACATAATCTTGGAGTTCGGTTCTAGCAACAGTTCTTCGGAGGTACTTTTCAATCATAAGCGATGCCGTAGTAGCTGCCGCGCGTCCACCCCAACCTGCATTTTCTACATAAACAGCAATAGCTATTTTTGGGTCATCTTTAGGGGCAAATGCAATGAAGACGGAATGATCTTCTCCATGTGGATTTTGGGCTGTTCCTGTTTTGCCTGCAATGACCAGGTCCTTCATTACTGCTCGAGGAGCAGTTCCATAAATTGCTTCTGCCATTGCATCTTGGATTAGATCGAAATGGTGTGGGTCTACTCCTACAGTATGCTTTTCTTGGAATTTTCTTGGGATTTGTTTCGGATCTCCATTGATAGCTTTCACCAAGTGCGGGGTGTAATAGTACCCTTTGTTGGCAAATATTGCCGCAAGGTTTGCCATTTGAAGTGGTGTGACTTCCATTTCCCCTTGTCCAATTGATAAGGAATAAATAGTAGAATACTTCCACCTTCCTTCTCCATAGATCCGGTCATAGAGTTTGCTCGAAGGGACATTTCCTCCTTTTTCTCCACTCATGTCTATACTTAACGGTGCTCCCAAACCAAATTTTAGTACTTTTTCTCGCCATGCATTTAATCCAATTTCCGTGTCTTTAAAGGTATTTGAGGAAACATCTTGATTGATAATCTGACGGAAAGCTTGATGGTAATAGGGGTTGCATGAATTTCGGATTGCCCCAAACAGGTTTACAGGACTTGGATGGTTGTGGCAAGCGACTAAGGACCGGTTGCAGGCAAAAGTGGTATTAGGGGTTAAAATCCCTTCCTGTAATCCAATCAAGCTCTGTACGATCTTGAATATGGACCCGGGAGGATAAGTTGCCATAATGGGGCGATTGAATAAGGGTTTGGATGCATCCTTATTGAGCTTGCTGTAAGTTTTTCCAAATGCCGCTCCAGTAAGTTCATTTGGGTTGTAGAAAGGCGCGGATAGCATAGCCAAGATTTCCCCCGTTTTTGGTTCTATTGCCACCACTGAACCAGTCTTACCGCTCATCAGAAGCTCTCCATAAGCCTGTAATTCTAGATCTAGGGTGGAAGTTAGGTTTTTGCCGGCAAAGGAAAGGGTATCGTATTGTCCTTGCTTAAATGGACCCTTATCTACCCCTCGCACATTTACCATCTTGTATTTGACCCCTTTTTTACCTCTTAGTTCGTTTTCATAGTATTTTTCTAACCCACTCAGTCCAATGTAATCACCTTGTGAATAATACAATAAAGTGTCTTTTTTTAGCTGTCCTGCACTAATCTCCCCTAGGTATCCTAAGGCATGAGCAGCTATGGGGCTAGGATAGGATCTGACAGAACGGGTAAGGATAAATAGACCAGGATAATCCACCAAAAAATCTTGAATTCTCGCAAAGTCCTTTGTGGACAACTGCTTGATTAATGGAGATGGTTTTACTCTAGAATAGGATTTTGCTGCATTGTAACCTTCGATAAGCTCGTCCTTACTGATGCGGAATAGATCACAAAAGCGTGTAGTATCGCCCACTTGAAATTCTCGAGGAACCACCATTAAATCAAAAATGGGGTCATTAAAAACCAGTAGTTTACCAGTGCGGTCATAAACCAAACCTCGGTAAGGATGATCGACTACTCGTTGAATGGCATTGCTTTCAGCTCTTCTTAAAAAGCTGTCATCTACCACCTGGATGGTAAAAAGTTTAAGTAACAATACCGAACTCACCAAGAAAATGACTAATACGATTACGGCAGCACGTTGGTCTCTCATAAAATTCCTCTTTTACGTTTAAAGAACAACAGTTGGACTAAAATGGTGAGGAAAAAGGTGAATACCGAAGAGAAAAAGCTTTTACTAACAACGGAAATGAAAGTTCCTGTACCCCAATGATCCGCTACAAAAAAAACTAAAGAATGTAGAAATAGCAGGGGTAAGGCAAAGCTGACATACCTAACAAATCCAATTTGACTAAGGCTGAGCTCTTCAGATTCTTCGTAGCTTCCTGAGGGGCTACTAATTTTGAGCCAGATGTGCTTAAAAAAAGCAAAACAAGTGGCTGCTGCAGTATGCATTCCTAGGGTTTGAAAGAAAACGTCGATACATAAACCTAGAAAAAAAGCAAGTACCATAAGCGGAATGGTACGTAGGGTCCTGGGAAGTACCAAGAGGCCTAAGAGATATAAAAATCCAAATGCCTGGCCAAAAACGGCTAAATTTTTAAGAAAAAGCAATTGTACCACAACCAAAGTGAGTATTAAAAAGGAGTAGGAGATGATATTTCTACTAGTCATTAGTTAATACAGATTGATTTTGGAGAGAATCTAATTCTTGAAAGGCAGGGTTCTCTACCAGGTACACATAGGTTAATCTACTAAAATCAGTGCTAAGTTGAACGGTTAATGCTAAATAGTTGGGATCTTTTTGATTCAATGCTACCTCAGAAATCTGGCCAATGAGAATTCCTTCGGGAAATACTGCATTGAACCCTGAAGTAAGGATGGTATCGCCTTTGCTGACTTTTACGTGTCTCGGAACATACAGGAGCTGTGCTTCTGAAGAAGTGGTACCATTCCATTGGATCGATCCAAAAACGTCCGAAGTCTTTATTTTCGCAGACAACATTAAACTTGTGTTTAGCAGTGAAAAAGCAACGGCATAATTTTCCGATACAGACTTGATTCTCCCTACCACTCCTTGGGAATTAAATACTCCCATTCCCGGTTTAACCCCGTCCTTTTCACCTTTATTGAGGGTAATGTAATTTTGAGAAAGCCGAAGGGAGTTAGCAATCACTCGTGCTCCTATAAATTTGTATCTGACCTCCAATAAGGAGTCAATCTGTAAGGGGAGGCTATCGGGTTGCGCTTGGTGCCTGAGTAATTTTTGTTTTAAAAGAGCATTTTCAGAGTTAAGCGACGCATTAGCTTCAGCTAATGAGAAAAATTGAACTACCTCTGATTGCTTTTCTAGCGCCTTTCCTGCCCACGCGTTTGAACTATTAAAGAATGCGGCACCTTGAGGAGAATTGTTGGAGACGATCATCCAAACCGCCAAAAATTCAAGCAAAACAAATAATAGAAATGTCCTTATTTTATAAAGGAACTCAAAGATGCGTAGCATTTAGAAATTAGGTCATCAAGACGGTACGGAAGTTTTGAATATTCTTAAGTGCAATTCCAGTCCCGCGAACTACAGCTCGTAACGGATCCTCTGCAATGTGAATAGGAAGTTTTGTTTTCTGGTGAAGACGCTTGTCCAATCCCTTCAACAAGGCACCCCCACCTGTGAGGTGAATGCCGTTGTCGTAAATGTCTGCAGATAGTTCCGGTGGAGCAATTTCTAGCGCTTTAAGTACAGCTTCCTCTATTTTTGAAACGGACTTGTCTAAAGCAAAAGCAATTTCGGAATAGGATACCTTGATCACTTTTGGGATACCTGTCATCAAATCTCTACCCCTGATTTCATAATCCTCTGGTGCATCTTCCAATTCAGTAAGCGCTGACCCGATAGCAATTTTTACTTTTTCTGCAGACCTTTCTCCAATTAACAAGTTGTGCTGTCTTCGCATGTAATCCAAAATATCCTTGGTGAAGGTGTCGCCTGCAACGCGGATAGATTGATCAGCGACAATACCAGAAAGCGCAATGAGCGCAATTTCTGTTGTACCTCCTCCGATATCAACAATCATAGACCCCATGGGCTTCTCGATATCGATACCAATACCAATCGCTGCGGCGATCGGTTCGTAAATCATGTAAACTTCCTTGGCGCCAGCATGCTCAGCGGAATCGCGAACTGCTCGTTTTTCTACTTCTGTGATTCCAGAAGGAATACAAATGACCATTTTGTGGGACTGTGGAAACATGCCTTTCTTTTGTCCAGGAATCATTTTAATCAAACCTCGAATCATTTGTTCGGCCGCATAGAAATCCGCAATCACGCCGTCTTTGAGCGGTCGAATGGTTTTTATGTTTTCATGGGTTTTTTCGTGCATGTTCATCGCCTCTCGCCCTACAGCCAATACGCGGTTGTTCGTCTTATCAATGGCAATGATGGAGGGTTCATCCACTACAATTTTATCTTTATGTATAATCAGCGTATTTGCAGTACCCAAATCAATGGCAATATCACTTGAGAAAAAATCAAATAGTCCCATTTTAAATTTTTTTTGGCTTTGAGCTCGAAAGGAGCGAATTAGGATAGTTCTTCTGTACTATTTTTGCCTAAGAATCGACAAAAATATTACCTTAAATTGATAAAACAGAGAGAAAGAAGAATTTTTGTTTTCGAGAGGAAAATTTTAAAGATTTCTTGATTCCAATCAATTTTTTACGGTCGTGGATTAAATTTAAGTAAAATTTGGGAGCATTCGAAAGCCTATTTTGTATTTCCTCAATCTTTCTATTACTTTTGTAGCGTATTCTAAAAGTTCTAGAGGGGGCAACAGTCCCCTCTTTCATTATCCTACCCTATGAGTGACTTAAAGCAAATGGTACTAAGCTTGGTGGAACAATCCCTTCCAGACGAGGAACATTTTCTTGTTGACGTAAAAATCGATCGGGCTGGTGATAAAACTAAAATATTGATTTTGGTGGATGCAGACCATGGAATCACTATTGCAACTTGCGCTTCATTAAGTAGGGCGGTTGCAGGCGAGTTAGAAACCAGTATGTTGGTGGATGAGCCCTATACCTTGGAGGTTTCCTCACCAGGCTTGGATTACCCTTTGACTGAAAAAAGGCACTACTTGAAAAATCAAGGGAGGTTATTAAAAGTCTTTCTTCAGTCGGGAGAAGAGCTTACAGGGAAATTAATTGGGGTGGAGGAATTGGGGATTCAGCTGGGAGTAACTAAAAAAGAAAAAGGGAAAAAAAGTGTGGAAGAAGCGCATAATCTGCTTTTCGTTGAAATAAAAAAATCTATCGTACAAGTATCTTTTAACTAATTCCAATGGATGCAAAAATCTTAATTGAATCCTTCGCAGAATTTGCGAGATCTAAAAATGTGGATCGTCCAACCATGATCCGTATTCTGGAAGATGTATTTAGAGCGATGATTCGCAAGAAGTTTGATTCAGATGAAAATTTTGATGTCACCATCAATGCCGATAAAGGGGATTTGGAAATTTTCCGAATTCGAGAGATTGTGGATGATAATTCAGAAGACATCTGGGACTTTGATAAAATCAGCCTCTCTGATGCCCAAAAAATTGAGCCGGACTTTGAAGTAGGCGAAGAAGTGTATGAGAAAATTGAACTCGAAGAATTTGGTCGACGTGCAGTACAAATGGCTCGTCAAACTTTAATTCAACGAATCAAAGACCTGGAGAAAGACCTTCTTTTCAGCAAATACGAAGAACAAGTTGGAGAAATTATCTCTGCTGAAGTGTATCAAATTCTAGGTAGAGAAATCCTATTGATTGATGCCGAAGGGAATGAATTGATTTTACCAAAAGGGGAGCAAATCCCGAAGGATCGCTTTAGAAAAGGAGATTCAATCAAGGCAATTGTCCACCGAGTAGACATGATTAATGGCAATCCAAAGGTGGTTTTATCGCGTACTTCACCGGTGTTTTTAGAACGCTTATTTGAAAATGAAGTTCCTGAAGTGTACGATGGACTAATTACAATCATCAAGGTAGTACGTGAGCCTGGCGAACGTGCCAAAGTTGCTGTGGAATCCTACGATGACAGAATAGATCCTGTGGGTGCTTGTGTAGGTATGAAAGGTTCACGTATTCATGCTGTTGTTCGCGAACTACAGAATGAAAATATTGACGTGATTAATTTTACTGAAAATTTAGACCTTTATGTGTCCCGAGCTTTGAGCCCAGCAAAGGTTTCCTCACTCGCCATCAACCAAGAAACAAAACGAATTTCCGTGTTTTTGAAGCCGGATCAAGTTTCTTTAGCGATTGGAAAAGGAGGGTTCAACATCAAATTGGCAAGCCGATTGGTCGGGTATGAAATTGATGTTTTCCGTGAGTTAAATGAATACGAGGAAGAAGATGTGGACTTAAATGAGTTCTCTGATGAAATCGATCAGTGGATCATTGATGAACTTAAAAAGACAGGTTTGGATACTGCCAAGAGTGTTTTGGTACTTAGTAAGGAAGATTTAATTCGAAGAACCGAGTTGGAAGAAGTGACCATTGACGAGATTTTCAGAATTCTTAGAACAGAATTTGATCAATAAGGGGTAATACCCCAAAGAATACCCTAATTTTACTTAAGATTTCGAAAGAGGTTTTTGCTTATGTCAGAAGAAAAAATGATGCGATTAGGCCAAATAGCCAGAAAACTCAACGTGGGAACGGCAACCATCGTGGAGTCCATGGCTAAAAAGGGCTATGAGGTGGAAAATAATCCCAACTCCAAAATCACAATGGATCAAGTATCCATGCTGGAAAAGGAATTCAAGTCTTCTGCTCTTGAAAAAGAGGAGGCGTCCCATCTTTCCATTGGAAAGCGTCATGAACCTACCGCAGAGCAGGAAAAAGTAGAAGAGCCGACTCCTACCCCTGCTCCCGTGCCGGAACCTACCCCTGTACCGACACCAACGGCCAAGGCAATAGAGCCTGAAGTAGAAAAAATTGCGACTGAGGCACCTAAATTAGAAGGAATTCGTGTTTTAGGAAAAGTAGATTTGAGTAAAAAGCCTACAGCGGTTCCTCCGACTCCTAGGCCTACTCCACCTGCTCCTAAACCTGCCCCAGTCAAACCTACTCCAAGTCCAAAACAGGAAGAGAAAAAGCCAGAGCCAGTAGCTCCGGTTCCTCCAAAAACCCCTGAGCCTGCTCCTGCCATAAATGCAGTGGAGGTGCCCGTTTCTCCAGTTTTAGCAAATATACCTGAAGAACTTATTTCAGCTAAGGCAGATTCATTGAAAGGGCTTACTGTTCTAGGAAAAATTGAGCTTCCTGTTGATAGAATTAAGAAAAAAGGAGGACCTGTAGCTTCTTCAGATGAGCGAGGAAAAGACAAAAAACGCCCTAGGAAAAGAATTGATAGTAAACCAGGGACGCCTAACTCACCTGGCCAAGGAGGCGCTGGGGGTAACCGTCCTCACGATCAAAGAGGATCTAGACCTGGAGCTCCACAACGACCTGGGGGCCCTTCCCAACAACGGATTCAAAAAGCAGAGCCTACTCCAAAGGAAATTCAAGATCAAATAAAGCAGACTTTGGCGAGGCTTCAAGGCGCTAAACCAGGTGGAAAAACCAAGTCAAGACGAGATAAACGCGCAGAACGAGACCGAGAGGTAGAAACTGAAGGAGAAGAGCTCAAAATCTTGAAGGTAACTGAATTTATTTCAGCCAACGATTTGGCAGCTCTTTTGGATGTGTCAGTAAATCAAATTATTTCAGCTTGCCTTTCTTTAGGAATGTTTGTTTCCATCAACCAACGATTGGATGCGGAAGCTATTACCATCATTGCTGATGAGTTTGGATACGAAGTAGAGTTTACCAAATCCATAGAAGATGAATTGGAAGAAGAGGCTGCGGATACGGATGAGGAATTAGAAGAAAGAGCACCGATTGTGACCATCATGGGCCACGTTGACCATGGAAAAACATCCTTACTTGATTTTATCCGCATGTCTAAGGTAACTGCTGCGGAAGCTGGAGGGATTACTCAACACATAGGAGCTTATGATGTAATGACCAAAACTGGTCATAAAATTGCCTTCTTGGATACGCCAGGTCACGAAGCCTTTACAGCAATGCGTGCTCGTGGTGCGAAGATTACTGATGTTGCCATCATTGTGATTGCTGCAGACGACAGCATCATGCCGCAAACCAAGGAAGCGATTAACCATGCTCAAGTGGCTGGTGTACCCATGATATTTGCGATCAACAAAATTGATAAGCCCAATGCAAATCCTGAAAAAATCAAGGAAGAGTTGGCAAATATGAATTTGCTTGTAGAAGATTGGGGTGGTAAATACCAATCCCAAGAAATCTCTGCAAAAACAGGTCAAGGAGTGGATGAACTCCTAGAGAAGGTTCTCTTAGAATCCGAGATTTTGGAATTGAAGGCGAACCCAAACAAAAATGCAGTTGGATCAGTCATTGAGGCTTCTTTGGACAAAGGGCGAGGTTATGTATCTACCATCATGATTCAAGCAGGTACCCTGCGAATTGGAGATGTGATGCTTGCAGGTCAACATTATGGACGCGTAAAAGCCATGTTTGACCACAAAGGGAAGAAACTCAAACAGGCAGGACCTTCTACCCCTGTATTGATGCTTGGTTTAAGTGGGGCCCCTCAAGCAGGTGATGCCATCAAAGTTTACGATTCTGAACGAGAGGCAAGAGAAATTGCCAACTCAAGAGAGCAAATCCAGCGGGAACAAAGCTTGCGTACCAAGAAGCACATTACCTTGGATGAGATTGGTCGTCGATTGGCTATCGGTAGTTTCAAGGAGCTCAATATCATCATCAAAGGAGATGTGGATGGATCAGTGGAAGCACTTTCCGATTCCTTGCTCAAGCTTTCGAAAGATGAGGTGAAGGTAAGCATCATTCACAAAGGAGTAGGACAGATTTCCGAATCGGATGTGCTTTTGGCTTCTGCATCGGATGCAATTATCCTCGGATTCCAAGTACGGCCTTCTTCTAATGCCAAGAAACTTGCGGAGCAGGAGGAAATTGAAATTAGACATTACTCCATCATCTACGACGCCATCAACCAAATCAAAGATGCGATTGAAGGGATGCTAGAACCTGAGTTTGAAGAAGTCATCACAGGAAATATCACCGTACGTGAGGTATTCAAAATCACTAAGGTAGGTACTGTAGCTGGTTCCTACGTAACGGATGGATTCATAACCAGAAAGAACAAGATCCGCATCATCCGAGATGGTATCGTGATTCACGATGGGGAGATCGACCAGTTGAAGCGTTTCAAAGATGATGTAGCAGAGGTGAAAGCGGGTTACGAATGTGGTATTTCCATCAAGAACTTCAATAACATTCAAATTGAAGACACCATTGAGGGTTACGAGATGCGTGAAATCAAAAAAAAGAAGTAATTCTCTCTAAGTAAAAAAATAAAAGGAATGGCATTTGCTGTTCCTTTTTTTAGTTTTAGGACATGTTGGAAGTACTTCATTTGATCTCCTTTGGATTGGGGATCGGATCCGGGTTCCTTTTGGTCCTAGGCCTGATTCGTCCGGTGCTCGTACTCTGGTTTTTGGACCAGTTTAATCGGCTTAAGGTCATTCAGGTGTATGGCATGGCTGCCGTTATCTTGTTGGCATTGAGCTATCTGTGTCAGTTAATTGGACAGTTCTCCTAAAGTGAAGAAACTCGGGAACCCTATTGTTTTTAATCTCAATTCTTTCAATTTTTGATTAAACATTCGCTGAATTGAAAAACGCAGTAGCTATAGCGCTCCTTTTTTGCGTTGCCTTATTTCATTTTGGCTACTATGCGTTCTATTTCTCAGTGAATAGGTCCATTGAAGCGGGTTGGGAGGATAAAATTTATGAAGTTGAAGACCAGAATTTAGAAGAGTCGATACTTTCCATACCCATTCGAGCTCCTTACCTAGCCAATCAAGAAGATTTCCAAGCTACCAATACCCGTTTTGAAAAGGATGCTGGATTGGATCAAGGCCGAAAAGCAGCTGCCTATTCCGTGGCAAGGGCAAGGCAAGATGGAGTGGATTAAATTAGATTATTGCTTGCCTGAGGTCAGGATGTCTTTTCGGCAATCTTGGCCTCTTTTTTTAGGCTTTGGATGGCCAAAACGATTAAAGCAATAGCCAGGACAAAAAGTAGGGAAGCAATCAAGGCCAACACATAGCCAGCTTCTTGGTAGTTTTTCCAAGCGAATAATCCCAAAGAAGCTAGGGTGACCGTGAACATAAAAAACATGGGGATGGTCACGAAGGTGGCGGAGATCTTCTTTTTGATTAGCCAAACCCCAATTGTGAGCAAGGCTAAGGCTGCAAGAAGCTGGTTGGCTGAACCGAAAATGGGCCATAACAGGGAAAATTCTCCCGATCCTAATAACAGCATCGAGAGAACGATGACAATTGTGGTAGAAATGTATCGGTTTTTGGCCATGACCTGGGCAGCGGGTTGGGGCATGTCTTCAAAATATTCTTGCAAAGTAAATCTTGCCAATCGGGTACAGGTATCTAGTGTAGTCAAGGCAAAAGCAGAAACCGTTAGCGCGACAAAGCCCACTGCAAAGGTTTCGGATAGACCCAAACTTGCAATCATTCCTCCGAGACCTGTCGAAAAAAGGGCGACGGGACCTTCAATGGTCAATCGGTCGGTATACTCTTGACGCGAAAGGATCACTACCGCTCCAACAGCGATAATGGCCAGGAAAGACTCAATAAGCATCCCTCCAAATCCAACAATCTTGGCATCACTCTCCTTATCTAGTTGCTTTGAGGTAGTTCCAGAGGCGACGAGGGAATGAAATCCAGAGATTGCCCCACAGGCAATGGTTACAAATAAAACTGGAAAGATATAACCTAGGCTTTCTGAGGAAGGCATGACTTCGGTACTCATCTGAATTTGTGGATCTGCAATGATAACTCCGGCTACTGCAGCGATCATCATGCCGTAAAGTAGGTAACTATTCAAATAGTCTCTAGGCTGCAGCAATAAGGCAACAGGGGTGACTGAGGCAATAAAAGCATAAATCAAGAGTACTCCTACCCAGATTTGGTAATCTAGAATTAAAGGTATTTGTGTTCCTAAATACACGAAATAATACATTAAAACTACTCCGACCACTGTGAGTGCGATAAAGGAGATGGTTTTGTTACCAATCCAGCGATTAACGAAGCCAAAAGCCACTGCCAAAAAGATAAATAATAGGGATGCAGATGCTACGCCTGGATTAGCAACGAATGTTTTGGCAATGATATCTGCGAAGACGCCGATCACAAGGATCAAGGTTGAGAAGCTGAAAATCACAAATAACTGCTTACCCTTTACACCAATTTGGTTTCGGATAATGACTCCGATGGATTTTCCTTCCGTTCGTAAAGAAGCAGCCATACTTCCCAAATCATGGACTGCACCAAAGAAAATCCCCCCCAATAAAATCCAGATGACTGCAGGTACCCAGCCAAAGGTGACTGCAATGATGGGTCCGACTATGGGGCCTGCGCCAGCAATCGAGGCAAAATGATGTCCTAAAACTACGATTGGCTTGCTTGGCTCATAATCTATGCCGTCTCGATGGGTATGCGAAGGTGCCTTTCTAGTATTGCTCAGCCCAAATTTACTGTATACGTATTTTCCATAAATTCGGTAAGCAAGAAAAAGGATAATCGCTGAAATTAGTAGGAGTAGGGATAAACTCATGGGTATTTCTGGGTTCGTAGGTAGGGGAAAAAGGGCGTTAACCGTGTTTAAAGTACTAAAAAATTATCCTCATAAAAAGATAATTTCGTCTAATGATTCCTTCACTTCAAAGGAGGGGGAAAAGAAAATTTTAATTACGAGAGTTTCAAGCTAAATTTGTCACCTTTGAGGCGTTAGAACAATTAAAATAGTTGTATGGCTTGGTTTAAAAGAACTGATAAGGGAATTAAGACTTCTACTGCGGAAAAAAAAGATACCCCAGATGGATTGTGGTTTAAGACCCCAAGCGGGACAATCGTCCATACCCGTGAGCTGAAAAGTAATGCGTATGTATCTCCAACTGATGATTTTCATGTAAAAATTGGTTCAAAAGAATATTTTGAAATTCTTTTTGATAGTAATGTTTTTACGGAGTTGGACGAAGGGATGAAATCTGGGGACCCTTTAAAATTTGTTGATACCAAATCCTATTCCTCTCGAATTGAGGCCACCATTACCAAATCAGAATTGAATGATGCGGTAAGAACTGCCTATGGCAAAATGAATGGAGAGGAGATAGTCATTGCCTGCATGGACTTTAATTTTATTGGAGGCTCAATGGGATCTGTGGTAGGTGAAAAAATTGCCAGAGCTATAGATCATTCTTTGAAACATAAAATTCCATTTTTGATGATTTCTAAATCTGGAGGTGCTCGGATGATGGAAGCAGGGTTTTCTTTGATGCAAATGGCCAAAACTTCAGCCAAATTAGCTTTATTGGATAAAGCAGGGATTCCCTACATTTCCTTACTTACCGATCCCACTACTGGTGGTGTCACTGCATCCTATGCTATGTTGGGGGATTTCAACATTGCCGAACCAGGAGCATTGATTGGATTTGCTGGTCCTCGAGTCATTCGTGAAACCATCGGTAAGGATTTGCCGAAGGGTTTTCAAAGTTCAGAATTTGTCTTGGAACATGGATTTTTGGATTTCATTGTCGATAGAAGACAGTTGAAAGTAAAGTTGAGCACTTTACTAAACCTATTGAAGAATTAATCAGTTAAACCACTCGGAAGAAGACAAAAATCTCCTCCAAATTTGCCGTTATTTTTGGCGGGCATTCCTGATTAATAAATATATTTGTACTCCTAAAAACGGGGTTTTCCTTTAAAAAAGAAAAAATTAGAGTTCATGGGTTCTGTAATCATTACTTCCATTGTAGCATTCACCGCAATAATCTTGTTGCTGGTATTTATTCTTCTATTTGCTCAGTCCAAATTGGTCAATTCAGGAGATGTTAGGATCATCATCAACGGGGATGAAGGCAACCCTATTGTCGCTTCTGCAGGATCAAGTTTGCTATCTACTCTTGGCAATCAAAAAATATTTCTTCCATCTGCCTGCGGTGGAGGAGGAACTTGTGCAATGTGTAAATGCATTGTTGACGATGGTGGGGGGGATGTATTGCCTACTGAAGTAGGCCACCTTAGTCGCGCTGAGCAGCAAGGACATGTTCGTTTAGCTTGTCAAGTGAAAGTAAAGCAGGACATGAAAATCCGAGTTCCTGAGGAGATTTTTGGAATTAAAAAGTGGGAGTGTGAAGTAATCTCCAACTACAACGTTTCTACGTTTATCAAAGAATTTAAAGTAAAACTTCCTGAAGGGGAAACCCTTCATTTTGAGGCAGGGGGTTATATCCAAGTAGACGTTCCCGCCATCACAGTCAACTTCAAGGACATGGACATAACGCCACATCCTGAATTGGGTCACCCTGTGGATGTATACAAGAGTGATTGGGATAAGTTTGGTCTGTGGAGCTTGGTGATGAAAAACGACGAGCCGCTATTCCGTGCCTATTCTATGGCCAACCACCCTGCTGAAGGCAATATTGTGATGTTGACCATTCGAATCGCTACTCCACCTTGGGACAGAGCTAATAACAGATGGATGGATGTCAATCCAGGAGTTTGTTCTTCCTATGTATTTGGTAGAAAGCCAGGCGATAAAGTTACCATTTCTGGACCTTATGGAGAGTTCCATATCAATCCAACCCAGAGAGAGATGATTTATATTGGTGGTGGCGCAGGTATGGCTCCATTGAGAGCGCAAATTTTCCACCTATTTCATACTGAAAAAACTCAGCGTAAAGTTTCTTATTGGTATGGGGGGCGTTCCAAAAAAGAGTTGTTTTATACCCCTCATTTCCGTGCCATCGAAAAGGATTTCCCGAACTTCAATTTCCACATTGGACTCTCTGAGCCACTCCCAGAAGACAATTGGAAGATCAAGACTTCCTTGGAAGATCGAGAGGCAGATGGGTATGTTGGATTCATTCACCAGGTATTGTTTGAAAACTACTTGAAAAACCACCCAGAGCCAGATGAGGTAGAATATTACTTATGTGGTCCTCCGTTGATGAACGCTGCTGTACTTAAGTTGCTTGACGATTTGGGAATCCCTAAAGAAAACATTCGATTTGACGATTTTGGTGGTTAAATCACAACATAAAATCCTGCTCTGCAGGATTTTTTTTTAGGTATCATTTTTGATTAGTTTTAAACACCTAAAGACTTTCCATGATTATTTCTTCCTTTTTTGAGCCTGTGGAATCTGCTGTTGTAGAAAAAGGCTATCCCGAAAATTCAATTTTTAAACAGCTTTCCATGCATTACCAGGGATTTCCAGACCTTAAGGGTATTCAATTGGCACTTGTTGGCTTGAAGGAAAGTCGAGGAGCCAAGCATTCTGGAAGTATTGGCCGCGCTAGTTCCGAAATCCGAGAGAAGTTATACCAACTCAAAAGAGGTGTGATTCCTTACCAAGTGGCA
>Ga0181562_10001989_pt1 | contig 15966 bp, 24 predicted proteins | sample 011ome_26_FD_139344 | JGI IMG/M metagenome (GOLD analysis project Ga0181562, IMG submission 139344) | Coastal salt marsh microbial communities from the Groves Creek Marsh, Skidaway Island, Georgia - 011511BT metaG (megahit assembly) | ecosystem: Environmental > Aquatic > Marine > Intertidal...
AGTTTTTATGTTGCTAGGCATATAACAGAAAAGACTCAGAGAGTTATGAAAGGATATAATCCTTTAGTTAAAAATTTAGGGGAGTATGTAGATCCTTGGCACAGTAGTTGGGAAACTCCTTTAAAAATTTATTTGAATCAAGAAAGAATGAATAAGTATGTTGATACTAGAATCGAAGAGATACAGACATTAGCCACATACAAACACAAGATGGATAGATTAATTTTTACTGAGGATTTCCCACAAGATTTAAGATACAAAAGACCAATTCATTGGGACCCAGAACCTGTAATAGAAGATGTAGATGTACTAGAGTTGTTCGAGCAGAGTAGTAGTAATTAGTTCTACCCAGAACATTTTATTGTTTGCTAGTTTATAATTGTTAGCAACCTTATCCTTATCCCAATCAGTATGTTTAATAGATTCTATCACAGCATCTATTCTTTCTTCGCCTTCTAAATGGTCATAGTCACCTGGCATATAAAATCCGTAATGCTCTAATAATTTATTGAATCCTGCATTTGCTATTGTGTACACCGGTGCATTTAGTAGAAAGCCTTTAAATGTTTTCTCAGTATAAAAGCACACATCCTTTAGCACTCTGCTGTCAAGATTATTATAAGTATCTATACCTATGTAGGCATTGTAATTGCCAATCCAATCGGGACTAACAGCACCACACCATTTCCATTCATCTGGTACACCTACTAACTGTTTAGGTATTTGTTGTTTGTGTTGCTCAATAAAATCAATTACCAACTGCGATTGATTCAACGACTTCTTATGTCTGTGTTCGCTTACATTCTTAGAGTGAAACCAATCACTCCTAATCTTTTTGTTTTCAAAGTCTATTGTTAAACTCCAATCAGCATTGTCTAGCATACCTTCTTGCCACAGTTTGGATAATGTTAGCAGTCTACTTGGTCTAGGTTTGTGTACTGGAACTAATATCTTTTGTGTTTGCTTTGGTGTAGTTGGATACTTAGGAAAGTTTGGAGTAAGTTTATGTGTAGCACAGTTGCTCATTAGACCAAAGAAAGGCATCGTAACAAATTGTATGTTGCTGTTTGTACTTGCTAATCCTTGTGTTGCTGTAACTATTGTGAGTTGTTTAATACTATTATCTTGTAACAGTTTTGAATGAACAAAGTCATAACCTCCTTCATCAAAATCACAAATAATTTTATTGGGCAAGTTTAAATAGATTCTTTGTTGCATAAAGTCTAAATTAAAAAACGATACAGAATCTATTTCGTATATCACATCTTGCTCAGGCTCTATAACATTTATGTTTACAGGCTCTAAAAAGTTGATGCCTGCTTCGTTGAATGTTTCTTTGAATTCATTTGCAACTGACTTTATAAATTCAAATGGTTGAGCATTTGCAAAATTGTTTTGATTATTTAATTGTAAATCTGATAAGCATAATCCATAAAAAGTATTGTCTTTAATTACAACTCTTCTTATTTTTATTTGATTAGTTTTTTCCATATATTAATGGTGTTGACTACACCATTCTCTAAATTCTTTTTAGGTTTCCATCCTATAGCATCTTCTAGTTTCTTACCAGTGCTGTTCAACAAATATATTTCACCTGGTCTTTCTTTCTTAGTATTCCAATTAACTGTTCCAGTCCACCCCATTTTATCTGCAATAAGTTGTACATAGTCTTTAATCTTAATTGCATTGTCTGGACCCAAGCAATATATTTCACCTGCAACTTTATTAGGATTTTCAATTACTCCTATCCAAGCCTTTAACAGGTCTTCTATCCATATAAAATTTCTGTATGGTTCACCATAACCTAAATTTATTTCATTTGGGTTTTTAAGCATTTGAGTAATAATTTGTTCTGTAACAAAGAAGTCGTTATCCTTTCTACCGTATGCATTAGTTTGCCTAATAGCAGTAAAAGGTAAGCCATAACTTCTGTGTGCATATTCTAAATACTTTTCACAGGCATACTTTGCCACGGCGTAAGGGGCATTTGGATTTGGCTGAGTGTCTTCGTCGAACGCAATTATATCTTCTTCTGTTTCTTTTCCATCTCTAATTAAATCACTAACTGGTTGCCAACCATATACTTCCATTGTACTAGCAAACACAAAGTTTTTTAAGTTAGGTACTTCTCTTGCAACTTCAATTAAGTTTACTGTGCCTACATAATTAACTTGGGTAAAGTCTATTTGTTCATAGAAACTTTGTTCTACCTCTGTTCTTGCCGCCAAGTGTACAATAATATCTGGTGAAAAGTCAAGTACTTCTTTTTTAACATATTTGTGCTGTTCTAATTTACTTTTAAGGCTGTACATATGATGTCCTTTGCTTTGAAGCAATGGAACTAAATGACTGCCTATAAATCCGTCTGCGCCTGTAACTAGTATTTTCATATGTACTATTTATGTACACTTCATTTAAGTTCACAAATAATTAGAAACAGTTTACAAAATGCGATAAATACTAGCACTTAACTAAAAAGGTAAATTATATGTGGTTTGGAATACTTACATTAATAACAGCGATTGCTATAGCCGGAGTTGCGGCTTGGTTTAGTATTGCAGGACTAATGATATTCTTTGGCGGTATGCCATTAAGTATCGCCATTATGGCTGGTACTCTTGAAGTAGGTAAACTGCTTACGGCAAGTTGGCTGTATAGATATTGGAATGAAACATCTTTTCTACTGAAATCGTATTTAACCACAGCCGTAGTTGTGTTAATGCTTATTACTTCTGCAGGTATCTACGGATACTTGTCTAAAGCATCATCTGATGTGTCAAGTGACGGCGCCATAGCATTAGCAGAAGTTGAAAGAGTCGATGGATTAATATTAAGAGAAGAAAATAAGATTACCATAATACAAGAACGTATCGCTGATTTAGGCGAAGGCGGAATAGATGTAAGCGAAAGTATAAAACAACAAGAAGAAATTAGAGATGGTGCTTGGGAAAGAGTACAAGGCGATATCGATTATAACCAAGAGCAAATAGGAACTGTTAGAGAACAACTCAAAGTAGATATTGCTCAGCAAGATGCTAGACTAAGTGAGTTAGACAAAGCCGTAAATGAATTAAGAGCAAAAGGAATCGAAGTAATCACAACTGACGAAGGTGGATTATTCCAGGGTGCTGAAACAGAAAAAATAGATTATGTAGCACAGGCAAATGAATTAAGAAATAGCCAAACAGATGAAAGAGATGAAATCAGAGATGAAAAAATCAGACTAAGGGAACAAGCAAGTAAAGACATCAAAGTGTTCCAAGATGCAATTGACAACTATAGGGCACAGGCACAAGAATCTATTAAAAATGCTGACGACGAAATAAACAGATTGCGTAATAATAATGCTACACAGCAGGATAACAATTTAGCAAAAGTATCAGAATATAATAATGACATAGATACAATCTATAATTTAATTGCTTCACTAAAAGAAGAAAAATTTGATGCAGAAGAAAAAGTTAGAGACATTGACAGAGAAATAGGGCCTATAAAATACGTTGCTGAATTGCTTTATGGTAGTTCAGAACAAGACGTAATGGATCAAGCAATAAGAATATTCATATTGCTATTTGTTTTTGTATTTGATCCTTTAGCAGTTATGTTAATTATTGCGGCTAACCAAACATTATTAAGATATGGTATAAACTTAGAAAGCACAGGCCCTGAGCCTAAAGACCCAACGCCAGATCCGGAACCAGAACCAGACTTCGAAATTGATGAAGCAACTGGCAGAGAGGTAGTAGAAGTAGCAGGACAAGAATATTGGGAGGAAGACGAAGAACTAGACAAACAAGAAATTTTAGATATACTAAATCCTGACAAGTTACCTGATATAGAGATCACAAAAGAGTATCAGGATCAGTTATCTATTGAAATTGACGAACAATTAAAAGTTGATTGGGGAAGTGTAGATGAACCAGCAACAAATACAACAGTAAAAACAATATATCAAGATCCTCCAAGTGCCGTAAGTGATGCCGCATTGGCGATAGCAGAATCTTATGCTACAAAACAAGATCTAGGCTTTCATCCTCAAGTAGTAAAAGAAGACGATCTAGTTCCTACTAAAGAAGAAGCATTGTCAGAAGTAAATGAAAAGTTTGAAAAGACACTTAAAAAACTAGATGATGAAAAAGCAGACTGGGTAGAGATTGAAACACACGACGGTATGCGTACCCCTGTAGTTAAAGAGGAATTAACATCAGAGATTAAAAGCATACTGCTACCTAAAACTAAAAGACAACTATTAGAGTTTGCAGAATACTTTGGAGTACTAACAGTTGACCCAGGTCAAAACAAACAACAGATTATTAATAATCTTTTAGCATCAGCAAACACAACTGTAGAGAATTTTAGAACATTCTTTAAACCTGTGGCAACAAACATCTGGGAAAAGAATCAAGAAAAGGCTAATGCATCTACTCAAAGTTCTAGTTGGGACGCCAGTAAAGCCAAACCCGATGATGACGAAGACCAAGGTTCCAAGTTTACAATTAAAAAATAACATAAATATTTGCCAATGCTAGACAATACACCAGATAATTTTAGTTGCAATTTTTGTGGAAAACTAAGAAAAGAAGTAGACAAACTGGTTGCAGGACCTGAAGTCTATATCTGCAACGAGTGTATTGAATTATCACATAGAATTTTACAAGCAGATAACGAAGAAGAAACAATCCTAGATACTGAGAATGTTCCAACACCAGAAGAAATAAAAGCACACCTAGATGAATTTGTTATAGGACAAGATGATGCAAAAATAACATTGGCTGTGTCTGCCTATAATCATTACAAACGTATCTTGTTTAATGATATAAAACACAACGAAATAGAAAAAAGTAATGTATTGATGTTAGGACCAAGCGGAACAGGTAAAACATTATTAGTTAAAACACTATCAGATTTTCTCAAAGTACCATTTGCAGTAGCAGACGCAACAACATTAACTGAAGCAGGTTATGTAGGCGAAGATGTAGAAAGTGTACTGCAACGACTTTACAAAAACTCCAACAACAATTTAGAAGATGCTCAACGTGGCATAGTGTTTATAGATGAAATAGATAAGAAAAGCAGAAGCAGTGAGTCAAACACAAACACTAGAGATGTTAGTGGACAAGGTGTACAACAGGCATTGCTTAGATTGGTTGAGGGTACTGTAGTAGAAATAGCAGAAGGCAGTAAGGCACAACAACCAAAGAGTCCAACAATAGAATTTGATACTACCAATGTTTTGTTTATCACAGCAGGTGCTTTTGTTGGCATAGAAGACATAGTAAATAAAAGATTAAGTAAAGGTTCTAAAGTAGGATTTAAAGGCGTAGTAGATTTAGAAAAGCCTGAGATTAAATTTATTCCAGAAGATTTGATAATGTATGGATTGATTCCAGAACTAGTAGGAAGGTTTCCTATTATTACAAAACTAGATGAACTAACAGAAGAACAATTTGTAAGCATAATGAAGAACAGTAAACGTAGTGTTACTAAACAATATCAAGAATTGTTTTTGTTAGACGGCATAGAATTAGATTTACTAGACGACTTTTATAAAGACGTAGCCGCCAAGGTAAAGAAAAGCAAAGTTGGTGCTAGAGGCATAAGAAGCCTATGCGAAGAATGTTTTAAAATGCTGATGTACTATTTGCCTAAATTAAATAAGAAACAAATACAATCAATTGAAATAAGCAATCTCACAGATAAACCTATTTTAAACTTAGGTAATGTTACAGAAGAATTTGAGGTTGACAAATTAAAATAAAGAAGTATAATATAAACTGTATGAATGGAGAAAAATGAATAGAGATAATAATTGGAAAAATCGGACTCGCGACACTTATAACAATAAGAAAAAGTTCGACAACAAACAGAACAGGGAACCTATTAGTAAAGGTGCCAGTGTCAGAGTTATCGATGGCAATGTTGATAAGTCTATAAGAATATTAAAGAAAATATTACTAAAAGCAGACAGGCAAAAAGAACTTGCTAAAAGAGAGTTCTACGAGAAGCCTAGTGCCAAACGCAAACGTCTAAAGAATCAAGCAAAAAATCGTTGGAACAAGGAAGTCAGAGACAAACAGTTTGCAGGTGAAATGCCTGTGCCTAGTCCAGTAGACCAAAAGCATCTTAAGACTAAAAAGAAAAGACGTAAAGAATTCCTACGTCAAGAAATGGTTAGAAAAATGAGGAAGAGATATTAATGTACGACTATGCTATTGTCAGTGGAGGGTTTGATCCTTTACACTTAGGACATTTAAAGATGTTTAAAGATGCATCTGAGATAGGAAAAGAAGTAATTGTATTAGTTAATAGTGATGACTGGCTCACTAGAAAGAAAGGGAAACCTTTTATGCCAGGAGACCAACGTGTAGAAATCATACAGGAACTAAAGTGTGTTCATCGAGCAATTCTCCAAACAGATGATACAGATGATAGCAGTACAAGTGCTATTAGAAACTTTGCTATAGCACACGCAAACAGTTCTATTGTTTTTTGTAACGGTGGCGATAGAAGTAGTACCAAAAAGATTAGAGAGGAAGATATCTGTAGACAATATGATATCGATATGAAGTTTGGTATAGGCGGCAATCACAAAATTGCTAGTAGTAGCGAGTTAATTAAAGATTTTCAAATAAATATAGTTGAAAGACCTTGGGGTAGGTACAAAGAACTTGCAGAAGGAAATGGCTACAAAGTAAAAGAACTTATTGTAGATCCTGGTAAAAGTCTAAGTGACCAATTCCATTTACATAGGAGTGAGCATTGGGTAGTCTTAGAAGGCGCAGGACACATAAAGCAAGGCGGGACCAGGTCAATAGAAGACAGAGAATTTTTTATAGTCGAAGGAGAGTCAGTGTACATCAGACCAACACAGACTCACAAGTTGACAAACCCAGGAGAGATACCACTTAGACTAGTAGAAATTTGGGCAGGGCAAATACTGTCTGAAGACGATATTGTGAGATTAGACGTCGATGATAATTACGGAGTAAAATGAGAGAATTAGGAATGGCTTTATTAGGAACAATGGCAATAGCATTGTTCTTTGGATTTAAAGTATACCCAGATTGAGAATACACAGGATATTCAAGTCAAGGGTCGTGTACAGGAGAATGCTACGAACAATATGTAGCACTTAACGGCACAGTTGTTGAAATAGAACAACGTAAAAAAGAACTTGCTAACGCAGATGAGTTCAGCAGTATCAGAAGTTTATGGGCAGGTTGTGCCGCTTGTCACGGACAAGATGGTGGCGGTATGGGACCTTTCCCAAGTTTACAAGGCAAAGACAAAGCATACATTGTTCAACGACTTGTGCAATACAAGAACAAAGAACAAGTTGGTGCAATGAGTAGTACTATGTGGGCACAGGCAGGAATGCTCAGTGACCAAGATATGGAAACAATCGGTAAGTTTATAGAAGCAGGCTTACCAGGAAAATAAGGACGTATGGAATTGAAAGAATTAAACACATCCAAAGTATGCGATATACTTAACAGAATTGTGGAATTAGAAATGGCTGGAGTTGTACGTTATGCTCACAGTTCACTGATGGTAACAGGACCTAACAGGATTCCTATAGTTCAATTCTTACAAGAACAAGCAAACGAAAGTTTAGCACACGCCTTACAGGCAGGTGAATACATCACAGGCTTTGGCGGTCATCCAAGTCAAAACATTTCTGCTATCGAAGAAAATCACAATCATAGTGTTGAACAAATTCTCACAGAAAGTTTACAACACGAAATGGCGGCTGTAGAAACATACAAAGAATTACTAATGGAAGTTGCTGATGCAAGTATTATGCTTGAAGAATATGCTAGAGGTCAAATTGGAATGGAGGAGCAACACGCCTTAGAGATAAGGAAGATGTTGATTGATTACAGTTAATGGATTTAGTAGCATACGCAATTATAATAATTATGATATACCTTTATTGGATAGACAGAAACAATAGGCCCAAACACTAATGGACGGAGTAATATTAATGTTTGTTATTTTACCTACTATTATAGCATTGTATACGTTTGCCTTTATTAATATTATTAAGGGCGATGCAGGAACAAAAGGTATAACACAACCATACATAACAAAAAGTGGAACAAAGCACACAGCACACAAAAGCAGAGAACAGCACATAGTATGAAATTAAATTATAAAGACTGTGGAAAGATAGGATTTACTTGTAGCACATTTGATTTATTACACGCAGGTCATATCACAATGCTAGAAGAAGCAAAACATCATTGTGATTATTTAATTGTAGGGTTACAAAATGATCCTACCGAAGACCGCCCAGAAAAGAATAAACCTATTCAAAGTATTGTTGAAAGACAAATTCAATTAGCGGCAGTTAAGTATGTAGATGAAATAGTAATCTATAATACAGAACAAGATTTAGTTGATTTACTCCTTACATTGCCAATTGATGTTAGAGTGTTAGGAGATGAATATAAAACAAAAGACTTTACAGGCAAGGATATAGCAAAAGCACGTGGATGTAAAATAATTTATAATGGCAGAGACCATAGTTTTAGCAGTACCAGTTTAAGAAAACGTGTAGCACAAGGTGAAAATGACAAATGAACAAACAAGAGCCTTACTCAAATCGTTTACTTGGAGAATAATAGGCTCTATAGCAACAACCATACTTGCATTTAGTTTTGGTATTCCAGCAAAAGCATTAGGTTTATTGTTCTTTGCAGATTTAATCGTAAAGTTTATCTTATATTATGCTCACGAAAGGTTATGGCATAGATTAACTGCACCACTCAATAACTTTTTAAACAATCGAAAACTTCGATAAATACTGGTATGAAAGCAATAGTAATCACCGAAAACAATATGGGTGCAGGTCATTTTGGTAATAATGAAGTTATTGCTAGACCTCCAGGAGCACAAATTGTAGGAGATATTTTTGCACAAAATGGGTTCGAAGTTCAAAATATAGACTTTTTTGGTAGTTGGGATCACGATAAATTATCGAATCTTTTAACTGAATGGGTAAACGGTGAAGAAGTTATAGTATCATTTAGTGTATCTTTAAGTTTCTACAATTCTGCTAGGTATCAAAGTTTTGGTGTAGCATTCAAAGAACGTAATCCAAAAGCAAAATGCATAATAGGCGGGGTACGATATGCCGATTCTCTTAAAATAGAAAGAAGTATTTTATATAAAGATAATTGGTTAGATGCTATATTTTTAGGCAGAAGTATGCGAAATTTTGACACTTGGTTAAAAGGTGACATAGATGCATTACCTACCAGAGTGCAAGGCTCAACATTAGTAATAGGTACAGATAAAGAATTAGAAAAAGACTTTGCCGTTATCCATAAATTCACAGAACAAAATATGTGGTGCGAAAAAGATATTGCAACTTTCGAAATAAGTTTAGGTTGTAAATTTAATTGCAGTTTTTGTAATTATGATTTTAAAAATCTAAAGAATCCAGACCTTGCTGATGCAGAAGAGTTACATCAGTTTTTCTTACAAGCATATGATTATGGAGTAACTAATTTCTATTTTGCAGATGACACAGTAAATGAAACTATAGAAAAATTAAAAATATTTGAAAAAGCAACTGAAAATTTACCATACAGACCTAGAGTAAGTGGGTTTTTTAGAATTGAACTCTTAGCCAAACAGTACGAAGAACAACTTGCTTGTTTTAAGAATGCAGAAATAATGGGAATGTATTTTGGACTAGAAACTTGGAACAAAGAAGCAGGTAAAACAATAGGCAAGGCAATGGATAGAGACCTTATAAAACGTACACTGAAGAGATTAAAAAAAGATTTAAAAGGTGTTCATCTATTCAGTAGTTTCATTGTAGGGTTGCGTAATGATAATTACGACCATATGTTTAAATCATTAAAAGAAGAGATGGCAGAAGGTTTGTTAGATGCTAGAACATATTTGCCTTTAGCATTGTATGATATGCCCGAAACATTCGACAGTAAAGGACAAATAGAAGCAGACCCAGTTAAATATGGATTCCAAACTTGGAAATCTCCCGGTGAGTATCACGGAACTAGATTAGATTTAGAAGTACTGGAATGGCGTAACGAGTGGACCTCTAGTAAAGAAGCAGGTATGATGGCTAAACTCTTAAATTCTGAAGCAGTAAGCATTGATAAAGAACCGGGAATGATGAGTAGTTTTGCTTATGCTCAAATGGTTGCATTCGGTAAATGGGATCCATATGATAGAACCACTTGGAAGTATACCGCACCAGAACAACGAGGAGGTTTTCACTCTGGTGATATGAAATTTGATGGATACTCTCCTGCCATAGAATATAGAAACGAATATATACAAAAGAAAACCAAGTATATAAATGCCATTATTCAAGAAAGATAATAAAACAGTTCTGTTTATCCACATACCAAAGTGTGCAGGGACAACTATTGAAAGAGCATTCGAAGATGCAGGTTGGGACATAGAGTTTTTAGTCGAGCCTGCTAGAAGAGGGCATAAAGATTGGAGTCCTTGTAATCCCCAACATTGGCACTATGAAGATTTACTAAAAAACGTACACAACAACTATAACATAGACTACGAATTTACAGTAGTACGCAATCCTTTTCAAAGACTGCTGAGTGAAATGTATTGGAGAGGCAATGCTACCAACAACATCACAGAATCTATAAACACAACAGGTTTACAATACTTAAACAGTTACATTAAAAACAATTACACAATGGATAACCATATAAGACCACAGCAACAATTTATAGGACCTACAACTAACGTATTTAGATATGAGAATTTACAAAACGTATTTGATATGTTGAGTAGAGATTTTGGAGTAAACAGTTTTGCAAACCATTACAAAACAAATGCAGTCAAGCCTACATCAATGAATAATCTTAGTTCACAGTTTAAAGAAAGGTACAAGGAAATTTACTTTGCCGACCACGATTTACTTAAATATAATAAACCATTTGAGGATAGTAATGAGTAATGTAGTAGCAATGGCAATATGCCGTATCAAAGAAGATAAAGGCTTAGAGTACAACAAAGACATAGGTGCAAACCAAACATATGATATGTATCACGCAATGCACGAAATGGTTATGCACTCCGCAAGTGAATTTATACAAGAGGACTTTGAGTTTGAAATATTTGAATACGAAGTAGACAACTATCAAGAAGTATTTCACAAAAACTTTCAATTGGTATATGATTTGTGGAAAGAAGGAAACAATGTTTTATTCTTAGACACAGACACAATGTTTATTAGACCAACAGAAATATTTGGTAAGTTTAAACAGTTTCAAATGTTTAACTATACAGATCCTAAAAACTTACAAGGTAAAGATGCTAACAACAAATACGGATTACAGCACGAACATTATTTTAATGCTGGAGTAAGATATTATCCAAAAGAAATGAGTCAAGAAGTTTGGGACTTGGGTTGGAAATATGCTAAAGACTGGGACTATGATATTTGGGGAACAGAGCAAATTATATTTAATGAAATGATGTATAGTCAAGGTATTAATCCTAAACGTTGGCTTAAACCAGAATATGCTTTCCAATGTATGGGTATGAGATTTGATGCATTCGAAGATCCTAATCATCTGATGGTACTTAACCAATGGAATAATTGCAACTTTCAAAACGATGCAAAAATTTTACATCTTCACGGAACAAGAGGTGCAAAGAATACAGTATTACTTCAATGGGAACTGTTAAGATGTTTTGCAGATGTTGAAGTAGAACCAACTAGAGTTGATATTATAACTGATCCAAACGGTTGGCCCGTAGATGTAAAGTCCAAAGAATAATATGGACATCATTGCTGTAGACTCTGCTTACAATTCTAAGAGAGTTGTATGGAACATACTAAAAAGATGTAATTATGATTGTGTTTATTGTTGGCCCGAAGCACACGACAACATAAGTCTAATACCAAATATAGAAAGATGTATACAAGGATTTGATAATCTATACAGCAAAATACATCCAGGCAAAGTTAATTTAACTATTACGGGTGGGGAGCCATTCTTAATAAAAGACTTGCCTAAACTGTTAGAACACATAAAGCCAAAGTGTTCGTACTTAAATGTTTTAACAAACGGTTCATCTAGTGTAGATAAAATGCTCAAAGCAGGTAAGTATTTAGATAGACTGTCAATTAGTATTCACTTTGGTGAAACAAAGAACAAACAAGAATTAGAACAAAAGATATTTAGACTGAAATACGAATTAGAATGTGACCTTAAAATAAGAATATTAAACGATCCTTTGTATAAAACTGAGGTACAAAACTTAATAAACAGTTGCATAGGGTTAAATATATGGCACGAACTAATTGATATAGTGGAAGAGTTTGGTGAAAGTTAAAGTAACAAAAAGAAATAAAGAAGTAGTAAAGTTGGATCCTAACCAAATGAGGAGTGAGGGACTAACAAACTATAAAGGTTGGAACTGTAATGCTGGCACAGAAATTATACACATAGACTTTAACGGTGACATATTAAATTGCGTTCAAAGAGTAGGCGGTATAAAAGGAAACATATACGGAGAACTAGAATTAGAAACAGAAAGTATAATTTGTACATCATCTGTATGTAATTGTTTTGATGATTTATTAGTGGGTAAGAATGAAGCCAGTTAAAATAGACAGCAACTTAGACTTATTTGATATAACTTGGCGTATCATTTTGAGATGTAATTACGACTGTTGGTATTGTAAAACAGATTGGCACACAAAGAACGAAGGAGACACTCCTGATGTACAGCAATTGATAAAGGGAGCAGACAAAATTATAGATGCCTACAAACAAATAGATCCTAACAAACAAATAAGAATGACTATCACTGGAGGCGAACCTTTCTTAGTTAAGGACTTAGATGTCTTAATTACACACTTAGTATCCAGAGATGTACACTTTAGAATAAGAACAAATGGCACAGGTCCTGTAAAGGTATATCAAAATATGGCAAAGGTAATGGACAAGTCTAATGGAGAGATAATGTTAAGTTGGCACGTGAACGATCCAAAGAGCGAGGACTTGTATAAAAAGATTCCTGAATTGGTATTTCAAAATGTTCCTGTTGGAGTACGATTACTAGGTGACCAAACGTTTGGTAGGGAAGTAGACAGAGCAGAAATGTTTTTGCGTAATGTGGGAATACCGTTTGAAATGGTTAGAGTAACTGATAATCCAGATGATGAGGATTGGGACACATAATGAAAGTAACATACGACAACGGAGAACAAAAAACAATAACTCCACTAAACATAAGAGATACTAAAAATAATAACTTCTATGGTTGGGAATGTGATGCAGGATTAAAGTATGTTTTTATAAATGAGTTAGGCGATGTTTATCCTTGCACTAGAATACACGACAACAAAAAACTAGGACAAAAGATAGGTAACTTGTTTGATGATGAGCCTTTGAATTTAAAGAAAACTATTTGTTCAGTGAGTGCTTGTCATTGTGGAAGAGAAATTAATCTTGACAAAACTGCTCCAACCAATACTCCAGAGTTGGTACCGACCCGTCAACTGTAGTAGGTCCTGTAACCTTATAATCCTTTTTAAAATGTTTTTTCTGTAACATATTTTGTTTATATTCCCACAAGCCGCCTTCAGTTGGTCTGGCAGTTATTTCCCAACGTGTGATGCCTTCCATTTTAACTTCTCTAAACAGTCTTTTGTATGTACACCATCTGTCTGGATTATCTAAATCTTGCTCTGTGATGTCTTGTCTATTAAATGACAGTTTCTTCTCACACCAAAGTATGTCTATGTTGATATGACGTTTGAGTCCTTCTTCGAATCCAAACCACATAAGAGTTTTTATATCCTTTTCAGGTCTGTTACCAAATAGTTTTATATCTATCTCAGGCATAACCCTATCAGAATTAAATGATTCAAAGAAACTCCCTACTCCTAACACTTCAAAGTCGTTGTATAATGGATGTTTCATAAAGGCATTTGCCCAACTTATAAACATATCTTCATTGGGTTGTATAAAGATTCCGTTCCATTCTAATGGGCCGAAATGATATGTGGGAGATAATTTGGTTGACATTTGATGTGTTTCCTTATATACTATTTAACTATTGAGGTACGATTATGACGATGCATTTGGAAAACAGATTATCTACTATTAATACTAAAAAGTACAAAGCCAAGATTACTAAAGGCAAACTTAAAGAGTTAGAACTTAGATGGCGTGAGCATAACAAACGTTGTAAGCAAAATCATATGCATCATATGAGGTATGACAAGTTCGAAGACTATGTAGATTACTGTTATGGCAAAACAAAAATGCCTGACCCAAGAGACTATACTACATTCAAGCCTATGCGAAAGCAAACCAATTGGAGAGCAGAAGCAGACAAGGCCCACAGAGAAAAGTATCCTAGTCTTATGGAACAGCAAATGAAGTCTGGTACATACAAAGCAGATGGCGAAGGTATGCGTAAGAAGGAACCTATGAAGTACACAGGTGACCTTATACAAGGCATTGCAACTATGCACAAAAGTAATGCAGTACCTGTAATGAAAGGCACAGACCAAGCCAAAGATATTGCTAGAATGAGGAGAGGGTAATGGGACATCCTACAAACACACAGATTAAAAATGCTGTGGACAAAGCAAATGAAGGTATAGAAAAAATACTGAAAGAGTTAGAATCCATTAAAAAGAATGGGATACCTGCAGGACTACATATTGAAAGCGGTTGGGCAGATGAGGAGAAAAAGCAAAATGATTGAAATAATTAATTTTATTCTAGGTATTATTTTTATTACGGGTATGGGATTTTTTGCATATATGAGTAGTGTACTAGTCAGCGAAAAGAAAGAAAGAGAACGTAATAGTAAATAATGTTTGAGAAAATAGTTACTTATACAGTTTTTAGTTTATTGTTTTTGGTGTTGTTCGTGACAATTTACCTTATGTTAAATCCAGATAAATATCAATATGCAGAAGATAGAGGAACACATAGTTCTACCAGAGAATTGGGAGTTCCCAGAATGCAATCACCCGATTGAGAAATGGTGTAGTAATTGTGATTATGATTGTGAAACATATGAAAGAATTACTCATACCCGTAAGTATTCTTTCCTACAGTTTTTTGATATAGACGACAAAGGAAACATAGTAGAAAATGGCAAGTGAACAATGGCACGGTGGTAAAGGATCCAAAAGAAGAAGTGGCGACCAAAAGAAATATGCAGAAGCCTGGGATAGAATATGGGGAAACAAAGATGACAAAGCAAAAAGAAAAGACAATAAGAGCAACAATAAAAGTTGAGATACCTTACTCAAATGAGGTATTAAACAATGGAACTCTATTGGACAAAGAGTTAAGAAAAGTAATAGACAGAACGGAGCATATTAGTTGTGCCGTACAAGCAGGATTTTTAGACTCTGATTCGCCAGTATTAAAGTGATTGAATACGATATATGCTTAGGCAATCCGCCTTTTAGAATAGATTTGGAAGGCCCAAACGGACCAGCCATTCAATTAGTATTCGATGCCCACGTTAAGAAAGCAGTTAAAAATAAGTCAAACAAATTTATACATAACGGTCCTTTTGTAGTAGACAGAAGAATATTCTTTAGTAAACATCCACACTTTGTAGATTTCAAAAATTGGGTAGTAGAAGAGTTTGGTGTTAAAACAGTTGTGCAATTAAAAGGTGGCATAGATGGTTGCTGTATGATATATGGAGAGGATGGATACAAAGGGGAAATAATACACACAAAAGACCAAAGAAAAAGTGTTGACTCGAGCATATTTAGGCAGTACAATAACGAAAATAGAGAACAACGACAGATTAAGACTAGGGAATACTTTAGTCCAATTGAATGGGTAATGACAGGATTAGATTTGTTGCCACAAGAACAGTTCAAAGATAACAGCATTAGTTACTGCGATACTTCAGCAGGAGAAGGTATTTGGTTAGTTGGTGTTGCTATGAAACGTATGGAAAATGGTATGA
>Ga0181562_10001990_pt1 | contig 15963 bp, 6 predicted proteins | sample 011ome_26_FD_139344 | JGI IMG/M metagenome (GOLD analysis project Ga0181562, IMG submission 139344) | Coastal salt marsh microbial communities from the Groves Creek Marsh, Skidaway Island, Georgia - 011511BT metaG (megahit assembly) | ecosystem: Environmental > Aquatic > Marine > Intertidal zone...
CGTCGCGTCGTCGGTCGTTGCGTCATCGTCGTCGTTGCGTCGTCGTCGTCGTTGCGTCGTCGTCGTTGCGTCGTCGTCGTTGCGTCGTCGTCGTCGTCGCGCGTGGTCGTCGCGCGAGGTGCCGCGAGCGTGGTGCCGCGAGCGTGGTGTGCGTGAGTGCGCGCGTGCGGGTGAACGCGCGCGATGTCGGGGGTTGGCGCGGCGCGGGAGCTCGTGCGCGGTATGGATGATTCGTTTGAGCGACATCGCGGCGGTGCGAGGAGGGTGGATGGCGTCGTGGGTGCCGGGGAACGTGCGGAAGTCGGCGCTGGCGCGGAGCGCGAGACGCGCGAGGATGACAAAGGCGGCGGCGCGTCGAGACGGTGGTGGCGGGATCCGTTAAGTGCGTATGCGGAGGTGTGCTATGCGAAACCGAGATTGATGTTTTACGTCGTTTGGGCGCTGTTGATGGTGATGACGGTGAGCGCGGTGTTGCAGTTTAAGATGAACGAGAGCAGCACGTACGACTGGCTCGTGGGGACGGATGAAACGGTGAGCGGTGCGTACATGTTGGATGCGGCTGAAACTAAGGCTGCAAAACATTTAGTTATTCCCACGCGCTCGGTGAAGTCGGATGATCAAGTGTTACATTTCGTCTATGAAGCAATTGATGGGAACTCAAACGCGTTGACTCCGGCAAAAATAAAGGCAATGCTAGAAATAGAACGCACGCTTTTGGAGCATGAAGAATTTGGCATGGTGTGCATCTTGCAATCAGGGTCGGAAACGAATTGTGACATTACGGCAACGGTGAATAGCTTGCTGACGATATTTTATGATATTACGGCGACGTTGGATACGACGACGAATATTACTACTACGACGATTACGGCAAAAAGCGGAGCCAACGGTGTTTATGTGGATTCACAAGCAAATATAGATTCGATGATTTCTATGGAGATCCAGTCAGACGCTTCGACTGCATTGCTTTTTGATAGTGACTTTACCACGGCTCAACCGAAAGCACATCACGTGCAGTCGTTTTACATGCTCGGCGTGCCGTTGGACGGGTACAAAAATCCAGAAAGTCACCGCGAGGTTCAATTATTACTCGGCGACAGAGTATTTAGTGAGATGAACGAAAAATTGCTTACTAGATTTGGGATGAAGGAGACGTTTATACGTAGCGCGTATCAAACGAAGTCGATCGAGTCGACGGCAGATGGGGCATTGAAAGTGATGTGGTGGTCACTAGGATTACAACGTGATGAGTGGAGCTCTTTGTCGTCAAAAGATTTTAGTTGGACAATCTTGTGCATTGTGTCGGTATATATTTATACCTCAGTGCACACGCGTTCGATGCTCATCGCATCAGTGTCGATGTTGGAGACCATATTTGCCGTTCCAGTAGGTTACTTTTTCTTTAGAGTTGTGTTTCGCGTGGAATTTTTCCAGTGGATCAACATCCTGGTCATGTTTGTGATTTTGGGCATTGGTGCAGACGATGTGTTTGTGTTCGTAGATGCATACGCGCAGTCTGGAGATGAGTTGCGCGAAGCTGGAGAGCCAGCGACGTTACTTCCCAGACTGAAGCATACAATGCGGCGCTCGATGCATGCCATTTTTGTCACAAGCTTCACCACTGCCGCGGCGTTTTTGGCTACAGCCTTCACGCCCTTGCTGCCGCTAATCTCATTTGGTATATTTGCGGCTATCGTTCTGGTGACACTATTCTTGATTAACCTGCTCGTATTGCCACCATTCATCGTGATTTATGAGCGCTCGTTTGCGCGTAGAAGTTGGCGAGAGTGCTGGCGAGCCATGTTTTGGCTTTCGATAGAACCTTACCGCGATCCAGGCCTTGAATTAAAAGTAACAACAGTGGAGAACAAGACACGAGGGAGAAGAATAGAACGGTTCTTCCGAGGCCCGTACACGTCAATTATGAAGACCAAGATGAAGTATGTCATTCTTGTCACTTTTAGCGCTATTTTTTCTGTTGGGGTGTACTACTGGACGCGTCTCGACTTGCCGACCGAGCCAGAAGAGTGGTTTCCTACGAATCACATGTATACTGCATACAAAGATTTATCCGCGAAGAACGTCTTCAATGGTATCGGTGACACTTCAAGTATCAAAGTGAGCCTCGTCTGGGGATTGGGCGGATTGGACAGGTCCGGCGTGAATAAGTGGGATCCCGGCGATCTCGGTAAGTTGTACTACGCAGATGACTTCGATCCTTCAACTGCAGCTGCGCAAGCATGGATCATGGATACTTATGAAGAACTGAAGACTGCAAGTTGTTTGGTGAGCGCGTGTGGAAATAATCTTCTCGTGGGCACTGGGTTTGACCTTTTAAATATCCTTGCAGAAACCGACAGCTCGGGGCAAATTGTCGAAGGATTCTATTATTGGCTCAACACGAATGGTACTACGCAGTATCATCCGAAGACAAATCCAATCGTTGGCAATGCGTTCAACCAACAGCTTTGCGAATATCACAAGGTTGCAACGACTCGATACCCTTCGCACGTTGGTTTCTTCACCAATGATTGCTCCGGTATCGCGCCAAAATACATACGTATACAAGCAACGTCATCGGTGAGTTTGCCTCAGTCTCCTAAAGACTTTGCGGAAGTTCAGAGTGTATGGACAACGTACGCCAGCCTTCATTCCGTTGGTGCGCCTGACTCTCTTGGCTCAGTCAAGGCAACTTCTGGAAATATCTTTTGGTTATTTTCCATCACGGCAAGTACGTTGTTACAAAACGTCTATCGCGGGTTTCAAATAACGTTTCCGATGGTGTTTGCCGTGTTGTTACTTTCAACTCGCAATTGGTTGATAGCCATCACATGCACGTGTACGATCGGTGGCATCTTGACTTCAGTTTTGGGTCTTGGTGTTGGTGCAATGATGGGTTGGTCCCTGGGAAGTGCGGAGTCCATCGCTTCAGTTATTGTTGTAGGCTTTGCATGCGATTATGTCGTTCACTTGGCGAACGCTTACACCGCTTCTCCGTCCAATAAACGAGACATACGAATGCAAGACGGGATTTCGCAACTTGGCGTTTCTGTCCTCGCAGGCGCGGTGACCACGTGCTTCTCTGGATGTTTCCTCGCATTGTGCATTCTTACATTCTTCATCAAGTTTTCGTTTCTCGTGTGTTGGACCATTATTTGTAGCTTTTTTTGGGCAGTTTTATTCTTCCCAGCCGCCATGTTTGCATTCGGACCTGAAAACCACCGTAACGAGCTTGCGTTCTGGCGTCTATGGAAGTAATTCACTGCATCTTCACGAAGTGATCTTTTCGTGAGTATATTTATCAACATTGTTAGAACTGTAATCTTTGTACTTTTTAATGGATTCGCTAATAATTTTATCTACATCTCTAAAGTTGACGCTGCTAGACTCATTCTTTTGAGCTTCCGGGAAGCTGACTCGCTGGCGTGTTTTTCTTTGGCGTCATAAACGCCGGAAATGAACTCGAGCCGCCCGTTTTCAAAGGGCGCTGCGCTCCAAAAAGCAGGCTTTTTGAAACACTTTGCGTGTCATTATCGGGCACATGTGCCGAAACGGTCGGCTTTCGACCAAATGGTGAGAATAACTGTGGCTCTACAATCCTTGCAATCGGGGCAGTTGACTGCATTGGACTTCGATTTTCAGCAGCATCCTTGGACTCGTAAGGTCTCACCCAAGTTGATGGTCTTCCTGGGCTACTAATTATGGAAGCGGAGGCTAATGCAGCAGTCGCTTGCGCAAGTGTCGAAGTTTGCAAACTCTGAGTAAGCTCAATCGGAGGCTTCAAGAATGGCAGCAACGCTCCACCTTCGGCGTCATTCTTGCCTTTTATGATGGCTTCAAATAGGAGAATATTATCCTCAAGCAACGCGTACGGCGTTCGCGCCAGATCACTTTCGCTGGGTTTCGCTACAACGACTTCTCGTGCGATTTTTTTAGGCTCGAATTGAGCATCAGCTGAAGGAAGAACGACAGCTTTTTGCGACACCGGAAGGTCCCGAATTCTTTCGCGCAACATTTCGATGAGTTTGTTTGCTCTTTCACCCGATAATCGACCATCATCTTTTGCTCGCTTGTAAAAGGCCGCAGATTCCAGCGCTCTACCTCGGTGTAAAAGATAATACACCCCCGTCTCAACTGGAATGGTGTCGCGGCGCTCCCATAGAAGATTCAACAGAACGTTTTCCATGTCTCCATAAAATGGAAGTGATAAGATCGCATCCAGGCACAAGTTTTCAACTCCATGATCCACAAGTAAAGTTATCAAAAACTTACCAGCACTTGACTTGTACAAATCTGGTAGCGTCTTGAACGCGTCTCGTACAGCGAGAAAGCCTTCAGCAACGAGGCCGCATGCAAGACGAATCGACACATCGAGGGAAATGGTTTCAATATCTTGCGCACCTAAATGCGCGGCGTTCGGCGCTCGGGCTCGAGCAACTGTCAACGCTGTAGCCGTACGCCCACACTTTGCTAAGTGTCCGATGAACTTCACTGGAAGGAGTGGATGCGCTATTTGCGGAAGAAGAGAGCACGCTTCATTCAACGATGCTTCATTTGCTGAGTCGTCGAGTAGCACCGCGGCTCGAGTTTCTTGAAACAGTCTCGGGTTGAAGTGCGCGCGGGTGGCGTACCTCATCGGAGCTCCATCATGCGGCAATCCAGAGTCAAGTAAAAAGTACAAGAAAAGGCATCGCTTTGCAATCAATGCCGTCGGAGACGCGCTTCCATCAACAAAGATGCAGCGCGCTGCTTCCGAGACTGTCTTGAACGGGTATGCTGGTTTGTGCTCTCCAACGCCGGCTAAGAGATCATCTAGAAACGTGCTCACATTTGAATTGCCTCCACTTTCGGTAGCAAGCGCTCTTCGACGTTGAACAGCCCCGGCCCAAGCCGCGGGTCCTCCAAATCTGGTGCCAACGGCGCCCGAACTCAAACCTTCGTTTGCTGCCCAAAGCAGTGCCTCTGCTTGGAGCTGTCTACATACGACCTCATCGCGCACAGATTGCAATCGTTTAAACTGCGGCGCTACATCGCTTGCGGTTCTACCACTCACATCCGCTCCTAAGGTCTCTGTCACGCGCCGCAAAGCGTCAAACGTTCGCATAGCGTCTTCAATCGCCAACACTTGCGCATCCTTTGGTCGTCCACTTGCTCCGTCTAATCGCGCTTCACCAGACTTCAACGCATTTATAGCCCACGCAAGAACGCATTCACCATCTCTCAAGTACGCCTCCACGCCATCATCCGATACGAAGCTCTCGTTTCGGCACACTTCGTCCACGTAGTGCGCGACGATGCTCGGCGCGCCGTGTGTAACGCACGCGTCGAATATTTCATGAAGCCTTTCGATATCAGCGCTCGATGTTGGCGCTGAAGCATCCGTGGTAGGTTCTGTAGATATTCCAGCGCACCCATGCGCGTGCAGCGTGTGGTGCACGCGACGCAACGTGCCGATCGTGCTCAACGCCGCTGGGGGAAGAATACAAAGCTCATCAATCGCGTACGCCAACTCATCCATGACGACGTCGATAACGGCACTCGAGACTGGCGAACACGTGCGCGTGTACAACACTCGTCACTACGCGCGTTCGTATGCCCGTGTCGTCCGCGGGTGCGCGCGTGCACGTCGCGTTCTCGGGCGCGAAAAGCACAACGAACGTTGATGATTCATTCAACGTTCTCAATGGGTTTCGGGTTTGATTGGCACAAAAGAGACAATATACTGGGATCTGAAATTACAAGAGCCGGGAGCAGCGCGCGGTGAGTTTTACAAGTTGTCAATCATTTCCTTGAGCGACTTTCCGCCAACCTTGGCGTTTTCTAAGATGAAATTTTTCTCACGCGCCTGTTTCAGATGCGCTAAAACCTCACGACTCTGCTCTGTTTCTTCGGGAGTGTGTTTCAGGCGCTCAAGCTCGATGCGCTTGGTCGGCTTGAGTTGCGTGCCCAATACATGTTCGGTGTGGTCGTCAGCATCGAGAACCTTCGTGGGTGGGGCGGTCCACTCATCCGGAGTATATGTGTGTTCTTCATGCATGTGTTCACCTTCGGGCGTCACACGATGGCCATGATCACCAGCAGTGTCGGGATGATCTGGTACGAACACGGCGGAGCTCGTTTCGTACCCATATAATTCGAGCGCCTTTTTGGCAATTCTCGTTTGCACATCGGTGATAGGAGAATTCACGCGATAGGTGAACTTGGACCGATGCACTGTGAATCGTTTCAAGTTGTCTCGGATGTACGTGAAGTCCGCGAGCTGGTTGAAAATGCTGGGAGGAAGGTCAAGTAAAGACGCGAGTGCCTGTATTGGCTTTTGCGCTGCTTGATACTTTTCAGGCGTCTTGCCGGTTTCTTTACTCACGCGGAAATGGTCCATATCCGGCTGTGCTAAGTCCTCGGCACGCAAAATCATGCCAAACTTTTTCAACGGTCCTTGAAGAAGAGCACCGATTTCGAAGTTCACTGAAGTCCAGTACGCCGTGGTGCGAAGCAAGTCGATAACGTCGCTCTTTTTAACCCCTGACATCTGCGAGTGTTGCTCTAAGTGCGACCATTCCTCCTCAAACTTTGCTGTAAGGGCTTCCCATCGATCTTTACCGAAATAGGCGCGCTGCAAATCGCGTTCTTTATCATGCAAGTTGCCAAGCGGAAGTGTGCGAGGATCGCGCACCAAGTGTATATACGTCACCGAGGACCCATAAACATCCCGCCAAATCGGCAACAAGTACATCGCTAAAGGGTCTTTCCATCCCCATCGACCAACGTCGTTTGATTTACTCAATGAATTCGACGTTAAATCCGGATGAAGCCACTTTTCTTGCCTGGCAAACATGTCGCATAAATGTTTCGCCACATCCGCTTGCAACGCCGCGGGCATCTCATCGGGTTCATACAACGGTCTCTTCGCCCACGCCATGATGTCTACGATGATATCATCCAATCCACTCAATCGCTCCGCGTCCGAATTACCGAATTCATCCACAGGCCCAAACGTCACCGCGTTCGAATCCCTCAAGAAATCCTCAAAGCTCTTCCCGATACCGCCCCCGTCGCCGCCAATCACCACTGGCTTCATGGGAATTTGCGTGCACTGCATCTCCGGATGCGACACGAGAAGATGATTCATCCACCGTCGCGTCGGTTCTTGTGTCAACATCCTCGCCCCGTGCGCGCTTTCGACAACAAAACCCATGCCAAGCGCCACGACAGAAAACAACACCATCATCAATCCTCCAGCTGACGCACGACGACTTCCGCGACCGGTCGTCGTCGTCGTCGTCGTCGTCGTCGTCTTCGTCGTCGTCTTCGTCGTCGTCTTCGTCCGTCGCGCGATGCGTCCCATCGCACCACCCTCACGCATCGTTCTCATCGCCTTCGACGTCGCCATCTCGCGCTTCACCGTCCGAGATCTGTCGCGTGGAGCGCGCCACGCGACGCGATCCATCCCTTCGCGCGCGAACGATGTGGTCGCGTCTCGCGTCGTCGTCGTCTGGCGTTATTCGTGCGTTATTCGTACACGCGCGGTGTGCGGCGCGGTGTGCGCGGTGCAGATAGATAGAACATGCATGCGTGTGCGCGTGCGCGCGCGACGTCGACGTCGACGTTGACGTCGTCGTCGTCGTCGCGTCGTCGTCGTCGTGGGTGCGCGCGCGGGGTGTCGATTCGCGCCGCACCGTCGACGGCGCATCGTCGACGGCGTCGTCGGTGCGCGCGCGTCGCGGTGTCGCGCGCTGGTGGCGGTGGTGGTGGCGGTGGTGGTGGTGGTGATGATGACGACACCGTCGTCGTCGGTCCGACGTCCGCGCACGTCGGGGGTATTGACGTGAGCGTCAAGCGCACGGCGCCGCGCGCGGTGAATGAGGTGCAGAGGACGTCGGGGCGTCGGGCGTCGGGCGCGAAGACGACGATGAGCGCCAAGGAGAGTCGACGGACGCGACGGTTTCAGCCGGATGTTGAATTTCATGGATTGGTCAAGGTGCGCAAGAGTGGGATGGGGGTGACGGAGTCGTCTGAGCGCGAAAGGTTTCCTTATGTGGACGGGTTTGCGTTTGACTCAGGCGTGGCGTGTAGCACCGAAGACATGCTCGACATTGTTGGCCCGCTGTTGTCGGAGGATCGAAAGTTGAGATTAGAAAATGTATTGAATTGTCGGACGTTCTCATTGATGCCGATTTTAGAAGGGATTTATGATATAGGGAATATGCTCGCGGTGTGTCGTTCGACAGAGGCGTTGGGTATCGGGAGCGTGAGTATTATTTCGAGCGAGGGATTGAGTTTCAAGGCGAGCGGACGCACGAGCGGCGGAGCAATGAAGTGGCAAAATATTGAAAAATTCACCAACACAACCGATGGGTTGAAGTCGGCGAAACAAAAGGGATATCGCATTCTGACGACGGAATTCGAGGGCGCGTATCCGCTCTCGCATTACGATTGGAGCATTCCCACGGCGGTTATTTTTGGAAACGAACGCGAAGGCATCTCTGATGAAGCTCGGGCGATGGCAGATGGCGCGGTGTTCGTACCTATGTATGGCTTCACAGAAAGTTTGAATATTTCAGTTGCGGCAGCCATGGTGATGTCGCACGCAGTAGCCGATAGAGAGCGCCGCCAGGGATTTCATGGAGACTTGAGCGATGAAGAGAAACGGATTTTACGAAGCGTGTATATGTCGAGACTCATACCGAATTATGCTAGGCAAGGGTACTTAGAGATGCTAGTTGAACGTCATATGACGGGTAAGTCATCCATAGAATGTGCCGATGAAGATAACGACGGTGTGTGTGAAGAGTTGCTGGATGAGCAGCTATTGCTCGCCGAGCTCGATGCGAGCAAACTCGTCGGACGCCGCTTGCCAAAGAGAGATCTCGGGTTTAATTAGCGGGTTAACGATAACATCCAAAAACTTGAAATTCGTAATACATTCTAAAATTATGCGTTTCATTCTATTTCCGTCGTCTACTGCGACTCGACCCTTTACTCGCAGGTGCAGGAGTAGGCTCTTTTCGTTTTCTCTTTGCATTTTCGGTCGCTTCAGTTTCCTCCGCCGCGGTAGTTGGAGATGGTGCCGCAACTATCTGCGGTGCTACCGCGACTGCCTCGTCCGTGGTCCTCGGAGAAGGTCTAAACGGGACGTACGGTATGCCTTGTGCAGTGCAACAGTCAGGGCATGCAAACTTGACGTTTTCTGTTTCTGCGTCCTCCTCTCCCGGCGCAGGCGGTTGCATGCCAATGCATTCATAGTGGAACCATCCATCACATCTATCGCAACAAATCATCGCTCTAAGTGCATCGTATGCGCTTCTACACACGCAATACAACTCACATCGCTCGCCCAGTTCTTCCAATTCTTCTTTGAGCTGCAGCGGTAACGAACGACCTTCTTGTAGAAGCATTTGCGCCGCTTCGATCGGGATTGTTTTATCCTGCACGACCGCGGCGGCACGCTCAAGCCAAATTTGTCCAGCAACTTCCAAAGCATGTGCACGATCAGCAAGGGGATCGATCCCGGCGCCAGGGCATAAACCTGCAGCCATGGCAGATTCTTTCAACTCATGAAGAGTGATCAATTTCGGGAACGGTGCGACAGTCATGATGCGCGTCGCTTGCTCGCGCCAAGCGGGTCCGCATACTTCTCTCATCAATGCAAGCGTCTCCTCAACAGGCTCCAATTCCATGGCCAATGCACCCTTCATACCCGCGTAAACTTGCAAAGCTGGATCAACATCGTCATTGAGGCCCATGTCCATCGGAATGCCCATGCCCATGTCGTGTCCCATTTGCGGTGGAACAGCCAACGGAGGTGGTTGCATGACTAATTGCTGTGGTTCTTCACTTTTCATCGCGCCAGATTTCCCAGCGGACTGCTTGCTGTCAGTCTTCCGAGCTTTGGGATCTTCATTAATAGCCGCATCCGGAGGAATGATTCCTGAAAGCTGCAATGTTGCTTGCATGAGCCAGTCACTCGCGCCAGCTTTCGCCAACTCTTCGTCGTGCTCCTTTGTCATGTTCAAGTGTTGCTGTTGCATCATTAACACGTGCAGAATGTGAGGCCTAGAGCGCACTGGTGCCATGTGAATTTGAGCTTGACACATCGCCAGTTGCATCGCGAGCTGTTGAAGCTGATTGAGTTGCTTGGTGATGATTTCTGAAACCTTTGGCGAACACGGAGAAATGCTGAGGGCATGCGTTCGCTGCGTCGCGGCAAACGTCACTGCTTGCCCCATGAGCATCACTTGCTGCAACGGTGTGAGCGTCGCTGGCGGGTTTGGATCATCAGGTGTTGCCATCAAAGCAGCCTCGTGGACTCTTCTCGTGCGTTCCTCTGTTTCTCTTCGGGCAGCTTCTTGAGCAATCTTTGCCGCCTGCGTAATAGCATTGTCTTGCGCCTCCTTCATGCTTTTACGATGCAGTGCTTTACGAACTTCAAGTCTCCAAGCGTCATGTGTGTTGATGAGCTGATGAAGAATATTTTCTTCAGGTACTTCGCCCGGAAATTGTTGAGCCTCATTGAGAAGCTCACGCAGAAGCATAACATTTGGCCTGCTTGTGCGATGCACCGAGCGGTACGTCTCTAAAGAAAGTGCACTTGCCTTACCATTCTTCGCCACGCAAGGTGGGCAGATGTAATTATGCATCGTCTTCGCCATGGTAGGAGAAACATTGATACATTTCAAGTGAAACCAGTCACCGCAGTCGTCACAACCAACCATTTGAATACCACCAGCTTGGCGGCACAAACAGAATTGGCCCTCTTCAGTGTCAGGCGGCTCGCCATTCCCAGTAATATCCTCAATACCAGCCTTGATGGAGTCTAGCACGGCCGAAAGCATTTCGATCAGTGTCTTGTCGTTCGTCTCAGATTCATTTCTTTCGTTGATCCATAGTAAAGCAGTCAACTTCTCCGTCCATGCCTTGGCAGCGTTGCACGCATTCGTCAAAGCCTGTCGCTCAGAGCATTTGAAGGTTAAGTCTTCAACTTCAGCTAGTAACTCAAACAATTCATCGATCGATGGCCGAGGTCGACCATCTGCTACACTATTCAGACACTTGCGCACGGACTCCACCCATACTGCATGATCAGCTAAAGAAGCTTCCAAATCTTCCACCTTTGAAACATCGGCTGGCAACGCCTTGCCCTCCGCGATGAGTGCATCAATTTCTTCTGGTGACGCGCTTGGCGGAAGACGGCCATCTTCGAGGGGCGGTGGATCAAGTAAACGATCGGCTTTCTTTCGCCAATCATCAACAATCTTGTGCCGCTTGATGATTTCATCACGAAGCGCGGGATCTAGGTCTTCAAGAGTATCAATTTCCGCTCGTAGTTCATCCAACTCGGTATCTTCCACCAATTTGGCTTTTGGAGCGATGATTTTCTTCACTTTTTCTTCCCAATCCAAAGCCTTGACGCGCAGTCTCACCATCCGCATCGCTGGTAATTCCAATCCAAAGTCTTCGTGCGAGAGCTCGAGTTCATGCAATGTCACTTCTGCACCTTCCTCGCGCCAACGCTTTATGGCGTCCTTGGCATCAACATCCCACTCTTCAGCAGCCTCAATGCGCTCTTCCAAAGCTTCTACTTCCTTGACAAAGAGTTTCAGACTCTTAGATTCCTTCAAAAGAGCTTGAGCCTCAGAAAGCGGAGGAATCGGGTTAGACACGCCGCGACGCGTGAGTTGCTTACCCTTTAAGCATGGCTGAGCGCGATCCAACCACGATTTTGCCACCGTTACTGCTTCTGAAAGAACATCAAATCCATCTAGAATGATCGGAATCGTATTGCCTTCACGGATAAGAGAGAAAGCATCGTCCAGTGTAGCTTGATCTTTGCCACCGAGCGCCTTGCGCATAGATTCAGCCTTTTCGTTCCATTTCTTTGCAGCCTTGATGTGAGTTTCGCACTGCGTCAGAAGCACTTCCTCGTCGGGAGCGACTTCCTTATCATCGGAATCGAGGAAATCATTACCGTCTTTCACGAGTGTCTCGAGCTCAGCAAGGGTGTGCTTCTTCGACGAAATCATGTCCTTGAGTTTGGCAACTAATTCGCGAACGACGATGCGATTCTTCAACCAATCAACTTCCTCGATGGTGACGCTGAATCCTTCGCCTTGTTGTAAAAGGAGCTGTAAGTCTTGCACGCGCGCATTGGGAAAGTCACTTTCTCTAGCGCGCTTGGCCCATGCTTTCACGAGCGTTATTTGTTCATCAAGTTGATCCACCGCATCCAGCCTCGATGATAAGCTGAGACCTTCCTTCAAAAGCGCTTCGGCATCGTCAATGTCAACCTTATTGTCGAATAAAGACTCCGCCTTGGCACGCCAAAAGTTGATTTCCTCTAAAGATTTGCGCAGAGTAATGAGTTCGTTTTGCTGCACTGGTAATCCTGTCGACTCTTTGAAGAGCTCCTCAATTTCATGTGCGCTTGCCAATTCATCTCGAGGCGGAAGTTGGCGTCGCCCGGGAAGAGCTTGACGAACTTTCGTAGACCAAGCTCCGGCGCGAGCAATCACGTCCTTCAGCTTTTTGTAGGAAGGAACTTCCACACTGAATCGGTTTGCTTCGGATTGGAGACTTGAGCACGCACGCGGTGCTGGATTTGGTGACTCGTCCAATGCAGTCTTTATCCGTTCCTCGAGTTTCAATCCAGTGGCGAGTAATTCGTGTAAAGGCTGAGTTTCAGACTTCGGCATCGGCACTGGAGGCTCATCTAAGAGCTCGCGAAGACGAAGTAAACCAATGCGTGGCTCGCTGGCATCATCATGACTAGATTCAGCGCCAGACCCTGACGTAAGGCGCTGTTTCAATGCCGCCAAACTCGTTTGCCAAGCGATAGCGTTCATCACACGCGCATGTGCTTCGCGTGCACCTTGCATATCCGAACCACCCCAGATAAACTCTTCCGCTCCTATGGCGAGCTTTTTCAAGTCATCTAATGGCGGTAATGGTGGCTTGACAAGTTCTTCGCCAACACGTTTGACCCAGGCTTGAGCTCTCTTGAGACGATTCTTGTTCTGCACGGGCGATTTCAATGCCGCATTCTGAGCTTTGATGATGGATAGTTCTTTTGATGGTACAGCGCGTTCCGTCTTTTCGGTTAACTTTTCCAAATCTGCCAGCGTTTTACGGTAAAACATCGTTCGATTGGACAGTTTGCAGTCGCACAACTCAGCGGCGTGTCTCAAACACGCTTTGCGAGACGGGTCACAAGAACAGCAAACGCCAGAAAGATAGAGAATGTGTCGACAAACGATGCACTCACCATGACCGCATGGCTCATCTTTTGGTCTCACCGTACGAGGGTTGCTCGAATCATCGTTTTCTTCATCCACAACGATACGCGTGCTTCGCGAAACGCCACTCGAGAGAAGTTCATCTCGGGCGTTCGTTTCATTCAAAAGTAGTCTCGCAATCTCTGGCCACAAAAACGGTGCGGTTATTGCACTTGGCTCTTCCGCAGAGTCACACAACAACTGATCATGGCTAAACAACGAAGGACTGGCATGCAAACGATTTCTTTCGACGCTTTCAAGGCCGAATGCCAACCAATCTGGTGGAGCAAAGTTGACGGATTCCGTACAATTGAGTCCGCAATTGAAGGTTGCGTAGTACGCCCCCGGATATGTCACCACGTACTCACCCGGATATTGTTCCAACGTGTACACTGGTACGCCGGCAGCCATCAAAGCGTTTGGCGAGAGCATCGTAAACAGCCGCTTTAACGCATCTGGGTTGTCTTCAAAAACATCTGGCATTAGATTCTTGAAGCAATTCTCCAATTGTTCGGCTGCACTCGCTGGAACGGTGTACCACGTCTTCGCTGCACCCCAGTGGTTGTAAGTGATGCTGTACAACTGATGATCCTCACGACGCCATGTCGTTGAGCTAAACGTGCTTCCAATCTCAAGGCATGGCGTCGTCACTCCGACGATATCTTCCTTCAATGCAGCTAACATTGAGACTTGGTCTCCATTCGCGCGCGCGATATTATTCAAATTCCACAATGACTCCGTGCATTGCTTCAATTTCTCTGCACTCGCGCCTTCAATCTTCACCTTGGGCGTCTCTCCAGGTCGCGGGAATCCACTTCCATGTTTCGTGGTGTCGATGCACGAACCACATTTCACCTCGCATACGTCATCCGCCGGTGTCGGTTCTTCCACCATGCGCCAAAAGCACTCTTCAATGGCTTGAATACTAATCCCAGTTCGTTTTGCTTCTTCGCCAAAGAATGCCTTATCGAATTCTATGCACGCATCGTTAAACTCCCCGAGCGTATACTCGTGCCCTTCATCCGCGCTCAACCTCCGCACCTCGTCCTCGACGTCTTTGCACTCTTGACAAAACCACTCCCCGCTCGGCACCGACGTCATCTTCGGCGTCAGGCAGTACATGTGTGACCTAAGCATACGACAACGACAATACATTAACGTCAGTACATATAAACCATCGCGTGCGACGTGGCGCAAAGCGGGTCAGCAATACAAAAAATCGTCCGACGGCGTCGTCATCAATCATCATCATCATCACCCCCTAAAAACACCCGCGTGTGCGGACACGTCGGAAACCGTAACCGTCGACCGCCTGTGGACCGCGGGGCGTCGTCGATCGAGGCGCGCGGCGCGGTTACCCGCGGATTGTCGCCGCACGCGACGATGGCATTGACGCGCAACGCGTAGGAAACAATGAAACAATAAGCCGACCACGCATTCGCGACGAAAACGCGAGCGATACACGTACCCTCGATCGCACCCGTCGCATAAGATCATCGCCTCCTCGTCACCGGGGGCGCCGCACACGGCGCAATTGGCGTCGCTTTCGTGCACCTCTGCGAGCTGGTGGGCGATTTCTTCCAATCCCTGTTGGGTGTGATGAACACGAGTGGTTAGTTTTCACGACTGTCGACGCGCATTGGCGCGTGCGGTGGGTTTTCGCGCGCGCAGGCGCGGGTCAAGCGCGCGCGTAAAGGGACGGATGACCCAACAACCCAAGATATGGTTTAACGCGCGGTCGTGACGTACGTTTTCCAACTTTGGCCTCTGTGGAGGCGCACCAGACGCCCCAAGCTCGAGACCAATCAACGCATCGATAACATCTTTGTCCTCTCGATCGAGTTCGTGCGCGCATGCGTGAAACTTGGCGGCGTTCTTCGCGATGTCTCGAGCGCGCTTGACGCGCTCAAAATCAAGCAGCCACTCGCGATAGAGCACTTTCACCGCATGCCCCGCGGCGCAGCCGCGCCCATGCGCGCCCAAGCGCTCAGCAACTTCGCGCCAACCTTGATTTGTGTCGATCGCGTCGTATCCACCTCGCGAAGCGACCTCGTCGTACATCGCACGCAGGTCGAAGCGCCAGCCGCGGAGGATGTGCAAACGCCACGCCGCGCCTCTCGGCGCCCTCACCTCGTCCCCACTCGCCGCACGTTCCCCCGCAAACGACTCATACGCATCCCTAAAGCTCTCTTCTTCATCACCCCCAACCGACGCACGTGCGATCGACCCGAGCGCGCGTACCGCCTGAATGCGCGCGCGGAATCTCCACGTACGCGCATCCAACGCGAACCCGAGCGCGCGCGCGCCGTCGTCTCTATCGCCGTCGCCGTCGCCGCCGTCGCCGTCGCCGCCGTCGCGCGGGGGAATCACCACCTTCACCGCGCCGTGCGACGCCCCCCCGGCGTCGCTCGCATCGGCAATCACGCGTAGGGCGCGCTCGGCGTCTTCGAAGCGCGGTTCCACCACCACGCCCGGCGCGACCGGGTGGTTCGACGACGACCACGGCGCCATCGGTCGCGCTCTGCCGACGCCGGTCCCGCGCGCTCGAGGGGCGCGTGGGCCGGCAGACCTCTAAACCCTAAACGTAAACCCTAATTAGGGTTTAGCCTTAGGGTTTAGCCGGACCACCGTTGACGTCGTCGACCCCTGACGGCCCCGTCGCGCCACAGGGCGAGACTGCGCGTCGCGCGGTCGA
>Ga0181562_10002017_pt1 | contig 15852 bp, 15 predicted proteins | sample 011ome_26_FD_139344 | JGI IMG/M metagenome (GOLD analysis project Ga0181562, IMG submission 139344) | Coastal salt marsh microbial communities from the Groves Creek Marsh, Skidaway Island, Georgia - 011511BT metaG (megahit assembly) | ecosystem: Environmental > Aquatic > Marine > Intertidal...
AGAATGATTCCTTTCATATATTTGATGTTGCTAATAGTTTGGTTAAATATGTTAAACGAATTTTGGTTATCATAAGGTATTATTACAGGACTTGAGTATTGGCATTATTGCATGCTGTATACAGATCAAATACTATAACTTTTATTTACATTAATATGCTAACAAATCAATCAATACTAATTACTGGCGGCACAGGCTCTTTTGGCAATGCTTTTATTCCAATGACATTGGAAAAATACAACCCAAAACAAATTGTGGTTTATTCTAGAGATGAAATGAAACAATGGGATATGGCTCAAAAATTTGAGAATGACCCTAGGGTTAAGTTCGTTATTGGTGATGTGCGTGATAAAGAGCACTTATCTAGAACACTAAACGGCATTGACTATGTGATACATGCAGCTGCAACAAAAATTGTTCCTACTGCAGAATACAATCCATTTGAGTGTGTAAAAACCAATATTAATGGCGCCACCAATCTGATTGATGCTTGTATTGATAGGGGCGTAAAGGGTGTGGTTGCACTTTCAACCGATAAGGCTAGCAATCCAATTAATCTATATGGCGCTACTAAGCTTGCTTCTGATAAGCTGTTTGTTGCTGGTAATGCCTATGCAGGCGACCATGATACAAGATTCTCTGTTGTTCGCTATGGCAATGTTATGGGTTCTAGAGGTTCAGTAATTCCATTTTTTATTAAATTAAAAGAAACGGGTGAATTGCCAATCACAGATCCAAATATGACACGCTTTATGATTAGTTTAGAAGAAGGTGTGGAGCTCGTATGGCATGCTTTTGATGATATGCAGGGTGGTGAAATCTATGTTAAGAAAATCCCATCAATGACGATTGCTGATATCGCTAAAGCAGTTAGCGGGACAGCAAGGCAAAAGACTATTGGCATTCGCCCTGGTGAAAAAATTCACGAGCAAATGATTGGGCTGGAAGACGCGCCACACACCTACGAGTATAAGGATCACTATAAGATTTTACCTGCTATATATAACTGGTCCTCTGATCCAAAGCGTAATAAAAATGGCATTAAGGTAGGCGAGAGCTTCACTTATTCATCTGATAGTAACAAAGAATGGATGAGTGTCAATGATCTGCAACAATGGATTGATGTTAATAGCGCCAAAATTGGCAAGATCTAATACATGCAAAAAAAAGTACTCATTACTGGAGGATCTGGCTTACTAGCCGTCAATTGGGTGATATCCATATGTAATAATTACGCGGTTACGTTGTTATTACACCATAGGAAAATTTCTCTATCAGGGGTTAATACAGAAGTTGTATCTTTAAACTCTTTAGATGAGTGCTTATCTGTGTTAGAAAAATATCAGCCAGATATTGTGATTCATACAGCAGGACTTACCAATGTAGAAGAATGCGAGTCCAATCTTGATTTAGCACAAGAAGTAAATGTAGATTTAGCAAAAAACATAGCAATTGCTTGCAATAAGCAGAGCGCTAAATTAGTTCACATATCAACTGACCATCTATTTTTGGGTAAGCAAGAATTTTCTACAGAGGAAGATGCAACTAATGTAGTTAATAACTACGCTAAAACAAAATTACAAGGCGAGCAACAGGTTCTAGAAAACTGTAAAGACGCACTTGTCATTCGTACAAACTTTTTTGGCTGGGGTACAAAATATCGACAATCATTCAGTGATTTTATTCTGAATAAATTACGCAACAACGAACAAATTAATCTGTTTTCTGATGTGTTCTTTACTCCAATATTGGTCAGTGAATTATCTAAAAAAGTGCATCAATTGATCAATGCAAATTTAAGCGGTATATTTAATGTGGTTGGCAGTGAGCGTTTATCAAAATATGAGTTTGGCATTAAGCTTTCTGAATGTTTTCATTTAGATAGTAACTTGATTAGCAAAATTAGTATTAATGATAAGTCAAATTTAGTAAAAAGACCTAAGGATATGAGCCTGTCTAATGCCAAACTTCGCCAAACATTTGACTGCGAAATTGCTAGTCTTGATGAGCAGTTGCGAACTCTGAAAGAGCAAGAGGATAAAGGCGCCATCAGCCAAGTGGCTTTAGATGTTATTCCTTACGGCAAGCATTATATTGATGAAGATGATATTCAATCTGTTGTTAATGTATTAAGGCATGGCATGCTTACACAAGGCCCTAAGGTTACGGAATTTGAAAATAAGATTGCAAGTTATGTGGGCGCAAAATACGCAGTTGCTGTTGCAAATGGCACAGCAGCATTGCATTTAGCATGCATGGCATTAGAGCTTGGAAAGGGTGATGAGGTGATAACTTCTCCTAATACCTTTGTTGCAACGAGTAATTCTATTTTGTATGTAGGTGCCAAGCCAGTATTTGTTGATATTGATAAACAAACGTTAAATATTGATATTAATCAAATTGAACAAGCAGTACTTAATTCGAATAATATTAAAGCCATTTTCCCTGTGCATTTTGCTGGGTTGCCTTGTGATATGAAGCAAATAAAACAATTAGCAAAAAAGTATAATTTAGCAGTTGTTGAAGATGCAGCGCACGCATTAGGCGCAACATACAGTGACGGCTCTAAAGTGGGAAATTGCCAATATTCAGATGTGACCATCCTATCCTTCCATCCTGTGAAGGGCATTGCCGCAGGTGAAGGCGGCATGATTACTACAAACGATAAGGAGCTTTATCACAAACTAACACTTCTAAGAAGTCACGGTATTACCAAAGGTAATTTTGAATTCCCGGGCATTAGCAAACCAGACAATTCACTAATTAACAAAGATGAAGCGTTGGAAAATGGTGAGCTAAAGCGCTGGTATTACGAAATGCAATATCTTGGGTACAATTATCGTATTACTGACATTCAATGTGCATTAGCTATATCACAGATGGATAAGATTGATCTATTTTTAGATGCTAGAAAATCAATGGCTAAATTTTATGATCAGGCCTTTACAAAAGCTTTAAATATAACCCCATTGCAGAAACATGGCAGAGATAATAGTTCACATCACATTTATGTGGTTAGTATTGATTTTGATAAGATTGGCATTAGCAGGCATCAGTTTATGCAAAAACTGGCAGAACAAGGTGTAGGCTCGCAAGTGCATTATATTCCTGTAGTGAATCAACCATATTATCAAGATATAGGTTATCAAATCGAACAATATCCTTTAACTAGTCAATATTATCAAAAAACACTATCCATCCCTTTGTATTATGGACTGAGTAATGCTGAGCAAAAACTAGTTGTTTCCTCGATAAGAGGGCTGTTGCAATGAATAAGCTGGCTCTTGGTACCGTGCAATTTGGATTAGATTACGGCATTTCAAATACCAATGGACAAGTGTCTTTGGCGGAGGCTAAAAAAGTCTTAAAGCTTGCACAAAAATATGATATTGATACATTGGATACTGCCCCCAGTTATGGTAATAGTGAAAAGGTTCTGGGTGGGATAGGCATTAATGATTTTCAAATTATTACTAAAACAACATCTTTGCAAGCGGGTGTTATCAATGTGTTACAGGCGTTTCATCAATCTTTAACAGATTTAAATACAACCAGTGTAGATGGATTATTGATTCATAATATAGAGGAAGTTAAAGATAAACAATTTGGCTCTTTATATAATGAGCTCAATAAGTTAAAGCAAGATAAACTAATTAATAAAATTGGGTTTTCTACGTATACACCCGACCAAGTTGATTTTTTGTTAGGTAATTTTGATTTTGATTTAATACAAGTCCCATTTAATGTATTCGATACGCGCCTTGTTGACGGTGGACAATTACAAGCATTAAAAAATAAGCAAATAGAAATTCATGTTAGAAGTGTATTTTTACAAGGATTGTTATTGGATTTTAGACATTTAGGCGGTTATTTTTCCAAATGGACAAAGGAATTTGATAGTTATCAAGAAACGGTGAGGGATAGTGAGTTATCGTTATTAGAATATGCGCTTAATTTTGCACTAAATACACCGGAATTAGACAAGGTTTTGGTAGGCGTTGATAGTGCTAATCAGTTGCTCGATATTACCAATTCATCTACTATAGATGTTAATTTAAAAGAGTTTAGCATTAATGATGTTAGTTTATTAAATCCTGTTTATTGGAGATAGGACGAATGAATCTAAGTGTTAATACGCCAAAACATATTGACTTCTTGTTAATTGTTCGTGGCTTGGCAGCAGTCTCTGTTATTTATTGGCATCTAGGAGGATATTTAATTAGAGATGATTATATTCTTAGTTTTCTTATTGTGCCTGGTAGGTTGGCAGTTTGGATTTTTTTTATGATGAGCGGATATCTAATTGGATATGGGTTGATCTATGGTAGATACCGGTCAACCCTCAAGGGGATTGCTACTTTTTGGTTTAATCGATTGTTGAGAATTTATCCTATATTTATAACTGTTAGCATTGTGGCCATCATAGCTACCAATCCAATTATTGATTTTAATTTTATCTCAAGAGAATTGTTAGTGGTTCAGTGGAATCATGATTATTTATTAAACGGCGTATTTTGGACTCTTGGTTTAGAGACACATTTTTATTTAATAGCACCTTTGTTAGTTTTTGGCTATCAGAAAATTTTTAATAAATATACTAGACATTGGTTTCTTTTATATTTGACAACGCTAATAATTTTATGGATTTATTATGAAAGTAGTTATTTTCAAAATTGGGATATTCGGAATATCTTGGGTGGAATTAGTCAATTTGCAATTGGTATTACTATGGCAGGCTATAAAGATCAGATAGACTCTATTAGAAATAAAAAAAATGTAATAATTTTAGTTTCAATTTTAACTATATTTTCCATTCTATTGTTTAACCATTATTATGGGATAAATCCAGGTACGATAATCCTATCGCATATAATTGGGGCTGGTCTCATAGTATTGCACATTCTCTTAGAAAAAGAAAAGAAAGACAGTAATTTTTTGATTAGAGCTCTAATGATTCTTGGAGTGCTGTCTTATGGGGTGTACGCTTGGCATGGTTTGTTAGCAACTAACGGTTTGTTAATGGATAATTTATTATTGCATGCTTTTAGCGCTATAGTCCTAGCATATATTACTTACAAACTTGTTGAACAGCCTGTCTCAAAATGGAAAAAAATATGAAAAATAAAATAGAAATTATTGCAGAAATAGCACAAGGTTACGAAGGTAGTGAGAAATTAACTAACTTGTTAACTAAAGGTGCAATTGCTTCAAACGCGGATGCAGTCAAGTTTCAACTGGTTTATGCGGATGAATTGGCAACATCAGATTATGAATATTACAACCTATTTAAAGACTTGGAAATGGATAAAGATGTCTGGGTCAATGTATGCAATCAGATACATAATGCAGGCAAGAAGGTTTATTTTGATGTATTTGGTTTATTTAGTTTGGATATGGCAAAAGAGATTGGCGCAGATGGCGTTAAATTATCGACCACCGAGTTTTACAATAATGCTTTGTTTGATCGTGCTATTGCCAAATTTGATACGCTTTACTTATCAGTTGGCGGCATTCCTGTTAAGGATATTGATCAAAAATTATCAGTATTAAGCGTAGAACAGGTAAATAAGATTTGCCTAATGTATGGTTTCCAGTCTGAGCCTACGCCTTTAGATCAAAATAATTTAAATAAATTAAGTATTTTTAAAAATCGTTATCCAAACTTTAGAATTGGATTTATGGATCATTCTGATGGAGCTTTAGATGATGCATTTCATTTGCCTCTAGTGGCAATTGGTACTGGCATCAACGCTATTGAGAAGCATATTACCTTAGATAGAGAGCTTGAAATTGAAGACTATATTTCAGGCGTCACCCCAAGTGAGTTTATTAAATTTGTTGGCTTGATTCGTCGATTTGAGCCTGTGATAGGATTGAACTCTTTAGAGCTTACTGAGCAAGAAGAAGCATACCGCAACAAAGCCACCAAGTCAGTTGTCGCGTTGACTGATTTAAAAGCAGGAGATGTTACAACCTTGGAGACAGTTGCCTTAAAGCGTTGCTCTAAACCGATTACTGAACACTCTATTCTAGAGATTGAGCATGCACTTGGGAAAACTTTAAAGGTAGATATAAAAACTGATTCACCTATTGCTAAGGGTGACATATGAAGAAATTAGTTGCAGCATTGGCTTGTCGTAATCAGGGGAGTCGATTATATGGCAAGCCTTTGCAAAATTTAGATATAGATAATGGTATTACCATCCTTGACAATATTATTAATTGTTTACAGAAAATTTCTGCAATAGATGCCATTGTTTTGGGCATTGCCGACGGTGTTGAAAACGATGTGTTTGTTGAATATGCTAATAATAATGACATTAAGTATATCCGTGGCAGTGAAGAGGATGTTTTAGATCGTTTAATTAAGTGTGGAGATATTGCTAATGCAACTGACATTCTTCGAACTACCAGTGAATCCCCATTCCCTTACTTTGATTTTATAGATTCAGCATGGGAACAACATATAAAGCAGGGCAATGATGGTACCTTCCTTGATAATGTTATTGACGGCTGTGGTTTTGAGATGCTGACATTAGATGCATTAAAAAAATCTCATGCTGAGGGTGAAGATAGACATCGCTCTGAACTTTGTACTTTGTATATTAGAGAAAACAAGGATAGGTTCAAGATAGAGTATATTGAGCCACCCATCAAATTATCAAGAAAAGACGTTAGACTAACAGTAGACTATCCTGAAGATTTGGTTGTTTGTAGGGCAGTATATGAACATTTCAAGTCTTTTGAGCCAAATATACCGTTGATAGATGTTGTGGATTTCTTAGATAGAAATCCACAACTATTAAGTCTAACTTCGCCATTTTGTGAAGAGGGCTATAAGACTATGTATTTATAATTTTAATTTAGAAAAAATGTATAAAAAATCAGAACAATTATTGGATAGAGTATTGAGGTCAATTCCTTTAGCATCACAGACCTTTAGTAAAAGTTTGACGCAATATCCAAGAGGTGTTTCACCATTCTTTATTGAGAAAGGTAGAGGGTCCAAAGTATGGGATGTAGATGGCAATGAGTATGTAGATTTTGTCAATTCATTAGCGGCCGTTACGCTTGGCTATTGTGACAAAGATGTTGATGGAGCAGTGCAAGAACAGATGAAGAATGGCGTTATTTTTTCATTGCCACACAAGTTAGAGATGGAAGTAGCTGAAAAGTTGATTGAAATCATTCCTTGTGCTGAAAAGGTGAGATTTGCCAAGAATGGCACTGATGCTACTAGCGCAGCTATTCGTATTGCAAGAGCTTATACAAGTAAAGAGCATATTGCGGTCTGTGGCTACCATGGTTGGCAAGATTGGTATATTGGCTCAACTACGAGAGATTTGGGTGTACCTAAAAGTGTAAAAGAATTAACACATAAATTTGAGTACAACAATATTGAATCACTTGAAAAGATATTTCAAGAACAGGAGTTGGCTTGTGTGATTATGGAGCCAATGAATATTGAATATCCAAAGGATGGCTTCCTGAAAGGTGTGAAGGAATTGGCACACAAGAATAATACCTTGTTCATTCTTGATGAGACTGTTACAGGGTTTCGTTATTCATTGGGCGGTGCACAAGAATTATTTGGTGTCATACCAGATTTAGCCACTTTTGGCAAAGGTATGGCAAACGGCTACCCGCTTTCTGCTGTTGTTGGCAGTAATGAAGTAATGCAAAAAGTTGAAGATATTTTCTTCTCAGGTACTTTTGGTGGCGAAACCTTGTCACTTGCTGCAGCAAGTAGGATTATTGATAAATACAAAAAGAAACAAGTGATAGAGCACTTCTCTGAAGTTGGAACTTATCTGTTAGAGCGATTAAATCAACTTATTGACAATAAAGGATTGAGTGCTATTTTTTGGACATCTGGACACCCATCTTGGAGTTTTTTGCATATTAAAGAACAAAAGGAGTATAACGCATTTGAAATTAAAACTTTTTTTTTACAAGAGATGTTTAAGCGCGGAATTCTGACTTTGGGTTCACATAATATAAGCTTTTCTCATACAAAAGAAATCGTTGATCAGTTGCTAGATGTTTATGCAGAAGTGTTGCCGATGGTTAATGAAAATATACAAAATAAAACCCTACTAGAGAATATACAAGGCGATATTTTGCAGCCATTGTTCAAAGTTAGATGAATGTTTTATTTAGAGTTGATTCATCATCAAAAATTGGACTTGGTCATGTGATGCGCTGCCTTGTATTGGCAGAGCAATACAAAGAAGACAATGTTGTTTTTGCAGCTCAAGATTTAAAGGGTAACGCCAACCAAAAAATTATTGATAAAGGTTATAAACTAATTACATTGAATGATGGATCTGTCGATGAATTAATTCAAAAAATTGATGAGCTTAATATTGATATGGTTGTTTTTGATCATTATGGTATTAATGATGATTTTGAAAAAGCTGTTAAAAATGGTTCAGGCGTAAAGATATTAAGTTTTGATGATACTTATGAAAAACATTATTGCGACATATTGTTAAATCATAATATCTATGCTGATATTAGTAAATACAAAAATTTGGTACCTGATTTTTGTGAGGTTAGGTGCGGTGAAAAATACACACTGGTACGCGATGAATTTAAAAAAATAAAAATTAAGAAAAAATCGGCTGATAAAGATAAGACGGCTGTATTTATATGTTTAGGGGGGGCTGATGCGAAAAATATTGGCCTACTTGTGTTGGAGATATTATCTGATTTTGATGACATAATTTCCAATCTTGCTATAACTAGCTCCAATAAGAATATTGACCAGTTATTAGACTTTTCCAGACGACACAAGGATATTAATATTTGTATTAATTATAATGTTGCTGAGTTGATGAGTAATAGTGATATTGCCATTATTACACCAAGTGTTATTGTTCATGAGGCGATGACTGCTAAACTACCTTTTATAGCTATAATGACAGCAGATAATCAAAAAATAATGTACCAATATCTACGTGAAAATAATTACCCTGCTTTTAGGCAAGATGAACTAAATGAATTACAGATGGAAATTAAAAAACATGTCCAAAGATAAAGCTATTGTTAAAAATGAGTACGGGTTTTTCGAAATAAAAAACAAACCTAGTAACAAAGCTCTACAAGAATATTATGCAAATAAGTACTATCAAGAAGGGCAAGGCTCTTATGAGTTAAATTATGATGAGACTGAAGTCAGATATTTCTTGAATAAGATAGAGCAAAGGCATACGGTTATTGAAACTATTTCCAATGTTACAATAGGAAAAATGTTAGATGTTGGCTCTGGTGAAGGGTTTACGCTTAAATACTTTGATGACTTGGGATGGGAGTGTCTGGGCCTTGATTTTTCACATGCAGGTATTAAGCAGAACAATCCAGAACAAGAAAGGCTGTTAATTCAAGGTGATATTTTTAATAATTTAGAAAAAATAATTGAGAATGGTGAGAAGTTTGATTTAATCTTTTTAGATAATGTTTTAGAACATGTAATAGATCCGTTTGAGTTGTTAAACAGTCTGAATAAAATTATCAGTAGTGACGGTATTTTAGTTGTGGACGTTCCTAATGATTTCTCCTTGCTTCAGCACTACTTGATGGATAATAATCACATCAATCAGGAATTCTGGGTCAGTCCACCAGATCATTTGTCATATTTTAACAAAGAAGGGTTGGTTAATCTTGCTGATGCCACTGGCTGGAAAACCGATAAAGTTATGTCTGATTACCCAATTGAGTTAGACTTATTGAACCCCAATTCTAATTATGTTGATGACCCTTCGGTCGGAAAAGCATCACATAAGAAGCGTATAGAGTTTGAAAACTTTATTCATTCTGTTTCTATTGGAAAAACAAATCAGTTTTATGAGTGCTTAATTGATTTGGGCTTGGGTAGAAATATAGTAAGATTTTTTAGTAAATTATGAGGATATTGATAACAGGTGCAAACGGTTTTTTAGGCGGTGAATTGCGGCATCAACTAGAGCAAACCAAACATGTGGCAATTCCCTTTGTAAGAAAAAAAGTAGGACCTGGCGACATTGAATGTGACATTGGAAATACAAATAATTTGCTAATTGCTTTGAATGAGCATCGGCCTGATGCAGTTATAAATTGTGCTGCAAAGGTGGATTTTTCTGAAAATTCAAAGCAAGATCAATACAATATTAATGCATTGGCACCTGCTGTTATTGCGTCATGGTGCGTTAATAATGATGCACATTTAATTCAGGTGTCTGGCTCTATTGTTAACGGCAGCACTGCTACTGAATTTAGTAACTTCACTCAAGAGTTGCCCATCAATTATTATGGCGAGACAAAATTATTGTCAGATAGGGCTATTAGATTGAGTCAATGCAGACACACGATTGTTAGGTTTGGCGGTATATTCGGAGAGGGTGGCCCTAATCACTTAGGCATTAACAGTATGATTGAACAGGCAAAGCTTGGCCATGCTCCAACCATAGTTGGAAAAGGGGTTGCCCTTAGAAATTATATTCATGTGCAAGATGCTGCAAAAACGCTTATATATTGTTTGGATAATAAAATAACAGGCACACATTATTCTGGCAGTAGGAAATCTATTTCTATTGCACAAATGATAGAAAGTATTTGTGATATTTATATGGATGGACAAAGCCCAAATTATCAAGATGGGAATGAAGCTATTGATCAAATTACGGTTGTAAGCCCAAGCTTGCCAGAGGTAAAGTCTTTCAGATCTGCATTGGAGAAATATCGATGAAAATAGCCATTCTTTCTGATATTCACGGTAATGTTTTTGCATTGGAATCTGTATTGAGTGCTGTAAAGAAGAGAGGCATTGATACACTAGTGATTGCAGGAGACTTTGTCGGATATTATTTTTGGCCGGTTCAGGTCCTTAAGTTATTGGCAGATTGGCATATGGTGGCAATAAGTGGCAATCATGATAGAATGTTAGAAGCGGCACTGGGTGATAAAGTATATCGCCAAAAGGTGCGTAAGAAATATGGAAGCGGTTTAGATATTGCACTTGAGGAGTTGGATAAGGCAACTCTAAAATGGCTTATGACTTTACCTGAGTCTCTGGAATATAAAACAGCAGATGGAAAAATACTTCTATGTCACGGATCCCCTTGGGGTAGTGATGAGTATGTTTATCCGGATTTAAGTGATGCGTCGTTAAATAGATATGCTGAACTTGATGTCAAGTGGGTTGTTCAGGGGCATACACATCATCCAATGTGTAAACAAATAGGTAGTATTGTGCTTATTAATCCCGGCTCCGTTGGCCAGTCAAGAAATAGACAAATAGGCGCTCAATGGGCGATGCTTGATACCACTATTAATAAGGTAACACATTTTTGCGAGCAGTATGATTTTACCGAAATTGTCAAAGAATCAAGCAAGAGGCACCCTGACATACCTTATTTGGCGAATATTTTACAAAGAACATGAAAACTATATTAATTACCGGTATAGGTGGGGATATTGCACAAGGTATTGCCACTATTATTAGAGAGAGCTATCCCAATATTAAGTTATTGGGTAGTGATATAAATTCAAAACATGCAGGCACTTTATTTGTCGACGAGGTTTTTCAAGTGGTGGGTGCATCATCAAAAACTTACACTGAGCAAATAGAGTTACTGATAAAAACACATATAATTGATGTGGTAATTCCTACCAGTGAGCAAGAGTTGGAAGTATTGGCTCCAATTTCCAAGGAGCTGCAAGCCGACTGTATCACCGTTGGCGCAGACATTGTGACCATTGGTGTTGACAAATTAAAAACTATTAAATGTATTGAGTCGTTTGGTTTGCCGGCACCCTGGACTTTTTTGGCAAAAGACGCCAAACCTAATGAACTTCCTTGTATTTTTAAATCTCAAAAAGGCTCAGGTTCCAAAAATATTTTTGTTGTGAAAAGTGAATTAGAAGCGGCTTTTTTAGCAAATAAATTCCCTGATTCTATTTTTCAAGAATTATTGGAACCTGCAGATAGAGAAGTGACTTGTGCGGTTTATAGGACAAAAGATGGGCGAACTGCTGTACTGCAATTATTAAGAAAGCTTACAGGTGGGCTAACAGGCTGGGCAGAGGTTATCAAAAATGCCGCGGTTGATAATATGTGTCAGCAGATTGCCAATGACATGAATCTGTATGGTAGTTTTAATATTCAACTTAGGATAACTAATGCTGGCCCTAGGGTATTTGAAATAAATCCTAGGTTCTCGTCAACTGTACTGATGCGCCATAGGCTGGGGTTTTCTGATGTATTATGGTCGCTTGACGAGATTATGGGGAAAATAGTTAAATTTCCAAAGGTTGATGCGGGGCAAAAAATGGTTCGCATTCAAGATGTTCGACAATTAAGTAATTAGATGATGCAAATAAACAACAGAACAATTGGAGCAGGTTATTTGCCTTATGTTATTGCTGAGATGTCAGCCAATCATAATGGCGATATTAATAACGCTTATAAGATTATCGATATGGCTAAAACTGCAGGAGCCGATGCAGTTAAGCTGCAAACTTACAAGCCAGACACAATTACAATGGATATGCGGACACCTGAATTTATGATTGAAGGTGGACTATGGGATGGACAAAGTTTATATGAACTATATGAATCTGCTTTTATGCCGTGGGAATGGCATAAGCCCTTGTTTGAATACGCACAAAAAATCGGTATTACAATATTTAGCTCACCTTTTGATAATACAGCTGTTGATTTATTGGAAGACTTGAATACGCCTGCTTATAAAATTGCTTCTTTTGAAGTGGTTGACTTGCCTTTAATTAAATATGTTGCTCAAACTGGAAAACCTATGATTATCTCTACCGGTATGGCTGATTCCAAAGAGATTGGTGAAGCGATTGAAGCAGCAAAAGAAGGTGGTTGTAAGGAATTGGCAATACTGCACTGTGTGAGTGGTTATCCCGCGCCGGCTCAAGACTACAATCTCAGAACATTACTTGATATGCGGGAGAGGTTTGATCTTGTTGTGGGCTTATCAGATCATACAATTGATAATACAACTGCTATCGCCAGTGTTGCGCTTGGTGCTTCTATTATTGAAAAGCATGTTACTTTGGATCGTAATGGCGGCGGACCAGATGATTCTTTCTCGTTAGAGTCAGAAGAATTAAAAGAGTTGTGTATAGGTGCGAAAGTTGCATGGCAATCGCTTGGTCAAGTGGATTATGGTAAAAAATCAAGCGAACAAGGTAGTGTAAAGTTTCGTCGTTCTTTATATTTTGTTAAAGATGTAAAGCAGGGCGAAGTAATTACCGAAGCGCATGTTAAAAGTATTCGCCCCGGATTTGGCGTAAAACCAAAATATTTCGACCAGGTGCTTGGTTCAAAAGCGACATATAATATTAAACGCGGAACGCCAGTCTCACTTGATTTGATTGTATGAAAAATATTTTAATACCAACCAGTCGATTTTTGTTGAAATCACTAACGGTTGATAATGTCAATAGTCGTTATTTAAGTTGGATTAATGACAGTAAGAGTGGTTATATTACTTATGCAAAGTTGCAACGCAGTACTGAGGAAATTCGCACTTATGTTGCCAGAAGGACGGATAGCGACAATGTTCTCTTTTTGGGTATTTTTGTTCGTGAAAGTGGTGAGCATATTGGTAATATAAAATTCGAGCCAATTAATTTTGATAACAAAACTACAGTTATGGGGATACTTATTGGTGAAGAGGGTTGGAGGGGCCAAGGTGTCGCTCTTGAAGTGATTAAGTCAAGTTCAGAATGGCTTAATAAACAATACGGCATTAATCATATAGCTCTTGGGGTTGATTCAAAAAATATAGCTGCAATTAAGGCCTACGAAAAAATAGGCTTTAAAAATAAACAAACACCATGTATCACTGTAACCAATAGAAGTCAATTGACCATGGTGCTGGATGTGAAATGAAAATGCTTGCATGTTTGCCAATCATAAATAAATATATTGATAAAAGGCAGAGGTCTAGACTAAGATTAATAAATAAAGGATATAGACAGATTAAGAATGAAGGAGAGTTAGATTTTCTGCTTCGATTGAAAAATATATTATCTAAAGTAAAGCTTGATGATTTATATTTATCTAAGATTCTGCTACGGCAAAATGATTTTGATGTGGAGCTCTCAATACGTCAATATTTAACTGAAAGAATACTAGGCTTATCATTTAACAAATCTATTTTATATAGCATAGGATCCAATACGCCACTTAGACATCCTTTACCTCTAGAATGGAGACGTGCTTTAATAGAGCAGGGTGTTGAAGTTGATAACTTGCAATCTGACCTATTATGGAAAATGTATGGTCTTGTTTATTGGGCAAGGGGCGCTCTGTATGGATTAAGAAGCGCCTTTCTCTTGTCAAAAAAAAACTCAAGATTGGGCAATTATGTCTATTTTTCCGACCTGAATGATCAGTGTATATCCAATAATATAAATAGCAATAATATTTTAAATTGGTATTTACAATGGAGTGGAAGAGCTGAAGAGATTGACAGCATTTGCCATAGTGTAAATAGTGTTTCAAATGGTAAACTTGGGAAGTTTGAAGTTGTTCAGACTGATGGACTTCCCTATATTACAAATATGGGTATTTTCCGATATGGAATATTTGTTATTTACGCCTCAATTTACAGTTTTGTATATTCATTCTTTCGACCTATTAATGGTTTTTTTTTGACAGAAATATTAAAGACAAAAAGAATTGATTTAGCAAATTGTGGTGATTTAGCTAGAGATTATCTATTTCACAATTCAACGCCATTTTATAGGCCCATTTGGACATATTTTGCAGAAGAGAAAGGGTCTAGAATTTTATTTTATTTTTATTCAACTAATAATGAAAATTTCAAAACTATAAATGGCTATCCAGTACAGAACCCTTGGCATCTTATAAATTGGCCACATTATTTGGTTTGGGATGAGTATCAAACAAGTTTTATCAAAAGGTTTGATAGCAATAATGCAGTCATAGAAGAAGTTGGAAATATCTGGTTTTCTAGCTCTGATAGCAATTTTATCGTTAATTTAGAATCTGCAATTGCAGTGTTTGACGTAACACCAGTTAAGCAAAGTTTTTATATTAAATTAGGGCTTGATCTTGAATTTTATACTCCTAAAGTTGCTAATCAATTTTTGAATGATATACAAGTTGTTTTGGCAGAGCAAAATTATTTCATGATTCATAAAATGAAACGCACTAATCCGTTGAGTCACGAAAGTTATGGCAAAAATATAAAAAAGCTAAAAGATAAAGATAATTATTCGGCTATAGAACCAGATTTAGATGCGGTGCAATTAACTCAAAAAACTGAAGCAACGATCTCTATGCCATTTACCTCAACGGCTATTATTGCCAAATTAAATGGCAAGCCCTCAGTTTATTATGACCCATCTGGATTGATTCAAAAAGATGATAGGGCTGCACATGGTATTCCAGTTTTGAGCAATATTGACGAGCTTGAAGAATGGGTCAAAAGCATAGCCAATGAATAAATCGATAAAAAATAGCTCTTTATATTTGTTTCAGATTGCTATCAGTGGCGTACTGATGTTGATATTAATGCCGATTATCTCAAAGTATTTATTGCCAAATGAACTTGGTATATTTGTTTTGACCCAGGTTTATGCGAGTATTGCAGTTGGAGTAGCTAATCTCGGTATGCTGGTAGGCTATGAGCGTAATTTTTTTATTTTTGAAAAATCAGGTGGCGAATCCGCAAAATTAATTTCTTCAGCTGTTCTTTTTGTTACCTTTAATTTGCTAGCTCTGCTAGTTTTAGTGTATTTATTTCAGCGGGAAATTAGTGACTTAATATTTACTGCCGAAGTCCCTAGTAATTTATTGGTTATGGTATTGATTGG
>Ga0181562_10002021_pt1 | contig 15836 bp, 6 predicted proteins | sample 011ome_26_FD_139344 | JGI IMG/M metagenome (GOLD analysis project Ga0181562, IMG submission 139344) | Coastal salt marsh microbial communities from the Groves Creek Marsh, Skidaway Island, Georgia - 011511BT metaG (megahit assembly) | ecosystem: Environmental > Aquatic > Marine > Intertidal zone...
CGAGACGCGAAGACGGCGAGCGCGCGATGCGTCGCGTCGGCCGACGAGCGGGGGGGGCGGGTGCCGCGGAAAGGCGCGCGACGCTCGCCGCACGTCGCGAGGATGCGGAAAAGCCACAATCGGCGGATTCGAGGGATGACGAGCGGTCGCGTCTTCGAGCGGTTCAAGGACATCGCCCGGGCGATCGTCGACGCAGAGGTCGACCTCGGAGGCGCCACAGCGACGCGCGCGCACCTTCGATCCAGCGATCCATCTCGGCCGCGGCGTCGCCCGCCGTGCCTCGCACTGAGTGTTGCTGAGACGGCGGTGCAAAAAAAGCGTCGGCGTCTTCGACCGTGACTGGCAATCTTCAGGGACTCGGTTTAGGGATGGGATTTCCAGACCGGAGACCGCCCACACCGAGCCGCGCTCGGCACCCCTCCGAGGAGATTCTTCTCCGGGGTTCTGCCGCGATGAGCTCGAAGTTCGGAGACACCGGCGGCGGGCGCGGCGGGCGCGGGAAGAAACGTAAGCTCCAGGAGCAACAGCAGAGAGCCGCGAGGGCGCTGGCGATCGAGCGACCTGTTTTTTTACCGCAATCCGCGGTGTACACGCGTCTGCTGGACTTCGAGCGCGAGGTGGACGCGCAGTTGGCGCGTAAGAAAGCCGAGGTAAACGAGGCTTTGAAGCGCGTGGATCGGGAGACGCGGACGTTGCGCGTGTACGTGTACAACACGTTCAAGCCCGCGACCGCGTCGGCCGTCTCGGAGACCCCGCACGGGGAGAAAACGGAGGTGGACCCCGCGTCGTGGACGCTGCACGTGCAGGGCCGATTGCTCGAGCCGGGCGAGCCCGGCACGGTGGACGCCGCTCCAATCCGACCGGGCTCCGAGACGCGCGTTTCGACGGATCCGGAAGCGCCGAAGTTCGGGGGCTTCCTCAGACGCCTCTCCGTGAAGATCCGCGGCGAGCGAAACGAAGAAAGCGAACACGCGTGGGACGCGTCCCTCGCCGATCCGCTCGCGCCGCTTCCCGACGGGTTCGAAGTCAAACGCGTCGGCGAGACAGACGCGCGCGTCTCGATCGAGATGGAGATGCACCACGACCCACCCCGGGTGACGCTCACTCCTTCGCTGGAGCGATTGCTCGGCGTCGCGAGCGCCACCACGAAACCCAAGCTGATCCGCCTGCTCTGGCGGTACGTCGAGGCGCGCGACCTGCACGCGCGAGACGACGCCGCGTCGGTGACGCTGGACGACGCGCTCGCCGCCGCTGTCGCGGAGTGTTTCGCGGAGACGAATCCTTCGAACACGAATCCTTCGAACGACGACGACGAGTTCGAAAAAAAAAGCGGAAACGTCGTGCCGTTCGCGACGCTCGCGCGTTTCGTGTGCGCCGCGCGGACGCGCCCCGAGCCCCCGATTTCGTTCGAGTACGTGGCGCGGACGCGCGGGCGCAAAAACCCGACGGCGCCCGAGTGCTACGACATCCTCGTGGACGTGCCGCTCGGGGGAAGCGATTTCGTCGCCGGGGCTGGCGCGGTGGACGCGAACACCGGCAAGCGGCTCAACGGGCGCGTGCCTCCCACCAAGAACCACCCGTTCGTGGACCGCGCCGTCGAAGCCGACGTCGCGGAGGCGTCGCGGTGCGACGCGCGCGCGCGAGCGGGGGTGGCGAAGATCGCCGCGCACGCCCGCCGGCGCGAGTTTCTGCTCGGGTTCGCCAACAACCCCGGCGCGTTCATCGACCGCGTGGTCGCCGCGCAGGCCAGGGACGTGCCCGTGGCGCGCGGCGACGGGAGCACGAACCGCCGAGCCGAGCGCGGGGCGGAGATGTACAAGCAGCCGTGGCTGGACGAAGCCGCGACGCGGTACGTCGCCGGCTTGAAAAGCACAGGCGGGGGGAAACGCAGATCGTGAATCCGCGATCGATCGATCGCCGGTGAGAATGGCCATCGTGTCGTTCGTCGCCGATGATCGACACGCTGGAGACGATCGCGCGTGCGTGATGAAACGAGATATTTTAACTGAGCGTAGATAGAAAAGGGTAGGGACCCGTACGCGCGCGGCGCGGCACGCGAACCGAAAAAAAACGTCGAAAACGTACGCGTCTCCGACTCTTGTCGCGCCGCGCGCGCGTCTCGCTCACGGTATGGCTCCGACCCCCTCTCTTCGCTCTCTTCGCGGTCGCGCACGCGTCACCAGAGCACCTTCTTGTAGGAGTGCATGTCGTGCACGCCTCCCTCCTTCTGCGCGGCGCCCGTCCTGGTCTCCATGCGCATGTCCCCCGCCTCGCGGAGCTCGGCGGCGTGCGCGTTGGACCTCGCGCCCATGTCCTGGAACCCCTGCTTCACGCCGTGGATCAGGTACGGCACCATCTTGCACACCGAACCCTTGTCCTTGACGGTGCCGCTCACGCCCTGCGCCACCTTCAGGTGCCCGCTCTCGGACAGGTACCGCGTGTCCGACCCCTTGGCCATCGCGTCCAGGCTCCCCATCCCGCGGTACTTCTTGACGCGCGCGCCGTCGGGCGCCAGGAAGTACTCGCCCGGCGCCTCCGCGGTGCCCGCGAACATCGAGCCGCACATCGCCGCGCTCGCGCCGAGCGCGAGCGCCTTCACGACGTGCCCGGAGTTCTGGATCCCGCCGTCCGCCAAGATGGGCACGCCGAACTGAGACGCCAGCCGCGCGCACTTGTACACGGCGGTGGCTTGTCCGCGGCCAACCGCGCACACCTCCTGCGTGGTGCAGATGGAGCCGCTGCCCATCCCCACGCGCAGCCCGTCCGCGCCCGCTTCAAGCAGCCGTCGCGCCTGCGCCTGCGTCACGACGTTGCCGGCGATGACGTCCACTCCAGGCGTTTCCTTTTTCAGAAACGCAACCATGGCGATCTGGTACGTGGAGTCGCCCTGCGACGAATCCAGGATGCTGGCGTCTAGGCCCGCCGCGGCGAGCGCTTTGGCGCGCGCCTTGTCGCCCTCTCTCGTTCCGATCGCGGCGCCGCAGAACAGACGCCCGTGTTTATCGAGAGTGGGCGCGCCGGGGGGGGGTCTCAGCTTCTTCTCCGAAACCGACGCGCGCGTCAGGAGCCCGACGAGCTCGCCGTCCGCGTTGACGACGGGGAGCTTGCCCTTCTTGGACTCGACCAGCGATTTCTCGAGAGCCTCGATCGGCTCGGAAGCCTGGCCGACGAGCAGACTCGCGACGGGGGTCATGACGGACGACACCGTCGCGGCCCGGTTCGACACCAGCTCGTGGTCGCGGCTGGAGCACAGGCCGAGTAGCGCGCCGCCGACGGCGCCCGTGGCGGTGACGGCGACGCTCGTGAACCCGCGTCGCGTCTTGAGCTCGTCCAGGAACGAGAGCGGCGTCTCCGGGCCCACCACCTCGGGCCTGGTGACGTACCCCAGCCTGTGCGCCTTGACCGCCTTGAGGTTGGCGAGCTGCTCGTCCTCGGTCATGTTGTAGTGCAGGAACCCGGCGCCGCCCACCGAGGCCATCGCGATGGCCATGTCCGCCTCGGTCACGGTGTCCATCGGCGACGACACGATGGGCGTGCGGATGGTGATGTTGCGCGTGAGCTTCGTGGACAGGTCCACCGCGTCCGCGGCGAAGTCGATGTGCCCGGGGTGGAAAATCACGTCGTCGTACGTGTAGCACACGCCTGTGGAGGTGGACGCCACGCCGGGGGGGCGCGGTGGGGGTGAGGAACGTGGGACGGTTCAGGACGAGCGCAAGATCGGAGAAGAAGCGCGTCGTGGGCACGTCGGGTCGGTTCAAACGCGCGCCGATCGTCGGCGGGGGCGGCGGACTCGCGCTCGACGACGCACCCTGGCCGAACAGCTCCGCGGCGCTGAAGCCGTCGACGTCGTCCATGGTGATGCCGGAATCCGGCTTGGCGCGTTTGTTCGTCATGAAGAGCGAAGCACGCGAGAGGGGACCGCGCGACGGTGGAAGTGGCGCGCGCCGCAACTCCGGTCGTGCGAAAAAGCGCCACAGTTGCGTTTCAAAACGCTGCGGAGGCTGCGTCTGCGTTGCGGCTTGCGGTGCTCGGCAAACACGCACCAGCGAAGCAAATCGCAAGTGTATTGAGAGTAGTCTTTAAAACATGTTGAATTGTTTTTTTCCGACTGGTTGCCTGTGTGTCAGAATTTTTTAGCGATTCGTTGCCTCCGGCCCGTCTCGGCTCGAAAACCCTTATTATTTCCCGTGCATCCGGACGGCCGGCGAGCCCTTTTACTGCTGCGCGACCCCCCCATCCGAGCAAGATGGCGGTCGGCAAGAACAAGCGCATGTCCAAGGGCAAGAAGGGAGGCAAGAAGAAGGCCCAAGACGTCTTCCTCAAGAAGGAGTGGTATGACATCAAGGCGCCCTCCATGTTCTCCGTGAAGCAGGTCGGCAAGACTCTGGTCACTCGCTCCGCTGGTACCAAGGTGCGTCCCGGACTCGCCCCTCCCCGTGGCGCACGACGCGCGAAGCCACCGTGCGCCCGCGCGTGTCGACGCATTGAGCCATCATCGCGTGGTTCCGCGTCGCGCTCGCGGCATCGAGACGACGTCGTGGCGTCCGCGCGGCGTCTCGTGCCGCGCCGACCCTGCCTGCGGATTTTTCCTTCCCGCGACGCCGCGATGGTGACGGAAAGCCCCGTGGACGTCCGCCCCAGCCCGTCCCCCCGACGCGAGGCTGACCTTCCTTCCCCGCCGACGACGCAGATTGCTTCCGACGGCCTCAAGGGCCGCATCTTCGAGGCGTCCCTCGCGGACCTCAACGCGGTACGTTCGCGATCCCGGAACCACCGTGCGCGCGCTTTCGCATCTTAAACCCTACCGGCTACGCACACGCGCGGCGCGGGGATGGAGGTTTTTCTCGCCCCGCCGCGACGGCGCGGCGCCGGCGACGCGACCCGCGATGCGACCCGCGACGCTGGCGTCCCTGAGTCGGAAGGCACCGTGCCTTACCTTCGCGCGCGTCCTTCCCCCTCGCGCGTATCGCCGAACCTCTCGACTCACCTCTTCTCGACGCATCCTCGACTGTCCCCCCGCGCCGCGAATGAATCGTCACAGGATGAGGATCAGGCTTTCCGCAAGATGCTCCTGAAGTGCGAGGACGTCCAGGGCAAGAACGTGCTGACGAACTGGGCCGGCATGGACTTCACCACGGACAAGCTCCGCTCGCTCGTGCGCAAGTGGTTCTCGCTCATCGAGACGTTCGTGGACGTGAAGACGACGGATCAGTACACCCTGCGCGTCTTCTGCATCGGCTTCACTAAGCGCCGCATGGACCAGGCGAAGCGCACGTGCTACGCGCAGTCCGGCCAGATCCGCCAGATCCGCAAGAAGATGAACGAGGTCATCACCCGCGAGGTCTCCACGTGCGACCTCAAGGAGAACGTCCTGAAGTTCATCCCCGAGGTGATCGGCAAGGAGATTGAGAAGGTTTGCGCGGGGATCTATCCCCTCCAGAATGTGTACATCCGCAAGGTGAAGATCCTCAAGTCGCCCAAGTTCGACGTCACCAAGCTCATGGAGGTGCACGGCGACTACTCCGGCGAGGAGGTTGGCGCGAAGGTGGAGCGCCCCGTCGAGGAGAAGAAGGAGGAGGAGGCGTAAACGGTTTTGGGAAACCTTCGAGAGTGGGTGTGGGGTGTTCCGATCGAAACACGAACGAGACGAGAACGCGGCGCGGCGACGATGTAACACGACGCGTCGCGTTCGAATCGACCTCTCTCCGACGCTACCGTCACACGCGACGCGCCGCCTCTTTCGCCCTCATCGAACGCGCTGGTCTACGCCATCCTGTGTCGTTTTGATTTCGAGGATGCCTTCTTAGCGTACGCGCGCGCCAGGTGCTCGTCCAGCCCATCCTCGCCCCTGTCCTCGGACTGCAGGAGGTCGACGACCAAATCGCCGGTGGCTCTGGTGCGCCGACTCTTGCGCGGCGCGTCGTCCTCCTCGTCGTCGCCCGCGTCGCTCTCCTTCTGCCCGTGGATGAACGCCTTCATCTTCTTGGTCTGCTCGTCCATCGCGGCGGTCACGTCGAAATCCGCGGGCGGGTGCTCCGGCGGGACGGTCACCAGCGACAGCGGCGGCTCGCACCCGCCCCCCTTCACCTTCCACTTCTTGCACACGACGTCCGGGCAGACGGGCCACCCCGTTGAGGCCGCCTTCGAGTTGGAGAGTTGGCAAAACCGGCACGTGCTCCCCCCGCCGAGGCACCCCGTGCCGAGCGCGTCGGCGCTGCCGCACTCCTTCGCGTCCGAGAACTGGTGCGTGCCGATCTTGCGGTCCGCCTCGGCGGTGGCGCACTTCCCCACCGACACGCCCTTCACGGCGGCGTTGTGCGCCAGCGCCTTCTCGCGCGCCAGCTGCCACAGCACCTCTTTCTTGGACGCCGAGCTCTCGCCCTCGCACCCCAGCGCCTTGCGCTCCGCGCAGACGCGCGCGGGGCACGTCGGCCACCCCTCGTTCCGCGAGTGCTTCGGGACGATGGACGTCTGGCAAAAGCGGCAGTCGTGCTTGTCCCCGACGCATCCGGGGACGCTCCCCATCGCGCCGTCGCCGCAGCGTTTGTCGGCAAACTGGTACGTGCCCGCGGCGTTGTCCGCGGGGACGTTCTGGCAACGCGACGTCACGGAGGCGTGGTGGTGCGTCCCGAGCTCCGAGGCGCGCGACGATGGGACGGCACCGGAGGCGTGGCCGCCGCCGGCCGAGCGGTGGCGGGCGCCGGATGCGCTCGAGCCGTGGCGCCTCGCGCTCCCGAGCCGCGCGGCGAACGCGCCCGAGTCGCTCGCGCCGAGCGCCGCGCTCGCCAGACCCACGGCGCACACGAACGCGAGCGCGGCTGTCGTGTGGGATCGCGTGGGAGGAAACGGTGAGGAACGCGTTTGTCAGAACCGAGCCCTCGAGACGAGCGGAGGACGTCGAGACGTTCGGACGACGGGGAAAGATTTCGGAACCATCGGACAACACCCAACAGGCGCGGCGATCGAAGCGCGCGCGCCCTCCGCGAGCCTCCGCGGAGACGCCGGACGCGCGGTTCGAGGCCACCTTCGCCGTCCGCGGGAAAATCGTGTCGTCTTCGCGCGTGCGCACCTGCGGTGAAAACGGCGACGCGCCATCCGCGCGCGCGTTCCCGCGAACCCCCCTCTCCGCGCGACCGCGCATCCGGCTCGCGACCGAGCAGCGACAACACCTCCGCGGCGCTGGAAGGCGAAGGCATGGCGACCGCGCGCGTACGCCCGACCAGCGGTTCCCTCGACGCGTTCGGTGCGAGAGCGAGCGCCGCGTGACTGGCGACGAGGCTTCGCGTCACCGGTTCGCACCGTCCAATGACCCGCGCGCGCGCGTCGCGCTTGACAAGCGTGCGGAGGTTACGTTTATGCGCTCGGACGGGAAACTTTTGGTATTATTATTCAGTCAGGGAAAACCGTACAATTAGGAATAAATAGTCTACACCCGAAAGCAGACACGCTATATTGTCAAGATTCGTCCCCATAATCATCACGCCTCCGTCTCGACCGCCTCGGCGCCCACCGCCTCCGGCCTCCGCGCGACCTCCGCGTCGGGACCCGCGACGTTCGCGGTCCCTGGATCCGCCACCGGGTTCGTCGCGTGCGTCGCGTGCGTCTTCTGACTGACGGGCTTTCTGGCTCCTGCCTTCTTGGACGCCTTCCTCTTGGACGCCTTCCTCTCCCCGGGCGTCTTCCCGCCAACCGCGTCGCCGATGCCCGCCGCCTCGCGCCGCCGCGCGCTCCAGCGCTCGCCGGAGTGCGTCCCGCAGAACCACAGGTGGCGCCCGTCCTGCGTCGCGTGCCGCTCCGTCTCAAACCCGGCGCCGCGCGCGCACAGCGGGTGGAACGTCGCGAAGCACTTCTTCATCGCGCACTGTGTGCACGCGCCCTCCTGCTTGCACAGCGAGCACGTCAGGTTGATGCGCTGCGCCTTCACGAAGCTCATGTCGATCACCGCGCCGCGCGACTCCCGCCCGGGGACGTCCTTCCACACGAACACCTCGGGGAGGCAGGACGCGCACGAGACGTGCGCGTGCGTGCCCGGGGTCTCCCACGCAACGTCCCAGTGCGACGGGGGGTCCAGCGCCGCGAGCGCGCCGCCGGGCTGGGGGCACAGCGCGCACGTCCCAACCTCGCCCGCCGCCGCGTCGCCGGGGGCCACGCCGTCCGCGCACCCCTGGCACAGCCACTTGCCCTTCGGGACGCGCTTCAGCCCGTAACAGCTCAGGTGCACCTGCACGTCGCACCCGTCGCAGAAGACGATCTCGTCGTCCTCGCCCCAGCGGTCGGACGCGCCCGCGCCGCACACGTGGCACGCGTCGGCGTCCACGGCGGCGTGCCAGATGGCGGCGACCCGCGCCGCCGCCTCGGCGTCGCCGCGCGCCAGCGCGTTTATCGTCATGCGGGGCTTCGGCGCGTGCGACGCCTCGGCCGCCTCGACACACGGCGCCTCGACGCGCGCCTCCCCGGTGGCGAACGCGGCCATCTCGGCGTCCGCGTCTGGAGCGAGCGCGGAGGAAGACCGCGACCGCGAGTCGCGCCGCCGCCGCTTCTCGCCGCCTTTCGACTGCGGCGCGGCGCGCTTGCGGCCCGGGCGCGCGCCGGCGGCGCCGGTGCGCGCCACGCGCTCGGCGATCGCGCGCGGGAGCGCGGCGAACGGCACGGGCGGCTCCGTGCCGTCGCGCACGCGCGCCGCGCTCGTCGCCGCCTTCATCGCTCGTTTCACCGCTTTGCCAGCCTCGGCGGCGAGCCTCTCGCACTCGGCGCGCGCCGACAGAGCGAGCGCGCTCTTCTCGCCAGCCGCGGCGATGGCCCTCGCGGCGGCGGCGGTGGCCATCGCCCAGCCGCACGTCGAGACGGGCGTGCGCCGCGCGACGCGCGCGAGCACTTCCGAGGCGTTCGGCGAGCGCGCGAAGGCGGGATCGGTGACCGACCCGGGGACGCCGCGGGAATCGAGATCGAAGCTTCCCCGGCTGTCTCGCCGGCGATCCACCGGCGACGGCGTCTTCCCCAACGCGCCGAACGCGTCGTCCTTCCCGTCATCGCTCGCGTCGTCATCCGTGGCGTCCCCGACGCCGGCGTCCCCGGGGGCGGGGAAAGAGAAACCGATCGGTCCGACGCCTTCGTACCGCGCGGCGTCCGTCTGGAACCCGCGGATGGCGCCCCATCCGCCGAGGGGAGACGCCGCCTTGTCGGGCGTCGCCGCCGCGTCGTCCGTCGCGACGCCCGTGCGCCCGTGAGGAACGCGTGCATCGATGGCGTGCGGCGCCAGCGCGTGCCGCAGCCACGTCTCGTCGTCCCGGCGACGCGTCGGCGGAGGCGCGTCGAACACGTCGCAGAAGCGCCGCCGAAGCTCCCGCGCGGGCATCGACGCCAACGCCATCAATTCGTACGCCCCGAGGACGCGCGTGGTGGGCGTGGTGACCCGCGCGGACGCCATCCCACCGACCGCTCGCGGCTCGGTGGCCTCGGGCTCAGGGCGCCTCGCGTCCTGAAGCATGTCCCGCGGTGGTATCGCGGTGGTATCGCGGTCACCTAAACTCGCGACCGGGCCGTCCGACTCGGCGTTCGGACCCGGCTCGGACGCGACCGGCGTTTCGTCCCCGGCGCCCGCGACGGGCCGAGCCGCGGCGCCCGTCGCCGTCCCCGGCGCGACGCCGAGGTCCCGGACCGCGAAGCCGTCGATGGGGGACATCCCGAGATCCAGCGGTCCAACGTTCCCGTCGAGCCCCGCGGCGTTCTCGCCGGCGGTCGCGGGCATCGGCGCCATCTCGAGCGCCGCGAGGTTATCGCGGCTGCCGTATCCGCCCAGCAGGTCAATGCCGTCGCTCATCAGCGCCTTGGTGTACGCCTCGTCGTACATGATTTGATCGAGGACACCCACACCACCGGAGCCGGCATCGACCACCATCGCGCGAGGTGCGCGTGTCCCGTCGCGAACGCGTCAGCCGCGGTGTCCACAACTCAGTGCTCCGGACCGTCGTTTGGGATATAATTATGCTTCACGAATCGCACCCGCAGTCTCCACCACGAGCACCTCGAACGCGTCCCTCGGTCGACCGATGCCGTGATCGTCTCGAAACGATCGAACGAACGAATGGGCGGCGAGCGCGCGGGGGAGTGTGCTGGCCGCGGGTGCAACTGTTGCCCACCCTCCCGCACAGACAGACGAGATTTTGCCCTCGAAACGAAGGCACACGCTTCCCGCCTTTTGCGAGATCGTCCGCGTCATCATTTCAGATCCCGAACGAAAACGTCCATCTGGCACGATTCACAAGTTCACACGTTCGGCATGGAAAAACAACGGATTGCTTAGCCTATTTTATTTCCGCGTCCTCCAGAAACGTTCAACTTTACCCAGTACTACTACGCACCCCCACCGTGTACACAATACTCGGTCGCGAAGACCATCAGCGAACGCCACCTCAGGCGACGTACGTACTTGTATGTTTTCTGTGAGGACTACTGCGCGCGCGCGAGAGAGAAGGTAATATAAATATGCAGTATTAAAAACACGCGCGCCTCGCCTCGCCTAGAAATCGTCGACGTCGCCGTACTCGCCGCTCGCGATGTGCGTCGACGTCGTACGGCCGCCGGGCGCCATACCCGCGGCTCCGTAGTAGTAGTCCCAGTCCCCGCGCCCGCCGTACAGGCTGGCGTGGGTCTCGCTCGGGGTCACGCCGCTCGCCTCGTGCGTGAACGTCGTGCACGTCATGGAAACGGTGTTGAACACCGCGCAGAGCCCGCCGACGGTCCAGCAGTCGGCGACGACGGCGCCCCGCGCGGCGTACGTCGCGTCGTCCGTCGCGAGGTCCGCCAGCGGTTTGAACCCGCACGGCACGGGGTACTCGAAGTCACCAACCCCGGTTTCGCCGTGGTTGATCGTGAACTTCTGACCCTTCGACCCCGCGACGGCGGGGAAGACGTACTTGTTGACGGTGATCATCTCTTGTTTCGAGAGGGTCTCGTAGTACGAATTCGCAGACAGCGAGCCTTGCGCGTCCCGCACCGGGTTCCCGAGCGCCTGGCTCACCCAGTTTTGGCCCTCGGTGTAGGTTCCCGAGTGCACGCCCGAGTCGCGCTCGGCGTCGTACGCGCTGATCGCGGGCACGAAGTACGCGTCCGGCCAGAACTCGGTGGCGATCCCGAAGAAGGTGATCGCGTCGCGGAAAGGACAGCAGTGGTAGTACGAGACGCCGTACGTCGAGGGGTCGGCGTAGTCCCACGTGTCGGGCGGCTTTCGGCAGTCGAAGAACCGAGTATCCGCGCACAAACTGAAGTTGCGCGCCGCGGGGGCGTTTCCGAGCTCGCCGTTCGGGTCGAAGTTGTTGAACACCGTGCCCGTGGCGACGTTCAGCGGGCCATCCCAGAACCCGTTGCGGCCGATCCACATGCCGGGAACCGCCGGAGCCGTCGGGGGCGTGTTCGTGGGCACGTCAAGCGCGAACATCAGCGTGTCCCCGAGCTTAGCGTGGCCGCGGCTGTCCACGTGGTTGCACGTTCCGCCGCCGTAGCACCCGAAATTCTTCAAGTACAGCTTCCCGTCCTTCGCCGACCGCATCGCGTACTCCTCCGCGTCGACGCTGCTCACGCCGAAATAAAACTCCGCCGCGGTGTCGGTGGCGCTCGCGTCCGCGGCGGCGGTTTTGATCTCCCAGTAAAACTTGCCGTAACTCGCGTCGGAGGTGAGGAACTCCAACCCGGCGTTCCCAAACACGCGGTGCTCTTCCCCGACGAGGCCGCCCACGGTGACCGTCTTGAAGTCATCCGAAAACGTCAGAGGCGTCCCGTCCGGCGACGCGCACTTGTCCCAGCGCGAGGCGCTCGCGCGCGTGCGGCACTCCGCCAGCGTCTCGCTCGCGACGTCCGCGTACTCCTGCCGCGCGTCCGCGCACGCGGACGCCGTCACGAGGAGCTTGGCGCTCGGTTTGTACCCCGCGACGACGGCGGTGTAGTTGCCCGCCGCCGGCACCGTCTGGCCGTACATGGCGATGCCGTCGTCGCCCTCGGGCGCGGTGTGCTCGGCGTACGCCACCAGCCCGCCGGTGGCGTTCAAAAGCCGAATCTGCGGGCGGTCGTACGGCAAGAGCGTCTCGCGGTGCGCGCAGTCGGCGCCGCAGGCGCCGTCCGCCGTGGGCGCGGCGGCGACGCAAATCACGTCACCCGCGGACGCCGCGAACGCGACGCGCGCCTCGTGCGCCGTCCGCTTCCGCGTGAAGTCGTGGGCGTCCGCGAAGGCGTCCAGCGGCGCGTGCGTGTCGTAGCAGAGGGTGTCCAGCAGCACGCCCTGCGTCGCCGCGCACGCGCCGTTCGCGGGCGCGGCGACGCACTCGGGGTCGAACAGCACGCCGCCGTCGTCCAGCGCGACGCGCGGGACGGGCACCGTCGCCGGCGTCGCCGGTTCGGGCGCGGGGCCGTCGACGTGCCCGTGCGTCTGGTGCCTGGTGCTCGCGGTCACCTTGAACGGCCCGGCTTTGACTTTGCAGTACCCCTCCCTGCTCAGGGACGGCGCCACGCACGCGTTCTGCTGGAACCGCACGCGAAGCGTGTACGTCCCGGAACGCCGGAGCCGGTAATTGTCGATGGAGGCGCCGTACGGGTTCCCGAAAACGCCCAGCGGCTCGGCGCGCTCGCAGTTTTCGTGCCGAAACGCCTTGCTCCCCCAAAGAAGGTTCGCGCACCCGTGGTTTTCGTTGTTCGGGTCGTACTTCCCGAGCACGCCGACGGGCGGTCGCGGACACCGCGCGTCGTGCGTTCCGGAAACCTGCGTGCCCACCTTTTCCAGAACCAGGTAGTACCCGCCGACGGGGGAAAAGCCCGAGGAGAAGGATCGCCCGCTCGCGGTTCGGCCGGTGTGCCCGCCGACGAGCACCGTGTACGTCCCGGTGGCGTTTAAACGCACCGGGGAGACTCGGTAGGACGCTTGGTCCGGGAACAGAGGGTCGGGGACGGCGTTCGCCCAGAAGTTGCGCGGAATCAAAGCGCGCGAAAGCGCACTTCGTGCCGTGCCCGGAAGGACGTTGTTCGCGCCGGCGACGGTCCCGTCGGGCGCGATCAAGACGACGTGCGTGTCGAGGCACGTCTTGCCGAAGCCGTACGGTAAGCCGCACTTCGTCGCGTCGAAGGGCGCCCAGTCCGGCCCGGCGGCGACGCTCACGAGGTCGCCCGCGGTGCCTTCGAACGTGTACGCGTGCGTCTCGCCCGTGTACGTGATGTTCCCGAACTTCGCGTCGCCGCCGTACGCGATGGCGCCCCCGGTGTCGGGAAGATCGAGACGAAGCGCGTTGGGGACGACCGCGCTCGTGGATTTCTCGATCTGCACAGAGAGCGTGTAGCCGCCGCCCCCGTACCCGGCGGACTTGGTCTCGACGGTGTAGTAGCCCTTCTTCTCCGCGCGCACCTCCTCGTACAGGTTGGTCGTGCATCCCGTCGTGCCGGTGCACGCGGCTATCGCCACCACCTCGCCCACGCGCGAGGAGCACGTCTCCGAGAAGGGGAAGCAGCAGTCCACGAAGTCGTCGCCCGTGTCCTCGCAATTCGCGCGAACAACAGCCGGCGGCTCGTAAATCGTGAGCACCATCGGCCAGTCGTGGTCGTCGTGCAGCTTCGTCATCATCACCTTCAGCATGAACAGGCCGTTCGTGGCGGTCGGGTCGACGTACACGCGGTACGAGTTGGTCACCGCGTGGTTGTGACCGCACACGGGCAGGTGGTACGCGCGAGACAGGCCGTTCGGGATGTACCCGATGCCGTTCACTAACGTCGTCGTCACGCCCGTAGCCGGCCCTTCCGTCAAGTCGTACCGGTCGCCGACGGAGCCCTCGCAGCTGCAGATGCACGCGTAGCACGTGCAGCTGTCCCGGTGCCACGCCAGCGCGGCCGAGGCGTCGAAGCTGCTCGACCCGTCCTCCTCCAGGTACCCATCGGGAACAGTCGAGGCGGGCAGCGCGGTCGTGTTCAGCGCGTCCGGGTCGGCGCGCGAGCCGTCGGCGTCGGGCGCGATGAGCTCGAGGTACACCTCTTCGACGGGCGACTCGACCCTCGCGATGAGGTACTCGCCGGCTTGCGCGTAGAAGGGGAAGTCGCGGAACGGCGCCGCGTCCGCCTCGGTTCGGTACGTCGACGCCCAGTAGGGCAGGTCCGGCAGAGGCGTCCACACTAGAGGCGTTCCGGAAAGGATCGCTTCGACGATGTTGAACGTGTACGCGTTCGAGTTGTTCCACAGCGTCGCGTTCGCCGCCGCGAAGTCGTCGTACAAACCGCGGTACGACTCGGGGACGTCCATCACGTCGTACGCCGCGTGCTCCGCGATGGGCGGGTTCGGATCCGCGTTGCCGTCGAGGGTGAACTTGCAGCTGTACCGCGTGGGCTGCGACGCGTGTCGCCCGAGGGCGTGCCACGGGTCAACCGCGGAACCGATGAGGTTCGCCTCGGAGGGGTCCAGGCAGTTCGCGCCGGAGGCGTCGTCCCACGTCGTACACATCCGGCTGGTGCGCCGGCAGCAATCGCCGCCGTCCCAGCCGCACGCCGCGGTGTTCAGCTCGGGCTGGCACATCCCGTCGCCGATCAAACCGCACTGCGCGCTCTCGCACGCGTCGGTGACCTGCCCGAGCGCCACGCGCCGGTAGTCGCTCAGATCCGGGTGCGAGGCGTTCAGCGCCGACACCGCGAAGGGCCCGCAGCTCTTCACCTGCGCCGTGCACTCGCACCCCAGCGGGCCCCAGCAGGTCTGCGAGAAGCACGGCGGGGGGAGCGGGGCGATCGGAGGCGGCGGGGGAGGCGGCGGAGGCGCCCCGGAAGGGGGCGGGGTCCCTGCTGGGATCACCGCGTCCGTCGCATTCACCGCCTCCACCGAAACGTACGCGGCGGCGGCGCCGGAGGCGGCGTTCGCCGCCGCCGCGGCGTCAATGTCCTGGCACATGCAATCCCCCTGCGCGTTGCGCACGCCGCACCCGCATCCGCTCGAGGCGCTGTCATCCAGGACGCGCGCGACGCACAGGCCCTGGATGCACTTGTACTGGCTCCAGTCCGGGCTCGGGCAGCCGTACAGGGCCTCCGAAAACCCAATCTCGTCCGCCCCGTTGCAGTCGGGGTCGTGCGCGCCGGCGTTGCAGTCGCACCCGTCGCACGCCGCGTAATACGACGGCGCGCTGATCCACGTGCTCGGCGGGGCCAACGGGACGTTGTAAGGGGCCTGATTGCCGAAGCACCGGTGCGCGGCGGCGGCAGAGACGCCCTCCTCGGCAGCCTGCTCGAACGTCTCGACGGCGGGCGGCGGCGTCGGCGGAGACGTCGGCGGCGGCGGCGACGGCGACGACGGCGTCGGCGGCGGCGGCGACGACGGCGGCGGCGAAGGCGACGGCGGCGGCGGCGACGGCGTCGGAGGAGGCGGCGGCGACGGCGGCGGCGGCGACGGCGGAAACGCGTCGAGGAGGACCAGCGGCGGCGGCGGCGGCGGCGGCGGAAACGCGTCCGCTTCGAGCACCACCGCCTCTAGGGACTCCTCCGTGATGGAGACGTCGGCGCTGGGGAACAGCTCGGCGTGCTCCTCGTCCGAGAGGCCGGAGACGTCGTAGAAGGAGACGCCGGCGACGTTGGACGCCGGGATGGAGGCGTTCCCGGCGTTCACGAGCGACACGGACGGACGCGCGTGCACGCACGTTCCGGCGTCGCACGACGCCGGCGAGTGCGCGTCGCAGTGCGGGCCGATGTGCGCGATGATCTCCGGGCTGGGACCGGCGCAGTCGGGGTCCGCGCCGCCGCACCCGCAGTCGCAAATGCCGTCGCCGTGCATCTCCGCCGCGCACAAGGCGAGGTCCCACCCCTCCGGCAGGCCGAGCGCCGCCGGC
>Ga0181562_10002025_pt1 | contig 15806 bp, 8 predicted proteins | sample 011ome_26_FD_139344 | JGI IMG/M metagenome (GOLD analysis project Ga0181562, IMG submission 139344) | Coastal salt marsh microbial communities from the Groves Creek Marsh, Skidaway Island, Georgia - 011511BT metaG (megahit assembly) | ecosystem: Environmental > Aquatic > Marine > Intertidal zone...
GTGTGCTTGAGTTGAGCAAAGGTAAGAATGTCGCTCCACTTTTTGTCATAACGCAGTCCAGTGATGCGAGGAAAACGCAGGCTATAGCCAGTGGCAAAAGTCGTCGTGGGAATCATGCGGATATCGCCCTTGACTCTCACGACGATCGAACGTTCAGGTGGCCAAATCCAGACATCTGGCTTTTCTCCGTACGCGCCCGTGACGTTGTAATTTGGTGGCGGCTCGAGGTGCATGTAGTCTGCCAAATGATTCCGAACATCTTCCAATTCCGACGTAGACATCCCCGTGCCAACTTTACAGAAGCTCATGATTTGCGGTCCCGCCGATGAAGCAAAATCAGGAGGAGATTCCATTATGCCAACAAGAAATTGCGAGATTTTACCTCCACGAAGCGCGCCGGCGCCGTAATACCCACCAATCAGTAATACGTCTAAATCTTCAGTCTTGAGATAATCGGGTTTAATTTTCATCCAATTCGTACTTCTATCGCCCGCGATCCAAGGTCCATCCAAATCTTTAATCACCAAGCCTTCTTCGCCGTTATCCATTGCGCGCAAGAGATCGCTTTCGATGTCTTCCTTGGTAGAGCCAACACGCGCAAACTCTGAATCCGGTAACGCGAGTAATATTTTCGCTTTAATGTTACCACACATCACGGATGTCTCTTTGATGCGTTCTCTGAGAAGCTCGTGGCGTTCGCTTAATTTCAAATGCCGCACACTACCATCGTCGACGTACAAAATGTCAAACGGCACGTACACGAGTTCCAAATCGCCATACGTAATTTTTTTCACATTTTCTGCGTACCACGCGTACTTCGAGCCTTGCAACCCAGCCTCGTTATCAGCGTTGTCCTCATCGTCTTCTTTGCCCCCAGCGCGTTCTCTTGTGTTTAAAGGGAATAATTCATCCTTTGCCTTGCGTTGGTTTGCGCCCTGAATCAACGTCTTCAACGCCCCAAACGGATACCACTCCTGACGAAGTTTATTCCAAACCATGAGCTCTCCATCTAAAATACAACGTTTCGGTCCTTGACGAAATAGACCATCTAATACATCGTAGCCGCGCGGGCCAAAATCATTCATGTTTCGCGTCCAGTATTGTATGACGTCGCCGTTTCTGTGCACCTGAATACGTTCGCCGTCAAACTTGGTCTCGATGACAAACTGCTTTCCTTTGAGCGCCTTATACACGGCGTCGACGGTGTTCTTACGCTGCGCTAACTGTGGATTAATCAATCCTTGACCCACTTCGATATCAGTGTGCTTCAAGCGCATCTCGCGCGATGGCAAGTCCTCGCACACGCGTCGCAGATTACTCGTCCAGTCCCACAGCATCTCCGCGTCGCGATGATAATGTCGCAAAATGAGCTTGTCCCCCATGTGTAACTTGGTCTCCTTCAATATAATCGCACAGAGCCATTTCACTTGGGTGGCATCCATCTTATTGAACACCTTGCGCAACACGCGCGCGCGTTCTTCTCTATTTCCGCACGCCGTAAGCGCGTCCAACGCGTCATTCACCTCGCCAATCGTCACCACATCCTCATCCGGCGCCCGACCCGCCAAGTGCCCAGCGCTCAGCACTTCATACACCGCCATCGCAAAATTCCCTCCACCATTCTTCTTCCACTCTTCGAGCTTCACCGCGTCTTTATTCGCCCGAGACATGTCAAACGCCGCGATAACTGTCTTGGCCAGCGCGTCGTGTTTCATCCCATACACCCCGCGTTCCTTATCCAACGACGGTATCAGCAACCGGTACGCCTCAAACGCATCTGCACGACAACCGCCGTCGCGTTTGCCTTGCAAATACCCATCGTGGAACCAATCGAGCGCGCGATAGCGTTTCGCGCGCGTCTCCTTGCGCGACGCTCCAGTCTTTGCGCGTTGAATCATCTCAAACGTTTTACACAGCACGCGGAACGGCACGTCGCGCGCAGACGCGTACGACGCATCACTCGCACCGCGTTTCATATCTGCCTCGTCTCCGGCGCCGGCGTCGTGCACCATGACGTCGTCGTCGTCGGTGTCATCACCCGCCGACGACAAGTGCCTAGATTCACCATCCGCACCGCGCGGGCTTCCCACGGGCGTCTCCGCGATCACCACGCGTGCGCGATCGACGCCATTGACACCGTCGTCGTCGCTCGCGTCGTCAACGCCGACGCGCATGGCGTCTCGACCGCGCGAGGCGCGCACTTTTGCGAAACTTGGATGTGCGTCGGCGTGTGACGACCGTTGCCGCGCATCTTCACACCCGCACGCGCACGCGCGAGGCGCGAGGCGCGCACGCGCACGCGTCGAGACCGTCAACGAGGGTCTCGCGCGCGCGGTGCGTGCGGAGGCGCGCGCGCGAGGGCGTCGCGCGACGCGGGCGCGGGCGTTGCAGGCGAGAGATGCGTTGGAAGCCGCGGGCTGGGCATGGCGCAGGCGCGCGCGCGACGCGCGCCTGGCGCGGTGTGGGCGCGCTCCTGGCGTGCGCGAGCGTTCTAGCGTGCGTCGTTGGCGCCGCGGAGGGCGCGGCGTGCACGACGGCGACGGGAACGTTGGCGAGCGTGACGCAGAGCGACGCGCTGGACGACTACGCGACGGCGAATGAGTTGGCGTTGGCGTACGATGCGCCGTACATCGCGCCATCGAGCGAGATTTTCCCTCGATGTTTTTCGCGGTATGTGTTCACGTCTGATGACGACGGCACGCTCGAAAGAGAGTGGATGGTGGTGGAGTATCCGATGTCTTCGACGCTCAATGCGACGTCAACGGCGTTTGGTAGTTTTGAATGGACGACAACTTCAGAGGTGATTTTGCGGCCAGATTTAGAAGGAAATTATAGCGTGGCGCTCGTAGATGCACTTGGGTGCTACGCGAGCGATGTGAAAAGAATAGAAGCGTTGTGGACGTGTGAGCCAACGGGGACAAATGCGACGTTTGCCGCGCTCTTTGTCGTTTTCGGCGCGGCGTGCGCGTTTTGGTTTGCTCGTGAACTGCCATCTTCCGATCCCAATGATGAAAATCAAGTATATCTAGATGTCGTGGCGGCTTTTGGCATGAAAAACCGCGCTGGCGATAGGATGGAAGAGTCGAAAGAATATGAGACTGAGATGCGACAGCTCGTGGCGCAAATCAAAAGCGAACACTTGCTGTACATCACTAAATTAGATTTGAGTGTAGATTTGAAGAACATGGCGCTGGACAAAACCAAAGCGCGAAGGGAGTCACAAGCGCAAAATGATGGAGTGTGGAATGCGGAAGAACAAACGTTCCAAAAGTATTTATCATCGAAGGAGCGCCGCGACCATTTTTTCTCGTCGGCGAAAGAACGTGCTTGGAATAGTATTTTAAAAGCCATCGCTGGTGTGCGTCACAAGTGGAAACTGAACTCCAGTGTATTTTCATTGTGGTTTGAGCATCGTTTATCGCTCATGCTGAGGAAGGAGTACATATGCGTGATGTTCCTTCGCGTTCAACTGCGGCTGGAATTTCTTTTATTATGCGCCTTCGCGTGGCGGCGATTTGGATATGCCATGGAAATGTATCGTGATTCATTCATCGATACGCTCTTTACACCATACCTTTTCGGTTCAGATTTAACCGATGCGCAAGCGGCTTTATCTTTGACGATCTGGTTCGTTGTCATTCTTTTTGGTGTCGTCATTTGTCCCATCCTTGGGATTGCGTTTGGGCGCTTGAGTTCATATTTTGAAGAAAAAATGCAGGAATGCGCAGAGGTTATGGAGTCCGGTGGTGACAAAAGTATGGCAGATTATTTAGAAGGCGGCGACGAGGAGGGCGGTGACGTCGATGCAGACGACGATTCGCGTGCTCCAGGACTCATCTCTCGCGTGCTTTCAATTTTCAAACGCAAATCCAACAAGGAAGTGTACGATCCGGTTCGAGATTTGGAGAAGCAACGCAAGAAAATAATCAGCGAAGCGGCATGGGTAAGCGCGTCAGATGAAGCCATCATTCATGCGCTTCATAGTGAAACATCAGCGCCTATCAACTTACGTTTGATCCCGCGCGGAGCGGCAAAACGCATGGAGGTGTTCGCAAACCGCGCGCTCGCATACAGACATTATTCAAGATTTTCATGTACCTCGAAGGAACGCGCAGAAAATATCGGCTTCATACTGCGTGTGCTTACTCTCCGCATTGGATTTGTACCGATGATTTTCACGTCGCTCGGCTTCTTGACGGTGGCAGACTCGTTTGTGCAGACGCCGTGGGTACACGTGACAAAAAACGCGAGCGCGGCGGCGGGCGCGAACCTATTCACACCCTTGTGCGTCGGTCTCGGAGCTATCGTAGTGAGCATGAAAACGTCGATTGAGACCGAGTCACTATCACCATATTTGCGATCATTGCCATTTTTTGATATCGTAAGTACGTTTCTCAAACTCGTCGTGGCGACTGTGGCCGCCGTCGTTGAGGGTGAATTTGGCGGTCAAGGCGTACCCGCGTTGAATGCCCAGAGTGGAATCACATCGCTGAACACATTCCGCGAGTTTGCGTTAATTCTAGTGTGCTTTGCACTGTTGGTGATGCACTTTAAGATGCAAACCGTGCGTGGCTTTGGCAATCGATGGAATTCACGTCGCACATCAAATTACGCCTCGGCGTTCTTGTTTGCAATATGCGCGTATTCCTCGAGGTCGTTTAACCAGCCACCTTGGACGTCGCATGTGGCTCCAGTACTGACAGTCTCCGAGAATTTTTCTCGTCCTTCCGTGGTCATTGCCATTGTTGTAGCAGTGTTGGCGAATATAGCTGGTCGCGCGTTGAACACCTCTCGCGAAGATGTGTGCATCAATGACGAAGTCCGAAAGCTTCGCGATCCAAAGTATGCCGACGAGGAGGACGAAATACTCTCACCCGAGTTTATAAATGAGCAAATTGAGTCTGAAAGCGTCCGTGATAGAGTGGTCACGCTCATCGCTTTCAACGAATTATTGAACGAACAACAGCAAGATAAACTCATTTGGAAGTTGGTTCGTCAGACGCAGCACCCGAGGACGGCGGAGGGTATGGAAGAAGCTTGGCAAACATCTTCTGATGCATTTGAGGAGCTGGGCGTCATTGTACATTGTATCATGGAAGATCCGGATCAAGAATTTTTACAGCGGGCGGGCGAAAGTCTCATCAGAGATATCCTGCAGGCGTACATCGATGCGACGCTTGAAATGACGCTTTGGTGTCACCAAACGAGCGATGACGTGGTGTGGGGGGCGGTTAAACGCATCGTATCAATCATCACAGACTGCATCAAGGAAGGAGAAACAAAGGCGTTTCATGCAGCGATTGCGTCGGTTGCAATGGAATCGGTACAGTCGCCAGAATACGCAGCTTTACTCTCTACGATCCTGTTCAATGCCCACGACATTGATTTGGATAAAGACGAAGACGGCAACGTACAAGTGTCATTGATGAATTGGCGCAAGATTGTGGATGACGCGTACGATATTAAGCCGCCACCCGTCGCAATGAAGCACATCGAACCGGTCACACATGTTCGAGATCCCAACACTGGGGATGTACGCCGATTGGATAAATTGGAGCGCGTATCATTCGCCGCAAAGGCGTGGTTGCGTAAAACGCTCGCTCCGGAAGACGCGCCGAAACTATCGTGGTTTGCGACGTTCGGTTACTATGCGAGCGTAAAATCTGCCCAAAGTGAAGCTGACAAAGAAAGAATCGAGATCGCACAAGATTTCATGAGGACGTTATTGAAGGCGTCGGTGAGTCCAGATCAGCAGATAGCATTCTTTTCCATCCGGACGCTTCTCATTATCGTTCGAGCGGGGTACGTGACGTCGACAATCCTCGCAGTGGATGGCCTGAACGATCTTTTTGCATGCTTGAATGCAAACTCCGGTAAATCAACGGCGACATTTATCGCAGAAATCATACAAACGGTCATGGGCGACAAGAATTCACGCTCCGAGCTGCTCATTTCGTTATCCAACCGACTCATCGCGCTTGACCAAGATGATGAACTCTCAAAGCTGCATTGCATAGAGTTGATTCACCAAGCAATCAAGTTAGAAATGAGTGCCGTGTATCGCTGCAGGCAGCTGTCGATCGAGGATGACTATAAGACGTACCAGGCAGCAATGTCTCCCGAGGCGGCGCAGTGCGCCCACGACGCGTTGTACGGCGCGTTGATTGACGTCTTACCGAATGTACGTGACAACGCCATTCCGGTGCTCGTAGACCTGATAACACTCTATGTGTGGGGTTCAAGAACTGATCACTACGTATTTACTCCTTGTAAATGCGAGGAGTACGCGGATCAGACATATCTGGCATTTGTGAGTCGTCAAGAACGAATGCTCCCTGGCGGCGTGCTCATGGCGAACGCTGTACATCGCCGCACGACAACTGCGCGCGACGACGAGTCACAAGACGATGCGGAAAAGCTCATAGCTGTATTACTCAAGGTGTATAGCACTGATAGCGACGCTACTGTCCGCGATCACGCACAGCAAGCCGTCGCCGATGTCAAAGCATTGTTGTCCTCAACCGTTGCCGAAAAGGCGGTGACGTTATTTAACGAAGACGCCAAGGATCGTAAGGTGTCTGCACCGTCTTCGAAGACATTACGTGATGTGACGCAAATGGTGCAAGCGTCAGTTCAACGACAACATCTTAAAGATGGAACGGCTTCAAAGATTCGATTGAATGAATTTTGGCGCAAGATGAAAGAACGCACGCGCGAGCAAGAATCTGGCGCCACGCAGAGCCAATCCACGCGCGGAGGGATTATCGAGATCAATCGCGATTTCGAAGCCCGATCGAAGCCTCGCGTGCCACCGGGTGGTAAGGTACCTCTCACGCGCGAGACGACTGGGTTCAAACAAACAGGAGAGCGAACGATGAGAATCGTTCGACATCCTCAGCCGACGGCGGAGTTGGAGCGACTGCGTCGTCTTCGTTTGCAACGTAGCGAAAAGAGTGCGGAAAAACGCGTACGCAGAGAAGTTGCTTCGGAACGATGGTATGGCGGTGGCGACTTTAAGAGGCCGCAGTCTGATACTCAGACTGTCGATCGTCCAACAGATTCGTTAAACGCGAGACCAACGTACACACCACGCTCGTGGGGCATGACAAAATTACCGAAAGAGATGCGCGCGCCACCTCGGCAAGAGTTATCTCGAGATGACGTCAATTACAAGTTGTAGTCATGGCAGTCGTACTAAAATATTCACTGTAACAACATACCAGTAGCCATGTGATTGGAATTCAGACAAATTTAGCTAAACGAATCTGCGATGGCTTGAATCCAGGCCGCCGCCGCAACCGCTCCAGGGTCCGGAGTTTCCTTCAAAACCTCCGGGTTGATGTAACTCGACCGCCCTGCACGCGCAGACATGTGTTTAGTGTCCATAGCGCCTGCCTTCGCCGCCTTGGCGGCCTCGGCAGCTATTTCTGCGCTAGACTTTTGGGACATTGCACTCACGCTCGCCATGGTAGACGCGGGAACGAGCGCATCGAGCATCGTTCTATCGCCCCCTCGAGCACCGCCGTAACGCATCATAGCGTGAACACCTGTGACGAACGCAACGCACACTACTTCCGCCTCAGGAGCTTTACCTTTGGCCATTTTACTCAACTTCTCCGCCGCCGCAGTAAAGAAGATGTCGTACAACGCGCCACTCGTCCCACCCATGCTTTGACGAATAGTCTCGCCGATAGCTCGCGCAAGCTCTGCAGCGTTGTCAACTGGATATGTTTCAACATCTTTCAGCAACGCTTCCGCACCCATTCGGATTGTTGTCCCACAATCGCCATCGCCGACGGCGGTGTCGTATTTTGTCAACTCATCTTCGATGGCCATGAGTTCAGTGGCGATGCGTTTGATGGCTTTTTCTGCCGCTATACCTTCCGCACTCGTCGGTGTCGACCCTGGCGGGCGCGACAGCCTCTTTGCTGCAGCGTCAACCTTTGGTCCTTCGACAACAAGTAACTCGCTGCGCGTTGTTTTGGCATTTTTTGGCCATGCTGAACACGAGCACGCAGCCTCCAACCGTTCAACACGCGTCTCGTCATCTAATGAGACAATCGTGATGGAGAACCCGTTCATATCAATCGCGCTCATGAAAGTGCCGACGTAAGAATGACTTACGCACATGTTTTTCACACCGACGAGCCAGGCAAACGCCGCTCTAGACGCGACATACAGCTCCATCAACGGTGTCGCCCCTAACGAATTTACCATCACTCCAACCTTGGCGCCGGCTTGAAGTTTAGACAACACTTCATTACGTTCGAAAATATGTTCTAACAGTGTTCCCACGATCTCATCGCATGATTTCACATTCGCGGTAGACGCGCCCGGTTCGCCGTGTATACCGAGTCCAAGCTCCATGCGTCCCACAGGAATCTCTCGCGCGACACCCTTCGCGCCCGGAAGCGTGCACGCCTGCAACGCCACGCCCATCGTACCTAGCGCATCCGCACACGCCTTGGCTTCGTCGACAACCTCTCGTAGAGATTTGCCCGCCGCCGCCGCCGCACCCGCGACTTTATGCACAAACAACGTGCCCGCGAGACCTCTCCGTCCGGCTATTCCGACATCTTCTGCCGCCATGGCGCAATCATCGTTGACAATGACCATTTCCACCTCGTACCCTTCCAACTTGGCGCGCTCGGCTGCGAGACCAAAGTTTAAACGGTCGCCGGTGTAATTCATCACGACGAGCACCGCACCCGCCGGGCCAGTCGTCGCTCTAATCGCCGACAGCACCGCCTCTACGCTCGGCGATGCGTATACGTTTCCGCACACCGCCGCCGTGAGCATGCCCGCGCCGAGATAGCCCGCCATCGCAGGCTCGTGCCCAGAACCACCGCCAGAGATTATTGAGACCTGAGATGTGTCCCGCCGCGCGTACACGAGTACGTTTTGATTGGCGATTCGCGCGATATCCGGCGTGCTCAAGCACACGCCATCGAGCATTTCATCAACGACGTGTTCGGGAGTGTTGAGGAATTTTCGCGACATCGTGCAAGGCGTGGTGTTATGACGCGTGTTGCAGTCCACGCGTTTGCCTAAACTTTATTTTTATTGACGAGACGGGACGCGAGCGCGCGTTGCGAGCGCAAGTTGGCTCATGTCATGCATAATAATCATATGAAGAGTGATATTGTAAGTGATGTCTATTCCAGTGAAAGAAAAACAAACCAAACGCGTCGAAGACGCGGGCTTTACGCTTCGCCAGTTTCCTTCGCGCCTTCCTTCATGTAGTTATCCAAGTCGGCATCCATGTTTGCCGCGGCCGCGGTGTTCTTTTGCGGGCATTCACGCGCGAAGTGACCTTCTTGCTTGCAAATGCGGCACGACGTGTCCTTGGGTTCGGGGCAGTCGCGGGCGAAATGTCCTTCGGCGCCGCAGTTTCGGCACTTGTCCTTGTCGCCCGGTTGGCGACCGCGCTCACTTTCCGGTCTAGTGTCCGGCTGCGGGCAATCTCGCGCCCAGTGACCGGTCTGGTTGCATCGGTTGCACACGTCATCCTGGCCAGCCACCTTGGCTGCGCGCGGCGCGCGCGGCGCCCGGCCACGCGGCGCATCGTAGCCACGCGCGCCGCCGCCGGTGCGGCAGTCACGCGCCAAGTGTCCAGTTCGGCCGCAGTTGTGGCACGCACGGTCATCCCGGCGGCCCATACCACCGCCCATACCTCCACCCATACCTCCGCCCGGAAGCAAAGACGCAGGCGTCGGGCACTCTCTCGCGTAGTGCCCAAACCCGGCGCATCGCGAGCAGCGATCCCCCGGTCGCGGTCCCCGCATCGACATCATCCCACCACCCATGCTCGGTCCGCGCGTATCCGGGTGCGGGCAATCCCTCGCCCAGTGTCCAACATTCCCACATCGGTTGCATGTATCCGTCGTGGGTGCGCGGTTCGGGCACGCCCGCGCGAAGTGTCCCATCTCACCGCACGATCGACACGCTCCATCGTTCGCGGCATTCGATGCATACGGCGCATATCGCGCCCCCGCCGCGCCGCCATCGTCATCCATCCATTTCCCCATGGTCTCTGTCGCGTGTCTGTCACGCGTGTGCGTCGGCCCACGGGCGTCGACGCGTCGTAAAGTGCGGCATCGCGTGAGAATTAATTCTCGTTCGATCGCGACGTCACTCAGTCGTCGAGCTCATCCGCACTTGTCGTCGCGCGAGATGCCACCGCTCGCGCTGGCGGCGCGCACCGCACCAGTGGTCGTTCGCGCGCCTCGAGCGTTGCCGCGCGCGCGACCGCGAGGACGCGCGCGCGGTCGGGAGGTTGGGCCGATCGCGGCGTCGCCGCAGTGGCTGGAGGAGCAGACGCTCGATGCGCGCACGCATCGAGGATTGTATTGCGATTGGAAGCTCACCGGGGTGGACGTGCTCGAGGTGTGGGCCTATCGCGGGGCGTTGACGCTGGCGAGTGCGGGGGCGATCGAGACGGCGGTGATGATGAAGTTTGGCAACTATGAGAGCGCGGAGTTTTGGTACTTTGCGGGCGGGGCTGGACTTGGTGCGGCGCTGGGGCTGATACATATGTACGTGAGCGAGATACGAAGCGTGATGCGGGCGCTGTGGGCGTTTGGGTTCATCGGAAGCGCGGTGATTGCGTCGAACGTGAGTGAGCCTTTACCGTTGTACGTGCTCGAGCATCACTGGACGATGTGGGCGATAGGACCAATGTTCGCGGCTTTGACGGGATTGGCGTTCAAAGAGGGCATGTGTTATGGCAAGCCTGAAGCTGCAGCGCTCTTTTTCTGCGTTCCGGCGTTATGCTTGTCGCATTTGTTCGGCGCGGGTGACGACATTAAATCAATCGAAGCCGCGGCGGTGTGCTCGCTTTTGGCCATTTTCGCGGGACGAAAGTTTACGCAAGAGCTCAAGGACGACATCGGCGATAAAAGCATTTTTATGTTCAACGCGCTTCCGAGCGACGACGAACGCGAACAATGGCTGGCGAGAGCGCGCGCGGCTGGAAGAGACGTTTGATATTTGACGCCGTCGGTAGCCACTTTGATTAGGATAGAAAGACATTCTTTTAGCGCAGCATGCTGATGCTGTATGCTGTACGATTCTCTACAATATTACATTTTAAACACGATTCCGTTTAAGAAGAAGAGTCTGAGTCGTCGTCCGAGTCATCGTCGTCATTATCGTTTGAGTCGTCGGCGTCTGAGTCGTCGTCGTCTGAATCGTCGTCGTCTGAATCGTCGTCGTCTGAATCGTCCGAGTCATCCGAGTCGTCGCTTCCCGTGTAGCTAGACGAATCGCTATCGGAATCGCTATCGGAATCGCTATCAGAATCGCTGTAAAATCCGCCCGTGCGCAACGTCAAAGCAGAAGAACCACCATCTCTGCCGCCCGCGCCGCCGCCAGAAGATGCGGCGTAGTTGTACTGCTCGCGCACATTGGTTGGTGGTTGCGTCGTCGGATGCTTGGGCAAAGGAGTGTATCCAGGCGCGACGTGCTCGACAAAGTGAGATAGCGAACCGAGTGCGTGTTCGCACGTTTGTGCCGCAGGCGAAGGAAGCTTAGGTTCGGGCTTGTTGCACAACAAGATGGAGTCGCCGTACTGCTTGACTTTGCTCGGCTTGCCATCCACCGGAAACAAGGCGCGATAAATGCGCACTCGATCACGCATATCCACCGATACATCCGCCGCCGCGAGCGCGAACACAATCTTCAACGTCGGTGCCATGCGCATCGGGTCTTGGATGTACATCTTACACGAAGTATTGATAATTTGCTGCTTGGTCATTTCGTGCTCTTCGCAGAATCCCTTGACGATGCGACGCATCATTTGCACCGACAATTCGAAAAACTTCTCTCGAATTTCCTTATCAGACGCCTTGATGTTTTCCGCATCCGTCTCAAAGATCTCTCCACCTGCAAGCCAAATTACCGCCGCGCGCGCCTCGGGAGCGACCAACTGATCTAATCGACGCATCAAGCGCATGACGACGACGATGTGCTCCTTCGGATTTTGCTGCACCAACGCGCGAATCACCACGACAGCTTCCGAAGCCACAGTCGGGCTCGGGTGCAAAGAAAGCTCGAGGAGTGACCTTATGCAAACTGATGCAATTTGAGGCATAATAGCCGCACATCGACCAATCGCACGAATCGTTAACGCGACAAACTTGTGGTTGGACGAACGCAAGTACGCCTGCAATTCTCGCAACAACGTCGGTGCATTCTCAGACGTGACAATGTGCGTCAAAATCTCCAACTTCAAGCCTCGCACTTCCAAAGTATCGCGCGGATGCACGAAAAAGGCGTTAAAGTGCGGTTGGAACAACAACGGCTGCGTGCTCACCATGGTGCAAATGTTCTTCAACACCACGTGTCGCACTTCCGGCTTATTGTGTGCGGTAAATACCAACGCGCGAACAACCTTGGGTAAATCATTTGCCGGACTCAAGTAAAAGTGCAGCGCAGCGACAGCCATAACGACACCAGAGTTTTGCGACTGCAACAACGGGCGAGTGCATCGCAGCAACAATCGGTGATCTTCATCCATCCAATCCGGGCCGCGCGCGGCGGCGCTCGCTTGCGCTTTGCTTGCCTTCTTCTTAGCCTTTTCATCGTCCGATGAATCATCATCAGAGTCTGAGTCCTTCTCATCATCATCATCAGAGTCGGAATAAAACGCCGCGCTCGAGGCCACGATGGACTGGATCCCGGCGTTGCTCGCTTGATGATACGACGCTTGCGAATTGGGCGCCGGAAGCGCGAGTTCAAGCTTCTTCTCACCCGACTTCCCGCTTACCGCGGCTAGTTCGCGCACGTGCGCATCAGGTGGTAAAAATTGCGTGCGCGCATAACGCAACAATAACTCACTCAACAAAATTTGACCCCATTCATCCATGTCTACCAACATGCGGCAAATCTTGCGGTAGTGCCTGTGCAACAAGTCGATTCTGCTTGGGCAAACCTCTTGAAACGCGGCAACCGCAGAGGACAGCACGAATGGCGTGCTATCACGCAACATGGTTTCAATAATTTCAATAAGTTCTTCTTGTCGAGTGTTATCCATGCGGTAAATCTTCGGAATCGCGTGCGCCGCCGCCTTGCGCACGTACGGGCTCGGGTCCACCGCACACTTGCGCGCGGCTAAAATAACAACCGGAACAATCACTTGTACGCGAATACTTGACATCACACGCAAAGCCAACGCACGAACACGCGGGTTCGGGTGCGCTAAATCCTTTTGAAAGCTGTTAATCGACAACAAAGCCTCCTCCGGTTTCTGGTCCGCCGTGCGCACTAAAAACATGTACACCAACACCTTCACCTCGAACGATTCGTTGACGATATTCACCACCACAGATGGGAAGAACACCGACACATCGCGCCCCATAGCCATCATAGCAATCAATTTCTTCAACGCATCGAGCTTATCTCGCGTGCTATTGCTCCGGAGCTTCGTATCCAACTCGCGTTGCTCCTCGGCGATCTGCGCCAATCGAAAAAAGATGACGCAATTACCACCGTCAGTCACGCGTTCGAACGCATCGCGCCACGTCTACCGCATCACAGCGCGCCGAGACATCTCATCTCACGACACAACGACACAACGCGCGCGATGGCGCCGCATTCGCGCGCCACACGCGCGCACGCCCGCGCCAATCCTCCGGATCGAATCCAACGCAATCGCGATCGTAGTCGACGACGCCGCGGACGACGCTGTCGCGCACGCGTCACGCGCGCACACGTACCTGCGCATCATCGACGAATTGTTGACTCCCGTGGCCGGGCGGAACCGCCATGGCGCCGACGCGTGGTGTGAAGTGGCGCCGTTCGCCGAAATTGTGGGGCACTTGGGTGTTTAGAGGATAATCATCATGTTGTTACTTTACGTGTTAAAGAAGACGCGCGACGGCGAGCACCGCGCAATCGACGAGGTCAGCGCTTCGTGCGTGAAGACGATGACGACGATGATCGCGGCGGTGGTGGTTGCGACGGCGCGACTCGGCGGCTACTGTATCTATAAGACGTCTCGCGCGCGCGGGGCTCGGGCGCCGCGCGCGAAGAGCTCGAGCGGTGCGTCTCGCGTCGCCGAGAGACGCTACGCGTGTGTTTGTGCGAGCTCGTTTTAAAGCTTGGTCGAGAATTGCACGCCGTACTTGTACTTCATCTGTGAGTGTGCGAGGAATCACGCGGATTGGCGTTGGGTTAGTCAACTGTGGCGGTGAAATGTGTCGTTTTCGCGGCGGGCGAGAGATGATAAAATGTCACAACTATTTATGGCGCGTCGCGCACGGGTAGCGCGAGCACCATCTTCGAGCCGTATTGATGTTGGCAACCTGCGGCAACCATCCATACACTGATGGTACGGTGATTGTTTGACAATAGGCGCCGAGCGTTCGTGGTTACGAGACAAGGGCAAAAACACGTACCGATTTGTCGACTTGCGCGGCGAGCGTCGCCGTGGTCTTGGGGATCAAGTTGGTCAACGACGCGCTGACGCTCACAGTGGGGTTGACTTCCGCGGACACGGGATTGGTGACAACCATCTTGAACGTGTGGCCATCCATCTTTTGGGAGAAACCAACCGTGGCGGTGGCGGTCTTCTTGTACACGATTTCGACGCCGGCGGAGCGCTTGCTGTCCAAAGCGTTCACCGCGCTCAACTTGTACGTCTTGAGTTGATCCGCAATCGTCGCGGCGTACGTCATGTCACCTTGCTTGGATTGCAAAGCAACGGTGTATGCCAACGGCGACGAACCCTTCACGGTGGCCATGGCACCGACGGCGAAACCGCTTCCGAGCGCGTAGCACACGCTCGCATCCGCCTTCGGCGCGGCGTAGTTGACGACATCCGCCTTGATGCCGAGCGGGCCGGTGACGATGGAGGACGACACCTTGATCGTCTCGAGGTCTTGCACCGTACCACCAACGGCGAGCTTGCCGTTCGGGATCAAACTGGCGAAAGAAACCGTCACCTTCGCCTTGGCGTCTTGGTTGAGCTCGACGTCCACGGTTTGGTCGCCAAACGCCTTGTTGAGCTTCACGTCGCCGCTGACCGCTTCACCCTTTTGCACGACGGACCCAGACACGCCCTGCATAACAAATAACACAACATCAGTACTCATTCATCACACACACACACACGCACACCACGCGCGCGCACGCACGCATCGACGACACAAAAACACGCGCAAATCAAAACTCTACGCCGCGCGCTCGAGGGCGCGCCCACTTACCGTCCCCGCGGTTTTCGTATCCACGGAAAACTTATGGTCATAGCTGAACCCGCCGGTAAAGAGATCTACACACACACACACACAAACACCGTCAATACACCGCACGCACACACAATCCACACCGCAAACGCACATCACCGACGCATAAACCCGAGCGAATCGCCTCCGCGCGCGCGCGATCGACGATCCCCCAAACCTCTCCGACGCGCGCGCCTCGCGCGCCTCCTCCTCCTCGCGACGCACGCACGTTCGCGCATCGCACACACCACGCATCGCACGCACGTACCTTTCGCCGATTTAGCGATATCACCGTAATACTTAGCCATGATGATGCGCGAACCCTGTCCTGTCGACGACGAAAAATGGGCGCATCATCATCGACGATGCGCGGGAAAGAACACGAGTCAGAAATCGTCGTCATCCATCACGCGCGTCGATTTGGTTTTGCCTATGTGTGCGCGCGACGCGGCGCATCGCGCATCGCGCATCGCGCGCGCGGTGTGTGCGCCGCCGACGCCGACGGCGATGCGTCGTTCGTGGTCCACCTACCTGTGTCCGTGAGCGTACGTATCGTTGTGTGGCGTCGACGTCCGCGCGCGCGCA
>Ga0181562_10002027_pt1 | contig 15805 bp, 8 predicted proteins | sample 011ome_26_FD_139344 | JGI IMG/M metagenome (GOLD analysis project Ga0181562, IMG submission 139344) | Coastal salt marsh microbial communities from the Groves Creek Marsh, Skidaway Island, Georgia - 011511BT metaG (megahit assembly) | ecosystem: Environmental > Aquatic > Marine > Intertidal zone...
CCCTTTCTTTTTGGCGTAACGGAGACGTTCTCCGCGCGTGTTTCTCCGTGCGTTTCTTCTCGAACCGTCACGCCGCAACGCGTCCGTCTCGACCCGCTCGGTGATGTCCTTTTAGCTTAATCTTTGCTGATCATCCTCTTGAAGACGCAAACGACACTCGACTGAGAGCGGAGCGCGGCGGCGCGGATTCGCGTGTACTTTCGTGTTTCGCTTTTACTTTCGCGCGAGCCCCCGAGGAGCAGAGCTGACGACGACCACCGCTTCCCCGCTTTCCGGGAATCACGACCCGCCACGAACCGTCACTCCTCACGCCTTCCTCACACCTCCCAGGTGGCCTCCCTGCGCGTCTCCGTGGACGTCTTCGCCTGCGGCCGCGAAGCGGCGAGCGCGTCGCGGGTCGCGCCGCTCGCCGCGCGCACCGGCGGCGTCGTCGTCGCGGAGGAGGATTTCGGCGACGCGTTCGCGCGCGATTTGGCGGCGGCGGCGGCGCGGCCGACGCCGCGCGACGCGACGCTGACTGTCCGCGCGTCGAAGGGCGTACACGTGGCTCGGCTCGTGGGCGCCGCGGACGTCATGTCCGCGGAAGACGCCGCGCGGGCCACCGGCGCGGCGGGGCGGGGAGAGGCGGCGCGCGCGGCGGCGGCGTTCGCGCTGCGCGGGGCGGACGGTTGCGAATCGGTGCGTTTTCGGTTTCGGTTTCGGTTTCGGTTTCCCGCGTCCCGACCACGACGCCTAACCAGCCCGCCGCCTCAGTGTTCGCACGCGTCGGAGGCGTCGGGCCAAACGGCGTCGCGAGATCCGACATCGGAATCCCCAGCCAAGAGCTCGCCGCGCTCACGCGCGCGAAAGGGCTTCGTGCGGAGTCCACATTCGTCTCGGAAGGAACGTTTTTTTGTTTTTGTCGCGCGCGGCTTACCAGCTCGTCTCCCGAAAACCACGGGATCCGAGTTAAACGGCTGCGCCAGAACGACCTATCCAGGGCGTTTCACAGAAAGCCGCGCGTCGTCCACGTCCGTAGGCGCGTGGTTTCATGAGGAGCGCCACATTTCGTTTTTGGTTTTCGACGCGCCGTTCTCGGGCGCGTCCCGATTCGCGACGCGTCCGTTTTCGGCGCGCGTCCGTCCTATGAGTTTTCCTATGCGTTTCACGCGGCGAAGCGCTCTGATTGACGAAACGCGTTTCCCTCATCGATATCTACGAATCGCGCGCAGAGCGTCTCGGCGTACTTCGAGTACGACGGCACGGCGTCTCTCGACGAGCCCGCGTTCGTGCACCTGCAGTTCATCACTTTTAAAAACGGGACCGGAGACGAGCGCGCGGCGCGGTGCGTCACCCTGCGCGTTTCGACGACGTCGTCCGCGGTGGCCTACGCGCGCGCCGTGCACGCGCCGACGGCGTCGCTTCTCGCGGCGCGACTTATGGTGCTCGAGGCACACCGGGACGACGCGCGAAACGCGCCCGTTATGCGCTCCTCACGTACGCGTGACCAGTCTCGGCGAATAGAGAAGCGCGTCGCGCGCGTCGCGGAGGCGTTTGGCGCGGAAGCCGCTTTCCCCGAGGCGCTCGTCGGTTTCGCCGAGGCGATGTACCACCTGCGGCGCGGGCCGATGTTCGGGCGCGGGTTCGGGCACGACGACGAGAAGACCACGGCGCGGCTCGCGTTTCTCGGCGCGAGTCACGAGGTGGCGTGCAGGTCGCTCGTGCCGGCGGTGTACGCGTGGAACGGGGAGGGTTCCGGGGATTCTGGAATTTCTTCCGGAATTTCTGAAAAAGAAGAAGAAGCGCTCTTCGCGACGCTCCCGGCGTCTGACCTGGCGCTCGCACCGCGCGCGGCGATCGTCGTCGACCACGGCGCGTTCGGCGCGTTCGGCTGGGTCGGGCGCGACGTCGGGCTCGCGCCCGGGGAGGCGAACGGGGACGCGACGACGACGACGACGAGAGAAGCCGCGATCGAGGCGGTCACGAGCCTCGCGACGCGACTCGCGCGGGGCTCCCGTTCGGGTTCGGGTTCGGGTTCGGGTGCCGCCGGCGGGAACGTCCCGGGCGACTCGAACGTGTTCCCGGCGGCCCCGTCGCTCGTCGCGGCGGAGGGCTCGAGCGCGTCGCGGCGCGCGGTGTGCCGCCTGGCGCCCGCGCACAGGGACGCCCCGCACGAGCAGGACGCGAGGTTTCCCCCGGTCCGGGGCACGTCGCTCGAGGCGAGGCGCGCATTCGCGGCGCGCGCCCCCCCCACGGAGGAGCAGACGTTCTTCCAGTGGATGCGCGGGCTCGGCGTCGACGCGCCAGTCACGCCGTGGGCGCCGTGGCGGTAGCCGGCGGGGAGAGTACCGTAGTTTGTTTTTAGCTTTACGACGCGGGAGTCTCCTCATATTATCTGCGCACAACAGATTTTTTCCGACTTGTTCTCGTGTTTTCGCGCGAAAAAAACGCGTACGTGGCGCCTCGTCGCGTCGCTTGGCTCACATCGAGGGACACGTCCGCCCGGACCCCGGGTTCTCGCCTCGAAAGGGCACGATGCGTGCTACCACCTCCACGCGCGCGCACGCGACGGTCGCGCGGCCGCGCGCGTCCACCCGCGCGTTCCTTTCGCGCGTCGACGTCACCCCCACGCGCCCGGCCTCGGCCAAAACGTCGCTCGTTCGCGGGACGCGCGCTCGCGTGGCGTGCCGCGCGTCCCGCCGCGCCGACGTCGACGCGCTCGAGACGCACTCCGCGGTCGAATCGCGTCCCGTCGCATTGCTCGCGGCGGGCGCGCTCCTGGCGTCTGCGCTCGGGGGCGACTTCGTCCCTCCCGCGTCGGCGATCGAGCCGACGCAGACGTACATGAGTCCCGTCCCCGCGTCCCAGCCGAAGAAGCCTTCGCGGTACCTCACCGCCGAGGAGCAGGCCACGATCAACCTGTTCCAGAAGAACACGCCCTCCGTGGTGTACATCACCAACGTCGCGCAGAGGAGGGACGTGTTCACGCTGAACATCCAGGATGCCCCCGCGGGCGCCGGCTCGGGCATCGTCTGGGACGGCAGCGGGCACGTCGTGACCAACTGGCACGTCGTTGCCGGCGCCGCCAAGGTGAACGTGACGTTCACGGATCAGCAGGTGTTCTCCGCGACGGTGGTGGGGTACGACGACGACAAGGACATCGCTGTGCTACAGGTGGACTACGAAAATCCGGTCGCGGTCGCCATGGGCAAGTACGGCACGCCCGCGAACGCGCCTCCCCCCGCGATCACGACGAAGCGCACGGGGGCGGATGCGCGCCCGCTCCCCATCGGCACGTCCTCCGACCTGATGGTCGGCCAGCGCGTGTATGCGATCGGGAACCCGTTCGGTTTAGACCACACGTTGACCACCGGCGTGATTAGCGGTTTGGGGCGCGAGATCCAGTCCGGGAACACGGGCCGCCCCATCGACGGAATTATCCAGACGGACGCGGCGATCAACCCGGGGAACTCGGGGGGGCCGCTGCTGGACAGCGGCGGGCGCCTCATCGGCATCAACACCGCCATCTACAGCAACTCGGGCACGTCCTCCGGCGTGGGGTTCGCGCTGCCCAGCGACATGGTGGCGGGGATCGTCGAGCAGATCATCAAGTTCGGGCGGGTCACGCGGCCCATCATGGGCATCACGTTCGCGCCGGACGCGGCGGTGGAGCAGCTCGGGCTGGGCGGCGTGCTGGTGCTGGACGCGCGCGAAAACGGACCGGCGTGGCGCGCGGGCGTCAAGGCCACCAGCCGCGACCAGGCCGGCCGACTCATTCTGGGCGACGTGATCGTCGAGCTGGACGGGACGCTCATCAAGAACTCCACGGATCTGTACCGCACGCTGGACAAGCACAGCGTCGGGCAGGAGATCGCGCTCAAGGTGATGCGCGGGGAAAACAAGGTGGACCTGACGCTCACGCTGGACGACTTGAAAGACCTGCCGCAGCAGTTACCGGCGGGCGTGTACCAGATGTACCCGGGGCAAAAGCTGCCCCCGGGGGCGGTGCCGCTTCCCCCCGGGGCGGTACCGTACCCGCCGGGCGCTGTACCGCCCGTGGTGCCCGGAGAACCCGCGCCCGGAGACGAGGGCGGGGAGGCCCCGGGCGACGAGGACTCGCCGACGCCGCCGTTTTGAGGCTTTCTCGCCGCCGCTGTACCATACGCAACGCTTGTAATTTCATTTGTACACCGTTTTTTCCTCCCACGCACGTCACGCCTTGCCCCCCAGCGCAGTGAACTTGGGCCCAGCCGCGGTGCTCAGCACCTCGAGCCGCTGCTGCAGGATCGCGGCGAGGACCAAAAACAAGGTGCACATCGCGAACATCGCCGACAACGGGAACAGCGCGACGTTGTACAGGATGACGCACACGAAGAGGTTGAGCGGGATACGGAAAAAGTTCATCACCGTCGACCTGACCTCCTCGGGCACGTACTGCGACCGCATCTTCATCATGCTCGGCCAGAAGATGCCCACCATCGCCTCGAACACGAGGAAGCCGAGCATCTGGACCTTACCCTCGAACGTGATCGGCCCGCCCTGGACGCCCTGGCCCATGCCGAAGAACTTCACCACCACGGGCACGAACAGCGCCGCGGCGGACGCGAGGAAGACAAACTGCATGTACCGCTCCACCTTCATATCGGGGCGGGACATGATCCGACTCGCCACGGAGGAGCCCACCATGCACGCCACCATCATCGTGGCGAAGATCATGCCGTGCGGGATGTCCTCGCCGTTCGGCCCGAGCGCGGGGGTCCACAGGAACACGAACGAGTACATCGACGCCTCGAAGAGCGACTGCATCGCGCCGAGGTAAAACACTTTCTTGTCGTTGCGGATGGCGTCGTACGCCTGCTTCATGCCCTGCTGCACGGAGGTGTGCTCGGAGCCGTCGCCCTTGTTCTCGCTCCACGTGAAGAAGATCACGACGCCGCCGACCGCGAGGAACACCGCGGCGGCGTCAAACGGCGCCACCGGTCCGAGGCTCATGTCCGTGACAAGGTAGTTCGCCAGCAAACCGGACACGATGGACACCAGGCCGTTCCCGAGGAAAATCGCCTTGGCGAAGGTCTTGTCCAGCCACTCGGCCTCGTAACCCCTCTTGAAGTGCTCGGACACGAGCCAAGACTCGAACGAGGTAAACAACAGAGACGTCGCGATGCCGCCAAAGAAACGGCCGAGCATCAGGACGCCGTAGTCCGACCAGTGCTTTGTGATGCACGACGCGATGTAGGTCACGACGTACGTCAACGCGGCGTTCTTGCGTCCGTACTTGTCCGCCATGGAGCCGACGACCGTGCCGAAGATCATGGACGAGCCGAACCCGGCGATGAACAGCTTACCGATGTCGCCTGTGGAGTACCCGTAATGCTGGTACAGGGCGTAGACGTACGGGCCCTGCAACCAGTCCCCCGCCATCATCAGCGAGTACACAAAGAGGTACCCGTTGCGGAAGGAGATGAAGTTCTGGGGCATCGAGACGCGCTCTTTCGTGCCCATTTTTTGCATCTCCAGCATCGCGCAGCCGATGGCGATGAGCCCGAACTGCACCCAGTAATACGCCTGCGGTCGGGAGGGCACGGAGGATAGATCCGAGACGAATCAAACGATCAAAGGTCAGCCGGCTGGTCGGCCGCGAGTTGAGACGCGAGAGGGCTCGATACATCGGGGGAGAGAGGGACAAACCTCCATGTTCGTGTTCAAGGAAGCAACCGGGGTGAGAAGTTGACGCCCGGGCGTGTGCGCGCCGTGCGTGTGGTCAAGGGGCGCTTTGTCGGGCCGACCCAAACAAAAATGGGAGGGAAGTTGCGCAAATTTTGGCGGGTACGTAGTCTACGCTGAAAACGCGTCTGAGGTCTGAGGGGACGAATCTACAAATTGCTTCGTGAACATTCACGAGCGGGTCACATCTTTAGACCCCGCGTGATAGCCAGGAGCCCGGGCGCTCGTGCGCTTAGGAAGAGCCGAGGCGGCGCGGGCCTGCGCTGCGCGGGAGGCGTGAGTCGCCGAGAGGAAGGAAGATGAGTGGGGGGGAAGGAAAAAATGTCGGGTTCGGCTTCGCCAAGAAGAAAAAGAGCGTCGTCGTCGGGGTGAACGCGCGTGGCGAGGACGACGATGACGGCGAGGACGGCGATGCGTCCCAGAGGGAGTACCTCACTGGGGTGTCCGGATCTGGACTCGAGCTGAAGGACAAGAAATTCGCGTCCGCGCCGAAGAGCATCGCGGTGCAGGACAACACGTTCGAGGTGGGCACGGGGCGGCGGCGGAAGGCACCTTCGTTCCTCCCGACGGAAGAGGAGATCGTGAAGGACGACGAGCGCTTCGAGACCGCGGAGCGCATCGGGGGGAAGGGTGAGATCGCGCAGGCGGGGGAAGTGCAGTACGGCTTGACGAAGATGGGTCCGAAAGACGGCGACGCGCATCCGGGCGACGGCGCGGCGGCGCGAGGCGTGCAGGACTCGTTTATCGGTAAATCGCTGGCGGAGAAGGAACTCCAGGCGTTCAAGGAGGACGTGGAGGACCTTCCCGAGCAGTCTACGATGGAGGATTACGAGTCCATGCCCATCGAAGATTTCGGCGCCGCGATGCTCCGCGGCATGGGGTGGGAGGAGGGCAAGCCCATCGGAAGAAACGCGTCGGGTTTGGTCTCAGCAGTGGAGTTCGTTCCCCGCGGCGGCCGGCTCGGGCTCGGCGCCACGGGTGCGCCGCCGCCGACGAACAACAAAAAACACATCAAGCCGGGCGAATCCCGCGACGCTCCGGCGCAGATGGTGCTGGCGCAAGGCCCCGAGGGCAAGTCCCGCAACGTCCGGTCGTTGGATGAGAAGCTCGTGAAGAAGGAAGCGCCCGGCGCGCGAGAGGGGAAAAACATGAAGGTGGTCGAGGGGCGGCACCGCGGGCTCACCGGTCGCGTGCTCCGGATAGTCAAGGAGGAGGGCCGGTCCGACCGCGCGCTCATCGAGCTCAAGTCGAGCGGCGAGACCATCACCGTGCGGTGCAGCGAGCTCGCGGACATCGACGCCGCGAACGCGTCCGGGGAGAACCGCGGCGCGCGTGGCGCGGGCGCGGGGGAGAAGCGGAAACGAGAGAAGCGAGAAGACCCGGCGTGGTTGCAGGGCAACACGCGCGTGCGCATCGTGAGCAAATCGTTCGAGGGCGGACGTCTGTATTTGAAGAAGGGCGTGGTGGTGGATGTTCTGACGCCTCGAGAGTGCGTCGTGGAGATCAACGATTCCGGGGAAGTGCTCAGCGGTGTGCCGCAGCGGGTCCTCGAGACGGCGCTGCCCAAACGGGGCGGGCGCGTGGCCGTGGTGCTGGGTCCCAAGAAGGGGCAGCGGGGTAAGCTGCTGGATAAGAAAGGCGAGGCTGCGTCCGTGCAGCTCTCGGAGGACTTCACCGTGCAGAACTTCACCCTGGACCAAATCGCGGAGTACGTTGGGGACGAGGAGGACTGAGCGGCGAAGCCCGCATGTAGAGCAGATAGAGGAGCCTGAAAAAAAAATCTAGGAGCAAAACCGAAAAGGGAAATCGCCGCCGACGCACGAAAGGCGGAGAAAAGACGTTCGTTTCCGTTTTGGCGCAAAACCCGCAAATCGGTGCCAGATCATCGTCGTCCCGCCGCTGATGGCTGAGAGTCGACGAGTCGACGCGACTTTTTTCGGGACATTAGCGCCGCGGCCCGTACACGATAGCATAGCGAAAGGCGCGAAGCACGTCACCGAGACGACGGTTTGAGCCAGCGCGTGCTCTCGTTGCCACTCGAACGGGTCCGGGCGGTGCCCTTCGTAGGTATCGACGGGCGACCGGTTTGTGGCGGAGGTCTCGTGAAGCCCCGCGGTCTCGAGCGTCTCTTCTCCGTGTCGCTTCGCCGCGTGAAAAAACAAGATGCCGTCGGCATGTATCGCGAGGATGGCGACCGCGCCGCGGATGGATTGCCGAAACCATGAGCGGTCGGCTTGCCGCGCGGGGCCCTCCTCGAGGCTCGGTCCGGGCATCCTTCATTCGACTCGTGGGTCCCGGAGGTGCGCGCCACCCCTCGTGCCACGCCGAAAATATCATCTCCGGTCGATAACGGATAATAGAAGGACGTCCCCCTCGAGCCTAACCTCACCCCTCCACCCCTCTCCGACACCAGATGCGCCGTGATTCGCTGTGCCGGTAGACAATCGACTCCATGGAAAATCTCCGAACGGTGAGTGGGGCCCCGAGCGCCCGTCAGCGACTTCGACGTCGCGTCCTTCTTCTCGTCGACATCACAAATATCTCCGGCCGCCACTTGTCGACTCGTCCGACTTTTTTTCGGGTCGTATAAACGCGCCGATGCTAACCGCACCATCCCCTCTTGTGCACGTCGCAGGGATTATCCCGAAGGCGAGGTGATCCTCGGTATGGAGCTGCGCATGCACTCCCTGAAGGCTGCTCCCGTGGACACGGCGAACGCCGAGTTCCAGCGCCCGGGGGTGACCACCGCCCTGGATGATGTCTCGGAAGAGAGCGTCAGGGAGGCGGTGACGAAGGTGCTAAATCATTTCAACTGGAAGGGCCCCGTCGGCGTGAGCGTCACTCGCGCCATCATGCGCGCGCTCGGCAACGAAGCCACGGCGAAGAATCTCGAATCCATGATGCCCAAGAGCAAGGGTAAGGTGGCGACGATGATTCACACCGAGGCGGCGGCGTACACCGAGCTCATGTTCGGTCCCGGGCGCGAGACGAACGGCTTGGTTGTCGTGATGACCATCGGGAAAGGCATGGGCACTGTGACGTACAATCGGGGACAGAAGGTGAGGAACTCGGATCTCAAACATTTAACGTGGACGTACGAACGCGAGCTCGGAAAGCTTCACGACAAGTTCGACTGGATGGGTGTTGCGCCTCGCCTGGACGATGAGACGGCTGAACAAGTCGTGGAGCTCGTCACGGCGTCGCCTCCCGAGAAGGCGCTCTTCTCCAGCGGCCGCGGCGGCGCAAACCCTTTCTACGAGTGCGAGTTGCAAAAGCTGCAGGGTCTCGAATCTGTCATGGCTTGGGCCACGCTAATCGATAAGTACATCCAGAAGATCGCCAGGAGTGTCAAGCCCGATCAGATCATTCTACTCACCACCGGCGCGGCCTCTGACCTCCCGGAGGAGCTCTTGCTGCCGCTGCTCAGGCCGGGAGTCGCCGCCGCGGGCCTCGACCCTGGCGTCCTTGTTATTGGCGACTTTCCGGATCGTGCGCTCGTCAAGGGTGCAGCCGTGGGCGCGCATATCGAGCTCGGGCGACGCCAAGCAGCCGAGATTTTCCGAGCGGCTTTGACGGAGACCATCACCGGTAGACCAGAGCCTCGTGAGGTGTTCGAGCAGGACTTGCTGTGGGCGTTCAAGCGCATGGACCGAGACGGAAACGGCCTTCTGAGCCACGATGACTTATTTCAAGGCGCGAAACTCATGGGCACGAGCTTCTCGGATACCGAAATCACGGGTCTGCTCCGCGACTTCACCGGGGGCTTGGAGAGCGAAGCCACGCCGACGCATTTTCTGGCGTGGTTCAATCGAATGGTCGATCTCGCGAGCAGCAAGGTGCACGTTATCCGCTCTGAAGACGAGTTCTTGCAGAACCTCAAGGCAGCGCGCGAGCAGCCTTCCACCGTCACGGGCCAAGTGCTTGATGATGGATCACTGGTCGTGCTCGAGTGTGGCTACACGCACTGCCGACCTTGCATGATGTTCGAAAAACAGTACGAGGGTGTGGCGTCAAAGTATCTCGACACCGTGTTCCTCAAGGTGATGGGCGACGAGTGCCCGGGCTCCGCGCACCTGTGCCGCGACGTGTTGGAGGTTTCCGGTACCCCTGAGTTCAGATTCTACAGGGGCGGAAACCTTTTGCACATCATGAACGGTGCGGATAAGGCGAAACTGGAGGCTAACGTGCAGCACTTGCTCCAAGCGGGCGAGTTCGGTGCCAGGAGCCATTTGCCCGTGAATCCCACCGCCGGTGAAGCGCCGCCCTCGCCGAAGAAAGAGTGGTCGGGCGCTCCTCGGTGACGCGAACGCCGACGACACCGTGATGTTTGATTTAGTATAAGCTTCTATGATAGTTTTAATAGTTTAAGACGCGTGCATTGCATCGCTCTATCTAATCAGTACTATCGGCGTTGGTCTGTTCTGGCCAAGCCGCCTCGTCCCACTTGACCGCGCCGTCAAGTATGATCTCGATTTTCGAGCACATCAGAGGATGCGGTATGCTCCCGTCCCCGGCGCCGATGTTCTTAAACTTCTTGCGATGCGCGTGCCACACAATAACCGACCCTGGAAGCGCCCCTATGCTCCTGGCGAAATCGGCCCACGGACCCGGTCGAGCGATGTTCACGGTGCCAAAGGAGAGAATCGGTTCCCTCCAAAACGAGGCGCGCACGCGCTTGAAAACCGTCTGGCTCGTACTTTTCCCGTCGACGAACATCATCACGACCATCTCGCTGCTGTTCTCTTTCAGGCTAGCCAAAGCCTCGTCGTCGTACTCGATCATCACATCCTCGTCCGCGGGATTCCGCTTGACATCGCGACGCGGCTTCGGCTTCGGCTTGCTGGGGAAGAAAGTTGAAGCGAAAACCGCGAGCAGCGCGATGAAGAAGGGCAAGATAGGTCCCGACTCGGCGAGCGCGTACATGAACTCCTCGCCCAGGTCATACGCAGAAGCCCCGACAGTCGTCCTGATCCGCTTGACGTAATCCACCGCTCCAGGTACCCGCGCTTTCAGCTCAGGATAATTGGGCGCGTCCCTGTCGACCAAGATCAACCGCTGTCCCTTGCCCGCGAAGATTTCGGAAACCCAAGACAAAATCTCCTTCGCGGACATTGCGCCCTCGTATCCGCCGTACTCCATGCTGTCCGGCCCGTTGCGGAAGCGCATGACGGCAATCCGGGGCTCCATCGTCGCGCGACCGCAAGATGCCGCATCATCTCGATTATCGTACAAAAGTGCCCGACAGAACGCTCCTTGATTCGCAGCGTCGATCCACGCGAACGCGAGCTCTTTGTTCTCACCGAGCGCCGCGACAAGCGGATCGCTCGGCGACGCCGTGGCGGAATCCAAAGAGAGCTTCGCGTCGCGAAGCATCTTCTTCGCATCTTCAAGTGCCCACCCTTGGACCCCAAGTACCACCAGACAGACCTGCACCAATCCACCGGGCTGACACCCCGTCGACTTCAAACTTTCCGCATGCAGCTGTGGTAATATCGGCAGCTTGTTCTCAACGAGCACTTCCCGCAACTTCTCCTTCCCGGTGATGTCGTGTTCCACGATTTTCTTGCCGTCCTCTTTGATCACCATGACAGCCGAGTGCGCGCGGACCCCAAACTTGTTAAGCCAGTGCGACGCGTCGACCCTCTTGTGATGCACCACCGCAAAGGCGACCTCACGTTCGTACTCGGTCGCTGCGCGCCTCAAGAGTGGCTGGGGCGCAGATGAGCGAGAGAGGAATACCACGAACTTAACTTTGCTCGGCTCGCTCTCGAGAAACACGGGAAGCGTGTCTCGCGTGTACTCCGGAACCTGATTGTACTTCAGCATGCGATCGAGCACGTAGTTGCTCAGTGCTGTCTCGCGCATAAACCCCCGATACCGACGTTTGCACGAGAAGGCAGCACAGTCCTTGTCGAAGCCAATCACAACGGGAAGGTCTTTTAGTGACACCGCAGACGAGGAAAACCGGTGCTGAGGCGCAACCTTCGCGGCGAGGTCTGGATACGTCGCCATGTTGACCCGACCGAGTTTTGCGCTGCCGTCGAGCGTTCGCGCAGTTTGGTCCCATACGGGCGCCGCACGTTGGCACTTTTCGCTAGCATCGTGGTACACCTGAATCAGCCACGCTTTATTGCTGTTTAAGACCAGCTTCTCGAAATTCTTCGGGGTCAGCTCCTGGGTCTCCGACGTGATCGGGTCAGCCTGGGGGAACCCGAATCCTCCGAACCGGCCTCCGGCGCCGGGAAAGCCGGCGGTATCCGAGTCCCATCCGCCGCGTCCAGCAGAACCCGGACCGCGACGCTGCTGTTGACCGCCGCGCCCTCCCGGCGAAGACTTATACGCGTCCCTGGGATCAGCGAATCCGGTCATGTCGTAGTTTCGCTTCTTCTCCGGGTCTGACAACGTCTCGTACGCCTTCTGGATCGACATGAATTTGTTCGCCGCTTTCTCCACCTCGTCTGCTGCTTTACCCTGCTGCTTGTCTGGATGGTACTTCAGGGAGAGCTTGCGGTACGATTTCTTGATATCGGACTCGGTGGCACCACGGCTGATATCGAGCAGCCTGTATGGATCAGCATCGCGAGCCGCACACGACACAAAACCGAGGAGCAGCACCACAAGCCAGGCGACGCGACGCACGGCAGATCTCGAGTTCGCCATCGAAAAGAATATCAGTCGACGTGCGCCCGGGTCGCTTCCCAGTGGAGCGATGCGAAACTGTCTTAGAGTCTAGCCGATGGAACCCGAGCGTACCCCACACTCGCTTCTACTCGGCGCGACCTGCCTCAGCGCGAGGTGCACACCCCGCGGCGCCCGCGCGTATACCTCACGACCCGACACGAGTCTCTTTTTCAAGCCCCCTGGAAAACGAAATGAAGCCGCCCGATTCACAAGACACGCCAGGCGGAAATTTAATCAAACGACACCGTCGGCCGTCGCGAGGGTCGCACCTTCCGTTGGTGATGTCGCATCTTTTCCGATCGAAAACGGCACTTTCGGGGCCGCGGGGGACCCTCTGACCGAAGGAAGCCCGCCAGATACTGTCGACGGAGGTCGTATCGGCTGTATCGGCGGTGCCGATTGCCTCGGCAGGTGGTCCTTGACTAGGTGAGAGGCATACCAGGTGAACCGAGCGGAGCGGGTGGGTGATCCGCCGCTCGCGGCTCGAAAGCCATGAATCGATACAAGGTGCAGAAGCAACTCGGAGACGGGACGTATGGCAGCGTGTGGAAGGCGACGAACAGAGAGACGAACGAGGTGGTTGCCATCAAGAAGATGAAACGTAAGTTCTACAGCTGGGAGGAGGCCATCTCCCTTCGAGAGGTGAAGTCCTTGCGCAAGCTGAACCACCCCAACGTCGTGAAGTTGAAGGAGGTCATTCGCGAGAACGACGAGCTGTACTTCGTGTTTGAGCACATGAAGCAGAACCTGTATCAACAAATAAAGGACCGCGATAGGTACTTCTCCGAGACCCGCGTGAAGAACTGGATCTATCAGATTCTGCACTCCATCGCTTATTTGCATAAGCACGGGTACTTCCACAGAGACCTCAAGCCGGAAAACCTCCTCATCACTGACGACACCGTGAAGCTTGCGGACTTTGGGCTAGCTCGCGAGATTCGGTCGAGGCCGCCTTACACGGACTACGTCTCTACGCGGTGGTATCGAGCACCGGAAGTGCTACTTCGATCGCCGTATTACAACTCGCCGATCGATATTTTCGCCATCGGTGTCATCGCCGCGGAGTTGTTCAGCCTGCGGCCGCTGTTTCCGGGGAGCAGCGAGCAAGATGAGATTTATAAGATTTGCGCCGTGAACGGCACACCGAACGAACAGTCGTGGGCAGAGGGGATGAAGTTGGCGAGCAAGATGGGATTTCACTTTCCCAAGTTCGATCCAACTCCGCTACAAAAACTTGTCCCTAATGCTAGCAAGGAGGCGCTCGACTTCATGGAGGCATGCTTACAGTGGGACCCGACGAAACGTCCCTCCGCCGTGCAGTGCCTTCAGATGCCGTTCTTCCAAACCGGCATCACCACGCCGATGAGTTTGAAAGATGAGCCGAAACCTCAGGCGCGACGCTCGGCTCAGACGAGAACGTCAGAAGAGGCAGTGGTAGCTGCCAATCCACACGTGGACGCCTACGAAACCCACAGACACGAACCGCTCCAACCGAGCAATTCGGCGTCGTCTGTTCCCGCTCCGCAAGAGCCGGTCGCGAAGTCGCGTTGGGGCGAGCACGCGTCGCGGCAAAACAGTTCTGCGTCCGCTTCGCAGCACGTTCAAGCAGCCAAACAGCGGGTAGAATCCGTGACAGACCGAGGCCGCCACGATGTTCCGTCAGAACAAGCTGTCCCGCGTCGGCATCACTACCAGCATCATGAACCGCAAAACGAGCAGGGCGCTGCCATGCGCGACCCGCTGCTCAGCAAACCTTTGGCGGGGTCCTCGTTTGGCAGTTACAACAAACCTCTGGCTCAGAAGCCGGTGAGCCTCGGCGCTCAACCAAGCGCGAGTTCCATGTTGTCTTCGCGGGTGAGCTCAGGATCGAGGGATTACACCAGAGGATTACAGCCTTTGGACGTGGTTGGTAAATCGCCGCCGTACGCAAACGGCGAGAACACGACGTCGCGAGGGGCTCCGCAAGAGCGCGTCAGAAGTCAGCTGTATGGCACGGCAAGCAGCTCCCGCCCGACACAAGTTCAGCAACGTGCACCTCAGCAGCACGTTACTGGTTCCAGATTATATTCCAAGTACGGCAGTGGGGCAGCTGCGCAAAACAGTCATGATCCACTCATTGGTGGTTCGCGTTTGCGTGCCTCTCAATTCGGTGGGTACGGTGTTGAGAGCATCGCTCCCCTGCATAAATTGAACCTCGGCGGATACGGTAAAGGAAACTCCGGAGTTTCAGAAAAAATCTCGGGAGTGGGGACGAGGTACGACTTCGGCCGGGACACGTACGGACTTGACAGACGAAGTCCCCCGATTGCGAGAAGGGACACTTACGGCGCGCCCGAAGCTGGTTTGCGGCACGGAGGGGGACAGTATTCGCGCGAATTGATCGCGCACGACAAAGGTGATATCCCGGTACGCGGGAAACACCTGGGGAGTTACGGAGGAAACGCTCGCTATCGCTCGACGATGCTACAACCATCTCATATGGGTGTTGCGGAACTGAAGCTTCCTCCATTAGAGCGGCGGCAGCCTATCCCCGGCGTTGGTACGTATCGTAACGCTTCACTTTCTAGTCAATATCCTTCAGCAGGTACGGATGATGGTGTCCGGAGAGGGGCACAGCCGCCGTCATATCGACACAATAGTCTGTATTAGTTTCGGTGATGTCAAAACCTCAGCATAGCGCGCGCCACGACACACGATAGATTCAAAATAAAAATCGAGTGAACGCGTTCACGATTTTGAGAAGTATTCAAGATTGAAAGCGCACATACCAAATACATTCAATAACTCGCATAACTAAATCAACAGAGCAATAATAGCATCCAAGAGCTTACATAAAATCTTGAGAGGAAACATCGCGTGAACCGCGAGGAGGCAGATTGTACGTCCCCTCGCGAAAGTGATAATGTTTCATGGCAACGTCGCTCAAATATAATATGCACATGCTCAACGAATAATGCAATAAGCGGGAGACAGGAAAGTTCTGCTAGCGTGCTATTAATATTAGTGACTATGAAGTATCATCATCGACTGCGTCGAAAGATCGTTTCAACGGGGCCAGACGATTGCGTCCAACGATACCATCAGGCAAATCGAACACCTTCCCCACTTCCGCCACAGTCTTCGATTTGTTTAATGCCCTCCCTTCTTCGTTCTCCAGCCCAGTAGATTTGATTAACATTTCTCTGCGATTTGAAGAAACGAAGAGATTGGAAGAAAGTATTACACGTTAGCGCGCCGTTTGAATGTTTTGCAGAGATATTATCAGGAACGTCACGTGCGCAGCTCTTACCTCGCAAGATATTTGGTATTGTTCACTGGATGATCCCATTCGAGACACTTTGTCATGAGCCTCTTCAAGTTTTCACGTGGCGGTATCGATCCGCCTTTGCTGAAAATCGACTGGTTCCACTGTGCACCTCGA
>Ga0181562_10002028_pt1 | contig 15803 bp, 10 predicted proteins | sample 011ome_26_FD_139344 | JGI IMG/M metagenome (GOLD analysis project Ga0181562, IMG submission 139344) | Coastal salt marsh microbial communities from the Groves Creek Marsh, Skidaway Island, Georgia - 011511BT metaG (megahit assembly) | ecosystem: Environmental > Aquatic > Marine > Intertidal...
CAGCGACGGTGTTATTACGGTTGCTGTGCCGCAGTTGGAAATGGGGCAAGGCATTACCACGCTGATCCCGCAGCTGGTTGCAGCCGAACTGGGCGCTGACTGGAGGCAGATCGCGGTCGAACCTGCACCGGTAAGCGGCGAATATGCCAATGTCCCGCTGGCTGCCAAATGGGCGCCCATGTGGGCGAACTTTCCAGCCCTGGCCGACGATCCAGATGGAACGTTGGCGACGCGTTTTGCGCAAACCGAGCGGCTCAACATCACCGGTGACGGGACATCGCTCGATGCGTTCGAGGAGCCTTGCCGCTTGGCTGCGGCTTCGGCGCGGGCCATGCTGGCACAGGCTGCTGCTGCGCGCTGGAATGTCGAGTGGGAGGAATGCCGCGCGAGTGCGGGCTTTATCGTCTATGAGGATCGCAGCTTGAGCTTTGCCGAGCTGGCGATGGAGGCGGCCGAATTCGATCCGCCAGACCCGCCGCCATTAATGCCGGAGCCCTATAGCGAAGATGCCTTGCCCGGCGAAGCGGAGGGCGAAAGCGCCTTTCCGCGCCTGGACCTGCCGTCAAAAGTCGATGGTTCGTTCCTGTTCGCAGGTGATGTGCGTCTGCCCGGCATGGTCTATGCAGCGATCCGCCACGGTCCGCTCGACAAGGCTGAGTTGACAGAGTTCAACCCGTTCAACGCGCGCAATATCAGCGGTATTGTAGGAGCGGTAAAAGGCAAACGCTGGCTGTCCGTTGTGGCGACAAGCTGGTGGGCGGCTGAGCAGGCACTCGACACGATGGGTGCACGTTTCAGAGTGGAGCATCTCGTTGATAGCGACATGATCGAGGAGCAGCTCGATCGTGCAGTCACCACTGGCGAAGCTGAGCGCATTGCGGAGCGCGGTGATCCCGATGCCCGCCTGGAAACGCCCGATTTGGAGCTGCGCTACGATATCGAGCCTGGACTGCATGCCACGAACGAGACCAGCACGGCGACCGCGCGATTTGTTGATGGCAAGCTGGAGCTTTGGATCGCTTCCCAAGCGCCCGAGCGCGCCCGGATCGCAGCCGCGCGCGCAATCGGTATCGACGTCGAAGATGTCGTTCTGTTCCCGATGCCCGCCGGTGGTAGCTTTGACCGGCGCTATGAGCATGATCACGCCATCGAAGTTGCGCTGATCGCGCGAGAGATCGGGCGGCCGGTGCAACTGGTCTGGTCTCGTTGGCAGGAAATTTTGGCGTCGCGTCCACGTTCGCCCGCTGCGATCTCGATAGCCGCAAAGATTGATCGAGGCGCGGATGCGCGGATCGATGCCATGCGCACGCGGATCGCCATGCCGCCAGCCAACCTGGAGTTCGGGCAACGTCTATTTGAAAACTCCGCCACGTGGTCTGCCATTCGTGACACAGAGGGAAAAGCGGATAGCTTGGCGGGCGAAGGCGCGATGCCGCCTTACGCAATTCCAGACGCGGCGGTGGATCATGTGCCGGTGGAGATCGGCTTGCCCGTATCTCGTCTGCGCGGCAACGCCAATACATACACGGCTTTTGCGATTGAAAGCTTCATCGATGAAGTGGCGAGCGAGAGAGGGCGCGAACCGCTGTCATTCCGTATGGCCATGCTAGGCAGCGACACACGGCTCGCCGCATGTTTGCAGCGCGCAGCCAGCCTGGCCGAGTGGGGCGGCGGCGTTGATCAAAGTGGTCAGGGTATTGCGTGCCACCGGATCGGCGATGCGGAGAGTGGTGGACGCATTGCCTGCGTCGCAACGGCGCGGGCTGGCGAGGGCGGCGTGCGCGTGGATCAGATAGTGGCGGCAGTTGATATTGGGCGGATCGTCAATCTAGACATTGCGCGTCAACAGATCGAAGGCGGTCTTGTGTTCGGCCTCGCAACTGCGATGGGCGCGAGTACGCGATATTCTGGCGGACTGCCGCAATCGCAACAATTGAGCGCGCTCAACTTACCGGCTCTGGCCGATTGTCCGGAGATTATCGTCGATTTCATCGCGAGCGATGCGCGGGCGTTTGATCCGGGCGAATTGGGCGCTGTGGTGGTCGCGCCAGCCATTGCAAACGCACTTTATTCAGCCACCGGCTTGAGAATGCGCCGCTTGCCCCTACTTTCAGGCGGCTTATGACGTATCTGCTTTCAGCCCCAAGGACACTCGAAAACCCTGCGCTCTGTCGCTCCTCCGCTAGCGGCAGCTTCCGGGTTGGGATGCCCCCGGCGTGACCTGGCAGCAGCAACAACTCCCGTCAGATCACTCGCCAGTCAAAAGCGGCCGCGTTGGCTTGCTCGTGGTCAATCTGGGCACGCCCGACTCGCCTGAGCCGCGTGATGTGAAGCGTTATCTGAAAGAGTTCCTGTCCGATCCGCGGGTGATCGAGATACCGGCTGTGATCTGGCAGGTGATCCTGCGCGGGATCATTCTCAACACGCGCCCGAAAAAGAGCGCCAAGGCATATGCAAAAGTGTGGACCGATGAAGGTTCGCCCTTGCTGGTCATCACACGCGATCAAGCACGCGGCCTTCAGAATCGTTTGGGCGATAAAGTGATTGTTCGCCATGCCATGCGTTATGGACAGCCATCGATCCCGCAGGAACTGAAAGCGCTGCAAGAGGCGGGGTGCGATCGCATTTTGCTTGCACCGCTTTACCCGCAATATTCGGGTGCGACCACTGCCACCGTGGTGGACAAGGCAGCCGACTATCTTGGCGATACGCGATGGCAAGCGGCGTTGCGCACACTCCCCGCCTATCACGACGATCCAGCTTATATCGAGGCATTGGAAGCGGACATCACCCGTCAGCTCTCCGCACTCGATTTCAATCCTGAAGTACTGTTGCTCAGCTTCCATGGAATGCCGCTGCGCACATTGGAACTGGGCGATCCCTACCATTGCCATTGCCGCAAAACTGCGCGCTTGCTCGCTGAACGGCTGGCAAAAGTCGAAGGCCTGGAAGACTTGCGCATTGAAACAAGTTTCCAGTCACGGTTTGGCAATGCGAAATGGCTAGAGCCGGCAACCGATCACACGCTTGTGGCGGAAGCGGAAAAGGGAACCAGGCGCATCGCGGTCGTTGCACCCGGATTTTCCGCTGATTGCGTCGAAACTCTGGAAGAGCTCGCGCTGGAAGGTCGTGACGAGTTTTTGGAAGCTGGCGGTAAGTATTACGCCGTCTTGTCATGCCTCAATACGTCTGAAGCAGGCATGCAAATGCTCGAAACTATCATGCGCCGCGAACTTTCAGGCTGGATTTAGGCGCCTTTTCTATTAACATTGGGGTAAATAGCGAAACCGCTCGAAACTAGGACCACCCCCATGGCAAGCATCGCTCAACCAGCACCGCAATCATCCGAGCCTGTGGACACCTCTCCTCGGCATTGGACCGAAGGCAATCCTGATCCATCCGATCTAGATCACATTCCCGGCGAAGGTGGCTGGCCGATTGTCGGCAACACTTTCAAAATGCTGGCTGATCCGCATGCCTTCACCAAGCGCATGGTTGAAACATATGGCCGCGTCTACAAGACACGCGCCTTCGGCGGCTGGAATGTCGCCCTGGTCGGACCCGAAGCGAATGAGCTGGTGCTGTTCAACAAGGACAAAATCTTCTCCAGCGAGCAAGGTTGGGGGCCGGTGCTGGATCAGCTGTTCCCGCGCGGCTTGATGTTGATGGATTTTGACCATCACCGGATTGACCGGCGCGCGCTGTCAATTGCCTTCAAGCCAGAACCAATGCGGCATTATTCAGGCGCGCTCAATCGCGGCATCGCGAAAGAGATTGCCGGCTGGGAAGGTGATATGACCTTCTATACGGCGATCAAGAAGCTCACGCTTGATCTGGCGGCAGACAGTTTCATCGGCATCCCCTGGGGGCCAGAGGCCGATAGGATCAACGCGGCCTTTGTTGACATGGTGCAGGCTTCGGTTGCGCCGGTGCGCCGCCCCTTGCCTTTCACCAAAATGCGCAAGGGTGTGAAGGGTCGTGAGTTCCTGGTCGATTACTTTACCAAGGAAACGCATCGCCGCCGCGAAGAAGGCGGCGGGCAGGATATGTTCAGCCAGTTTGCCACGGCAACCCGCGAGGATGGCACATTGTTGCCGGTCGACGAAGTCGTCGATCACATGAACTTCCTGATGATGGCTGCGCATGACACGATTACATCTTCAGCGACATCGCTAATCTTTCTGCTCGCCAAATATCCGCAGTGGCAGGACAAGATCCGCGACGAGATCATCGCTGTCACCGGCGGCCCGGATGCAGAAGGCAATCCGCGCCCGTTGAGTTATGACGATCTGGGCAAGCTTGAATTGACCGAGATGGCATTCAAGGAGGCGTTGCGGCTTATTCCGCCGGTTCCATCCATGCCGCGTCGTGCGCTCAAGGCGTTTGAATTCGGGGGGTATTCCATTCCCGCTGGAACTCCGGTTGGAATCAACATCCACCACACGCACCATGATGAAACGCTGTGGCCCGATCCCTACACATTCGATCCGATGCGGTTTACGCCGGAGAAAGTGAAGGCGCGGCACAAATATGCGTGGGTGCCGTTTGGTGGCGGCGCGCATATGTGCCTGGGCCTGCACTTTGCATATATGCAAGTGAAGATCCTGCTCGCGCAATTGCTACAACAATATTCGATTGAAGTGGCGCCGGGATATGAACCGGAGTGGCAGGCGTGGCCGATCCCTCAGCCGAAAGATGGGCTGAAGGTGAGTTTCAGGAAGTTGTGATCTAGCCAACTACCTCTGAGTCTCTGCGGAGGCAGAAACCTGAAACGGCAGGCAAGTCACCTGTGGCCCTTGGCTCCTGCTTTCGCAGGAGCGCGCAATCTAGAAATCAATCGCGATTCCATCTTTCTCCCAGTCACCGTAGCGCGTGGGAGAGAGCTTCTCGTCGATCTTGCCCGCCTTGGGTTTGGGCGGCGGATCATTGCTCCAATGGGCTGGCTTTTCGAAGTCCCTGGCAGCTCTGGATTTCTTGGCGGATTTCTTGATTGTCATACAAACTAAATGCGCAGACTGGCGCTTGGTTTCAAGCACGAGTAGGAGCCGCGCATGGTTCAACCTTCCGGAATTCATTCGCGCCGCGCCGCATTACAGATGCTTGATGCAGTGCTTCGCCGTGGCGAAACGCTGGAACAGGCAGAGCATTCAGCGCTTCGTTCGGTCCGCAAGCCAGCCGATAGGGGCCTGGCGCTGGCGATCGCGAATGAGAGTTTGCGTTGGCAGACCGACTTCGATGCAATGATCGACAGCGCGACGAAGCAGCGCCTGCCGGATGATGCCAGGCAGCGGATGGTTTTGCGAATGATGTTGGCGCAGACGCTGCGACTGGAAACTCCGCCACACGCAGTGATTGCCACTGCCTTGCCATTGCTTGCTGGCGGCCCGCGCCGTCTTGCGCATGGCGTCTTCTCTACACTGATCAAGCGCGAGGCAGCATTGCCAGAAGCGCCTAGCCTGCCCGGGCCGGTCATGGAACGCTGGGGAGCGCGCGCTGAGGCCATTGCACCGGGACTGGTCGATCCGCCGCCTTTGGATCTGACTTTGCGTGATGCCGGCGAGACGCAATCAATGGCTGTGCAACTGGCGGCTGATAGTCTTGCACCCGGCCATTTGCGACTGGCCCGGGGTGAAGCAATTGAAAAGATTGCCGGTTTTTCCGAAGGGAAATGGTGGGTGCAGGATCTGGCAGCATCTCTGCCGGCGCGCCTCCTAGGCCAAGGCACCCATGAATCAGGTTCAAAGTATGTGCTTGATCTGTGCGCCGCGCCGGGCGGCAAAACTTTGCAGCTTGCGGCCAATGGCTGGAATGTAACGGCGCTCGATCTTAGCAAGCGGCGGCTGGGGCTGCTGAAGGAAAACCTAGAGCGCACCGGCCTGAAAGCATCACCATTGCGTGCTGATGCGCTGACTTGGGAGCCGAAGCACCTGTATGACGCGATATTGCTTGATGCGCCATGCACAGCAACGGGCACATGTCGCCGCCACCCCGATGTGCTCCACCGGATCGGTCCAGATCAGATCGAGGAGATGGTGCAGCTTCAGCGCGGTTTGGTGGAACGAGCTGCCACATGGCTCAAGCCTGGCGGAGTGCTGATTTACGCGGTCTGCTCGCTCGAACATGAGGAAGGCGAGAACCAAGCCGAGTGGATCAATGCGAATTGCGATCTTGCTCCGCTTGCCATCACAGCTGGAGAGCTGCCTGCGGGGTTGCAGCCAACAGCGGAAGGCTGGTTGCGTACCCATCCTGGCCTGCTGGCGGACGAAGGCGGACTGGATGGCTTCTTCGTCGCGCGCTGGCACAAGGCTTGACCGCTACGGTCGCGCGCGCAAAGGCTGACATCATGCACCTGGGCGTTTGCTATTACCCGGAACATTGGCCGCAAGAGCGCTGGAAAACCGATGCACGCATGATGCGCGAGGCAGGGCTAACCCGCGTTAGGATTGGCGAGTTTGCATGGAGCCGGATAGAGCCGGAGCCGGGTCGGTATGACTGGCAATGGCTCGATGATGCGGTAGATGTCCTCCATGAGGCAGGCCTGGGCATCATCATGGGTACGCCCACGGCCACGCCACCAAAGTGGTTGGTCGACCAGATGCCAGATATGGTCGCGCTCGACAGGCAAGGGCGCCCGCGCGGCTTTGGTTCGCGTCGGCATTATTGCTTCAGCCATGCGGGATATCGTGAGCAAGCGGCGCGGATCACGCGCGCGGTCGCGGAGCGTTACGGCGAGCATCCGGGCATCGTCAGCTGGCAGACCGATAATGAGTATGGCTGCCACGATACGGTTCAGAGCTTCTCGCCTGCTGCGCGCGATGCGTTCCGGCTCTGGTTGAGCGAGCGCTATGGCGACATAGCGGCACTCAACGAGGCCTGGGGCAATGTTTTCTGGAGTATGGAGTATCGCAGCTTCGATGAAGTCGAGCTGCCCAATTTGACCACCACGGAAGCGAACCCAGCACATTGGCTTGCGTTCCGGCGCTTCTCGTCTGATCAGGTTGTCTCTTTCAACCGCGCGCAGGTCGAGATTCTGCGTGAGCGTTCGCCCGGTCGCGAAATTACGCACAACGCGATGGGCTTTTACACCGGCTATGACCATCATGATCTGGCGAGTGACCTCGATGTGCTGGGGTGGGATAGTTACCCGCTCGGTTTCCTCGAGATGTTCCGCTTTACGGATCAGGAAAAGCTGGATTTCGCGCGCCAAGGTCAGCCCGACATCGCCGCGTTCCATCACGATCTCTATCGTGGTTGCGCCAAAGATGAGCGCTGGTCGGTGCTGGAGCAGCAGCCGGGGCCAGTAAACTGGGCGCGGCACAATCCCGCACCGCTTGATTGCATGGTTGCGCTGTGGACGCTTGAAGCCATGGCTCATGGCGCGGAGATGGTCAGCTATTTCCGTTGGCGGCAGGCACCTTTCGCGCAGGAGCAGATGCATGCCGGATTGCTGCGGCCTGATGGAGAGCCAGCGCCTGCTCTTGGAGAAGCGCAGCATGCGGCTGACATTGTCGCGCAGCTGGGCAATGTGGGCCAGCCTGTTCGGCAAGCCGCAGTCGTGTTCTCTTATGATTCGGAGTGGATCACGCAGATCCAGCCGCAAGGGGAGGGATTGTCTGCACTTTGGGCAGTATTCGACAGCTACCGCGCGCTGCGCAAGCTGAGTTTGAATGTCGATATCGTTCCGCCCCATGCGGACATATCGGCATATGCGCTCGCAGTGCTCCCCTGCCTGCCGATCGTGCCGGAAACGCTGGCGGCATCGCTCGAGAGCTTCGAAGGGCAGGTGATTGTCGGCCCTCGAACGGGTAGCCGGACAATCGATTTCCGCATTCCCGACCAGTTGCCGCCTGGACCGTTGCAATCCATCTTGCCGATGAAGGTGACACGCAGCGAGAGTTTCCGCCCTGGGCTGGAGCACGCTGGCGACGGATGGGCAATTGCGCGCTGGTTGGACCATGTTGATGGCACAATGGAAGCAGAGCTGGTGGCCAAAGACGGCGCTGTGGCTTCTTGGCGCGCTGGCAGCCGGCGCTATCTCGCGACCTGGCCGCTAGGTACTGTGCTAGACGAAGTGGTGTCGCGCGCGGTCAGTGAAGCGGGACTTCAAGCAGTTGAGATGCCCGATGGATTGCGCGTTCGGCGTACTGCGAAATATACTTTCGTCTTCAATTATTCGTCGCACAAGGTAGCGATACCTGAAGCGATTGCGGGAACGCCGATCACTGGTTCACGCGAACTGGCCCCGGCTAGCTTCGCCGTTTTCCCAGCTGACTAACCCTTGCTGTCGAGCCACTTCGCCAGCGCGACGCCGCCGGTAATCAGGAACGGCACCAGCACAAAGCTGAGCGTGACCTTGGCAAGAACCTGTCCGATCATCAGATCGGTGATGTCGAACTCACCATAAAAAGCGAGCGTGATGAAAATCACCGAATCAATCGCTTGGCTTAGCGCCGAGGCAATCGCGCCGCGCACCATCAGGCTGATCGCGCCTCCTTCGCCATTTCCGCGCAGTTTGGAAAAGATCCATACGTTCAGCAGCAGCGAAGTGATGTAGGCCGCAGGGCCAGCCATCAAGATGCGAGGTGTTTGTCCAAGTACACGCTCGAAAGCGGCAAGGTCTTCGCCGCGATATTCGATCATCTCCAAAGACGGCGGCAAGCTTAGGACCAGGAAGATCAGCGCCGCCGAAACAGCCAAGGGGATGAAGCCGATCCACACCATCTTATTGGCCATTTTTTGCCCGTAGAGCTGCGCAATAGTGCTGGTAATCACCACCAGCATCAGGAACGGGAAGATTCCAGCCTCGACTGCCAGTTGGCTGGGCCAAAGCTGAACTTGCTTGAAGGCGACCACACCCGCCAGCACAGTCATCCCGCCATAGAGGATGGCGTAAATGAAGAAGGCGCGCGGTATGCGCAGGTCGGTCGATGAAGCTGCGGTATCTGTCATGCGCGGTTTCTAAGCGGCGCAGGGCGCAAAAGGAAAGCCTTTCCACGCAAATCCTTGTGGGAGTCTTCAGGCGAGCCAACGCGCAGGGTTTGACTAAGCGAAGAGAAACGGCAACACCCAGCGCCAATCTCGATCTTCACGGCAACATAGGGGTCTTATGCCGCAATTCGTCATCAGCCTGTTCGGCATACTCACTATTCTTGGCATCGCATTCCTGCTGTCGAATGGAAAAAAGCGTATCAGATTGCGTGTGGTGGGAGCGGCCTTTGCTCTGCAAATCGTCATGGCCCTGCTCGTGTTACGGACACCCTTCGGAGTGGCAGCCATCGGCGGCCTTTCTAACGGAGTGATCGCGCTTCTGGACTATTCGAAGGTGGGTATCGAAACTGTGTTCGGCCCGATGGATGCCAACCCGTTTACCAACACATTCCTGATTGCAGCATTGCCGGTGATCGTCTTCTTCGCGGCGCTTGTCGCAATCCTTTATCACTTGGGTATCATGCAGTGTCTTGTGCGCTGGGTCGGCGGCGCGCTTGGCTGGATCACAGGCATCAGCCGGGTCGAGGCCCTTGGCAGTGCAGCAAACATCTTCGTTGGCCAATCGGAAAGCCCGCTGGTTGTGCGCCCCTATTTGGCGGCATTGCCTCCCGCGCGGCTTTTCACTTTGATGAGCGTGGGCATGGCAGGCGTCGCGGGCACAATCCTTGCAGCCTATGCGAGCTTCATCGGCTCTGACGCAGTGCCATTCCTGCTTGCAGCGGCCTTCATGTCTGCGCCGGGCGGTATCTTGATGGCGAAGATCATCTATCCCGATGAAGAGGGTGATGATGCGCATGACAATAATCCTGTGGAAGTGTCGGAAACCTTTGAAGAAGGGCACCATCCCGCAAACATCATCGAAGCCGCTGCGCAAGGCACGCAGACCGGCGTAAAGCTCGCGGTCGCTGTGGGTGCCATGGTGCTGGTGTTTGTCGCGCTGGTTGCGCTTGCCAATGGCATCTTGGGCGGGGTTGGCGGTCTCTTCGGCTATCCTGAGCTCAGCTTCCAGCAGATCATCGGATACATTTTTGCACCGGTCATGTTCCTGATCGGTATTCCTTGGGAAGAGGCCGGGCTTGCCGGCGGATTGTTCGGGACGAAAGTGGTGATCAATGAATTCGTCGCTTTCATCCAACTGGGTGCGATGGACGCAAGCATGCTGTCCGACCGCAGCCGCGCGATTGTTACCTTTGCGCTATGCGGTTTTGCCAATTTTAGCTCGATCGCAATCCAGATGGCAGTAACGGGCGGACTTGCGCCAAATCAAAGACCTGTGATCGCGCGTCTGGGATTAAAAGCGCTCGCCGCCGGCAGCTTAGCGAATTTGATGAGCGCAGCACTGGCAAGTGTGTTCCTTCCATATTAAGTTAGAGCCATGACAGATATCGCAATCGTTTCGCTCGAGCAGCCGTTCGAAACCATCGCTGACGAACTCGGCCGTAGTTTTGCAGAGTTTGGCTTTGCTGTGATCCGTGATCACGGAATTCCGCAAGACCTCATCGATCGTGCCGAGCAAAAGTCGAAGGAATTCTTCGCCCTGCCGGAAGATGTGAAGCGCGGTTATCAGCTGCCGGGTGGCGGCGGTGCGCGCGGCTACACGCCGTTTGGCACGGAGAAAGCCAAGGATGCGGAGGTGCAGGACTTGAAAGAGTTTTGGCACGTCGGGCGTAGCTTGCCTGAAGGGCACGCACTGGCCGAATTCATGGCGCCCAATATCTGGCCGTCAGAGATTGACGGTTTCAAAGAAACATTCGGCGAGCTTTACTCTGCATTCGAAAAAGCTGGCGGTCGAGTGCTAGAGGCAATTGCTCTGCACCTTGGCTTGGACCAGAAATATTTCGATCCGACCGTCGAAGATGGCAACTCGGTTATGCGTTTGCTGCACTACCCGCCATTGGGCGACGAGGCCCCCGAAGGCGCGATCCGTGCAGCGGCACACGGCGACATCAATACGATCACACTTTTACTTGGCGCAGAAGAGGCAGGGCTCGAACTGCTTACCAAGCAAGGTGAGTGGAAAGCTGTCGATACTCCTGACGGCGCGCTGGCGATCAATGTTGGCGATATGTTGGACCGGCTGACAAACAGCCAGCTTCGCTCGACCACGCACCGGGTTGTGAACCCGCGCGGTGAAGCGGCGAAACGTTCGCGTTTTTCGATGCCGTTTTTCCTGCATTTCCGCCCGGACTATGAAATCAGAACGCTGGAAAGCTGCATTGAACCGGGCAAAGAATCGGAAGCGCCCAAGCCGATCTCAAGCCATGAATTCCTGCAGCAGCGCTTGCGAGAGATAAATCTCGCCTGACCCGCGCCGGCTCCGTGTGGAAAAAACTGAAATAAACCAATTCTGTTGCGGAGTCGCAACACGGGCAGGAATCCTAGGGATTCTGCGGGTTTGCGAGTTTTTTGCAGTTGCGAAAGGATGAAGCGTTGGTGTGAATGCGCCTGGTTTCATAAATCTGTCACAAAACTGACTTTTGGGCTTCGCTGTTCGTCTTTATCGGACGGTATCGAGAATCACTCACCCAACCTCTTTTTCTCACCAGGGGCTTACAAATGAAACTGAAGTATCTGTTGGCAACCTCTGCCATTGGAATCTCTGCAGCTGTGGCAGTGCCCGCTGCGGCTCAATCGACCGGTTCTGTCGACTTTGACGACAATGTGATTGTCGTAACAGGCGCTCGCCAGGCAGGCGTTGGCGGGGTCGAGAATCCCGATACGACCAAGGCGAAACAGGTTCTGGGCGAAGAAATCATTCGTCGTCAGCGTCCGGGTCAAACGGTCAATGACATAGTCAACTTGGTTCCGGGCGTAAGCTTCCAAAACAATGACCCCTGGGGTTCTTCGGGCGGTGGCTTCACGATCCGCGGCTTTGGCGCTGACCGTGTTTCGCAAACGCTCGACGGCTTGCCATTGAACGATTCTGGCAACTATGCGCTTTACACCAACCAGCAGGTTGATCCTGAAGTTCTCGAATCGGTGAACGTCAACCTTGGTACAACCGACGTCGACAGTCCGACCGCGTCAGCAACGGGCGGCACGATCAACATTCGTACACGTGAGCCAGGAGACGAGCTTGGCCTAGTCGCGACCATGACGATCGGCGATGTTCTTGCGTCAGGGGCAAGCGACACACTCTACGGCCGTGGCTTCTTCATGGTTGATACCGGCGATTTCACTGGCATGGGCACCAAGGCATTCGCTTCGGTCAGCTACACAACTTACGGCGTTCCTTACAACCCGTATGGCGAAATCGATAAGACCCAGTTCAATGGCCGTATCTGGCAGGATTTGGGTGACAACGGCGACTTCATCGCCGTTTCGGGCCATTTCAACCGTAACCGCAACAACTTTGCCGGTTCGGAACGGATCAGTGATCTCCTTGAACTTGAAGGAGGTAAGGACCGCTTTTCGATTTATGAAGGTGCAGGCGAGTTCCCGTGCCAGGTCGATCCGCGCGTGGTTATCGGCGGACCTGGCAGTCCAGGTGAATCCGTTGACTACAGCGACCGCAGTGGTTGTGGCGCAGCTTTCTATCGCCGCTACAACCCGTCCGACACGGGCAACATTCGCGGTGCCTCACGCTTCACGATCACCGACGATCTGATCTTCACATTCGATCCGAGCTACCAATACGTCAAAGCGAACGGTGGCGGTCCTGACGATCTTCGTGAATCGTTCTTCACCTCTGGCGGAACTGACTATACTGGGGCCTTCCGGGGCGGTTACTACTTCGGTCGTGACCTCAATGGCGACGGTGATCTCGACGATGAGGTAGCCGGCAACGATCCTAGCCAGACCCAAACACACCGTTACGGCGTTGTTGCCAACCTGATCTATGACCTTAACGATGATCACCGCGTCCGCGTTGCCTATACGTGGGATCGTGCGCGTCACCGTCAGACTGGCCAGATCACTAACATGCTGGCCAATGGCGAGATCAGCAATCCATTCGCGATCGACAACCCTCTGCTGGACGTCAATGGCGTTGAAGTGAATAAGCGTAACCGTTTGTCCTATGCGATTCTGCACCAGGTATCGGGCGAATACCGCGGAAACTTTGGCGACTTAACCGTCAAGCTGGCGATGCGGGCTCCGTTCTTCGAGCGCGACTTGACCCAGAACTGCTATACGACATCGATCAGTGGTTTTGTTGACTGTCCAAATCCAGGCTTTGATGTAACGGGCTATGAAACGGCTAACCCGAACGCGGTTGCACCGCGCTCACGTACTATCAAGTACGACAAGCTGCTCCCGAATCTTGGTTTTATCTACGACTTCAATCCTGATGTGTCAGTATTCGCAAACTATGCAAAGGGCCTTTCTGTGCCAGGTACCGACCCGCTCTATGCATCGCTGTTCTTTGACGACAACGACCCGGGCGCAAACCCAACGCCCGAAACCACTGATAGCTGGGATCTTGGTCTACGCTTCAAGCGTGGCGACATTGAAGCACAACTTGGTGCGTATTACACCAAGTACAATGACCGTCTTGCAACCGCGTTTGACCCTGATGCAAACGATGGCGAAGGTGCTCGCGTTTATCGTAACCTCGGTGTTGTCAAGAAGTGGGGCATCGACGGTTCGGTTGCATGGCGCCCAACCGGAAACAGCCTGCTTTATGTCTTCGGTTCATACAATGATTCCGAAATTAAGGACGATGTGCAGGATGCGAACAATGTCTTCCTGCCAACAGCAGGCAAGTCTGAATCTGGTGCGCCGCAGTACTCGCTTGGTGCGCGTGGCCAGATCGCATTCGGCGATTTTGAAATTGGCACGCAGGTCAAGCACACTGGTCCGCGCTATGTGAACGACACCAACGAAAATAAAGTTGGCTCTTACACGCTGGTTGACATGGATGTGCGTTGGACAATCGGCGAATTCCCGACCGGAGGTGATGTTGCCGTTCAGCTCAACATGACGAACATCTTTGATGAGTACTACATTGGCTTCTTCGGAGGTTCATTGGATGACTTCGGCTTCGCACAGATTGGTGCACCGCGGGCAGCGAGCCTGTCGCTGATCATCGGGTACTAAGTCAAAAGACTAGTCCAGAAATCGGAACGGCGGGGCCTTCGGGCTCCGCCGTTTGCTTTTGTGCACCCACTTGTCCTAGCATTTGGCAACTCACGCAAGGCAAAAGGCAGATCGCGATGCCACAAACAGGATTTCTGAAGCGCGAGCGGAAACTGCGTCCGGGCATTGTCATCGCGTTGGTGCTGTTCCACCTGCTTGCCCTTTACGGATTAACGCGCGCGCTCGCCCCCGATTTCACACAGGCGATAGAGCGCAACGTGGTCGAGGCTTTTACCGTTACGATTACTGCGCCGCCCGAAGAGCCGGAAGAGCCGGACGAAGGGATGCAAGGTGATCCCGGCAAAGAAGCTGTACCGCAACCTGTCAGCGCGCCAAGCCCGCGTATCCCGCCAGAGCGACCGCGTGAATTGCCTCAAGCCGCGTCCACGGGGCAGTCCAATAGGTCGGGCACAACTGCAAACGGTGATGGCACCGGCGCGAGTGGTGTGGGCGATGGGACAGGCAGTGGAGACGAGGGTAGCGGTCAGGGCTCTACGCTGGCGAGCAAGCCGGTGCTGATCCGCTCGATCACCGATGCCAGCGCGTTTCCGATACCGCCCGGTGGTCGCAAGGCGCGCATCGGCAAGTCGGTGATTGTACGGCTGAGGGTGTCACCACAGGGGCGGGTTACCAACTGTAGCGTCTACCGCGCCAGCCCATTTCCCGAAACCGACGCGGCGGTCTGCGAGTTGGCCTACGAACAAATCCGGTTTGAACCCGCGCGAGACAGCAATGGCGATCCGGTTGCCGCGGTGTTTTACTACCAGCAGCGTTTTTTCAATTAAGTTATCGGATTCCGGCTTATTTGGGGGCTGCGAGCATCTTCTGCCCATTGCTGCGGATTGCCTTCTCTATTGCAGGCTCGACAAATGACAGCATGCCGGGAAGCTGCACTTCGAATACGACCTGCTCTTCGTAAACATCGATGTGACCGGTAACTGTCTGATTCATCGCGGTTATGTGAAGCGCCATGCGATCTTCCTCGACCCAATCCATTTCAACATCTGCCATGCCGCCGGGAATGTAGTCCACGATCTCGTGGCTGCGATCATTCAAGCGGCGGCGCACTTCCTCGCGGCCCAGATCGTGGGGAAGGGCTACTCTCACTTGCTATTGTCCTCCAACGCTTCGGGCCCGCCATAGCGGTATTCGAGATATCGATCCTTGATCGCCAGATCGTCAAGTGCGCCCTCTGCCAACCGACGGGTCACCCGGTCAACTTCGCCTGAAAGCTTGGTCAGGCTGTCAACCAATCGCTCGTCCGCGGTCTTGCCCGCATGCGTTTCCTGTCGCAGATGCGCGGGTATCTTGCGGTAGTTGTCGATCGTTTCAGGGATGTAATCGCCAACCAGTTCGCGGACTTCGTTGATGTTCGGATCGTTCTGATCGACGGTGGCTAGCTGCATGCCCAGCGCATCAAGCTGCACACCCATGGTGTCGATCAATTGCACTGCTGGCGCCGGCAGGGCAGGGCGCTGTGCTTCCAGCCAAAGCTCGGTGCTGGCGACCATCTGCTTAGCGTCGCCTTTCTTGAGATCCTGGCGCTGCGGAATCTTGATCTTGCGACCGCTTGTGATGACGCCAACCGCAACCACAGCCGCCAGCAATGTCAGCATGATGCCCGTAAAACCGATCCCGTCGATGATCAGGCCGATCGCAACGGCCGCTGCCCAGATGCCGGCAAAGGCGATCAGGATGCGCTTGAGCATTTTCTTCCAATGCTTCGACTTCGCTTCAGC